>Ga0334892_1000611_pt1 | contig 40470 bp, 27 predicted proteins | sample GraSluR3_MG_4_FD_207213 | JGI IMG/M metagenome (GOLD analysis project Ga0334892, IMG submission 207213) | Sludge microbial communities from methane-producing bioreactor in Wageningen University, Netherlands - Granular Sludge_15_04-R3 | ecosystem: Engineered > Bioreactor > Anaerobic >...
ATTCTCCTGAAATGTTGAATGCAACTGTTCTCATCAGGATGCTGCTTTACAAAATCTATAAAATTCATTTTCAATATATTTTGTACAAATATAATAATTTAGGCACATTAGCGGATAATCATATAAAATTTTTTTGAATCATTTGTAGTTGAAAAAATATCCGTTGGGAGTGTAAACACCCAACGGATTGTTTTTTTGTAGTAAACCAAAGGTTATTCCTCCTCCTCCTCAAGGTAGAGAAGCATCACCACGCAGTCGTTCTCGCACTTCTCGTTAAACTCAATGTAAAGGTGGTATGCACCAGTCTCGTTCACTTTAAGCCACGATACCGAATGGTTTTTTTCACTATCAACCTGGGTGTTAAGGGGTACTGGGTACTCCTCTTTATCACTAACATAAAGTTTGATGTTCGATATGGGGGTTGATGGGTTAACAAAATGCAAAGCGTACCTGATGTCTTTTCTTAGTATTATCGAGAACCTCGTTACATTACTGTCAGATTGTTTTACCTCGAAATCCTTGAGGAATTTCCCATCGTACTCTTTACTCCAGTCAATTTTTTCGCTAATAGCGCATTGCGCATTTGCTGTGGCTTGGAGAGCCAACAGTAGTAAAAGCGTGCTTAGTATTGTTTTCATAGGTGGTTGGTTCATGTTAGTAGTTTATTTTGATATAATTACCTTGTCGTGCAGTCTTGTTGCCTTAATTGCTGTCTTGTCTTCAATTGCAGCCAAAATACTATCGAGCGATAGGTTGGTAAATGTGCCTGTAAAGCTTAGGTAGGCAATTGTATCATCTGCAATTTCAATATCTTGCCCATAGAACTTTTCTAAAACTTCTGTTACTGTAATCATTGGGGTGTTATTAAAAGTTATATTGCCAGTTTTCCACGCTAGGTAGTTGGGGTTGTTGTTTGATGTAGCAAAAACTAGACTGTTGGTTCGGCTAACCGAGCAGTAGTTGCCTTTGGTTACCAGTAGCGATAGCCCTTGCCCCAGTATATTATCCGCTACTTTCACGCTACCGCGGCTTACTGTTATATCAATATCATTATCGTTTGGGTAAGCTTTAATATTGAGTGCAGCTTTGTTTTCTATTGATATTATTGCATTGCCAGCCCTTAGGGTGTATGGTGCTTTGGCCGCACCTTCGGTTTCAAGGTAAATCTCACCATCAATATCCATGGTGAACTCACCGCTTTTGCGAACTGAGTAGGCTATTGAGCTATTTTTATTTATCCATACCTTACTGCCATTGGGCAGCTGTTGCATAGTTATGCTATCGGTTTGGTTCTGCAGAACTATTACCTTGGGTGCAAAAATGTTGCTCTTTACTGCAAACCCTACCATTAATGCTATTGCGGCTGCCATTGAGGTGGCTATCAACATAAAGCGCCTAAGTGGCGTTCTTTTGGGGCTGTAGGTTTGTTGGTAGTTAGCCCACCCCTTTTCTGGAGTCCACTGCACCTCTTTAGGAGTCGAATCTAATTCGGCTACCTTATCTCTAAATATATTGTCAATTCTATTGTTCATGGCAAATCATTTTTTCTGATAATAATTGCTGTAGCGCTCTGCGGGCACGCAGCAGGTACACTCTAGAACTCGACTCCTCTACACCCAACTTGTTGGCAATTTCTTTATGGCTATACCCGTCGATGGCGTAAAGGTTAAATACTGTTTGTTGCTCGCTGGGCAGGTTCTGTATCATCTTGTAGTAATCTTCGGCGGTTAGGTTGTTGTCGGTTTGCAGTTCGGTTTGTGGGTCGTTATAGTCAATTTCGCTAATGCTGGTAAACTCATTCTTTTTGCGCAGCAGGGTAAGGGCCTCGTTTACTACAATTTTTTTCATCCAGCCCAAAAACATTTCGTTATTGCTGTATGTGAAGGTGTGTATGTTCTTGAAAATATTGTAAAACCCAGTATTTACGATGCTTGCAGCATCCTGCTCGTTGTTTACATACCTGTATGCAACCCTAAATAGATGCGGCGAGAACGTCTGGTAGAATTGATGCTGCGTTTTGGTGTTGTTACGTTTTAGCTGCTTTATCGTGTTGTTCATAAAAAGGCTTTGGGGTGATTTTCTATAATTATAATGCGATATTTGGTGAAAACGTTACATCGAATTGAAATAAAAGTCGAATAAAAATTAGTTCTAAATAATTTAGTGCCGTCAGGTACGCTATATCCCGTAACTGACGGCACTAAAAGGTTCCTTTTGCATGCTTTTTTTACTGTATGCAAAAAGTATCGCTTACATCTTAATAAAATGTTGTAATCTTTTTAGCGGCTTAGAACTGTTTAAATTTTTATTAATGTATTGGTTCACAATTGGCACGGGCTTAAGCCCGTGCCAGGATTGAGAGACAAGTATTGGCTTTAGCCTAATATTATAAATTTTCTTTTGGGCTGAAGCCCAACATTCTTCTTTCTTTTTATCCACGGGCTTAAGCCCGTGGCAATTTTCAGAAGATTATTCATAAATAAAATTTAAACAGCTTCTTAGCGCTTTAGCGTTAATCCTTTAGTTAACTATTATCTCATCAATAAAAATAAAAGCATTGCCACCAGCGCCAAGGTGCCATTTGGGTATTCGACCAAAATTCGTGGCTTTCACCTTTATGTATCGCCCCTTGGCGTTTACCTTTTTACCCAAGTCCTGTTGCTGTATCTCGTAATCGTCAAATGGAATTTTGTTTTTGATGTTTGCAACCTGAGTAAAGTTTTCCCCATCGTTGGATACGAAGAATGTAACATCCTTGGGCATCCATATCCACGAGCGTATGTCCTGCACAAAGCCAGCGGCCATATAGCTAATGGGCTGTACCTTGCCCAAATCTACAACAGCCTCAAAATCGGTTGCTTGGTATCCCATCCAGCCGCCCAAGCGCCAGTTCGATGCGCCTCGCACGCCATCAATAAGTGCTTCGGGGCCTCCGGCGTGGTAGCTGGGGCTCCATTTCGATTTAATATCAATGCTCCGATTAATATCAATTTTCACAAACTCGGCTTGCACAGGAAAACTATAGCCCACACCATCCTTGTAAGTTACTGCCTTTAGGGTTGTTGTACCTATTAGCATAAGCGGCTCCTTATATTTGTTTGATTGTTTGGTTGGCGTTTTGCCGTCGAGGGTATAGTACACCTCACAATCGGGTATGATAGTGCCAATGGTAACCTGCATTGTATCGCGAATGCGACGTTCTTCGGACTGGATATAGGGTACGGGTAAAAGCAATTCGTCTGTAATGGTGGTTTTGGGAATATCATTATCGTTTGTTCCCCAGTTCGTATTGGGATTTTTCCCCATCTCGAAGTGCAGATGCCCTCCGCTCATAATATCGCTATGCGAAATGTACGATTTGGTGTACTCCTTGCCGTTTAGCGTTGCCGATTGGATATAGAAATTCTTTTGGGAAACGTTGCTGGCCGTAATATTAAACGTGTTGCCATTCTCCAAATTAATCTCCATCTCAGGGAACCAGGGGGTGCCTATTACGTAGTCGGGCTGACCCGGACTAACAGGATAAAAACCCATTGCGCTTATGATTAGCCATGCCGACATCTGTCCGCAGTCCTCATTGCCGCTAAGCCCATCGGGCTTATGGGTGTACAGCTCGTCCATAATTTGGCGTACACGCTGCTGCGTTTTCCAAGGTTGATTAAGGTAGTTGTACAGGTAGGCCATATGGTGGCTGGGCTCGTTGCCGTGGGCGTACTGCCCAATTAATCCTGATATATCCTTTTGATCTTTTCCGGTGATTTTGCTGTCGGTTTCGAACATCTCGTCGAGCTTAGCGGCAAGGTTCTCTTTACCACCGTGTAGTTTGTACAATCCAGTAATATCCTGCGGAACGTAAAAGCTGTACTGCCATGAGTTGGCCTCAGTAAAGTGCCAATCTACTGTGGTGGGATTGAAAGGCGTAAGCCAACCGCCATTAAGGCGTGGGCGCATAAAACCCGTTGAGGGATTGAAGATGTTTTTGTAGAACTGTGCCCTGTGGATATACTCGCGGTAAATATCATCCTTACCCATCCGTTTTGCCATAAGGGCAATACACCAGTCGTTGTAGGCATACTCAAGGGTTTTCGATATAGACTCGTGCTCCTTATCGCCGGGGATATGGCCGTACTTTTGGTACGCTCCCAAGCCAAAATGATTGCGCGTTGCGCTGTGGATCATTGCCTGCAGCGCTTTATCCGTATCAAAGCCATAAATTCCCTTAGTGTAGGCATCGGCAATTACCGATATGGCGTGGTTGCCAATCATGCAGTAGGTTTCATTTGCGGCAAGTTCCCATATGGGAAGCAAACCACCCTTTTGGTACATATTGAGCATTACGTTGATAAAATCGGTTGTGCGCTCCTGCTCAATAATGGTCATAAGCGGATGCCACGTTCGATAAGTATCCCAGAGGGAGAAGACGGTGTAGTTGGTAAACCCCTCAGCCATATGTATCTGCTTATCCATTCCACGGTACCTGTTATCCACATCCATAAAGGTATTGGGTTGCAGAAATGCGTGGTACAGGGCGGTATAAAATACAGTTTTCTGCTCGTTGGAACTGCCCGAAACAATTATTTTGCTTAGCTCTTTATTCCAAGCATTGTATGCTTTTTGCTTCACTTCATCGAATCCCCAACCGGGCAATTCTGCTTTAAGATTTTTGTGCGCACCATCGGCATCCACAGCCGAAAGGGCAACCTTTACCTCAATGGCTTCATCATTTGATGTTTCAAATCCTACGAAAGCCTTTATGTTTATGCCTTGTGCTTTATTGCCATCAATAAATTCATCATCCTTTGCTACGCCTTTGCGCACGAATGGCTTGGAGAACTCCATATGGAAATACCAAACCATATCGTTGGCCCAGTTGGTTGAGCGGCGCATTCCGCGAATCTCGGTATCGCTAATAATCTCTATCCACGAGTCGGTTACACGGTCTCTATGCTCTAGGTCGATAATTATATTTGCCTCTGATGTTTCAGGAAAGGTGTAACGATGGTAACCCACACGTGTTGTGGTGGTGAGTTCGGCCAAAACTTCGGGCTTATCGAGGAAAACGCTGTAGTAGCCAGCTTTGGCAGTCTCGTTTTCCTTTCGGAAAGGCGATAAATACTCAGTATTTACTATTGTTGGCTCGCCAACAACGGGCATTAGCAGGATATCGCCATAATCGCCCACGCCTGTTCCGTTGAGGGCAGTATGGGTAAAACCATATATTACCGAGTCGGAGTAATGGTAGCCCGATGCGCCATCCCAGCCACCAAGGCGGGTATCGGGACTAAGTTGTACCATCCCAAATGGCATAGATGCACCGGGGTATGTGTGTCCGTGGGCATCGGTGCCTATAAATGGATTTACAAAATCGGCAGGGTTTTCAACCTTGGTTTCGGTTGTGCAGGCAATAGTTAGCATTGCTAGACTTATTGCTAAGAGTTTGGTTTTGTTCATATTAGTTGGTTTTGTCCACAGATTACACAAATTATCTCAAATTAATTATTTGTGGTAATTTGTGTAATTTGTGGATATGTGTTTTTCAAATGTGTTAACCTAAGTTGCGCTTTAAATTCCTCGAGCAACAAATCGGTTTTGCAAAATACAGTTACTTCCTCATTTGGCAGTATATGCATAAAATTATCGCTAAATTTTGCGTGGCTATGGGTTAGGAACAGCTGAACGTGGGCAGCAAAGGCATCGGCGGTTAACGTAATATTGTAACCTGCATTGGTTGCCTCAATTCTAGTTTCGATTGTGGCTGTGGGCAACTCAAGCATCCCAAGTGGAACAAGAAATTTGCGGTTTACGTACTGTTTACCATTGCTATCGGTAAAATTGGCTTCCAGCATCACCCTTTCCTTGTCGATATTATCAAAAAATGAATCTGATTTTTCTGAAATTATGGGTAATGATGTGTTGGCTTTGGCGGAAATCTCCTTGGTGAATAGGGCTTTTCTTTTACCATCGAAGTCAATAACATCAATTTCTAGCACTCCATCGGCATCATCTAATTTATCGGATACTAGATGAACCTCAAATCGATTGTTGTAATCAATTGCCGAAACCAGAATATCGGAATAAAGTTCTCGAACCCTATACTGCAGGGCTTTCCAGTTGCCAAACACATCTGTGGCGCTCCAGCTTGTAACGGGCCAGCAATCGTTTAGCTGCCAGTACAGCGTGCCCATGCAGTAGGGCATAGCGCTCCGCTGCGCCTCAATGGCCAGTCCAATTCCCTTGGCCTGCACTAGCTGACTTAGGTAGATAAATTCATCCAGCGTTTCAGCGTATAGCCCTTCCATCTGAAGGTACGAGTTGATGGTTTGGTAACCCGTAGGATGCTTCTGGTGACATTGTAGGGTAGGGGAGAATAGGTAATCCTGTTCCTCGGATTGGAATGTGCGAATGGTCGAAATGGTGGGCATTGCCTGCAGACCAAACTCGCTGGCAAAGCGTGGAATCTTCTCAATGTATGTTTCAACGGGCTGTACTCCCCACCAAACTCCCCAGTAGTGCGAGCTGCCGTGGGTTAAACTTTTCTCCCGGCCCCAGCCGTAAAGCGGCGAGGTGGACAGGTAGAAACGTTGTGGGTCGTGCTCCTTAACCGCATCAGGTAGTACCTGGTGGAATACCTTTTTGTAGCCTTCCCAAATGGAAGCCGAGTCCTTTTTTGAGATATTATGGGCTTTTTGCCAGCCCCAGTTATGCCAGCCCTCATCAACCTCATTATTGCCACACCAAAGAGCTATGTTGGAGTGGTTGCGTAGCCTTTTTACCTGCTGTATTGCCTCCTGCCTAACATTCTCAACGTAATCGTCGTTGCCCGGATACATTGCGCAGGCAAACATAAAATCTTGCCAAACCAGAATTCCGTTGCGGTTGCAGATCTCGTAAAAGATATCGTCCTCGTAAACCCCGCCACCCCAAACGCGTAGCATATTCATATTTGACTCAACGGCCAAATCAACAATATCTTTATAATTTTTATGGGTGACCTCCGTAATAAACGAGTGCTGTGGGATATAGTTGGCGCCTTTCATATACACCTTATGGCCGTTCAGTTCCACGTAAAGTGCTTGGCCGTGCTCGTCGTCCTCAAGAACTGTTCTGAGGGTTCTAACTCCAAAGGGAATTTCTTTTGTATGGATATAACCCGATTCGGTGATTAACTCTATGCTTAAATCGTAAATATGGGGCTCGCCTAAGCCGTTGCTCCACCAGAGTTTTGGGTTGTTGATGTTGAACTCAATGCTGTAGCTATGATTGCCTGGCTGTAGACTGATTGCCTGCCTGCCGAGTAGGCAGGACTGATTGGTTAGTTGTGTGTTAGTCTTGGAATCAATTACTCGGATTGTAGCATTTTCGTTGATTTCAGATTCTACCCAGTAGGTTAAGCCGATGGTAGCCGCTTGTTCTGTAATATTTTTGGTATAGATGTGGAAATCGGTTTGGCGATGGGTGTTCCAAGCCTCAAGGTAAACCGGTTTGTGTATTCCTGCAGTGATAAATCGAGGGCCCCAGTCCCAACCAAAATGGTATGCCGCCTTGCGGGCAAAGTTCCACTTGCCGCTGGGTAGGGGATAGCCAAGCGCCAGTGAATCGTCGAGAAATTTGTTCAATGCCGATTTGTATTGCACTTCCAAAAGGTTGTTGCCAACCTTTAGCAATTCCTTACAATTTACCTCCCACTTACGGTGCATATTGTTGGCCTGCAGTATAGTTTGCCCATTGAGCAACACATTGGCGTAGGTGTCTAATCCCTCAAATACTAGGTTGATGTTATTGTTTGCAAGTAGGCTGGAGTCGATGGTAAATTGTGTTTTGTATATCCAATCGCGCTCGCCAATCCACTGTAGATTCTCCTCGTTACAGCTGTAGAATGGGTTATCGATAACGCCATTGTTCCTTAGGTCGGTGTGAACGGTACCCGGTACATTGGCAGGATACCAATCGGGTTCACTGCTATCTCGGAAAATCCAGTTGGTATTCAACTCCATCCTTTCAATCAGCTCCCTTCTAGGCTCTTGCTTGCAAGAGGATAAGAGGAGTATTGCAACGGTAAAAAGAGAAGTGACGGTTAAGCAATATCTCATAGAAACTATTTTTAGAAATGCTTTATGCTCCAACGAGAACGGGCGCCCATGTAGAATGTTAGCTCGCCACCAGCTATAATATCATAATGGCTTATCTTATTGTTTATTATGTCTTGTCCGTTTAGCTTTGCTTTTAGCACATATTTATTATCGGCCGACTGGTTAACTGCTCTAATATTAAAGGTTTTGCCATTCTCAAGATTTATTGTAGCCGATTTTACCAATGGACTACCCAGCTCGTAGTATTCGGAGCCCGGTGCAACAGGGTAAAAGCCCAGTGCGCTGAAAATGTACCAAGCGCTCATTTGCCCAAGGTCATCGTTTCCGCTAAGGCCATCGGGGGTTGGCTTGTACTTAGAATCAATAATCATCCTAACCGTTTCCTGCGTTTTCCATGGATTTGCGGTCCAGTTGTATAGATATGGAATATGATGCGATGGCTCGTTGCCATGAACATAGTTCCCAATTATTCCTTCGCGGGTTATATCCTCGGTATTCTCGAAATACTTATCGGGAAGGTGCATGTTAAAAATTGAGTCGAGGTAAACCTCCAACTCTTTTTGGCCTCCCAGTAATTCCATCAGACCCTCCACATCGTGTGGAACAAAAAGCGAGTAGTTCCATGCATTACCCTCAATAAAGCCCTGTCCGTGGGTGTCGAGCGCATCAAAAGCCTCTCTAAAAGTACCATCTAAAAGGCGAGGGCGCATAAAGCCTATGGAACTATCGAATACATTACGATAGTTTTGGGCACGTTGCATAAATTCTTTGTAAATAGTATCGTTGTTCAACTTTTTGGCCATTTGGGCAATGGCCCAGTCATCGTAGGCAAACTCCAGGGTTTTCGATACCGAATTGTTGGAGATATCCTCTGGAACATAACCGAGCTTAATGTAATGATCCAATCCATCGTACCATCCATTGCTGGCGGTTTGCACGGCAGCATCGAGGGCAAACTGTGTGTCAAAATTGGCATTACCCTTCACAATGGCATCGGCAAGGAGCGAAACGGAGTGGTAGCCAATCATACACCAGTTCTCGTTGGCGTAGTGGCTCCATACGGGCAGCATTTTATGTACGCTTTGCGAGTAGTGCGCCAGCATTGATTTTATCATATCCATATTGCGATTGGGCTGAATCACATTGAAAAGCGGATGTAACGCCCTGTAGGTATCCCAAAGCGAGAAGGTGGTGTAGTTGGTGAAACCCTCAGCGGTGTGAATATTCTGGTCGAGTCCTTTGTACTGACCATCAACATCCATATAAACGGTTGGGCCAAGGAAGGAGTGGTAGAGCGAGGTGTAAAAGTTTATCTTATCGTCGTCGGTTAGGGTTTCTACCTCAATCCTTGACAGCTCCTTATTCCATAAATTTTGCCCTTCCTTCACCACTCGGTCGAAATCCCAGTGTGGCGTTTCTGCAGCAAGGTTTTTTAAAGCGCCGTAGGTGCTAACTGGCGATATGGCCACCTTCATTAAAATTTGCTCATTGTTATCGGTTTCAAAATCGAAATGACACTTTATTTCACGCCCAGCATTTTCGGGGAAATTGCTGTTCTGGTCGAATCGTCTCCAAAATCCACGGTAAATCAGTTCCTCACTGTTGACTAATCCATAGGATTTGAAAGGCTTTGAGAACGATATGGCGAAATACACCGTGCGGGTGCGTGCCCAGCCGTGGGTTTGCCGGTAGCCAGTTATCAGGGTGTCGTTTTCGGCGCGGATAAATGTCCATACATTTTTACCGGGGTAGTTATAAATACCATGGGTTAAATCAACAATTATATGTGCATCGGACGATTTTGGAAACGTATAACGATGCATCCCCACGCGGGTTGTGGTGGTTAGCTCGGCATTAATTCCGTAATCGCTTAGGTGAACCTGATAGTAGTTTGGCTGCGCCGACTCGTTTTCGTGACTAAAACGCGAGCGGTAGCCCGATTCGGGATTTGTTGAAGTGCCCGGATTTAGCCTAAGTTCTCCCGTGGTAGGCATTACTAGTATATCGCCCAAATCGGAGTGGCCCGTACCGCTAAAATGGGTATGACTAAAACCAACAATGGTATTATCGTCGTACTGATAGCCTGCGCAGTAATCGTAAACCTTGGGATTGTACTTTCCATCCACCGCGTAGGGAATGGTGTCGGTATCGGGGCTAAGTTGCACTGAGCCAAAAGGAACCGTTGCCCCGGGAAAGGTGTGTCCCATTCGCTGTGTCCCAATAAATGGGTTTACCCAATGGATTGGTTCCTTCTCCGATTGTTGCGCTACTGTAGAAACAGAAACGATTACAAGCAGTATTATGGCTATGTGTTTAATCATAGGTTTCGATTCTCAAGTGTAAGCATATTATAGCTTGCCAGTGGCCTTAAGCGCAAAAGCGTAGGCTCCAATGGCAACGGCTTGGCTAGTTCCTAGGCGGGTGCGACCAATGGCCACGTTTTTTTGCCAGCAGTAGGGAACTTCCATATTAACATTGGGAACCTTTACCATTTTTGTGTTGTTTTGGTAGAATGCATTGCTATTCTCATAGCTCTCCAAGTTAAAGGCCTTAACCTCAAGCCTGTTGATATTCTGCCCATTGAAAGTAGATATTTTCCCGTTGAGTTGTGCCATCATCGATGGGGCAAACAGGGGATAGGCATTTGAAAGTCCACCACCAATCACCACATTACAATCGAGCAGTGTAATGGCGTTGGCCAGCACATCGCCAAGGGTTTTACCAAGCCTCTCGAAGCTAGCACTGGCGGCTAATGCGTCACCTTTTTGGTAGCCCAGGGCAATGTCGAAAATTTCTTTGGGGGTTAGTTTTTTATCCTCTACGTTGCCAGTTATTTCTGAATACACCCGCTGAACAGCCCGGATGCTGATGCTCTCCTCTGCAAAGATGCTTGGCTCAAGGGCATTGCGGGTTACCCAAATCTCGGCACCAGCCGAGTTATCGCCTAGGTACAGCTCACCGTTGTGCACTATACCTGCTCCAAACCCTGTCCCCAGCGTAATGCCCAGCAGATTTTTATACCTTTTAGAGATATTGTGGCTTTCCAGCTCATTGTTTATCTCGGGTAACATTCCGGCAATGGCCTCGCCATAAGCAAACAGATCGCCATCGTTATTTATAAACACGGGAATTTCAAACACACCCTCGAGCATTGGTCCAAGGGCAATTCCTCCCCTGAAAGCTGGCAGATTCCCCAAATCGCCAATAACCCCGTTGGGGTAGTCGGCTGGGCCAGGGAATGCGAAGCTAATCGCTGAAGGTTCCTCCTTGAGCATCGACCTAACCTCCTTAAATCCATTTACAATGCTACTTAAGCAAAGGTTTAGGTCGTGACCGTTAGCGGGGTAGGCAATGGGGTTTACTATCTCCTTACCTCCTTTTATTGCCGAAAAAACAAAGTTTGTTCCCCCAGCATCGAGGGTCATTACTACCTCTTTTCGTTTGTTAAGTTCCATATTATCAACCTATTTTTTTGCAGATTTTAGGGCTACAATCAGAATGTAGAATATGCATGCGGCTGGAACTAAGAATCCCAGCTGTACGCTAATATCGGCCACGACACCCGTGATGGGTGGGATTAGCGCACCACCCACAATGGCAGTTACCATTAGGCCCGAGAGTTCGTTTGCCCGTTCGGGCATTGCATCAACAGTAATTGAGAAGATAAGCGGGAAGATATTTGAGAAGCCTAAGCCAATCATCACTATGCCTGAGTATGCAAAATACTGGCTTCCGAAGAATAGCAGCAGCATTCCCAGTACTGATAGGAGTACGCTGTAAACCAAAAACTTGCCAGCTTTCAATTTCTTCAGGATAAATGCACCCGCAAGGCGACCAAGAAAAATGGGCAAGAAGAATAGCCCCCAGGCTAGCCATAGTCCAAAATTGCTGATGCCGTAAACCTTATCCATAAGGATTGGAATCTGTGCGCTCATAGAAACCTCGGCACCAACATAAAGAAAAATCCCAACCACCATAAGTAGTACGAAAGGATTGCCTAGTAGTTTAAGGCTTGATGATAATGATGCGGGTGCTGCATCAACACTTTTCTTCTCCTCAAATTTTAGTGAGTTAACCCACACAAGTGTAATTAGGATAATTATGGCGAACATGGGGAACAGGATGGTCCAGTCGAGACCAAACCAAACCGCAACGGCAGGCGGCACTAGAAAGCCAAGCGATGAGCCAATAGCTTTAATGGATTGCCCCAGCGACAGGTTGCTGGAGTATTGCCCGTCGGCCGAAACATCGCGCATAATGGGGTTGCCTGCAACCTGGAGGGTAGTGGCACCCGCACCCAAAAGGAAGATGGAGGCGAACAGCGCGTAAAGCTTTGTGAATGATCCCGCTTCAATTACAGCTTTGGGGCCGTACATCCCAAAAAGTATGGGAATTACTAGGCCAATTAGCGCAATGGTTAAGCCCAGCAGAAGGATAAACTTTTTGCCCTTTTTATCCTGATAAACTCCCATGGGTATGGAGAGAATGCCAAACATGATAAACCCGCTGGTGGTCATCAGCGAGGCCACAAAGTTTGAAACCTCAAAAGAATCCTTAACCAGCGATACCAGTGGTCCTACCACATCGCCAAAGCCCATGGCTAGGAATGCGAGGAAAATTGGAAACGTTTTACTACGTGACATAGCGTTATGATTTTTTAGTTGATGAATCTCTGATAATTAGTTCTACCGGTAGTTTCACCGAGCGTTCGGCTGTTGTAATCTCCTCCCTGTTGATTTTTCGCAACAGCAGGTCGAATGCCTTCTCTCCAATCTGCTCAATGGGTTGCGCAATGGCACTAACCGAGGGCTGAGTAAAGCTAAAGTATAGCATATCGTCGAAACCAATTAGAGCGATATCATTAGGTATACTAAGCGAGAGCTTTCGGAGCGCCAATAGGCAGTGCGATGTGAGGTTATTGTTTAGGGTGAATATAGCTTCAGGCAAATTTTCTGATTGTTTTAGCATTTTTAATCTGCCCTCCACTGCGACTTCCATATCTTTATATGGAATACGAATATTCCATTCGGGAGGAACCGAGATATGGTGTTTATCGAGTGTTGAAATGAAACCTTCGGTTCGCTCTTTTATGGTTGAAATGTACTCGGGGGTGATGGATAGCATGGCAATATTTTTAATCCCCTGTGATACAATATGGTTTGCAGCTAGCTGCGCTCCCCTGTAATTATCAGCGTAAACCTGTGGCGATTCAATGTTATTAAATGTTCTATCGATAAGTACATGAGGAATACTATTTAGCAATTTCCCTATGCTCTCGAAGTTTTCATGCGATGACGATATGATTAGCCCATCGACCTTGCGCTCCAGTAGCATCTTAATCTGCTGCTTTTCCTTCTCCACATTCTCGTCGGTGCTGCAAATTACCACGCTGTAGCCTTTATCCCATGCATAGTCCTCAACCCTTCGGGCAATGCGCGAGTAGAAACGATTTGCGATATCGGAAACGATTAGCCCAATGGTGTTGGTTTTACCTGTTCGGAATCCTCGTGCCAGCACGTTGGGGCTATAGTTTAGTTCGTTAATCTTTTCGAGTACCCGCCTCTGGGTATCTTTACTTATGCCATGCTCGTTGCCTTTACCATTTATCACCAGCGACACAAGGGTTTTGGAAACGCCAAGTGCAGTTGCGATATCGGCTAGGGAGATTTTTTTGCTCATGGGCAGGTTTTATTCCACTATTATTTCGCTTACAAACATAAAGGCTGGCTTTCCCTCTCCTGAATGGCCCTTGGGGCACTCTCCAATATTTTTAAGCGTTACTCTAACGTACCTAACTTCTTTATTTGGTATCCATGTTTCAAACACAGTGGTGAGTTTACCCCCTTGATTTTGAATTTCCCAATTTTCTATTTCATGAATAAGTTCGTAGCGTTCCCCATCCAGAGAAATCTCGAATATGGCCTTGGTTGGGAAAAATATCCATGATGTAATGTTTTGCAGAGCATCAACAGCAATTCTTTCAATTTTTTTTGGTTCGCCTAAATCGATGGTAGCCACCATATCTTTTCCAAGGAACCCCTTCCAGGTCCCATCGGAGTAGCTAATGCTACCCATAATTCCATTAACGAGGGAGTACTTTCCCCCGCCATCAAATCGTGAGCTGTTAGGGTATTCCAGCTCTATGCTTTTTATAAAGGCCTTGTGAATATTGTAATGATTTGTCCGGATTTTTCCAACGGGCACATTATCAATAAAAACTGCCGATTTTAAAGTGGTAGGTTGATTTATTATAATAGGCCTTTTGTAGATATTGGAGGTATAGTTGGGCTCAGATCCGTCAAGTGTATATCTAATTGATGGGTTAATAACATCTGCATCCAGCGACACCTCGATTGCTTTATTTATGGTATCTAAATTTTGGGTTATGTTTACTTGGTAGGCGCTATGTGAGTAGTTTATACCGAGTTTCTGATATATATGGTATTGATGTACCATACGCTCCAAGAAATCAGCCCAATCCCTTTTTTCCTTTGGCGACCAAAGCACCTCCGATAGGGCTGCAAGTCGAGGAAAGACCATATACTCCACCTGTTGTGTGGTGGGCATATACTCGGTCCATACGTTGGCCTGTGCACCTAGGATTAGCTCTCCTTCCTTCTCAGTAAGCGCTTCGGGTATAGGTTCATAACCATAAACTTTTTTAAGGGTTGTGTAGCCTCCAATAGCAAGAGGCTCATGGGCTGGATCGCCTTGGTAGTGATCGAAGTAGCAATGGCTACCCGGTGTCATTATGGCCCTATTACCCATACGGGCTGCCTCAATACCGCCCTCTTCGCCTCGCCATGACATAACTACGGCGTTGGGCGCTAGACCACCCTCTAGGATTTCGTCCCATCCCACTAAAGTTCTATCGTGCTCGTTTAAAAATTTTTCAATCCGTTTAATAAAGTAGCTTTGTAGCTCATTTTCATCTTTTAAACCCTCATCCTTAATCCGTTGTTGGCACTTAGGGCATTTCTCCCATTCCGACTTAAAGGCTTCATCGCCTCCAATATGGATAAGCTTTGAAGGGAAAAGCTCCATTACCTCGATTAAAACATCTTCAATAAACTCGAAGGTCTCATCGTTACCAGCGCAATAGATATGGGTTATGGGCCAAACCCCACCAGGGGGAACGCCCAGGTTTTCTCCAGTGCATGAAAGCTCAGGGTATGCAGCCAAAGCCGACATCACGTGGGCAGGCATCTCAATCTCAGGCATTACGGTGATATTTCGCTCGGCAGCATATTTCACGATAGCTCGCACCTCATCCTGAGTGTAAAATCCACCATAGGTTGTAGGCTTGCCTTCAGCAGCCTCCAGTGGGCGGTCATTCCAGTGCCGCTCGCTCAAATTGGCGCGCCAAGCACCTATTTCGGTTAGCTTTGGGTATTTCTTGATTTCTAATCGCCACCCCTGATCATCAACCAAGTGCCAGTGAAACGTATTGATTTTGTGCATTGCCAAGTGGTCGAGCATTTGGTATATAAACTCAACGGAATGGAAATGTCGTGATACATCTAAGTGCATACCACGATAGCCAAAACGGGGATAATCGATAATGTTAAGGCAAGGTAGTAACCCATTGGGGTTCGTGCTTAGGAGCTGGTAAATAGTTTGAATCCCATACAGTATGCCTGCCTTTGTGTTGGCTGTTAGAGATATTCCACTCGGTTTAATGCTTAAGCTATAGCCTTCATGTCCAATTAAATCGTTAAAGTTATTATTAATGGCTAGAGCGATTTTTTTGAGGTTATCGTCAGATTGTTCCTTTTGCCCATCTAGCTTGTAGCCAAGGTACGATTCCCAAAGATTTGCAGAATAATCTACAATACTTTCGAGTTCGTCACTCTGATATGTTATTGGGGTGTTGGGCGTGATCTCAAATTCGCCTCTACCAGCATTAATCTCAACGGGAGTAGGAATAACACTAACTCTATCCGTATTTACTTGATTTGTGCAACCAGCAAGCCCTACCAATGCGTAAAGCATTATTAGTGTACAATAGTTTCTGCTCATTTTATTGGCTTTTTTTTGATTACGCAATTTTGTTCAGCAACCCTTAAATTGTTTTTTTATTGCTCTGTGCCGCTCATTGGCATCAGTTGCACATAGAAAAATGCATTTTGCAACCAATGAAAGTATGGTATTGATACTAAATTCATACTGAAACACCTAAATCGATTTACCCCGCAATATAGCAAATAGTTTAGCTTCAGATTTAGAAGAAGGTAAAATTATTTTAATCTATGTGTGTCGATTGCACCCAATGCATTAATTGTATGATGATATGAATGATATATACATTAGGTGAAAACTGTACCTAACCCTAACCTGTGGTGAAATAAATCCTTGTATTCTGTTAAGATGAACGGGGATGTTCTGAGAGAAATTCAGAAAACAAAAAAGGCAAAGCCCACCGGAGTGGACTTTGCCTAGCAAACTAACTAAACTACTAATCTAAACCAAATTAAATTTTATTCGCACAAACCTGGGGCCTATGTCCTCCTTGGAATACTCAGCTGTTTTCAAGGCATTCCTTTTGATTTGGCGTTCAACATGCTTTACAAGCCTAGGGTCGCTCCCCCATATTTGGCGGATTACGAGTTTCTGGTCCTCATTTTTCTCGATGACCAGATTAACCACTCCTTCCACTTTTTGCTCTTGAGCAAATTGGGGGTACTTTACAGCATTTTCAATAAAATTTGAAATAGTTGCCTCTTTCTTTTCATCTGCGGGTTTTGCTTCGGCTGTGCCAAACGATAGAAGCATTACGCCAGCAATAATTGCATACATTTTTGTTTTCATAACTTTAATCTTTTATAATTTTTAATTAATGATTGGTAATCACCATCTCATTTAGCTAATGGTGTGCCACAGGTTGTAATAATTACATTGTCAGTGGTATATGTGTGTTTTGTGTGATTCTGAATATTTTAAAATATGTACGAATACGAACAATATGTGAGTGCTATTGAACGGAATGAAATACAGCGTATTGAATAAGATTAAAAAGTATTACAAACACGTTTGATTATGGATATGAGAAAGAACGTACGAATTGGGTGTGTCAAAGTAAAATTCTACTACTAATAATTTATTGTCTTGGTAATTTACAGCACCACCACGTTATTCTCAACTGCCCATTTCATGAGACCAATTATTGATGAGGTTGAAGTTTTACGGTAGATATTTCTTCGATGAGCCTCAACAGTTCGTTCGCTAATGAATAGTTTCTCTGCAATCTCTTTATTCGAAAGTTCATCCAGTATAAGCCTAAGTATTTCTTCCTCCCTACAGGTAAGCATTTTGCGTGTGATATCTGCGTCAACCTTGGCCATAAGCACATCGGCAATCTCTTCGCTTATGTAAAAGCGACCAGCGATGGCTCTTTCCAAAGCAGTTTGTAAATTTCGAATGGATTGTGATTTGAGCAGGTAAGCGCTAACTCCCATAGAAACCACCTCGCCAACAGTGACCCGATCATCACACATGCTCAGTACCACAACCTTTACCCAAGGCTTTTGCTCCTTTATCCATCTAACCAAATCGGTTCCCCGTTGGATAGGCATATGGATATCACATATCACGATATCGGGATCTTGTATGGTGATTACCTGTTTGGCTTCAATCACACTGCATGCGGTGCCTATTATCTTGTAACCTAAACTACTCAAAAAATTGTTTATGCTATCTATTAGTAGCTGGTGATCGTCAACCAGCACTATGCTAACTTGCTTTTCCATAGTTTCTTTTCATTTTAACTGGGATTTCAACCATTACCACTGTGAAATCTTTCTCTTTAGACGAGTCAATCATTATATTACCACTCACCTGGTTTAGCCTTGTATTAATATTTTTCCAGCCAAAGCCCTTGGAATGCTCTAGGAGCTTTGGATCGAATCCTTCTCCATCCCATGTTATGGTTAAACCGACATTGTTGTAATCGGACGCAATATCGATATTTGCATTTGTGGCTTTGGAGTGCTTAACAATATTGGCTGTAATCTCTTGCGAAATGCGAAATAGAGCCGATTCTATCTCAGATGATAAGCGTGATTCAACCCCATAATTATTGAAATAGAATTTTATATCCGTGTTTTTTTCTAATTTACAGGTTAATTCCTCAAGCGCTGAGACCAGTCCTTCGCGGATCAAAGTGCGGGGCATAAGGTTGAATGCAACATTCCTTAGGCCACTGTATATCTCGTCGCACAGCAATAGGGGGGGGCTTAGGGCAGAATGATCCTGGTTTTGCAGATGCGATAGTTGCATTTTAAGGACTGCTAGCTGGCTGCCAATGCCATCATGCAAATCGCGAGCAATCCGATTGCGCTCCTCTTCCTGCCCAGCAATGTATTGATTCAATAATTCTTCTTTCGATTTTGCAATTTCATATTTTAGTTGCGATAGCTTTAGAAAGTTTTTTCGTCTATAGTAGAAAAATACCGTGAATGAGCATGTTCCAAAGAATAGTAAGAAAAAAACAGAGGCTTGAAGCTTCGACGATTTCTCCTGCAGCATTAGTTTTTCAATTATAGCCTCCTGTTTCTTTATCTCTGTTTTCTTTAGTTCTAGGTTTTTGTGGTAGTCGATAACTATTTGTTGCACCTTTTGGCTCACCTTACTGTCAATTACATTTGTTGATATGCTGTCGGTAAGGAAGTAGTATTTCGACGCCAATTCATAATTACCTTTTTCCATATACTCCTTTGCAAAGACCTTGTATATTTCTGCAAGATATGATTTGTCCTCCTCCCGTTTCGATAGTTCTAAGGCTTTGCTAAAATAGTACGAGGACGTTGTGCTATCGCCCTGACACCTGTATATCCTACCAAGTTTATAGTAGCTGGTTATAAGTGCTCTACTATATATATTACTAGGGTCTTTAATGGCTTTGTGTAGTAAATCGGTAGCCTCAGAAATATTGTTCTCAATAATCTTTATGGAGGCAAGATTTACATAGGAAAATATAATGAAGGGAAAGTTTAAGTTTTCGGACTCAACAGTTTCTATGGTTTTTCCTAGGATTTTTTTCGCAACCGCTCTGTTATTGTTTAGGTAGTGGGCCGATCCTAGGCATACATCGCTCCACAGCTTAGCCTCGGTAGTAATTTCGTTTCCAAAAGAGTTCTTTGCATCGATGGCATAGGTTAACCCATCCTGATAATTACCAACCATACAGTTCGTGTAAGCGATGTTTGACTTTGCGATGCCTATAAATAGTGAATCATTATTGGCTTGAGCCAATTGTAAAGCCTCAGTAAAACGCTCCATCCCATCTACATACATTCCTTTTAAGATAGCAATATGGCCCTGAGTTACTTTTCGTCTCAGGTATTCTCTTTTTAATATCTCTATTGAAGGTTTAACCTGGCCTTCAACCTCGATGTATGGATGGCTAGATGAATAATCCCCCGTGGCAAGGTTTAAAGATCTTGCTTGAAGAGAGACGAATGATAGTAATATAAGCAGTATAATATTTCTCATCGGTCTATTTTTTTAAGTTTTTTACAGACCCTTGCCTGCATAAGCAGTAAGGAGGGGAACTTCCATTTTATAGATTTGATTGTGTGTTAACCCCTTTTTCGTAGATGTTTCATTTTGTATATACTTTTTTGTACTATATTCAAACAGTAAGCCAGAATTGGCAATACCCATAATATCAGATATATGTAATGCACTACTGTTTTTTCTAACAATTGGTGTCAGTTCTCCAATCCATTACTATGACCGTTCTACAATGTATTACCCTATTGATTTATAAGGATTTTTTTAAATTTTCATATAAAAATTGAGGATGTGCGAAAGCGAACGTTTTTGTGCGAAAGTGAACGAATTGAATACACTCTTTCGCTGGAAAGGTGGAGATGAAGGCTCAGTAGGTATATAATTACGAGTAGAAAAATAAAATATGTAAAAATTTTAAAGCCAATAATAGTCTAAAAGTAAACTTTGTTGATGATTATTTTTTTGAGTTGTTAAAAAACTCCGAAAAAAAATGAATTTGAAATGGAAGCGCTTTGTGCCAATAGTTCCAATCGTGTTGTCCTGAATACTCTTTGTACAGGTGCTTAACTGATTGGTCGGTTAACTTTTTGTGGAATTGTCGATTTGCCTCAAGAAAAAAGTCTTCTGTTCCACAATCAATGATCATCGGTATTTGATGCTTTGTAAAGGCTTCGATTTGCTTTAACACAGAGTGTTGGATTAGCCACGAGGTTATGTCATTTCCTTCGCCAACAGCCTTGTTAACCTCTCTGGAAATTGTTGCGATGGTTTCCTCGGGTAGATCCCACTCCTCGATATTGAGGCTTACCGCTCCGCTCATACTGCCTGCTGCGCCAAAAACAGAGGGGTTTCTAATGGAAATATACAGGGCTCCCTGTCCTCCCATCGAAAGGCCGCTAATGGCTCTACCCTCAGCATAACCCTTTGTGCGGTAGTTTAAATCGATAAAAGATACTACCTCTTTGGCAATGTGGGTTTCGAACTGACTTTCTCTGTTCCAAGGGCTGTTGAGGTAGAACCCAAAAGGATCACCATCGGGCATAACAAAAATTATATTGTGCTTATTGGCTAGCTTTTGTAAAAAACCGTCTTCCGGAAAACGGGTAAGCCAATCATTGAAGCTGCCTGTTGCTCCATGCAAAAGGTATACAACGGGGTACTTATCATGATTAACTTGATAAGTGCTAGGGAGAACAATTGCTGCAGGAATGGTTCTGTCCATGGCTGAGCTGTATATGTATAGAGTATCGATGCCGTTTCCTATGGCCATACCTGCCTGTACGGATGTTGTTATCAGAAGAATACAAAGTTTTACTGTAACGAATCTCATTGCTCTATTCTTTTTCATGGTGGATCGATTAATGATTAATTGCAGAAAGTTATGGCATTTGGATAAATAATGAACAAAAAAGCACCTGCCAGTATTTTACCCGACAGATGCTTTTTTTATGAATGCTAAGTTATTACATAGGCTTATAGCTTGTTGATAGCTTTGAGCTCTTTCTCTAGCTGTTCAACCAGCTGGTCGAGCCTGCGCGAAACGCTTTTAATCACTTCGGGGTTAGTCATATCCACACCTGCTTTTTTTAGCTGGTTAATGGGAAAGTCACTACCACCCGACCGCAGAAGTTCGATATACTTTTCAGTAGCCGCTTTACGTTCGCGCTTGGAACCATGAACTATCTGGTCGAAAAGATGTGCCGAGGCGGCATAGCTTGTTGCATACTGGTAAACGTAGTATTTAAGTTGGAAGAAGTGCATTACGTATGCCCATGTTCTAGATGCAAACTCGTTATGAGCCACTGCATCACCATTATAGGTCTTATTTAACTCCGCCATAATGCTGTTTAGCGCGGGTGCATTTATGGGCTGTCCCTCCTCGGCTCGGGTGCGAACTTGTAGTTCAAAATCGGCAAAAAGGCTTTGTCGGTAAAATGTACCCACTATATTCCCTATGGCCTGATTTAGGAGCGCAATACGCTCGTTGGGATCCTTTGACTGCTTCAGCATATAGTCGAGCAGTAAATGTTCATTAAATATTGACGCCACCTCTGCCACAAAAGTGCTATAGCGATGCGAATTGTAGGGTTGCGACTGGCTAGAATGGATTGAGTGCAGGTTATGCCCAAGCTCATGGGCTAGGGTAAACATGTGGTTCATGGTGCCGTTGTAGTTCATAAGGATATAGGGGTGCACACCATAAACGCCCATGCTGTATGCGCCACCCTCTTTCCCTGGCGTTTCGTACACGTCGATGCGGCCCCCTGCGAAGCATTTCTTTAGCTCATCTTGGTAGGCTTTCCCTAAGGGCTCAACCGCTTCAATAATCAGGCTGCTTGCCTCATCCCATGAATAAACCTTCTCGAACTCGGTAATGCTAACACTGCCGTCCCATGGGTGGTACTCATCGTATCCCAAGGCTCTTCGCCTAACATCAAGGTATCGCCTAAGTGGTTGAGTATTTGTTTTTGCCGTTTCAATAAGATTTTGGTATACCTCCTCGGGTATATCGTTATAGAATAATGAGGCTTGCAAATAGCTGTTATAACCCCGAGCCTTTACCGAAGCCCAATCGCCTTGGTAAACAGCGTTCAGGATTGCTGCATACGTATTCTCGTAATCCATATAGGGTTGAAAAAATGCTTCGTATGCAGCCTTTCTATCCTCACGATTTTTGCTGAATGTAAGCACCTGAGAGTAGTTCCCTGGGGTCATAGATAAGGTGCTACCATCGGATAGGGTAACCTCTTGGCGCTTTATGTCGCTGGTAGATAGCTCAGTGTAAATATTTCCAGCGGTAGAAAGGGGAAGCGAGAAGTAGGAGAGGATACGCTCGGTATCGGTGTCGAGCACATACTTTTGGGTTCGATACATTCTGGTTAGCCCAAAACGAAAGGGCTCCAACTCCTTATTTTCATCAACCCATTTTAACATCTGCTCCTCTGGGATCGATAGCATCTCGGGGCTTACCCAGCTAACCTTGGTAGATAGTTCCGACATAACACCGTTTATTTCCTGATAGCGGTTGTTGGCTTCGGGGTTTCTTGAGTCCATTGACCGAAAAAGGTAGGTGTAGCAGAACAGCTTTATTCCTATTTTACCTGCCTGCTCCTCAAGGTTAACAAAACTAATAAGGTTCTGAGGATTAGTACCCAGGGTACCCTCCATGCTGGCCATCTGGGCATAAATTGATTTCATGTTTTCAACATCTTGTTCCCAGTGTTCCCAGTCTTTGTATATGGGGGTTAAGTCCCATTTGTACTTTTCCGGTATTTCCTCACGGGATGTAAAGGTTGGTAGATCACCTTGTGCAAACCCTAAGCATGACCATAGTAGGGGAATCATTAAAAAAAGTCGATATGTCTTCATAGTATTTTCTTGTTGTAATTTATAATTAACCCACAAAAATATAGTATACAAATCAATATTTAGTATACTAAACTGCATATTTACCAGTAAGTGGTAGCGCCTACATCTTGAGTGATTCGCCATTATACTGCATACCCTAAAGCGGAAGGGTTAAATCGCTAAGAAATTAGAGAGATATTGTGGTTAATGGCTTAGGTTTCGGGATTAATTGTAAGCGTTTGCCGTGTAATTTTAACTATTTGTTCAATAGGTAATGGCTTAGTAAAACAGTAAGTTGCACCACATGCTTTGGCAGCCATAAAGTCGCTTTCGAAGTCTTCGGATGAGCTATCAGCATAAGCAATTATCGAGAGTTTTGGAAATCTATTTGTAACATGACTAATTATTTCCATGCCATTGCAGTCGTTCGGCATAATATTAATCATTAGCATATCATAATCATGTTCATGCAGAATGAGCAAACCTTCCACTACGTCATGAACTACGTCAATGGTTACATCCACATACTTTAATGCATCAATTACAGAGGTAATGCTAGCGGTATCGTGCTCAATTAGTAAAGTTCGATTGGCCATAGGTTTGATAGTGTTTACCTATAAGGAAGTATTCTTTGATAGTATGAGTGTGCAAATATGTTAACAACTTTACCCGATAGGAATAGCAGCTAGCTGGTATTTTTGCCTAGGTGCTGGGGTCTAGTGCTATGAGTTGTTGTTTAGTGGTTTACCCTAGGCTTTATGCCAACATACCTACTAGAAAACCATTACTTATGAATACTGAAATAAAAGTCATATCGAATAGATACATTAAACCCAAATTTAGCTAACGCTGAGCTACGCTTCGCTCCGGTTGTCATTAGCGATTCTTTTTCTAATGACTGCCATTAGAAAAAGACACAGTTTACGCATTGATTATATGGGTGTTAATATGACAAATCGATGAAGAAAAACTAAAAAATTTGCAATCATAAATGCTTACAAATTTAGTTTTTCTAAATCAGCCTGTCCCGATTCATCGGGAGGGTTAAACCCAGCTAAGCCATTAGTTCGCTGAACTCCTAATGACTAATCTGTTAAACAATAGTGAATGGAGGGTTAACAAATAATTACCTCGCAAAGCAAAGCAATGGGGTAGGAGTAACCTATTCTATCTTTTAGTTTTCTGTTTTCAACGCTTTTAGCTGGCTGTAGGCAATCAGAGTTATCTGCATCTCCTCAAGTATTTGGCGAAGCGTATCGCTTTTCAAAACCTCAAGCTCCATCTCTCTCTGTAGCGAATAATCTAGGTTATGGCTATTGTTACAAATATACCCTGGATGTGTTACCAGCTCGCTAAGGCCTTGGGGCATTTGCTCTAAAATTGATACAAGCGTTTCTATGGTTGCGTTTCCGTAGAAAGAATCGATAAACCAGTCGGGTGTGGCAATGCCTTCGGCTCTTACATTCCTCTCCTCTTCCATAAAAGCTTTTGGAGATGCGTGCTTCATCATTTATCCAATGGTAGAAACTGGTTACATTCTTTTCTGATAAAGGCTTTAAGGATACCATAGTTTATTGAATTTTTCGTTTAACTAACTCTGCTAAATCTTTTTTGGATTGAGAGAGAGGGTATTCACCACTACTCATAGCGCAGCGCAATCACCGGATTTTCTCTGGCAACCATTATGGTAATACTCATTATTGTAATCATGGCCAAAACAATGCTTCCTAACGCGGTTAAAATGAATACCCAAGCATTCTGGTTAACACTATATGCAAAATTGAGCATGTACTCGTTTATGAAGTACCATGCCAATGGCAAACCAATTAGGCATGAAACAATTACCCAGCGGCTAATGCTCCAGGCCATGCTGGCAGCTAAAGCTAGGGTATTTGCGCCTAAGGTTTTTCTAATCCCAACCTCCTTGGTCCTTTGCGACGTGAAAAAGAATGTAAGGGCAAGTAGACCCATAATGGCAATTGTAATAGCCAGCAATGATGATGCTATGAATAGCTTGTTCAGCTTCTCTTCCCTTCGATATCTTCCTTCGAAGAACTCATTGATAAACCTTCCGCTTATATCCCAGGTTGGATCGTACTCCTTTAGTTTTCCATTTATTTGATCTAATGTTGATTTGATATTGTTGCTTGTGATATTTGCGTAAATGAACATTGGATGGGCCTCACTGCGGCTTATTGCCAAGGGCGATATCTCGTTGTGGAGGCTTCGGATGTGGTAATCGGGCGTAACCCCAATTATGGTTCCCCAGTCGTTGTAAATCTTTATTCTTACCCCAATAGGATTTTCCAATCCTAATGCCCGGACCGCTTTCTCATTAACTATAAATGCTGCACTATCGCTGGCAAGGTTAGGGTCGAAATCGCGACCTTGAATAATTGGAATACCCAATGCCTTAAGGTAATCGTTTTGAACATTATTTCTCGAAATTAGAATAGAACTCTCAGCGTCAGTGCCCTCTACGTAAACATTATCGGTCATATGTTGCCCACCCGGAACGCCCCAGGCTCCCGACACAGCATTTACCCCAGTGATCTTCTCAAGCTCATACTTTATGGTTTGGTATCCTTGGGATATTCTGGGTGATAAGTTAGTTATAACATAAGTTTGTGGACTAAATCCCAACTCCTTATTCTTCATGTAGTGTACCTGTCGATACAGGTTTATTACGCTTGCAATTAGGAATATTGCTATGGAAAACTGAAATACGATTAATGAGATTTGCAAGGGACCCATTTTCTTCTTTTTACCCGACACCCCCTTAAAGGCTCGCTGAACACTGAAGCCCGAAAGAAAGAAGGCGGGATATATTCCTGCAATTAAACCGGTTACTAACCCTAGGAGCAACACAATAAAGAAGTTGGTTGGAGTGAGCAGCGAAAGTGATATTTGCTTTTCCACCAAGTTGCCAAACTGCGGGAGAAATACCTCAGCAAGAGCCAGCGAGCATAGCACCGAGCTTATACTGATAATCATTGACTCTCCCAGCAGTTGAGTAATTATTTTTTGGCGAGATGCCCCGCAAATTTTCCGTAAACCTATCTCCTTAGCCCTCGATTCCGAATGGGCTATAATTAGGTTGACGAAATTAATTATTGCTATAGTAAAAAGAAGAAACGCTATGGTGGCAAACAGAAAAATTTGGGATTTACTCCCAGCTACGGTAAACGAATGGGTCACTCCCGATGACCCTAGGTGGATATCCTTTAGGCTTTGTAAGGTTGTAACTGTGTTTATGCCGTACACTGCCATTCGGATCATAGCCAGCTCATCTGCAACCTTCAAAATCTCTGTCTCAATCGTTGGGTTTTCAACGGGCAAGTGCGTCATTATGTAACAAGTCCAGGAGATACCTCGATAGTTTCCATACTCGTTAATGTCTGGAATATCGAGATAGGAAGTTAACAAGTCGAACTGCAGGTGCGAGTTTGTAGGGATATCCTTGAGCAAGGCAGTAACCTCATAGGTTATCCTGTTAACCTCTATACTTTTACCAATGGGATATTCATCACCAAAAAGTTTCTTTGCCGTGCTTTGTGTTATAACTACTTGGTTTGGCAGGCTTAAGGCTTGCACTGGGTCTCCATCCAACGATTCGAAATCGAAAATGTGAAAAAAATTACTGTCAACACGAAAACCGATTATGTTGTCATAAATATTTTCGTTGTATTTTACCCGGTTGCCTAAAACATCGAGTTTAGTAGTCCTCTCAATATGCTGTACCCTCTCAGCTAGCTCTTCGGTTACATTGAAGGTGGTGAGCGATGCAACTATCTTATTGCCATCGGGTGTGTCGAGGTTTGAAATTACTCGGTATATTCTATTTTTATTCTTGTGAAACTCATCAAAACTGAGTTCATGACGAATAAATAGTAAAAGCAATAGGGTTGCTGCAAGGCTAACTGAGAGGCCAATAATTTTGATGGCAGAAGTTCCCTTATGCCTTATCATACCTCGAAATGCCGTTTTCAAGTAGTTCTTAAGCATATAGATTATTTGAATATTTACCTTATGGTTTTTTGTGGCAAGGTGTTATGGCTGATTTTGCCTAGGGGTTAAACCCCACAAGATGTTAATGATTTTCCATTCGCCATCAACCTTGGCCAGCTGGCAATAGTCGAAAAATCCATACTTTGACACAATGGTCTTGGCCAAGGCAAAGTCGCCGGTTATATCATAAATTATAACCTCACAGGTTATCTCTTTATCTGGTTCCAAATCGGGCATTCTTACACCATGCTTTGTGGTACGGGCAAATGCTTGGAATGAGGAGTAGCTCATATCGGTGGTGTATGAGTTACCTTCGCGGTCGCGCATAACGGTTCGCTTGGTTAACTCGGGCGATACTGCATTGGCAATCTTTCCCATATCACCGTCTTTCCACCCCTCTATGTAGTTACGGCATGCGGTTTCAACGGCTAATGAGTCGGACTTAGTTTGGGCATAAGTTGCAGTGCAAAAGGAGATGGTAATTAAAAGAACTGTAAATGTTAGTGTTTTCATAATGCATAAAATTTAGAAGGTTTTTATTGGTGTGTCTATACTTAAATTTTTATTGAATTAATGTCATTTATGGGTATCCATGTGCTGTTGCTTTTTGTATCAAATCCATTTTTTAGCTGTATATACAATTCCTGAAAATTACTGATTGATACAAGCACAAGAAATTGCTTGTGTTTGTATCGCTTTTTCTGCTCGGTAGTGAGTAGCAGCTTATCGTTGTAGCTCTCCACAAGATTTTGCGACTCCTCTTTGGATAGCTTTCCCGAAACGAATACCTGTTGAACCACAGCCTCTCCTCTAAGGACGGTTTTATAGGACTGCTTTTCGGCAAACACTATGATGTCCCCAATTTGTATATGCTGGCGACTCGGTTTACGGCGTAGTCCACAGGTTATAACCATAGTTTTCTGTCCGCTTCTAAGCTTTTCTATCTCATCGTCGTATTGATTTATATAAACAAGATGGGTCATCTCTTTAAGCTAATTTTTTGTTTCCTCAATCCACTCGGCCAGTATTTCGATTATTTGCGAGTTGAAATTGTTTTTTATATAATCCCAGTCCATTCGGCTTGTAATAGACTGCTTTTGATCCTCAACCCAAAGGAACGAATGATCCATATTGGGAACACGAATATATTTGGCCTTCCCAGGGTTATACTCGTTCACCACATCGGCAATAAGCTCATGTTCCCAGGGGTTGAATGCAATAAAATCGGCCTCGCCCCAGAGCGACAGAACATGGGCTGGGGATTTTGACCAGGCCTCGAACAGCTTGGTATTCTGCAACTGCTGCCAAAACGTGTAATGTCTGCCTAGAAAAATATCGCTTCCATCGTATCGGAAATTCTTACTTATAAATGCGTTTAGCTCTTCATCCTTAAATATTTCGGCTGGTGACTGTTTTTCTACAAGAAACCTGTAGTAGAACTTCACGGCTGCATTATGCTGCTGCTCAATACTTAAGTAATCCCAGCCCATATCGTCAACTTGGCTTAAAATTATTTTCTGCATTCGTGCGTGTTCAATAAAATATTCGAACCAAGGGCGAACAACTGTGCCATATACAGCAATTCCTCTTGGGGCAAAATCTGTTTTCATAAGTGGGGCCTGAACACCGCCCATGCTATGACCAAAGATGTAAACATTCTCAAGGTCGATAAAATCATACTTAGCCAAGGCGTTAAACGAGGCCGAGAATAGATCCACTTCATCGAATAGATTGTACTGTGCGCAGCTGCGATTATTTTTCGAATCGCCCACGCCAGCCTTCTCGGTTTTAACTATCACGTATCCCTTCTCAACCATTCCATCGAGAATCCTTTTGTAAACATTATCTGGATGCATCCTGTCGATGGAACTGCAATCGTAGCCCGGGATAAGAAATAGGGCAGGAAACTGTCCCTTTCCCACAGGCTTATGAATAATTGTTCTAATGTATCCCCCATCATGGGGCACCTCATCGTAAATTACCTCGCCAAATGGAGAGGTTTCGTGGGGTAGGGGTAGGAGGTTTCCGACCCTTTGAATGGGCTTGCCATTGCGCATGGTGGTTACTCTAACCTTGTCGCCAGCCCTGTAGCGGCCAATTCGAGCTATCAGCTCATTGGGTGAATTGACCTCCACATCTTCAACGGCCAAAATGAGATCGTTGGCTTCTATGCCCATAGCCTTTGCGCTACTGCCATCAACCACCATTTCAACCAGTACGCCTTTAGCGTGTTTCATATTGTGCTTTACAGCGATAAAGGTGTCCACCTCCTTTAGCTGTGTACCAAGGAATGCCCTGCGTTGGAGTTGGGCATTAACATTACTCGCTGAGCAAACAATAAAAATAATTCCGAGTAGGAGAGTTAATCTTTTCATATTTTCCATAGTTAGATTTAATACTTGATAATTTTTTCCTTATTTGGCTTTTTCTAAAAAATCTGAATAGTGTTTAAATATCTGTTTTACTGTACTATGTGGTATGCTGTAAAATGTATTTCCATTAATACCTTCCATGTCCTCGGCTGCAATAAGTGCATTTATTATGGCCTCTTCGGTAGCTTCAACTGTAGCACTAAAAACTCGATTTAATGGTCTGTCATCTAACGCTTTCAATTCAACAACTCCATTGGTAACGGTAGGCTCATGGGTGGAGAATGCTAAGAATATATCGCCCGAACCAGTGCTACCCGTTGTGCCAGTTCTGGCAACTCCAAGGGTTACCCTTTTGGCCACCATGTTGAGCTGCAAGGGGGTAAGTGGGGCATCGGTTCCCACAATGGCAATTATTGATCCATCTTGATTAACGCTGGGAAGTAGGGTGTCGGAGAGTAATTTGCCAATGGGTACACCACGAATTGATAAGTGTTTTCGATACCCAAAGTTTGCCTGAACAATAACCCCAACCGTGTACTCTTTTCCTCCAATGGTTATTATTCTTGAGGCAGTGCCTGTTCCCCCTTTAAACGAGTAGCATACCATTCCGGTGCCACCACCAACATTGCCCTCCTCAATTAAACCTGTTTTGGCACTCTCAATCGCCTTAAAAACATCCTCCTTTTTAATATGGAATCCGTTGATATCGTTCAACCCTCCATCAAAGGTCTCTCCCACAATGGGCAATCCAAATCTAAAATCGTGATGATCGGTTAGTGAAAAATTATTGAAACACCACTCGCCAATGGCATCGCGTGTCACTCCAACGCTATAGGTATTGGTAATGCCAATAGGGCCCTTGCTCTTTCCAAAATCGTAAATGTAGGGTAGGCCGGTAACCTCTCCATTTCCATTGAATATGAAGTAACCAATAGGGTATTCTTTATCCAGCTTTCCTTTGGGTAGCACCACCGTAACCCCAGTTCTTACTGGCCCTTGACCTACAATAAGCTTACTCGAACCCGTAATTTTAGTTTGGTAGCCAACCTCTACCCCGGGTACATCCGTTATTGCATTGAATTGTCCTGTTCGCCCATCGAAGGGGATCCCAAGATCCCTAGCCCGAAGGTTTTGGCTTTTTTGTGAATAAATAGGATGGGATGCGACTAAGCTGATAAATATTAGAAGTTTATATGTTTTCATTATATTTTTTTAAATTTCCTTAACTCAATTTCAAAATTCAAACCATACGATGTATTTATCAGGTATTGAGGGTTTTGTAGTGATTGCTTTTTTTGTTTTAATTCACTATATGATAAGGTGGTGTTCACATTCGTACAACTTTGTTCGCAAACGGACATATGGATAGTAAATCGTCTGATTGTTTTTTTTTTAATGGAAAAGGGGCAATCTTTTTAAGAAAGCCCCTTTTATTAGTTTGATTTTATATAAAGAGTTATCTGTATGCTTCGTTCTGATCTTCTTGAGAAATTAGAGGGTTCGCATCAATTTCCGATTGTGGTATGGGTTGTACTAGTATTGGATTGTTCCACGTAATGCTTGACGATTCGTAACCCCAGTGGAACGATGAACTGCGATCCACATCAATCTTCATCCGCTTATTATCAAGCACTCCAAAGCTTTCACCGTAAAGCTCTTTTTTCCGCTCTGCGTAAATTTCGTTTATTAAATCATCGCCTGAGTTAGTGGACAGACTTGCTGAGGGAATAGATCTTTGCTGAACAACGAACAAGGCATTTCTGGCACCAACCTCATCAAGCAAACGAGCTTTTGCTTCGGCCTCAATGAGATACATCTCCGAAACGCGCATTTTTATCATCCTAGCCACGCTAAGCTGATCGTTGCGATGTTGAAATTTATAGGTGAAGTAGCTGCCATCAGATCCAAAAAATCCAAGATCATCCTCAACAAACATCTTTCTGGCGTCGTCGTCTGCAAAAAGGTCTACAAACTCTGGGGTGTAGCGGATAGAACTGTATCCGTAAATCTCACCCTCATAGCCAGGCCTCATATAGTACCAGAACGATGGATGGGAGGCAAATATGCCATTATCGGTTTCTGTGTAGTCATATCCAAATAGCGATTCGGCGTTGTAGTCGTAAAAGCCATCGGTAATTAGTGATGGATCCAGTACTTGGCTCCTATGGCAAGCAATAGCCCAATCGGAGGCATCTTGCCATTGTTCCATCTCAAGATAAAGCCTGGCAAGCAATCCTTGCGCTGCTCTTTTCGAGAAGCGTCCGGTTCTATTGTTGTCATTTAGTAGGTCAACCGCCTCGAGTAGATCCTGCTCAATCTGAAGGTAAATCTGTTCGTTGGTTGCTCTTTCAAGTCCAGGGTCTTCAGCAGCATCGTAGGGTTGGACCCTTAAAGGAACGCAATCGGCTTGCTTGTTCGCAGAATATGTTTCGGCTTGAAACAGGTTGGCTAGTTTCATGTAGCTATATGCCCTTAGGGTTAGTGCCTCTCCCTTAAGATTGGCTAAAGCGCTTTCGTCTCCTTGGGCTTCATCAATATTGGCCAGAATCACGTTGGCATTATCAATTACCCTATAGGCCCTTATCCAGATACTACCAGCATAACCCGATGTGCTTTGGATATTGTGCTGATAATCGGGTACAAACCAACTGTAATTGTTGGCCTGGCAAATTAACGCATCGCCAGAAGTTACTTCAACAAGTGCAGGAACATACAGACCATCAAACATATACGATGCAAGCGTTCTGTATGTGCCATTGATCCCCACCTCTATGGTTGTTGCGTTGCTGGTAATAATCTCCTCAGAAACCATATTGCTTGGTTTTCTGTCCAGAAAATCCTCTTCGCATGAAGCAATACTAAGCCCCAGAAGGATTATCGATAGTAGTTTTATGCTAATTTTCATATTATTCAAATTAAAAGTGTTATAAACCAATATTTAAACCGAATGTGAACATCCTAGGATTTGGAGTTCTCATAAGATCAATGCCATTAAGATCTAGCTCTGGATCCCAACTTTTTAAATCTTTATCTTTCACCCATGTGAAAAGATTGTTTCCGCTGAAATAGATTTTTGCTGAGCTAACGCCAATTTTACTCACTAAGGTTTCAGGTAGATTGTACGAAACATTCAGCGATCTTAGCTTCACGTAAGTAGCATCATGTAGAAATAAGGTAGATCGCGAGTAGGATTTGTCTGAGTTGTTAATTACAAACCTGGGTAGCTGTGCGTTAGTATTGGTTGGTGTCCAGCAATCTAGCATATCGGTAAGCATTTGATAGCCTTTAATGCTGCCGTCGTTCAGTAGTTCTCTTTCAACAGAATCATAGATCTTTCCACCTAAACTATAGTAAAAATCGAGGCTAAAATCAAAATTCTTATACGAAAGGGATGTTCCTATTGTGCCAAAAAGATCGGGAGAAGCAACCCCTTGCTTAAACCTTACGGCTTGAGAGTAGTTAGATGTTGTAACCTTCTCACCATCACCGTCTAGGGTGTACCACATAGGCCTTCCATCATCGCTAACGCCAGCCCACTCTTCAAGGTAAAATTCGTATATGCTACCCCCTTCTTCCCAAATTTTAGTACCTTCAATTTGTTTTCCCTGGGTAATAGTAATCAATTCGTTTTTGTTGTGCGAAGCATTTAGGCTGATATCCCATTTTAAATCATTGGTGGCAACAGCAGTGGCTGTTATGAATAGTTCGTGCCCTGCGTTTTTCATATCGGCCATATTGGTTGTAATATCTAGGAATCCTGTGTTTCCGGGCAGTGGTTTAGCGTATAGCAAGTTAAATGATAGGCGGTTGTAATACTCGTAGGTAACATTCACCCGATTGAAGAACCTGAAGTCTAAGCCTACATTGAAGTTCTGATTCTCTTCCCAATGGATTGAGCTGTTAGGTAGTTGAGAGTGTACATACCCCGGCAAATCGTTGTATGATTGTGGCATGTATAATCCTAAATAGGCAAAATTTGCAATATCATCGTTACCCGAGGTTCCATAGCTGGCCCTTAGGGTTAAGTTGTTAATTTTTTCTACAGATGACATAAACTCCTCCTCGCTAACTCGCCATGATCCTCCCACGGCATAGAAAGTACCATATTGCTTGTCGGATCCAAATTTTGAGGAACCATCACGCCTTAAACTGGCTTGTATGTAGTACTTATTCCTGAAGTTATACATCATCTGACCAAAGGTTGATAGTTTTGCCGACTCGTTGTAAAAGCTTGCTGCTTCAGATGCCCTAGATGAGTTATCTAGTTCAGGTTGTGTTGCTCCTCCAAGGTCAGGATATCCTGTCCCCTCGCTCTGCAGAAAGTCAAACCTTCTTTCGTACGCTTCAAAGCCAAGCAAACCATTAATGCTGTGCTCGCCAAATTGCTTGTCGTAGGTTAGCGTATTGGATGATACCCAGCCAAGATCTGACTTAATGTACTTTGTTCCTCTACCCGAAACCGGTTGCCCGTTGCCGTGGTACTGGTTGTAAAACCTAAATTCATCCATGTTTAGGTAGTCCACATTAAAAATTGATTTAAACTTAAATCCATCCAAGAATGTGGCTTCGCCCCAGAATGAGGTTATGGCTCTATTCGTGTTTGTTTCATAAATGTCAAGCTCATTAAGTCCGAGTGGATTGTAGTCAAGACTAACCGGGTTGTGCCAGTTGTAAGATTTTGCTCCATTGGTAATGATTGGTTCCCCATTCTCATCAACCTGGTAAACGGGAACGGCATTGTTAAATAGCATTGCCATACGCATTGGTGATGCTCCACCTCCAGCACCTGGAGGAGTGCTTTGCATAGTTCTTGACAAAGTATTTTCAGATCCAACAGTAAGATAATCTCTAAGCTTAGACTTGATGTTGAATTTAGCAGAATAGCGTTCAAATCCTTGGCCAACGGTAATCCCCTCAAAATCAGAATATGCACCTGAAAGGTAATATGTTAAATTCTCATTACCCCCTGATGTTTGTAAGCTATAATCTTTAGTTTGAGCAGTTCTGTATACAGCGTCAATCCAATCGGTATCTACTACAATTTTAGCCCCGTTTACCACGTTGCCCTGAGCATCCAGAGGCTGGTTGGTATTGTAGGGATTATGGGTAAGTGTTTGAATTGTAAGAGCATTAGCATTGGACACAGCCAAATCTATATCGGCGGGGTTCAGCGCCATTTGATCTTGCAAGTACCTATCGTAGTAGAAACCATAGATTTGTTTTGAGTTCATTAACTCATAGCGCATACTTGGAAGAGTGGAAACACCATACTTGGCATTAAACGTAATTTTTGAATCACCGGCCTTCCCTTTTTTTGTGGTGATAATAATTACCCCATTGGCAGCGGCAGATCCGTAAAGCGAAGCAGCAGATGCATCCTTTAGAACGGTAATTGATTCAATGTCGTTAGGGTTAATGGTAGAAAGAACATCTGAGGATGTACCGTAATCATCGTGAGCCACGTCGCTAATGTTTCCTGTTTTAATGGGTACACCATCAACTACATAAAGGGGTGCGCTTCCAGCTTTTAGCGATCCCGTTCCACGAATGCGAACAGTCGATTGAGCCCCGGGTTGTCCCGATGCTGTGTTAATTTGTAGTCCGGGGGTACTTCCTAGCAATGCTTGGTTTACCGACATGGTGTTAACTTTTTCAAGGTCTGCATTTTCTACAACTGAGGCCGAGCCTGTAAATGATGTTTTTTTAACTGTTCCATAAGCAACTACAATAACTTCCTCCAGCTCAGTTGCATCAGATTGTAGAGTAACATCAATTACGGTTCTGTCGCCAATAACAACCTCTTGGGTTACAAATCCGATAAAGCTAAACTCTAAGGTAGTTGCTGATGAGGGAACATTGAGGGAGTACTTCCCATCAACATCGGTTGCAGTACCTATGGTAGTGCCCTTTACCACCACGGAGGCCCCTATAACGGGTTCCCCATCCTCGGCACTTATAACCGTTCCTGTAATTAGCCCATTCTGCGCTTGGGCTATAACTGTTCCCAGTAGCAGAAATGATGCGATTAGCATAAAAAATTTTCTCATAGATTAAAATTTTTGGTTAGTAAATAATTCTATCCACACCTAATGGTGCAGAGTGTATAGTACTCTAAGCCTAATCCTAACGAGTTAGAAACTTTACCAACAAATGTCTGGAGATACAACCAGTATTGGTATAGCGCAGATTTGCTATTTTATGCTAAGTAGTAGCACTTACAGTGTAACGTTTTTTTATTTTATCGAACGCTGTAATACGTTCTAATCCAATATTCTGTGTGTTTTATTAAAGCTATAGTGGTGGACATAACAAAGCCTCAACCGTAGGAGGTTGAGGCTTTGCTGTATAAAGTATTTGTTTTTTTATGCTTTAGCCTTATTGAATGTTCTTTTCTGGTAACTTAAACAATCAATTTAATGATTGTTTAAGTTCTTGAATTATTCTGGCATCAACAACATAAATATCACTAGCTTTATTGCCAGCTCCCAAGGAGAAACTTACTATGTTTTCGTAGCTTATCGGTGGAGTATATGATTTATCCGCAGGTTTATTGCTTGTGTAGAATAAGTACTTGCCGCAGTCCGATACGAATGGGCAGTATTCAAAGCTAGGGGAATTAACCGTTTCGCCCATATTTATTGCTTTTCTCCAGTACCCATCGGGGTGTTTAAAGCTTATCCATAAATCGCCACTACCAAACCCTTTACCCCAACCCGATGAGGTGAAAATGATATAGCTTTCGTCTCGTGCAACGTAGGCATTGTACTCGTCTCCGGTTGTGTTTATTGAGTCGGGTAGGGGATATACTTCATTGTATGTTTCGTTTTCAAGGGTTGAGTAAAAAATATCTTCGCCTCCAACCCCTATGCTATCTCTTCGAATAGTGCACCAGTATAGCGTTCCGCTATTGGTTATGGAGGGGTAAAACTCGTTGGCCTCTGTGTTTATAGGGCTTCCAATATTAACTGGATCCGACCAGCCTGTGTTAAGCCTGTCAACATACCATATGTCGAAATCCTTTGGTTCGCCACCTTCGGCTAAAGGCCTGTTTGATGCGAAGTAGAGCCTGTTGCCATCGGGTGAGAAGTGAGGCTCCAAATCGGAGTAAGTACCGGAGAATGAGGCTACCTGAGGACTAGTCCATCCATTGGGAGTGTTTTTGATATAAACGATAGCTGGATGCGTGTAGCTGGATAGGGTGAAGTAAAACTCATCGCCCTTGGGCGAAAGTGCGGCATCGCGCTCGGTCATATGGGTTGATACTAGGTTCGGGGCGAAGATTTCGGCTTCTCCTGTTTTCGTACCGAAATGGATAGTTGATTTTACTGGTTTGCTTGTATCTGTGCAAGCGGGTTGGATCAGAGAGGAGGCTAGGATTAGCCCCCCAATAAGGAATGTAAGTTGCTGTTTTTTAGGTTTCATGGTCATAATTTTGGGTAAATTGTTTAGTGTGTAGTTTTCTCTTTGTAATCAATCTGGTAACGCACTCTTTTAAGCCATTCAAAGATATGAATCCTCATCAAATGATTCTGTTCGTAGGGGAGCGAATGGCTTGCAAAATCGAGGGCAACTATGCTTGCGCTTGGCATTGCTTGCGAAAGTCTAAGGGCATCGGTAAACCCAACCACATCATCTTGCAAACCCAATAATACAAGTGCAGGGTTGTTGAAGGTTACACTATCCATATCAAATGAAAAGGAGTATCCATTAAGTTTTATTCTATTCCAAAATTCAACATTCATTAATACATCATCTCGCTTCAATTTTTCAACTGCTTGTAAGCTACATGGTGTTTTTACCACAAGGTTTTCAAGCTGTTGCTTTTTATCATTAGGCAAGCGATTGTAAAATTCCTGATCAACAAATTGCTTTGTGTTAGTTGGTAGTGTTCTTCCACTATTTTGAGGAATTACAACAGGGCAGATAAGCGCCATTCCGTTCACTCTATTGGGAGTTTTTGCTTGTATTCCGCGAGCCATATACCCAAAGTACGAGAATCCAATCAGTGAGAAGGGCTCATTGGGAGCCAGTATATCTATGGCAGCCAGAATAACTTTTAGGCAATCATCGGCATTACGAATACACTCATTGGCGCTACTGTTTCCAATACCCGGAGGATCAATGTAGATTCTTTTCCACTCATCCTGCTCCTCAAAAATTGGTTCTAGGTAACCACTTGTGGCTCGATGCAGGATAACCATTGGCTTTCCCTGTCCCTTTATTTCATAGTATACATCAGCAGAGCAACTGTTGCCCATAGTGACTGTAATGATTTGACAATACCCTGCCAGAGAGTACGACAGGAGGGCCATAATGAGCGTAAACAGTTGAAAAAAGTTCATAGGCTAGGATATTTTTTGTGGTGTTTCAACTTGCTACTGCCTTACCCACTTCCCAACTATTCCATTTTGGGTAATGATATTAAATCCATCTCCATTGTTACCAATGCTAAAGTCGAATATGTCATGATTTCCTCTGCTTACAATGAACTTGTCCTGTGCAAAGGGGACCAACTCTATTTCACCTCTACCATTCTGTAAGATAATATTGAGCTTGTTGCCCTTGGCTTGTAATCGCAGTGATTGATTTCTTATGCTATAATCACCGGTGTAACGAGCAATATCAGCACTACTAAGCGATTGTCTCTCAAATCCATTGATATTCAGTTCCATCATTAGCCAAATGGCACGACTGTTATTTGGATTCAATACAATAGATCTTTTATAATTCTCCACCGCGGAAAGGGTGTCGCCTGCAATTAGCAATGCTTCGCCCATACTATCGAAAACATTGTACGACTCGGGGTAGTACACAGTGTTAAGCCTAAGCATTTCAAGAGCCTCCTCAATCCTGTTGCTATTGAGCAAGTGGTAACCCTCACGGTTTACTATGCGTTCGCTAATTAGCATCGGCTTACCGTTTATGCTTGTCGTGTAAAATTGTTCAAGTCGATCTTCGAGCAGGAAGCTGGAGTCGGAGGTGAAAAGTAAGTTGTAATGCCCCATTCGTTCATCGATAAGCCTTAAGTCATTCTTCGTCTCTACTATTTCGAAGCTAATTCCGCTTGAGTACTCGTATTGCCCCTTAAGTGATACAAATTTACGGTAGTCTTTGTAATCCTCTTGTTGAATTTCCAACTCCTTATGTTGTTCAAGTCTTGGCGTAGAGTCAGAATTACCTACCTTTGCCCTAAGGAGCGATTTTAGGAGTTTGATAGTGCTGTTTCGGCTAATGTTGTTATTCTGATATGTATTCGTGCGGTGTACAAATACGATGTTCAGCTCAGGGAGTACGGTAATGGTTTGTTCACCAACACCTAAGGCGGAGTAACCACCACCAAACTCATCAAACTCTTTTTCAAGTAGCCACCACATAAATCCGTAGCCCGAACCAGAGTAACTCCCCAATTCAGTAGAGTAGGGGGCAATGCTTTTTTCTATCCAGTCTTTGGAGATTATCTGCTTACCATTCCATCTCCCTTGCCTTTGGAATAGAAGTCCAAAACGAGCCATATCCCTTGCCGATAGCCTAAATGGGTATGCGGGGAACTGTGAGTGTCCGGGCTCTAGGTGATAGTATCCATGATGCGCTTCGAAGTCTTGCATCTTTATGGGTTGCGCAATCTGCTTTTCGAAAGCGTTAAAAAGATCTTCTCCAGTTTCAAGATTGAAGATGTAGCCAAGGGTGTTAAAATCCCAGTTGTTGTAATACCAATACGTATCAGGCGAGTAAGCTTCCCTGGCGGGTCGCGTGCTAGCCATGAATGGGGTTTCGTATGCAGCCGGATGAAAGATGCCAGATCTGGACTTTAGTAAGTGCACAATTTTTGCCTGTTTTTCAGTCTCTGTAAGTTTGCCAATGTCATCGATACCCAGCTCTTGGATTGTTTTGCTAGTATCAATTAATCCTCTTTCAACATATATGCCGTATAATGCGCTAAGCAGGCTCTTGCGAACGGAGTGGCATGCAAATCGTCTGCTAATATCACCATAGGATTTTACAACAATGCCATCCTCAATTAGCATGAATGCAGCAGTATTTAAGCTATCGGCAAATTTAACTGCGTTTTCTAGTTGGGTTTCATCCCATCCGGCATCCGATAGGTCGGCGTATTGTAACCATGCGCTATCGGGAAAGTATTCAGTGTGCCGTTTTGTTTTTTGACACCCTAAAAGGAGAATTAGTACTGCAAAAATTGATATGAGTACATTAAGCAAAATGTAATTGGGTTTCATAGTTTTTATGATTTTTATAATAGGATATTTCGCTCTTCTATTTCTGTACCAATTGGCCTATATGTTACATAATGAGCATTGAGGGAGTGTCTTGCTATACTAGGTGATCTTGCCGCTTTTGTTCGAAACAGTACGATTGCTGTTCGATGGTGAACACCTAATACCTCTATTGCGATGCGTTAAAATTTTATGAGCCAAATTATTTTATGCTTATGGCTACCAACCAATACAATTCGATTTGATTAATGAGGAAAGGCTAAACCCGCTGGTTTAGCCTTTTCCTACTGCTCTACTTGTAAACCTAAAATTGCTCTTTCTTTTTAAATAAATTTTTGAATTAAATTTTATTTGTAAACCTGATACAAAGATAGGGTAGACCAATAGGCTGTGAAATAGCCCACAATGTCTATTTTCTTCTAAGTGATAGTACTTAGTCAGGCTGGTTGCAGGATGGCTCTGTATAAAAATATAGGTATGCCGAGAGATGAACTAGATCAGCCCAGCCTCTTTCAGCAGGCCTTCCATCTCTTTCTGAAGTAGCATGGCTTTGGCGCGAGCTGCGCCAGCAAAACGCATCGATTGGTCGGTGTAAAGAATTCCTCGGGCCGAGTTTACCAGTAGGCCACACTGACTATTCATGCCATACTTGGCCACATCGGCAAGGCTTCCGCCTTGCTCGCCAACTCCGGGAACCAGCAAAAAGTGGTCAGGTGCAATTTTTCTAATCTCTTTCAGCATTTCGGCACGCGTGGCTCCCACCACATACATCATATTGTTCTCGTTGCCCCATAGCATCGACTTGCTTAGCACTTCTTGGTACAAGCGTTTTCCGCTTTTGGCATTCTCAATTAGCTGAAAATCGTCGAAGCTGCTGTTTGAAGTAAGCGAAAGGAGTATAACCCATTT
>Ga0334892_1000615_pt1 | contig 40336 bp, 26 predicted proteins | sample GraSluR3_MG_4_FD_207213 | JGI IMG/M metagenome (GOLD analysis project Ga0334892, IMG submission 207213) | Sludge microbial communities from methane-producing bioreactor in Wageningen University, Netherlands - Granular Sludge_15_04-R3 | ecosystem: Engineered > Bioreactor > Anaerobic >...
GCCGATCAGCAGTGATGTCATCTGCCTGTTCCGGCTGTCAATAAAGTAGCCCAGGAAGTCATCGACGAATTCCTGTGTTAAAGACCTTACTTTCATATAGGCATCCATATTGATTTCAGGAACATCGAAGCCGGCATCCTTCATTATTGAATGTATTGCTATCAGGTCGGGGTGTACCATTCCCCAGCTTAAAGGTTCAACAGCTACATCGAGGTAATCGGCCCCTGCACGCGCTGTTTCAAGCATTGAAGCTACTGACATACCCGGACCGCTGTGTCCGTGATACTGTACTACAATGCCCGGAAATCTGGTTTTGATCTGCCTGACAAGTTCTCCCAGCATTGCAGGCCTTCCTACACCGGCCATATCTTTAAGGCATATTTCATCGGCTCCGTACTCAACCATTTTGTCAACGACTCCCATATAGTACTCTACAGTATGAACCGGTGAGCTGGTGATTGAAAGGGCTGCCTGTGAGATCATACCGGCCTCTTTGGCATATTTGATGGAGAGTTCCAGATTCCTGTGATCATTCAGTCCGCAGAACGACCTTGCTATATTAACGCCCTGGGCCTTCTTGACTCTGAACATAAGCCTTCTTACATCTGCAGGTACAGGATACATCCTTAATCCGTTCAGCGACCTTTCAAGCATATGTGTCTGTATACCTGCCTCATTAAAAGGTTTTGTCCATTCCCTGACCGCATGATTAGGATTTTCACCATACATAAGCTGAACCTGCTCGAAAGCACCTCCGTTGGTCTCTATCCTGTCGAAACACCCCATTTCAATTATATGCGGGGCAACCTCTTTCAGCTGATCCATTCTGGGCTGATATTTGCCGGTCGACTGCCACATATCACGATAAATGAGACTGAATTTTATCCTTCGCTTCATCCTATCCAATTGTTTAGAAAATAAAAAAAATCCCCCAATGTACAATGGCCCGCAATATATAAAATTTAACCGGTACTATTATATGATAAACAGCACCATGAGGCTGCCTGATCGGAATAAAAAGAAAGGAAGATACCCTGATGGATATCTTCCTGTTAGTCAAACTAAAACCTGATTTCAGAGGCCTGGCGGCCCGTGTAATTCTTACTTGGAAGCAAGAATGCTGTTAAAATCCTTCAAAAGTGCAGGGAAAAATGCTGCAATTAGCTTGGTGTTTTCCAGAACCGTATTGTTGCCTGCCGTCAAAACTTTCTGATGGAAGTATTCGGATCTGTTAAGTTCATTATCAACCGTTGACAACCCCATCTTACCGTATTTGCGTGAAAGCTTCTCAACACCAAAGTAAGAGTCGTTACAGACGTACTGAACTGACAATTTGTCGGAGATTACAAGGTAGTTGCTGCATTTTTTATCCTTATCTACTGCAACTGTAACCTTAAGGGGAGAGTTCGAATAGGAGATAACATAGGTCCTGAGCTCACGTCCGTCAAGAATGTAGGGGTTTTCTGCGACCTCAATCTTGTAATCTCCAATCTTTGAGAATGTTTTGCCTTTTGCTACAACGGTGGTGGCAAATGCACCTGCGCTGATCAAAACTGCAACCATCACTGATAAAAGAATTCTTTTCATGGCATAAAAGATTTAATTAAAAATTTACTGAGAACTATTAAAAATTACTGTCCAAAAAAACTACTGTCCAAAAAAAAACTACTGTCCAAATAATATTTTGCTTTATTCTGATTACCGATCTTCTGCTCAATAGACGGATAATATCTGCAGTCGTTGCATCTCTTTTATGTTAAAATTGTGTTAATAAATGCTGCGATAGTATAACAGTCTGGTATTCAGTGAAAAAATATCAATCCTTTTGGTGAATTTTTGAAAAAAATATATACATTTGCACATATATATTAATAAATGACGGCTGCATTGAGATATCGCTTTTTAATGAACCGGCTAGGAAGACGGTTATACAGCTGTCTTATTTATTATAATTTCTAGTCTTCCTTTGCCCGATCCGGGCCTGCATTTCACAACATTGTATTTTCAGAACTAATTCCATGAAAGGTTTAATTTTCAGCATTAAGAAGTATGCCATACACGATGGCCCGGGTATAAGGGTAACATTTTTCCTTAAAGGCTGTCCTCTTAACTGCTGGTGGTGCCATAACCCTGAAGGCATATCTCCTGAGGTAACTGAAGTTGAAAGGGTTGACAGGATAGGAGAGAAGGAGTTCCGGAGAATGGAAAAAGTAGGAAAGCAGTACTCTGTAGATGACCTGGTTGAAGTGGCCGCTAAGGAAAGAGTATTCTTTGAACATTCCGGAGGTGGTGTTACCTTCTCGGGAGGAGAGCCATTGATGCAGTACAGGTTCCTGAAGGCAGCACTTTCAGCAATGAGGGAAGCCGGCATACATACTGTTGTCGACACGTCAGGAATGGCATCTGAGAACCATTTCAGGGATATATTGCCGTACACGTCCCTCTTCCTCTATGATATTAAGTTTATGAATGAGGAGAAGCACAGGAAGTATACAGGCGTAAGCAACAGCCAGATAATTGGCAATTTCAGGTATCTTATTGGTGAAGGTGCGAGAGTTATTGCAAGGATACCGGTAATACCGGGAATTAATGATGATGATTCAGAACTTATTGATATCAGGGAATTTATAGCGGAACACATGGCTCCCAACCTGATCGGTGTTGATCTGTTGCCATTCCATCGTATCGGGTCTTCGAAATACCGTAGATTTGGTATGGAATACAGGATGGGAGATGTGGGCCAGGTCTCCTCTGAAAGGATGGAGGATATCTCTGATTTATTCGCAGGTCTGGAGGTTAAGGTTAAGGTCGGAGGATAAATCGATTGAAAAAGAAAGAAAAGTAATAACAATAAAATGAAAATGACAGAAAGAGTTCTAAAGTTAAGGGATCAGAGTCTGAATGCGGTTGAAAGTATAACTGCAGAGAGAGCGGTCCTCATTACCGATTTCTACAAGAGTGATGCTTCACTGGGTTTATCAGTTCCTGTTTCGAGGGCCCGCGCATTGGAGTATATTCTCCGGCATAAGGATATCTGTATTAACGAGGGGGAACTTATAGTAGGCGAGAGAGGTCCCGGACCCAAGCAGACACCCACATACCCTGAAATATGTCTTCATACGATAGAAGATCTGGAAGTACTTGACTCAAGGGAGAAGGTCTTCTTTCGTGTTGATGAAGAGGTAAAAAAGGCTTACAGCGAGAAGATAATTCCTTTCTGGAAGGGTAAAAGCAACCGTGACAGAATAATGGATCTGATGACACCCGAATGGCTCAGTGCCTATAATGCAGGAGTTTTTACCGAATTTCAGGAGCAGAGGGCTCCCGGGCATACTGTTCTTGGATACAAGATGTTCAGAATGGGGTTTCTGGACCTGAAGAGGGAGATAGCCAATGCTCGGGCGAAGCTTGATTTCTACAATGACCCTGAAGCTTTTAACAGGCAGGAGGAGCTTAAAGCCATGAATATTGCATGCGATGCAATTATTATGTATGCTGAAAGGCACGCTGAAAAGCTTGAGCAGCTCGCATCATCAGAAAAAGATAGTGCCAGGCGCAAAGAGCTGACCAGAATGGCCGCCGTATGCAGGAGGGTGCCGGCTAATGCACCTCAGACGTTCCACGAGATGTTGCAGCACTACTGGTTCATACATCTTGGGGTTATTACCGAACTTAATCCCTGGGACTCGTTCAATCCGGGAAGACTCGACCAGCATCTTATGCCTGTTTATGAGAAGCAGCTCAGTGACGGGACGCTAACGCCGGAGGAGGCTTATGAACTCCTGGGATGTTTCTGGGTTAAATTCAACAACCATCCTTCACCCCCGAAAATGGGTGTTACCGCAAAAGAGAGCAGCACCTATACAGACTTCTGCCTTATTAACCTCGGTGGGGTAAAACCTGACGGCAGCGATGCAGTTAATGAGATGACCTATATACTCCTTGATGTTATCAGGGAAATGAGGATACTCCAGCCCAGTTCGATGGTTCAGATAAGCCGTAAGAACCCTGACAGGTTTATACACAAGACCCTTGACATCATCAAGACTGGCTTCGGCCAGCCATCATGTTTCAATACCGAAGCAATAATTCAGGAATTGATCAGGCAGGGAAAGAGTATTGTTGATGCAAGGAACGGTGGTGCTTCCGGATGTGTTGAGACCGGGGCATTTGGCACTGAATGTTATTGGCTTACAGGTTATTTCAATCTTCCTAAGATTCTTGAAATAACCTTTAACAATGGCTTCGACAAACGAACAGGCAAACAGGTTGGCCTAACAACCGGAGATATCGCCGGTTTTAGGAGTTTCGATGAATTGATGGATGCTTTCAGACAACAGCTCAACTATTTTGCTGATATCAAGGTAAGAGGTAACAATGTGATAGAAGGGGTATTCTCAACTTATCTTCCGGTTCCTTTTCTTTCGCTTCTGATTGAAGATTGTATAGCCAACGGAAAGGATTACAACAGTGGAGGTGCCAGATATAATACTACTTATATTCAGGGTGTTGGTCTTGGAACGATAACCGATATTCTGACATCAGTAAGATATAATATCTATGATACCGGCCGGTATACATGGCAGGAGGTTATAGCTGCGATGGAAGCTGATTTTGAGGGATATGAGCAGCTGCATTACGATATGATATATGACACCCCAAAGTATGGAAACGATGATGACTATGCCGACAGACATGCTTCCGAGGTTTTTGACATCTTCTATGATGCAGTCAATGGAAGACCTACTCCCAGGGGTGGAATACACAGGATTAATATGCTTCCGACAACATCTCATGTCTATTTTGGCAGTGTGATTGGGGCTACACCTGATGGACGAAGAGCATGGGTACCGTTATCAGAGGGCATATCTCCATTTCAGGGAGTTGACAGGCAGGGACCGACAGCAGTGATAAAGTCTGCATCAAAAATCGATCATCTGCGCACTGGCGGAACACTGTTGAACCAGAAATTCTCGCCTAAGTTTTTTGAAGATGAAGAAAACTATGCCAAGCTGACGGCGTTGATACGCAGTTACTTCAGCCTTGACGGGCATCATATTCAGTTTAATGTAGTAGATGCGGAAACCCTCAGGGATGCTCAGAAAAATCCGGAGCTCTATCGTGACCTCATTGTCAGGGTGGCAGGTTACAGTGACTATTTCAACGATCTGGGAGAGGATTTGCAGAATGAAATTATCAGGAGGACAGAACATGAGAGCCTCTGATTAAAAGAAGCTATTACTAATAATGAAAGCGGGAAACAAAAAATGTCTCCCGCTTTCATTTTAAATCCCGGATTTGTTTAGCCGATAGCCCTACTTTTTATCCTTTACTTCGTTGAATACCGATGTTGCCGTAGCTACAACTCCTGCAATATCGGTCAGGTTTGACGGAATAATCATGGTATTGTTCTGTGCAGCCAGCTTGCCGAATTCTGACAGATACTGTTCTGCTATTCTCAGGTTAACAGCGTTTAAGCCGTTATCCTCTGATATTGCGGTTGCTATGGCCCTTAAACCATTGGCAGTTGCAGTTGCTATCTGTTCTATTTCGGAAGACTTACCCGTGGCTTCATTGATGCGTTTCTGCATTTCTCCTTCAGACTTCGCTATCAACTCCTGCTTAACACCTTCGGCCACATTTATTTTAGCCTGCTTTTCTCCTTCAGACTCAGCTATTTTAGCTCTCTTTTCCCTTTCCGCTCTCATCTGCTTTTCCATTGCATCCTTGATACTCTGCGGAGGTGTAATGTTCTTTACCTCGTATCTGGTTACCTTGATACCCCATGGCTCACTGGCCTTGTCTACGGCTTCAACTATCGAAGTGTTAATGGTATCACGCTCTTCGAAGGTTTTATCAAGTTCCAGTTTTCCTATGACACTCCTCATCGTTGTCTGAGCGATCTGGATAGATGCAAACCGATAATCGTCAATTCCGTACGATGCTTTTTGAGGATCCATTACCTGCAGGTAGAGAATGCCGTCAACCTCAACTGAAATGTTGTCTTTCGTAATGCATGTTTGAGAGGCCACGTCGATTGCCTGCTCCTTTAGAGTGTGCTTGTACCTTATTCTGTCTATAAAAGGAATGAGGATATTAAAACCGGCAATCAGAGTTCCTCTGTATTTTCCGAGTCTTTCAACTATGAATGCCGATCGTTGGGGAACGATCTTAATCATTGAAAGGATAACAATAAAACCAAGGAATATTGCTCCTAACAGGATGATTGTGGATGTGGCGCTTGATGCTTCCATGTCTTTATTTAATTGGTTCAACAAATAGGTTTATACTCTCCTTGCTAACTATAATTACCGTGTCACCTGGGTTAATATCCTGATCAGAGATCGCCGGCCATGAAGTACCTTTAAATTCGACCTTGCCCTTGACTCCCTTTCCGAATGAGGTTATGGCTACGGCTTTGCTTCCCGTGAACTCATCATCAGCCAATGCTGAACTGCCATCCTTGCTGTCAAAAAACTTCTTTTTGAGAAGTCTCCTGAGTACAATCAGGGCCATTACTGACGTAAGTGAAAATATAATTATCTGTGCGTTGGTACCAGGATTGGCTATCAGGCATACCAGGGAGGTTACCCAGGCACCGACGCCGAAAAAGAAAATAACAAATCCCGGAAGTATTAACTCCAGAATAAGGAATATTAGTCCGATAATGAACCAAATAAGTTCTGGCCTGGTAAGAATCTGTGGGTCCATTTTTTATTCATTTTAGTCTGAAATAAAGATAAAACTTTTAGAAGTGCGTTGTAATAGCCATTGGTTCATATTATACGTAAAAGACCTTTTGTCCGGCAAGTGGTTCTTCCCGGTCTGTAACCGGCCTGCATAAACGTCGCAACGATTGTAAAATTTGTCTTTAGTGTATGTCACCGATTGAACAGATTTTCAAAAAACCGGTAGAAGAGAGATGTCAGATTAAAAAAAAATCGTAAATTAAGACAGTTTCACATTATTGATTACCTTCTGCTCCGGGGTTATTCCCGACCGCACCGTCTGCGGATTATGTTTTAATGCGACCTTGCTTCATGGCTGCTTTACTAATATCTTGGAAGAGAATCAGGAAAATGAAGAAGTTTTTCGACTATTTTGACAAGAGACACAGGGAGGCTATCCTCGGACAGCCTGAGAGTGAAGATGGTCCTGTTATTACGATCTCCCGGCAAACGGGCTGCGATGCAAGACAGGTCGCCGAATCGACTGCTGAGATGCTTAACAGGAAATATAATGTTACTAAATGGAGATGGATAGATAAGGACATTATTCAGAGAATTGCAAAAGAGATAAATACTGACGATGCCCGCGTTGAATCATTTTATAAGGGAATAGAGCATTCTAATCTTTCAGAAATGATAATGGCATTCTCAGGGTCATTTGTAAGTGATCAGAAAATCAAGAGAGCCATTGAGGATGTAGTTCTTTCGATCTGTAAAGAAGGATATGTGGTCGTAGTAGGCAGGGGAGGAGTCTCGATAGCTCACCAGATAGCGGATGCCCTTCATATCAGGCTTATGGCACCTTTCTACTGGAGGGTTGAGAATGTGATGAAGAAAAAGAATGTAGACATAGAGACTGCCGAAGAGTACGTAGTAGATACTGATGAGAAGCGGTTTAAGCTGATTCAGACATTTTTGAAGCAGAAATCAATTAATATCGATTATCTGTTCGATGCGACTATAAACAGAGGCTCTTTCACTATACAGCAAACCGCATCGCTGATCGTTTCGATGTATGATGCTAAAGTTTGCTGTGCCATTGAACAGAGAAAAAGAAATAAGTTGAATTGTTAAATGCAAGCAATAAAAAGAGGAGGCTGCCCCTTTAAGACAGCCTCCTTTTTCTGTTTATCTGCGATCTGCAATTACAGACCTGTTATTTTGGCAATATTACTAATATGTTCGGCAGTTCGCCTTGTCAGGCTTGCCTTATAGGCATCCCAGTCATCGATCTTCAGTCGTGCAACCCCGGTGTCGATAGCTGCTTTTGCCACTGCTGATGCGACATATGAGATGAGTCTGGGATCAAGGGGCTTGGGAATAATATATTCTCTGCCAAATTCGAGCTTATCAACATTGTAAGCTTTAGCTACACTATCGGGAACCGGTTGTTTTGCCAGTTCATAGAGAGCCTGGGTGGCAGCCAGTTTCATCTCTTCGTTAATTGTTGTTGCCCTGACGTCCAGAGCTCCCCTGAAGATGAACGGGAATCCAAGAACATTGTTTATCTGGTTTGGGTAGTCAGATCTTCCTGTGGCAAATACCAGGTCGTCACGGCTGTCCATTGCGTCTTCATAGCTTATCTCAGGATTGGGGTTAGCCATCGCAAACACAATCGGATCGGGTGCCATTGATTTGAGCATTTCTTTGGTAACCATATTCGCAACTGAGAGTCCCAGAAACAGATCTGCACCAACCATAGCTTCAGCCAGTGTAGTTATATCGCGATTGGTAGCGAACTCTTTTTTGTGAATGTTCAGGTCGGTGCGTTTATGTGTAAGCACACCTTTACTGTCGACCATGACAATATTCTCTTTCTTAACGCCAAGTGCGACATAGAGTTTTGTGCAGCTGATAGCTCCTGCTCCGGCACCGCTCACAACCATTTTTACATCTTCTATCTTTCTACCGGTGATCTCAAGTGCACTCAGCAGTCCTGCCCCTGAAATAATGGCCGTACCGTGCTGATCGTCATGAAAAACAGGTATATCAAGCTCCTGTTTGAGCACTGTCTCTATTTCAAAGCATTCAGGAGCCTTGATGTCTTCAAGGTTAATACCTCCGAAAGTGGGAGCTATCTGCTTGCAGAACTCTATCACCTTATGTGGATCTTTTTCGTCAACCTCAATATCAAAGACATCCACATCTGCAAATACTTTAAAGAGCAACCCCTTACCCTCCATCACCGGCTTTCCGGCAAGAGCGCCAATGTCACCCAAACCGAGAACTGCTGTGCCATTTGAGATTACAGCAACCAGGTTCCCTTTTGCGGTGTATTTGTATGCATCTTCCGGATCTTTCTCAATTTCCAGACAGGGGAAAGCCACACCGGGGGTGTAAGCAAGGCTTAGATCGAATTGAGTACTGTAGGATTTGGTCGGTATGACCTCCACCTTACCTTTGCGTCCCTTACTGTGATAAAGGAGCGCCTCTTCTTTGGTTACTTTGGGCATGATTGGTTGGTTTTTGGTTAATGAAATATCATTGGTGCTGTTAATTACACTATTAAAATAGAAGAAAAGGCTCTGTCCCGGGTTATGGAACAGAGCCTTAAATATACGAATAGTAAATTATTTAAAAAATGGTATTTTGCTGTCTCTACCCTTTATTTTATCTATTTATACAGTTGGTTGAAAACCAGTTTGAACAGTCCGTGAGGCTGGCTGCGGAAAGTAATATTCGGACCGAAAAGATAGAGTTTACCCTTACCAACGGGAGCTTCAGCTGCAATAATACCATCTTTAAGGTACTCCTGTCCCAACGCCCAGCCGCTTCTCAGCGGTTCTTCGGTTGAGAACCATGCCAGCTTCCTTACTCCCATCTCAGCTGCATTCTCCCCGAATCTGAAAACATTGCTGTTACTGAAATAGAAGTCAGCTACGGAGGGCATACCCCATGTTGCTCTTGCATCACTGTTTATGTCGCCCGAAAGAACACTTCCCGGAACATAATATTCTGTTCTGGAGAGGCTCCTTTCCCTGCCGTTCTCATCAGTTTTGACCATGGCATTCTCGAGTGGTATACCCAGATGCTGAGCCAGGTTGGTGCTGGACTCCATTGTAATCACCACGCCACCCTCTTCGAGGAACCTCTTTATTTGTGGTATTGACTCTTCTGATGAAATACTTCCAACCATATGGTGGTATTCAGCAGGTATCCCACTGAGGTTCTGTCCACCGCCACCGCCTCTGCCCGAGCCCTGTGAACCTGATTCTCCTCTTGGTGGTGCCGGAATGGCTCCTGAAACAAAAATGATGACATCAAAATCCTTTTTGAGGTCTCCGGCATCTATCCTCTGAGGAAATATCAGCTCGTACGGGAAATTGAATTGCTCCAGGATAAATCTTGTCCAGCCTGATTGCATTGATCCTCCATATCTGTCCCATAAAGCTATCCTTGCCGGTTGTATTCTTTCTGTTGGTGTGGGAGCGCTATTCAGTGCATTAACCTTGACTCCGTTTTCTGAAGCTGATTTAAAGAGTACCGTACGTGCCTTTGCAGATGCTTGTACATAAAAGTCGCCCGGATTTGACATCGGATTATTCCTGTCTCCATCCGGTAGCCTGAATACCCTGATGCCCTCACTGAGAAGATCGTTTACAACCTTGAAAGAGTTGTTAACCTTGACGCTGAATGTATATCCTGCTCTCGCACTGGCTGGCATTTCCGGTACCGGAGGCGATTGCCATTCACCGTATGGTATTGCCCTGAACGGACCGGTGATGTCATCCTGCAGACGGTCAAAGCTGATCCCCATCTGGAACGCAGGTGTCCACCCGGCAGCATCGTATGGTGCTATGGGAGGTCCTCCAGGGTACTGGAGATCGTTGGGGTGATCCTGTGGTTCAAACATGTCAAGTACATGAGGCCTGAACGCCTGTGCTGTTTTTACGATATACGATCCGGCAGGATAATTCTTACCTGCAGCATTGAAATCTGATGTCGCAATATGTACCTGTATGCCTGAACTTATAAGGGCATTAATGAACCTTACTGCAGTAGGAAAGTCATCCTGATCAGAAGGTACAATGAATAATCTTGGATCTCTCCTTTCAGGATCCCTGAAGATATCTTCGAAAGGATTGGCGGAACCGGATCCTTCCGATGACCTGGCTCTTTCCTGAGCTTCCCTCAGAGCATCAACAGCCTTCGGATACTTTGTCCAGAAGTCCTGACTTCCTCTTTCAACTGCATTCATGCCCATTCTGTAAAGGTTGTAGAGCAGATGGTACCGGTTCCTGCTGGCATAGTCAAGAACTGCGTAGTTGAGCGAAAGTGAGTAGTCAATTGATTTTTTGAAGTTCCATCTCTGGGGCTCAATCGGAAAAGGATTATTGCTGCTTGGTACAAGACGGTTAGGAACCAGTGGTATTGAACTTGGTGTCGGACCTCCGATTATCTCAGTAAGAATACCTATTATATTATGATAATATCCTGTAGTCCTCAACCCTCCGTTATACCATGTAGAATACTGAGAACCTCCCTTTTGGGTATAACCCGGTTTGTTCTCTGCAATAAGACGGTTGGCCATCGAGGCTGCGACTCCGTCAAGGCCGATAATAACCAGCGGGTCATATACATGATTAAAGGGATCGCGGAACGGAGGCCCGGCCACAACGGTACCAGCCGGTCCCGACTGATGGTGATTGTACAGTATCTGAGGTATCCACTCTATATAAAGCTGGCGGCTGATATTCTGACTCTCCTTCAGGTTGTTCATGAAGAAATCCCTGTTATTGTCATGACCCGCATACTTCTGATACAATCTCGGAATGCTTGTCCTTCGCCTCGTAGGATCTTCTTCCCTCATATAAGATGTGGAAACCAGTTCCTGGCCGTCAGGATTTGCATGAACCAGCAGAACTATAACGTTGTCGAGAATTTCAAGCGTCTCCTTGTCGCTTCTCGAAGCCAGCTGGTAAGCTGTCTCTATTAACTGGTGCGTTCCTACCGTTTCAGTGGCGTGAAGTCCTCCGTCAATCCATACAACAGCCTTTCCTTCCTGTGCCATAGTCCTGGCCTCATTGTCGGTTATACCCTGTGCACGGCCCAACGACTGGGAAATGTTCTTGTAACGCTCGAGATTTCTTATGTTGCCGGGCGATGAAACCACCAGCATATACTGACGCCGTCCCTCTTCTGTGGGCCCTATGTCGAAAATCTTAACACGGTCAGAAGCTGCATCAAGCTTCTTGAAATAAGCCTCGGTCTGAGTATAGGTAGCCAGGCAGTAGTCATCACCTATATTAAACCCGAAATGCTCCTTTGGAGCCGGTACCTGCTGGGCAGATAATGACATTGCAATCAATGACAGGATAATAATTCCTGAAAGGATCAGTCTGTTTTTCATAGTATAAACCCGTTTATGTTAATGTTTCAAAGTTTGGTTTCAAAGGCTGATAAGGCCAATGCACCGGCCAAGGTAATCAGTTTATTTGATGACTGATACAATCAGTATATAATTTAAAAACATAAAAAATACAAAATAGTTAACCATTACAGTTAACCATAATTGCTACCTGTCCGGAAAAATAATTACTTTCATACCTTTTTGGCAGGTCGATATTTGAATTATTAATAATTACGACAATTGATTATGGATCAAAGATTTGCAATAGCTGTCGATGTAGGGGGCAGTCATATCACCAGTGCAGCTGTCGATCTCTTAACAGGAGACATAATTAGTGATACCTTCTCTGACCAATATGTCAATAACCAGGCTCAGGCTGCAGGAATTATTAATGAGTGGTCCTCCTGCCTGAGGGAAACAATCGGCCGCATACCCTCATCTGGAAGGCTGGAAGGTATCGGCTTTGCCATGCCGGGGCCATTTGATTATGTTAATGGTATTGCACTCTTCAAAGGAGTACCAAAATACGGTAATCTGTACGGTTTTAATATTGGCGATGCCATGCGCAGTTCACTTGAACTGCCCGAAGAATTCAAATTCAGGTTTATCAATGATGCATCAGCATTTGCCATAGGTGAGGCATGGAAAGGCAAAGCCGCCGGTTCACAACGCTCCATGGCAGTTACTCTTGGTACAGGCTTTGGTTCCGCCTTTATTGAAAACAAGATACCGGTAGTCGATGGCCCGCTGGTGCCTGAACTGGGCTGTGTATGGCACCTTCCATATGAAAACTCAATTGCCGATGACTATTTTTCAACACGCTGGTTCATAAAAGAGTATAAAACAGTATCAGGCAAAGAGCTGACAGGAGTGAAAGAGCTGGCGGCTATAGCTAAAGACGACCCCGGGGCTGCAGAGATTTTTTACAGGTTTGGAAGGAACCTCGGCCATTTTCTGGCCCCCTGGCTGAAACGTTTTGGCGCAGAAGTGCTGGTGACAGGAGGTAATATCTCCAATGCAGGGGAACTTTTCATAGAAACATTACAGCAGAGCCTGGCAGGGGAACATTGCAGCGCCCGTATTGAAATGTCAGAACTGAAAGAGGAGGCAGCTCTTCTTGGAGGTGCTTTTCTTTTTGATGATGATTTCTGGAAGTCAGTGCAGCATGCCCTGCCTCTTATGTAAAAACATCAATATTTATCCCTACGAACAAATACAGTTAACCTATGAATAACAGAACAAACTACGGAGTACTAATGCCTGTACTGCTCTCATTCTTTGTGATGAGCTTTGTTGATATGGTCGGCATAGGCGTCGACAGGGTAAAGGCAGACATGAACCTCAGCTCTTCTGTTGCACAGCTGATTCCCTCGGCCGCTTTCCTATGGTTCCTGCTGTTGTCGGTGCCTGTTGGCATCGTCCAGTCACGGATAGGAAAAAAGGTAATGCTGAATGCAGGTATGCTTATCACAGCTCTTGGAATGCTACTGCCATTCTTTGTCTACAGCTTTCCGATGGTACTTGCAGGCTTTGCCTTGCTTGGAATCGGAAATACTATAGTACAGGTCTCGGCAAATCCCCTGTTGGTTGACGTTGTGCCGGGAACCAGGGCTTCAAGCTTTCTTAGTTTTTCCCAGTTCATAAAGGCTATTGGGTCTATGATTGCCCCGCCACTGGCAGGTTATCTCGCTGCAAGGTTCGGTGACTGGAAACTGCTTTTTCTGGTCTTCGGGGTTGTATCGGTTCTCTCAGTATTGTGGCTGGCGTCGGTAAAAATAGCCGAGACCCCTTCAGTAATAAAAGCTACTCCGCGAACAACATTCAAACTGCTCGGAAACAGGTTCGTTTTGATTATGGTACTGTCAATATTCGTAGTTGTAGGAGTCGATGTAGGATTCAATTCAAACTCGGGACAGTTTCTGATGCAGCGGTATGGTTTCCTGCAGGAGGCTGCCGAGTCTGGAAGAAGCGTGTACTTCCTGGGTCGTATGGCAGGGACCTTCCTGGGGGCATTGCTGCTGACGGGAATAGCGTCTGTAAGTTTTTACCGGTGGACATCAGTACTTGGAATTATCTCCTTTGTCATCCTTCTTGTAATGCCGGCCGGAATTGACCGTGCAGTTGTCTGGGCCATGGTGTTTGTCACCGGGCTTGCCGTAGCCAATATCTTTCCCCTGGTCTTCTCAATTACGGTAAGGGCATTCCCTGAGCGCAGCAGCGAAATATCGGGACTAATGATGATGGCGATAAGCGGAGGTGCCGTCTTCCCTCTTATAATGGGCTGGATAACAGATGTCAGCAATGCCACATGGGGTATGTCGGTTATGGTAATTTGCATGATGCTTCTGCTGGGTTCGGCCATCATGGCTCAGAGCGCAGCGCAGAAGTCTCAGGACTGAGTTTTTTTGTTTTCTTCATCAGTATTTCATTTTCTTCCTGTGATATTTGTATTCACCGCAGGAAAAACAGTTTCCGTGGGTCTAAACCGCAAATAGTTATTCTATGAGACTGAAAAGAAATATAGCCATCAGTGAATCAGGATTCCTTTTCGATCCTTCAACAGGGGAGTCTTATTCGCTAAATGTTCAGGGTGTTGAAATACTTAACATGCTGAAGGATAATAAAACCACTGCTGAAATTACCGACTATTTCATTGGTGAATACGAGGTTGACAGAGACGATTTTGAACGTTATCTGGTAGATTTTACAGGTATGCTTAAACAATTCAGATTGATTGAGGGTGATGAGTAGGATCAAACTTACAGTTGCGGTTACCGGCCTTAATAATACCGATAATCCCGGGCCTGGCATACCTGTTATCAGATCTTTACGCGAATCAGAGATCTTCGAAACACGGATTATCGGATTGGCATATGAAAATCTGGAGCCGGGAATTTATATGAAGGATCATGTCGACAGGGTTTACCAGATACCATACCCGTCGGAAGGCTCTGATGCTCTGATACGCAGGGTGCTGAAAATACATGAGAAGGAAAAATTTGATCTCGTCATACCCAATTTCGATGCTGAATTATTGGCGTTTATGAAGTCGGCAGACCTCCTTGGAGCCAATGGCATTCGTACTTTTCTTCCGACCCTCAGGCAGTTTGATGAAAGACATAAGTCTAACCTGCCTGAATACGGCCGCAAGTATGGTGTTGCTGTTCCTCGCGGAAGGCCCCTTACAGGATTCCCCGATCTGGCTAATGTGGAGGAAGAATTTGGATATCCGGCCGTGATCAAGGGAAAGTTCTATGATGCTTATATAGCCTATAATTATGAGCAAAGCGCTGTATATTATAATAAGGTAGCGGCAAAATGGGGATTGCCGGTGGTTGTTCAGGAATTTATAAAGGGTACAGAAGTAAATGTTATTGCACTTGGAGACGGAATGGGAAATACAATAAGTGCTGTACCAATGCGTAAACTCTATATTACCGATAAGGGAAAAGCCTGGGCCGGTATTACCCTCGATGACGAAAACATGCTTGAAATGACCCGCAGTCTGATAAGTAAAACCAGTTGGCGGGGAGGGATGGAACTTGAGCTGATAAGAACCGACAAGGGGGAATTATACCTGATAGAAATAAATCCGAGGATACCGGCATGGGTGTATCTGGCTGTAGGTGCAGGGCAAAACCTTCCCGAAGCTCTTGCAAAGCTTGCTATGGGATTGGAAACCAGACCCTTTGATACGTATAAGACAGGAGTAATGTTTATCCGCTACTCATATGATCTGATAAAGCATATCAGCGATTTTGAAAAGCTGACTATGGAGGGTGAATTATAAAATGAAAGATATTACAATGAAAAGACAGTTTGAACGTCCTTTTATAAGGAAGATAAAGGCAGGAGTGCCAAGTAAATTTGGCATGGCAGTACATAGTGACCCTGTTACACATATTGACAATGTTCCGGTAGATGAACTTACAGTTAATTACGGTTCACCATTGTTTGTAGTTTCTGAGAAGACAATAAGGGATACCTTCGCCGAGGCAAAGTCAGCATTCGAGACCCGATACCCAAAGGTAAGGTTTGCCTGGTCATATAAAACCAATTATCTCGATGCAGTCTGCCGTATTTATCATAGCGAAGGCTCATGGGCCGAGGTAGTTTCAGGCTTTGAGTACGAAAAAGCGATAAGAAACGGCGTTAAGGGAAGTGAAATAATATTCAACGGACCTGATAAGAGTGATGAAGATCTTCAAACTGCCGTGGAGAATGACTCTCTGATACATATAGATCATTTTGATGAACTCTATTCCTTGTCATCAATATGTAGAAAATCAGGAAAGAAGGCCAGGGTGGCCATAAGGGTCAATATGGATACCGGAGTATATCCGATGTGGGACCGGTTCGGATTCAATTATGAGAACGGTGATGCATGGGATGCCATTAACCGCATAATGCTGGACGATAATATGGTCTTTACAGGTCTTCATACTCATATTGGCACATTTATGTTGACTGCTGAAGCTTATCGTATTGCAGCTTCCAAACTTTGCGATCTGGCAGTCAGAACCCAGAAAAAACATGGTAAGGCAGTATCATATATTGATATGGGAGGAGGTTTTGCATCAAGAAATACTCTGAAGGGAGCATATTGGCAGGGGAAGGATACCGTACCTACCTTTGATGACTATGCCGAGGCAATAACGAGTGCGATAATAAACTCAGATATCCCTCCTGAAAATATGCCTATACTTATTCTCGAGACAGGCAGGGCTCTTATCGATGATGCAGGTTTCCTGATTGGAACGGTGCTTGCAAATAAGAGACTGTCAGATGGCAGAAGGTCGACAATCGTTGATACCGGGGTTAACATACTGTTCACATCATTTTGGTACGATCATGAGTTTCATCCGGCAAAGGAGACTTCCGATCATCTCGAGGAGACTACAATGTACGGACCACTCTGCATGAATATTGATGTAGTACGTGATGCAATAGCTTTTCCTCTCCTGAAAAAAGGAGACAGGTTTGTGGTAAAGAGGATCGGAGCATATAACATGACACAGTGGATGCAGTTTATAACATACCGGCCGAATGTTGTATTGATTGACATTAGTGGAAAGACCCATCTGGTAAGGAAGGCAGAGACACTTGAGACTGTTACTTCGGCTGAGGTTGTACCGTCTCATCTTAAGACAGTAGTTAAATAGCGGATCATCAATAAGGCTGTTATGGCTGGTATCAGGGAAGAGATTAAGTTTACTCTTAAGGGAATTATGAGGAGTTATTCTCAGGTTTTCTTCTCAGACAACCTGGCTTTTGCCATCATTTTGCTAATAGTCTCTTTCATTGATCTTTATTCTGGTATTGCCGGTGTTACTGCTGTACTGACAACATGTGCCGCAGGTTTTCTTTTGGGCTTTGACCGCAATCAGATGGCTGCCGGAACATACGGCTTCAATAGTTTTCTTGTGGGAATCAGTATTGGTATTTGGTTTCAACCGGGCCTTTTACTATATCTTATTATCATACTGGCTTCTATTCTTACCCTTTTTATTTCAGTTTCTGTAAAAGGTATATTGGCAAAATATGGCCTTCCGTTCCTGAGTATTCCGTTTCTTTTTGGCGCATGGGTGCTCACTCTGGCTTCACGTGAACTCAGCTTTCTTGGAATAAGCGAGAGGGGGATATATACTTTCAATGAGTTGTATATTCTCGGTGGAAGTAAAATGGTTGGGTTATATGAATGGTGGAATCAACTGGAATTTGCAAGACCATTAAAGATATACCTTCAGTCTCTTGGGGCTATTCTTTTTCAGTACAATACTTTTGCAGGTATCCTGATTGCAGCAGGTTTACTTCTAAGCTCGCGAATAGCATTCTCACTTTCACTGCTGGGTTTTTTCACTGCATATTTTTTCTACCAGCTCGCCGGTGCTGAAATATCAGACCTGAACTATAGTTATATCGGATTTAACTATATTCTCACCTCGGTTGCTGTGGGTGGTTTCTTCCTGGTGCCCTCGCTGCGATCATATATCTGGACTGTTGTGCTTGTACCGATAGTTGCCCTGATTACCATAAGTCTGTCATCGGCCTTCACTCTCTTATTATTGCCTATCTATGCCCTTCCGTTCAACATAGTGGTGCTGTTGTTCCTGTATTCTGTCAAATTCCGCACAGCGAATACCAGGGGAATGGCTGAGGTGGTCTTTCAGCAAAACTCTCCTGAGCGAAATCTTTATGCCTGGGTAAATGATAAGGCAAGGTTCAGACACGAGATTATGCCGCTGAGGTTTCCCTTTTTCGGAACCTGGTCAGTCTCGCAGGGGCATGAAGGTGTTCACACCCATAAGGGAGAATGGCGCCATGCATGGGATTTTATTATCACCGACAAGAATGGCCGGCAGCATCGTGGTAAAGGTGATCATCGTGAAGAATATTACTGCTATGGCAAACCGGTAATTGCTGCTGCTGACGGAATAGTTGAAATGGTAACCGATGATGTTGCCGATAACACTATAGGAGAGGCTAATGTGAAGGAAAACTGGGGTAACACTGTAGTTATCAGACATGCCGACTATTTATATACTTCTGTCAGCCACCTAAGTCCGGGTTCCGTCAAAGTAAAGAAGGGAGAAAGAGTAAGAAGCGGAGACGTTATAGGTAAATGTGGGAACTCAGGAAGATCACCGTATCCCCATCTCCATTTCCAGGTTCAGTCATCGCCATACATAGGCTCACCGACATTGAGTTACAGGATAGCAAATTACATCAGACACTCCGATGATGGCCCCAGCCTGGTTTCATACGGAATACCAGGTGAAAATGAACTGGTTTCTAATGTTGAAACGAACAATCTTCTTAAGACCAGCTTTAGATTTATACCCGGCAGAGACATATGCTGGGTACCTGAGAAAGGTGGCAGAAGGATAGAATGGGAAGTAGCTACATCTGCCTATAACTTCCAGTATATAAGATGCCGGGACACCGGCGCCGTAGCATGGTTCAGGTTCGATGAGAGCATGTTTTACTTCACCCATTTTACCGGACCGAAAACGTCTCTTCTGTTTCAGTTCTTCATGGCTGCTTACAAGGTGCCGTTGGGTTACTACAGAGGCTTTGAAATAACTGACAACCTGCCTGTAAATATGGTTTTTAAGGGGCCACTGCTGTGGATTCATGATTTTACAGCACCCTTTCATATGTATCTGAAACCTCAGTTCAAACTCAAGTTTGAGGATAACACGTCAGAGATTGAACCGCTTGAGATAAAGCTTAACACTGAGGTTGCAAAAAGGATATATAACAGGAGCCTGTCAGAAGCGAAATATGAAATAAAACTCGATGAAAAAGGGATATCAGTTTTTAAAATTTTTGATAGAAAAGGTGTAAAGGAATTTAAAAGATGCGATCGGTAGTTATAGCAACGGCATTATTAATTGTTAGTCTCTTGTCTGATGCCCAGGAAATGAAAGGCTTCAGATATCATGACAGCCTGACTTACAATCTTTATATGGAAGGTCGTTGGAAGGATCTGACTCAGGCTGCAAGAGAGGCTCTTTCTGAAGGACATGATTTCTATTACATGAGAATGAGACTGGGAATTGCCTGGTATGAAAGGTCATTTTATGCTGCTGCCGAAAAACAGTTCAGAAAGGCTCTTGAATTTAACAGTGAAGATCCGATAGCAACAGAATACCTGTTTTACTGCAGATTGCTGTCTGGCGAATTTCCAACCGCCTCAAGAATACTTTCTTTAATGACAGTTGAGCACCGCGACAGGATAATTGATGAAGGCCGGCTTGCAAAAAATACAGTATGGCTGTCGTTCTACTTTAATGACTTTGACACAGAAGGAATTGTCAGTGATCCTGCAACTTTTTTTGACGACTACTATCCTGGTACAACCACAGTAGGCCGGTTGCTGACCAATCCTTCAATATCAATGTCTCATATGATCTCTCCCGGGGTTTACTATACGCACTCTTTTAATAACATCACCAAACAAAGCCTGCTGCATTATTACGACGGTATCAGGACAATAAACCTGACGAATCATAAAGTTGTTCAGAATCAGTACTATGGGAGTATCATAGTAGCCGGCAAAAATGGTTTTAGTTTTCGCCCATGGCTACATCTCTCACTGACCATTTATGACTATATTATTGCCGGTGGCAGTATGTCGCCGGGTTTTTATACTGTAACCCGGGGTACATCATTACACTATTCTGCAGGAGCCAGTATAAGAAAGCGTAGCGGATATATTGCACTGGATGGCTCTGCAGCGGTGAACCGATATGGATACGGAACAGTTCTTCAGGGTGAAGCAGGAATCGTTTTTTATCCATTGGGAAACAGTAGATTATATGGAGGAGGTCGTATAACCGGCATACTTCAACCTGATGGCCGTTTTAATGAAATAAAACCGGCATATACACTTTCGGGAGGCGTATCATTCCCCGGAATAATCTCTTTTGATATTGCTGCAATAAATGGCAGCTTATGGAACACTTCTACTGGTAATGGACTATATATATTCAATAGTCCCGATTATTTCACAAGACGTTTTCTGATAAACCTTTCGGTACCATTGGGAGGAAAGTCAGGAGTAACACTGTTTGCAGGAGGAGGCTTGAACAGTCATAATACTGCCAGATATACATTTGATAATAAAATCACCAGCGATCAAATAGCTGAATATTATAGTTATAATATAAACGGAGGAATATTATGGAACTTTTAGCAAAACTATCGGTGATTACATGGTTCTTAACCATGTTAATGCCTTCACAGGCTGATGCCCAGACTGATTTCAATGCAACGAGAGACGCCTTTCAGAAAAGCTATATCCAGGAAGCAACAGGAGAATATACTGGAGCAATTAATTCTCTGAAATCAGTTTATGATGAGAAATCATATGAGATCAATCTCCGACTCGGCTGGCTGACTTATCTCTCAGGTGGGTTCACAGAATCAAAAGCATACTATACAAGAGCTATAACACTGATGCCATATGCAGTTGAGCCGAGACTGGGATTCGTTTATCCGGCAGCTGCGATGGGTAACTGGAGTGAAGTAATAGGCCAGTATGAGAAGATACTTGAGATAACCCCGAATTATTCAATTGTATTGCATAGGCTGGGATTAATATATTACGGTCGTAATGAATTTGAAAAAGCCCTGAAGTATTTTGAAAAGGTGGTCAACCTTTTTCCATTTGATTACGACGGACTTACAATGTTGGCATGGACTCATTTCAGGCTGAATAATACCAGGGAGGCTAAGGTACTTTTTCAGAAGGCACTGCTGAATACTCCAGGTGGCAGCTCAGCCCTTGAAGGTCTGCAATTGTTAAAGTAGGACAGACTCAGGGCACCCTCCCCTCGATTGCCGCGCAGGATACAATCGCACCCCGGAGGGATACAATCTCACCCCGGAGGGATACAATCGCACCCCAGAGGGATACAATCTCACCCCGGAGGGGTGCAATACTAATAGAATCGGGACCCCCCCTCTAATGCCGGGCAGGGCGATGGCGCAAAGCTCAGGATGGCTCAGAGCAGAGGGAAGGTCACAGGGAATAAGATTTTAGTTTTCTTTGGCTGGTTGACGGTATGGCAGGTCGTAATGGCCTGTATGCAGATGACTTTTCTCCTCTTTTAAAAAACAGACTTAATCTATATCTTTGGATAGTGACAGTTTCCGGATTAGAAAGAAACGGCCTGGTCATTATTTATAATTATCATAGCATATAGAACCGGTAAAAAGAGCTGATTCAATAATTGTAAAGCCTGAATATTTCAGTACTACAGTAAACATATTAATAAATACTAATGAATGAAAGAGAATAACAGCAGGCGAAGTTTTCTCAGGAAGACAGGCGCTGCAGCATTTGCGTTGACAATTGTTCCACGTCACGTTTTGGGCGGACAGGGTTATATGGCCCCCAGCGATCAGCTTACAAAGGGGGTTATCGGAGTAGGTGGCATGGGTCGGGGCCATTTTGGATATGAAGGAACAAGGTTACTGGCCATTTGTGATGTCGATTCGGTACATCTGGAGCAGGCTCTTGGAATCGCCGGTCCCGGAGTTAAAGGATATCACGATTTCCGTGAACTTATAGCCAGACCCGACATCGATATTGTACACATTGCCACCCCGCCTCACTGGCATGGTATCATGGCTAAGATGGCAGCCGAAGCAGGAAAGGATATCTGGTGTGAAAAGCCTATGACCAGGACTATAGGAGAGGGTAAGAAACTTGTCGAAGCCGTTAAGGTAAACGGCAGGATGTTCAGATTAAACACATGGTTCAGGTTTAAGGACCAGTTTTACGGACTGGGAACAACTGCCAGACAGCTCAAAAAAGTAATCAATTCGGGAATATTGGGATGGCCTTTGACATTCACCGTCAGCGGAGTTACCGGTTTTGACTGGAAATTCTTCTGGAGCGGAGAGCACAACCTTGCTCCGCAGCCAATACCCGGGAATCTGGATTATGATTTCTGGCTTGGGCCGGCTCCTTTCAAACCTTACAATGCTGAAAGGGTACATGCAAAGTTCAGGGGCTACTGGGATTACGACGGAGGAGGCCTCGGAGATATGGGACAGCATTATCTTGATCCGGTTCAATACCTCCTCGGAAAGGATGATACCAGTCCGGTTACCGTCGAAATTGATGCTCCACAGCAACACTACGATGCGGTAGGTTCGTGGCGACGCATAACATATACCTATGCCGACGGCTGCAGGATAATTCTTGACGGGGAGAACAGCGACCAGAAGGCAGCCTATGTTCAAGGCCCCGGAGGAAAGATATATCGTGGCTTCAGGTCTGATATAAAGGATTTGGACCGCTTGATGCAGACTATGCCTGATCCTGAACCTCAGGTGACCTTCTTTACAGAATCGGTAAAGACACGCCAAAGGTTTGCCCTCAATGAGGAAAACGGCCATCGCTCGTGCACTCTGGTAAATATGGGCATTGTAGCCCTGAGGCTGGGAAGGAACCTGATGTTTGATCCTGTCAGCCAGTTGTTTGTGAATGACGATGCCGCAAACAGAATGATAGACCAGCCTATGCGGGGAGAATGGTCGATGTAGTAGGGGTAAAAAAAGGCGTAAAGGCGTAATAGGCGTAATAGGCGTAATAGGCATAAAGGGCATAAAGGGCGTAATGACTTAAGGGGCGTAAAGGGCGTAGGTGGCGTAGGTGGCGTAAAAGGGCATTGGGATTGGGGTGCGGTATGTGATAAAAAAAATACGAATAAAATAGTAACAGTTATGAGGATTGAAAGATTGTTAATGGTTGTTCTGGTTGCGGTGGTGGTATTACTGCCTGCATCAGCACAGGATGTAAGGACAGTTGAGACGAGGGTAGCAGACCTGCTTGCACAGATGCCTGCCGGGGACAACCAGTCGGCGGCACAATTCATGGATGAGATGTATTCCCTTGGCAGTGACGGTCTTGATATGATATTGCGGCAGGTGGTTCCTGCAGGAACGGGAGATGACACAAGGGTTCGCATTGCAATTGAGGGATTGTCAAGGCACCTTTCTTCAACCGGTAATGATCAGAGACGGTCTGCCTGGGAGAAGAAGATACTGGAATGGACAGGCCGGAGCGCAGATGTGGAGGTGACATCCTTTTTCATAAGCCAGCTTATTTATGTTGGTTCTGATGAATCACTGCCTGTTCTGAAGGCGCTGACAGGAGACACGCAATTATATCAGGCAGCAGTGGCTGCCATCACTGCTGTGGGAGGCAATGCCGGCGCCGATGTGCTGCTGCAGTCTCTCACGAGAGATGCCTCTTTTGCGTCTGCGGCGATACTTAATGGCCTGGCTGCTATAGGATCCTCAATAATCACAGAAGAGATGCTTCTACTGGCGGTAGCGGACGATGAGGCAGTCAGAACAGCGGCATACAGGGCTCTGGCTGCAACGGGCCACCCTGATGCTGCCGCAATACTGACGAAGGCTGCCGCTGCGGCTTCATATAGCTGGGAGCAGACGCGGGCTACCGCAGCACTTATTGACCTTGCAGGCAATATGGGTGTACGTGGGGATATTAAAGGTATGGACAGGATATTAAAACAGGTAATGTCTAAAACCCCATCGGTGCAATACAGGGCTGCTGTCCTTGAAATGATGGCGGAATATCACGGGCCGGCAGCACACAGAGAACTTGTGAAGGCAATGAAGACCGGTGATAAAGATTTGCGAGGGGCTGCTATGAGAATAGCCGCCTCACTCGAAGATGAAGAAATAACAGATATGTGGCTGAATGAGTTGAAAAGGTTTTCAGGGGAGCCAAAAGCCGAAATCGTTGCAATGCTTGGTGAAAGGCGCGACAGAAATGCCCTGACGGCCGTCAGGGAACTGCTTTCCGACAGTGAAAGCAGTGTCAGGCAGGCTGCCCTGACAAGCTTGGCAGCAATTGCAGGGAGAGACGCTATAAAAGACCTGGTTGATTATTTGCTTAAATATCATGACGATGCCGATCAGGCTGCGGTATCTTCGGTGCTTGTTACCCTGCTCGACGGAGAAGTAACAAACCTGCTTGCACGGGAGCTCCCGGGTGCACATGCAGTTCCCGCGGGGAGAATAATAGGCCTTCTGGCATGGAGTGGGAATAAGGAATACTTTCGGGTTGTTTACGGATATACGGCATCGGAAGATGAGGGTTTGCGTGCAGCGGCAATTATGGCTATGAAGAGCCTGGCCTCAGAAAAGGATATACCTGAGATACTCGCACTTATTGAAAAAAGTGATAACAGATATGAAACCGGTGAGTTGCAGCAGGCTCTCGTAGCATCAGTAGCTGATAATCCCGATAAGGAGAAGAGGGCAGGTCTTTTGCTTGAATATCTGAAGGATGAAAAGTATAAAACGGTTCTAATTCCCGTATTGGCGAGAATAGGCGGAGCAAAAGCTGCATCGGCCGTATTGGCTGAGTTTGAAGAGGGTGATTCAGAAATGAGGGATATCTGTTTTGAGGCCCTTCTCTACTGGTCTGACCATCATGCACTAAATTCACTTTATGATATTGTGGCATCAGGTAACAAGAGATTCGGCAATGCCTCCTTTGAGTCTTTTGTCAGGCAGACAGTGAATGCCTCGGTGACGCCTGAGCAAAAACTGCTCTATCTGAAAAAGATATTGCCATATGCATTCTCAGATGAGCGTAAGGAGCTGATTATTGACGCTGCAGGCAACATACGAACTTACCAGTCGCTGTTCTTTGTAAGCCGGTTCTTCGATAATACTGAACTTGCTCCTGTATCAGCCCGGGCGGCAATGAAGATAGCGATGCCACCTGCCGGTGAAAATATAGGGATGACAGGATTTCTTGTCAGGGAGATACTGCAAGAGAGTATTGAGCATCTCATGGGCTTTGAGAGTGAATATGACAAGGAGAGAATGAGGAAATACCTCGAATCAATGCCCGATGATGAGGGTTTTGTATCAATGTTTAATGGTGAAAACCTTGACGGCTGGCAGGGCCTGGTAGGCAATCCGATCAGCCGCAGCAGGATGACGCCGGCTGAACTGGCTGCAAGGCAGAAAGAGGCGGACGAAAAAATGCACCGCAACTGGAGCGTACGCGATGGCATGATCTGGTTCTCCGGCAGCGGAGACAACCTTTGCTCGGTTAAGCACTACGGTGATTTTGAGATGCTGGTCGACTGGAAGATCACCAGGCATGGAGACAGTGGCATATACCTCAGGGGATCGCCACAGGTGCAGATATGGGATACTTCACGCGTTGATGTAGGAGCACAGGTGGGATCAGGCGGGCTGTACAACAACCAGAAGCATGAGTCGAAACCCCTTGTTGTTGCCGACAATCAGGTAGGTGAGTGGAATACATTCAGGATTGTGATGGAAGGAGAGAGGGTTACTGTATGGCTGAATGGCATACTGGTGGTTGACGATGTTGTGATGGAGAACTACTGGGACAGATCGATTCCTATTTTCCCTGAAGAGGCTATTGAACTTCAGGCGCATGGTACTGATCTTGCTTTCAGGGATATATATGTCAGAGAGATTAGCTCTGATGACTACAGCCTCACACCTGAAGAGAAGGCTGAAGGGTTTGTGGCGCTGTTCAATGGCAGGAACCTGGATGGCTGGATCGGCGATAAGGTATCATATGTTGTTGAAAACGGCGTGATAGTGATTAAACCCGAAAAGGGCAGCGGCGGTAATCTGTTTACTGAAAAGGAGTATTCCGATTTTATTTTCAGGTTTGAGTTCCAGCTTACCCCGGGTGCCAATAACGGACTCGGGATAAGGTCTCCTCTTGAAGGAGATCCTGCCTACGTGGGTATGGAGCTGCAGATTCTTGATGATACGGCACCTATATATGCGAATCTCAGACCTTATCAGTACCATGGATCTGTTTATGGTGTGATACCGGCGCGGAGGGGATATCTGAATCCGGTAGGTGAATGGAACACACAGGAGGTTATAGTTAAAGGTACTGCTATAAAGATCACCCTGAATGGTAATGTGATTGTTGACGGTGATATCGCCGAATCAAGGGATAAGGGTACTATTGACGGTGAGAATCATCCCGGGCTGAAGCGCAGTAGCGGACATATAGGATTTCTGGGTCACGGGTCAGTGGTGAGATTCAGAAATATAAGGATTAAGGAGTATTAGCAAGATCAGGTACTGTTTTTTATAGTACCTTTGCACTCTGTTACCAAAACCTGTACTATTAGTTGTGACTATTCTTATTTGTGAAGATAATAAGCTGTCGGCCAGGGCATTGGATGCAGTTTTGACTCGTGAGGGGTTTGAGACCGAGATTGCCGGAGATGGTATAGAGGCAATGAAAGTGTTAGGATCGAAGGATTTCGATTTGATAATTGCCGATATTCATCTTCCTTATTACAGCGGATTGGAACTTGTAAGATATCTTCGGAAAGACCTTAAAAAAAAGACACCTGTAATTGTAGTGTCAGCCTTCAGTGACCCGCAGGTACAAAAGCAGGCAAAAGAACTGGGTGTCTATTATTATATTGTAAAACCTGTCGACATGACTGATATTGTCGGTAGGGTAAGATCTGTTTTAGCCAGCTGAAAATGACCATCAGGCTTTTTATTTATAAGCTGCTGCTCTCCGCGGTTTGTATCTTTCTGACGCTCGTAGCAGACGCACAGAATACTGATCCTGAAACAGAGTTGGTTCGCATTCGCGAAGTTGCATTTGAAGGCCGATTTGCCGAGGCTGAAAAACATCTGCTCAACCTTCTGGATTCATTTCCGGCTTACGGAGATGCCAGGGTACTTCTTGCAAGGGTATATGGCTGGCAGGGTGATTATGATAAGGGACTCTCCACAATTGAGGAATTGCTTGTGGCGGAACCGGAAAACAGAGATGCCATTGAGGCAAAAGATGACATACTGAGGTGGCAGGCAGGATCTGAGACTGAAGCTGCTGAAGCTATGGCACGCGAACGGGCGGCTGCTGAGAAGGCTTTACGTGACAGCATTGAAGCCGCTTCACGAACCGAGGTGGTAGCTGGTTATTACTTTGACACTTTCAGCGAGCCTTACACCAGGCTGTGGCAGGTATGGAAGGCCGGTGCACTACACAGAACTGACTATGGTAAGTTGATGGCCTCGATAAACACAGGTCACATCAAAACAGACGGATCGGGAGTGACGGAGTTACAGCTGGAAACAGAGGCATGGCCGGTAATCTCTCCTTCAGTTTACGGCTGGATAAACTATGCATGGAGTCCGGGCACATATTTCCCCCGTCACAGGGCTTCTGCCGAGTTGTGGTATTCTCACGGGGGAGGATGGGTTACATCGGGAGGGCTGAATTATTACTATTTTGACAGGAATATTTTCATTGCAGTTGCCGGTCTGGAGAAGTATCTGGGCAAATGGTGGTTAAACGGGAAGATCTATTTATACTTTAAGGATTCAGGTATTACCGGTTCTTATTTTATGAATGTCAGACGGTATTTTAATGATACCGATTATCTCCATCTTACTGCCGGAACCGGAACCGCCCCGGATGAACCCTTTGATGTTATTATTGATCTTGAGAGGCTGAGTGCAACCACCATAAAAGTGATATTCAACAAGGAGATTACCGGTAAAATGGCTCTTCGTGCGGGTATTGGCTATTCCCGCGAGGAGTACTTCGAGTCAGTCAGCCGCAACCGCTTTGAAGGCACAATAATGCTTACCCGCAAGATCATTCCGCGGAGATGAGGGTTATCATTCTGATCATATTGGTTTTGATGTCCGGTTCATGCACTATCCGGAAAGCACCAGATAGGCAGGTCCCTTTTGAATATGCCACCGATTCGTTAAGGTCTCCGTCCGGTACTGTCAGCCCTGCGATCAGGGGGGAACCTCTTCGGGCAGAAGAAGGCAGTCCCTGGTTACGCAGGGTTGAATACTTCGGCCGTTCTGTTGCATTCGTAAATCTTCTGATAACAGTTATCATAGCTTCAATTATCTCCATGGGGGCGCTGTTGGTGGTTATTCTGTTGAACCGCACCAGAATGGAGCGGGAGCAGAGACTAAGGCAATATCTGATGGAGAAATATCAGGGCTTGATAATCGATTACCTTTTTGGTGACACTATTTCAGATGATTTTGGCCGGATTGCTTCTGATGACTTCAGAAGGCAGGTGCTTGTAGATCAGATGATTGACGTAAGTGTTAATCTCAAAGGGGATGCAGAAGAGAAGCTGCGCAGGCTTTACCTGTTGCTCGGCCTTGACCGCGACTCGGTCGCAAAGGCCCATAGCAGGAAATGGCACAGGAAGATAAAGGGTTTCCGCGAACTGGCATTCATGAACATACGCGATGCGAACGATGCGATTTACAAAGTCCTGAATTCAGGCAATGAAATACTCAGGATGGAGGCTCAGATTGCGCTTGTGCGCCTGAGTGATGAAAATCCTTTTGAGTTCCTGCATCACCTTAAACGCCCCTTTTCATTATGGGAGCAGATAACGCTTCATGATCTTCTGGTTCAGCATGAAATGAAGCCGCCTGATTTCAGGCAGTGGCTTACTTCACTCAATGATACCGTCATTATGTTTTCATTAAGGATGATCAGGGAGTTCAAACAGGTTGAAGCTGAACCTGATGTAAGGGAGGTGTTGTCGCATGCAAATCCGCTGGTGAGGAAGCTGGCCGTTGAGATTTCGGGTGATATGAATTTCAGATCGACACTCGAGCCGATGAAGAGGATGTACAAGAATGAGGATTACCATAATTGCCTTGAGATATTGCAGTCGATGGGCAAGATGCCTGATGAGAGCATGATGGGCTTTCTGAAGCTGGTGCTCGACAAGGAGGATGATGTGCAGTTGCAGATAGAGGCGACAAAGGCTATTGAGAATATGGGAGAAGAGGGTATCAGGGCGCTTATCAAACTTATGAAATCGGAATACAAGAACTACAATATTATTATCAGGCATGTTCTCGACAGGAGAATCTATTGATAAACAGTTATGGATATAGTACTGGGCAAAATAATATTCTTTCTGACGCTGACACTTTTCAGCTCATACCTGCTGCTTGGTGTCTTTTCCGCGTTGGCTTTGCGCAAATACCTGAGAAAGAATAGCTACATTAACTACAACTCGCTTGTCCTTTCGCCTCTCAGTCCGAAGATCTCAATTATTGCACCTGCCTTCAACGAGAGCAAGACGATAATCGACAATGTGAGAACACTGCTCTCTCTGTATTATAACAACTTTGAGGTAATAATTGTAAATGACGGTTCTACTGACGACACCTTCGCAAAGATAAAGGAGGCCTATGAGCTGGTAAGGGTCAACTACTATTTTGACTACCGCATACCATGCGAAAGGATACGCGGTGTATATAAATCGAAGAATCCCTCGTTCAACAGGCTTACTGTTCTCGACAAAAACAACGGAGGCAAGGCTGACAGTCTCAACGCTGGGGTAAACATCTGCCGCAGTCCGCTCTTTGTGGCCATTGATGCCGATTCAATCATTGAAGCTGACTCAATACTGAAACTTATAAAGCCATTTCTGGAGGAGAAGGAGAAGAAGGTAATAGGAACCGGGGGTGTTATCAGGATTGTCAACTCATGCGATATTGAGAAGGGGTTTATAAGGAAAATACATCTGCCCGTTAAGATACTTCCGCGGTTGCAGGTGCTGGAATACACCAGGGCTTTTTTGCTGGGGCGCATGGCCTGGAGCCATCTTGACGGACTGATGCTCATCTCGGGAGCCATGGGCATGTTTGACAGGGAGACAGTCATCAGGGCCGGTGGTTACAGCATTAAAACCGTGGGAGAGGATATGGAGCTGGTTCTCAGGATGAGGCGCTATATGGCCGAGAGGAATGTCAAATACGAGGTTACCTATATCCCCGATCCGTTATGCTGGACAGAGGTACCGGCTGACCTGAGATCGATGAGGCGACAGAGAACGAGATGGACAAGGGGCCTGATAGAATCATTATGGACTCACAAAAAGATGCTCTTCAGGAAGAAGTACGGCAGGCTGGGATTCCTGGGGTATCCCTACTGGCTCTTTTTCGAATGGGCAGCTCCTCTGATAGCTTTTCTGGGAATTGTCTACACAATTATTCTTGTAATTGCCGGCAAGTTGAACCTTCCATTTTTCCTTTTGCTCTTCACTTTTGTCTATACTTTTGCTGTCAGCCTTTCCACATGGGCGGTATTGTTTGAGGAGATCACATTTCATAAGTACGGGAAGAAGCGGGATGTACTTAAGCTGCTTGCAACATCACTGCTTGAACCATTCTTTTATCCCGTTCACACATACTTTGCCGTAAAGGGCAATATCGATTTTCTGCGTGGTAAAAAGGGATGGGGAAGTGCAAGCCGCAGCGGGTTCGATTCACAGCAGAAGAAGAGTTAGTGTACTTGCTTCAGGTTACAGGGTTCAGGGTTCAGGGTTCAGGGTTCAGGTTGCAGGTGGCAAAGATGCAACCCCGGCGGGGTTGAATAATAATAGAATGTCAGGGCACCCCCCCCGATTGCCCCGCAGGCGGAGCGAAGCGGAGTCCCGCACCGAGGGTCGGGGGCGGAGCGAAGCGGAGTCCCGCACCGAAGGTCGGGGGCGGAGCGAAGCGGAGTCCCGCACCGAAGGTCGGGAGCGGAGCGAAGCGGAGGAATACAATCGCAACCCAAAGGGGTGCATAATTAATGGAATGTCAGGGTAGTCAGTTGACAAATGAGGGGATGTAGCGTAATCCTTCGGTGACTATTTTAAGTGATTTTTTCGGGCGGCCTGTTGTCCGGGGTACCTGAAGCCATACCGGCCAGGTGTAACGGTTGATGGTACTGGTGACATTTCCTTTGTGTAATATTGACAGTGAGATTCCATCGCTGTAGCGGCTGTAAATTTCAAATGTACGGCCTCCGTCGAACGATTCGGCTCCGTCGATCACCCTTCCCTGGGTTGGGTCGTGGAAATGGAGGAGCGTCCATGGCAACCTTACAGTCAGTTTGTTATTGCCGGTCCACGTTACAGCAGTTCTCTCGCCGTAAGTAAAAGCTCCTGTTGCTTCCGCCGGTAGTCTGCCAAGATCAAAGATGGTTCCGTCAAATCCGTTGTTTATCCATTGCATCAGTTTCCATGGGGCGCCGTCAGTGACTGTGCTTCTGAATTTCTGTACGTCGTGGTCGGCAAGATTGAACCGGGGAGTAAGGCCGAACATGTTGTATGCTTCGGTTACGAAGAGCGATACTGTATCGGCTTCTTTTTTTGCCTCGAGAAGGAATTCGGCTCTGTTGGGTATCTGCAGGCCGGAAGGGAAAAGACCCTCACCGGTATCACTCAGATAGGTGTCGAAAGCTATTGAAATAGTCTCTTCAGCAGTAACCGGCTGATTGGTGGTAACCTCAAGATAGAAATATGCATTGTCGTGAGCAGCTCTTGCAGATGAAATGTTATCTGATGATGATAGGGAGTAATCTTGCCATACAGGCTCATCTGCCGGATCGAAGGTTAGAAGCCCGAAGTTCTGCTCCGGAGATATTAGATTGTGCCATAACTGCCGTGTAGGAATTACCGATCCTTCAGAGCTGATGCCAAAAGCTTCCATATAAAGAACTATCCAGGTTTGCTTGAACCACTCGTCCATCCATGAAAACATGAATCCGCCGCCGCAACCCGCGTTAATGATATTGCGCAGCATCCTGAGGTTGTAGGTTCCCTGCTGTGACTCCGACAAACCTCCGTGATTCATGCCGCTGAATGACTTGTGTGCATCACCCCATGATGACGGAACCCCGAATTCGGCAATAATAAGAGGTATATCATTATAGTAGTTCTTCAGATCGGTTAGATACCCTGAATAGTTGTTCGGTCCGTACTCATCAGTGAATGTGCGGTAATAAGGTTCTTCACTGATGAAATCGGGATAATAGGGGTATGCATGGTAACTTGCGAATAGTAGTTTTTCCTGGGTTGTCTGGGTAATCTTCATAATGTCTATATGAGCCACATCCTCATCAGTATTCGTCTCGGTAGGATGTGTCAAAGGGTCTAGTGTGGGCCAGCTGGACATACTGACGGGTCTTCTGACAGAATAGCTGTTGTACTCATAACTGATAGTCTCGTCAAGCATTTTTGCCGCGAAAAGCTCTGATGCCGTTGCGTCAGATACAGACAGATAATTGCCATCCCAGCTGGCAGGATCAGGCATGGCAGCATCTGTTGTGATAACCTCAAAGGGTGATATCTCCCGTCCTATAATATATCCTGCAACCCATGGCGAGATATCTGTTTCATACTCGCCGTACGCCCGTCCCGGCCTGAAAGCAATGGTCTTATTGCCATGTATACAGTCGATTACCTCTCTGATGGAGACTGTGAAATCATCAGACCTGTTTGTCAGATTGTTTTCTGCAGGATCGGAGCCATCATCAGGCTCATCGAGCCAGATACCCTGAAAAAGATAAAGCGGATTGTTAAGATTACGCTGGTTATATTCAGCGAGCTTCTCGTAGAATACCGGAGGATGGAGAGTGTAAATCCTGATGGAATTGAATCCTGCTTCGGCCATCATTTCGATCCATTCCTCATACATTTCCGGTGATATTGCATAGGCAACCTCTCCGGGGAAATAACCCGGAGGTGCAACACCAAGGTTGATGCCTTTCAGTACCATAGAGAAATATTCACCTCCTATGTTTACTGCAATATGGCTGTCGGTAGTTTTGAATGGTATAGCTGTAAGCGGTGTAAGAGTGAAGTTGATAAGAGTATCGTTAACTACTTCTACTTCTGCGATTCTTACTTCATAATAATCGTTAGCGTTGACAGTTACCTCGAATGGAACCGCCGATCCGTAGTACTGTCCGGGAATATCCCCTGCCGGAAACTGATAGGGTGTTATGGTTGTTCCTCCATTTCCTGCTGCTTCTGTTGCCTTTACAAGTCTGCCCGATATGGTTTTTCCCCTGAATGTTATTGCATAAATGTATATACCCCTGTCGACCTGGTGGCCAGAGCTGTTCAGACCTCCCCAGGTTATTGCATAGCCTCCTGCCGTCATTCCCCTGTAAGAATCTGATATTATCTTCGCGCCATTAAGGCTGTAAACAGCAAAATCAATATCACCATCAAACCCTGTAACCAGAGGGATGCTCACCTGATCGCTGAATGGTGCCGGAAATGGGTTGCCCGTTATCAAAGGCTTCGGATCGGCCGGAAAGATGTCTGGTATTGTCAGCCGGTAATTGCCATCAGATGAAGAGACAGCGCTGAAGTTTGAAGAAGTGTAGCGAAAAACAACAGATGCACCCTGAATCGGATTGTTGCTGTTATCGGTTATTTTTCCTGTAATGAAAACATCCTTTCCGTATGCTGCTGCACCGCCGAAGAGTGTTGCAAGAAGCATCAGCATTACTGAAAGGTATATCTTCAGATAAGATTGCATCGGCAAAGAGGGCTGAGAGTTTTCCCTAGCGGGGCACTCCGACGGTATGCCCAAGTATTATCACCTGGTTCGATCTGAGGTTCATCTGCGGAGCAAGAGCCGCTCTGTCGATCATTGCCCTGATTACACCTCCCATGTTTTCCGAGGCACACCAGAGATATACGTTCTGGGATATGAATCCGGCATTTGCATAGGGAGCGTAAAGGTCTGTGTCACGAATCACATCACCCTCTTTTCTTCCCAGTTTGCCCATATCGGCAACAAATATCAGATTAACGGGTGCGCTGCCAACGAAGTCCTGACTCCCGCACAAAGCCCTGATATCCCTTCCGTGTACCTGTTTAAGCATATTAAGGCCGGCATCATAAATATAGACTCCCGACTTAACAGCTACATAAATATCAATCTCCTGATAGTTACGGGATGAAGGTGCAGTTCTCTTTCCTTCCTCCGGCCGGTTGAATCCCCATGCAGCCCACAGCATGTTTGACATCTGCTGCAGGGTGAGATCCTTGTCGCTGAATTCCCTTACGCTCTTCCTTTCACCAAGAGCCTCAAGAAGAGGTTTACCTCCCTTTTTAACAGGCTCCGGCAGTTTTATATCCTGCGCTCCTGAAAAGATGGTTGAACTTGTCATGATAATTATTGTGCAGATAGCTTTGATTACAACTCTCTTCATTTTCAGATATATTTGTTGTTTATGCAATACCAGTTCACAAATATAGCATTTATGGAGTACTGATTGAAGTATCTCAATTGTATGCTTTCAAACTTTTATTCCTATTTTGCAGACTGAAATCAAATTGATATCTGATATCCGATTTCTGATTTCTGATTTAAAGGCTTCATGACCAGGAATCACAAATCGCATATCCGGATTCCGAAATCTGACAACAAATCTGACAACAAATCTGACAACGCAAATCATTAACCTGAAATCTGACATCATATGGTTCTGAACTACATCTGGATAGCATTCTTTCTCATAGGCTTTGTCTTTGCTCTTGTGCAGCTTTTATTTATGGGTAATGTTGAGATTTTCAACGAATTGGTTAACTCTACATTCGACAATGCACGCACCGGTTTTGAGATATCTCTGGGATTAACAGGGGTTCTGACCTTGTGGATGGGTCTGATGAAGATAGGTGAGAACGGAGGTATGATAAGGTTAATGTCAAAGCTGATAGGACCCTTCTTCAGCAGAATATTCCCTGATCTGCCCAGAAACCACCCGGCATACGGATCAATAATGATGAACATTGCTGCCAATATGCTAGGACTTGATAATGCGGCAACTCCGGTAGGTCTGAAGGCCATGAAGGAGATGCAGGAGACAAATACGAAGCCTGATACAGCCTCAAACCCGATGATAATGTTTTTGGTACTGAATACATCAGGTCTAACAATAATACCAATCAGTATTATGGTATACAGGGCTCAGCTTGGTGCGGCTAACCCGTCAGACATATTCCTTCCGATCCTGCTTGCAACCTTCTTCTCGACGCTTGCAGGTCTTATCAGCGTGTCGGTTATGCAGAAAATAAATCTGTTTGACAGGGTCGTGCTTGCCTATCTGGGAGGAATGACTGCCGTTATTGCCGGATTGATAATCTGGTTCAGCAGTATGCCGCAGGAACAGATAACAACAGTGTCGACTCTTATAGCCAATTTGACACTTTTTTTGGTTATCATATTTTTCATCGTTCTGGCAGTTAAGAATAAGGTTAACGTTTATGATTCCTTTATTGAGGGAGCGAAGGAAGGATTCAACATTGCCATTAAGATCATACCGTTTCTGGTTGCTATACTTGTTGCCATAGGTGTTTTCAGAACATCTGGTGCCATGGATTTCCTTGTAAACGGCATAGGCAAACTCTTTTCATTGATGGGCTTTGACACACAATTTGTTGATGCACTGCCTACTGCCCTCATGAAGCCACTCAGTGGAAGCGGGTCGCGGGGACTTATGATCGACGCCATGAACACCCATGGTGCCGATTCATTTGTAGGCAGGCTTTCATCAACGGTGCAGGGAGCCACTGACACCACCTTTTATGTAATTGCAGTTTATTTCGGGTCTGTCGGTATCAAAAACACACGTTACGCAGTTACCTGCGGCCTGATCGCCGATTTCACAGGCATAATAGCCGCAATTCTGCTGGGGTACCTCTTTTTTGCGTAAACAGAGGGTGGGTAGTTGAAAAGTTTATAGATTTCATAGGTTTCACAGAGGTCATACAGTGTACCTGGATCCATCATTTCGCGACATGAATTTTTCTGCACTATTAAGAGATAGCGAATGGGTTTCCTTATTAATTTTGGGGACTAAAAAAAAATTAAGGTATGGGACGAGCATTTGAATATCGGAGGGCCGCCAAGGAGAAAAGGTGGGATAAGATGTCTAAGGTATTTCCGAAACTGGCAAAGGCGATTACTGTTGCAGCCAGGGAAGGGGTGCCTGATCCCGAGATGAATTCACGTCTTCGCACTGCAATTCTGAACGCCAAGGCACAGAATATGCCCAAGGATAATATTGAGGCTGCAATTAAAAGGGCTGCCGGAAAAGATTTTGAGGCATATACCGAGGTTAACTTTGAGGGGAAAGGTCCGCACGGTGTTCTTATATTTATTGAGTGCGCAACAGACAATAATACCCGTACAGTTGCAAATATTAAATCCTATTTCAATAAGTTCGGAGGATCACTGGTACCCAACGGCTCACTTGAGTTTATGTTTTCGAGAAGAGCAGTCTTCGAGTTTGAGAAGACTGACTCACTTGACATTGAGGAGCTTGAACTTGACCTGATAGAGTATGGCCTCGAAGAGGTTGAGGTTTATGAGGATATGGTCTATCTGTACACTGATTATACCAACTTCGGAACATTGTCAAAGGCTCTTGAGGACAAAGGAATAGAGGTGGTGAAGTCTAATTTGAAGAGGATACCCACAACCCCCGTTGAATTCACCGAGGAGCATCTTATCGAAATCGAAAAACTTATCGACCGCATCGAGGATGATGATGATGTTCAGGCGGTATTTACTAATATAGCTTAAAGGGTACCGGGTGTCAGGTATCGGGTACCGGGTATCAGGTACCGGGTGTCAGGTATCAGGTGTGCTCCCATACGGTCGCAACCTCACCCGGCTTTCACCGGTCTCGGTTCCGTTTCCTGTTTCCCTTCTACCGTATTTCACTTTTTTGTACTTTTACTCTTTAACAGTTTAATAGTTTTGGGAGCAGCGAAAACAGTAAACAGAGATACGGGCCGCCTGTTAAGTTATGAGGCGCTGTTTCCTTATATAATTGTCTTTCTTTTAATATCATGCTCTGCTACTGCGCAGGAGGGAGGCCTGTTACTCACTCATTTTTCGGAAAGCAGGCAGACAGAGGATCAGAACTGGGCTATCTGTCAGGATAATTACGATATCATGTTATTTGCCAATCGGAGGGGTGTGGTGACCTTCGACGGTTATAACTGGGACCTTATCAGGCTGCCGGTAATACCCTACACCATGACATACAACAGCGATGATGAGAGGGTTTACATTGGTGGCGAAAACGGATACGGTTATTTACTGAGAGACACAGATGGCATATATAACTATTCTCCGATTGAGACAGACTCTGCTTTCAGAGGTGTTGTAACCGGAATAACCATAACTGATACTTTACTTTATGTGCTGACGAATGAGTGCATAGCCATACACACTCTTCCTGACCTCAGGCCGGCAGGCTTCATCAACGCAGATCCTGATCAGGCCTTTTCATCGCTGTTCTGTACCCCCGCTGGCATTTTTGTCAGCATCTGGTCTAAAGGTCTGTGCAAACTTGAAGGCAGTGAATTTTTGCCACTGGTCACGGGTTATATGACCGCGTATGATGAGATACTATTCGCGCTCCCCTACGATCAGAATCGCGTACTGGTAGGCCTGGGTTCCAATACTATGCATCTTTTTGATGGCCTTGATTTTTACAAATGGGAGCCCGAAGATGAGGGTTATCTTGAGCAGAAACTTCTTGCCGGCGGGGATGCGATAAATGATACGTTATATCTGTTTTCGACAATTGAAGGCGGTGTGGTTGTTGTTGGCCGCATGAATAAAAAGGTTTACCATACCATCAATTATGAGAGGGGATTGCCCGACAACGAGGTTTTTGCAACTGGGTACGATAATAATGGCGGATTATGGATGTCGCACGAGTTCGGACTGACAAGGGCCGATCTGACGCTGCCCGTAAGCAATTTCGGAATTTATCAGGGACTGAGGGGGAATCTTATTTCATCAGCATGGTATAATGATAAGCTATATGCCGGAACCAGTGACGGGCTCTTCGTGCTTAGCGAGGTAAGGAGATACGAGACAGAGGAGGTGTTGAGGAGGGTGCAGGTAAGGCGTCCAACAGTTGCAGCTCCTGTAGAACAGGAAACCATTACTCTACCTGTGCCTCTGCCTCAGCAGGAGGAGATACAGCCTGAGCGCCGGAATATCTTTGCCAGAATATTTGGAAAGATAACAGGTAAGAGAGAGCTTGGGGAGGTTGCAGAGGTTGCAGAGATTAAGCCTGACATAAAGCTTGTTGAGTCGCGATCAGCTATCGCTGTTTCTCAGGCACCTGCCTACAGGTACGTTACAAGAACGGTAACGAGGTTAAGTTCGGTGAAACATGAATTCAGAAAGGTGACCGGTATTACCGAGAAGTGCAAGCAGATGGTTGTCACGCCTAACGGCCTGCTTGTCGGAACCAACAGGGGATTATACCATGTAAGTGACAGTGTGGCTGTGCCTGTCGTTACAGGTGTTTATGTCAATCATATAGGCAGTCCGACAGATGAAGGAAGATATTTCATAGCCACCAGCAACGGATGGTTCTCTGTTATCTTTCAAGATGACCTGTGGAAGGCAAACATTCCGTTTCCGGCAGCTAACCGGTCATTTCTTTCTGTAGCTGCAGACAGTGGAGGCAATCTTTGGTTCGGGGCCGAGAACAGCCTCGTACTTATCAGTAATTCCGAAAACAATGGGAGCAGCACTAGGGAGTACAGGGTGCCATCAGAATTTGTTCAAAGCTATCATGTTGAATACATGAAAGATACGCTCTTTATGTTCACTGAGACCGGCATATATTATTATGATGCTGAAGTTGATGATCTGTTGCCTTTGCGGCGCCCTGTAGGAGAAAATCAGACTTTCAGGTATATTTTTACCGAGAATGGCAATCCATGGATTTTCAGCGGAGGTTTTCCTGTATGGCTCGGTACGGGCGAGGGGTGGACATCAGAGGAGCAGTCGCTGCTTCGTCTCTTTCAGGGAATAGGTTCGATAAGCAGCTCGGGAAAGAGGTTGTGGATTACAGACCAGGCAAACAGAATCATAAGGATTGATCCGACAAATCAGGAAGCAATAGTAAACAACCTTGATATTTATATTGGAGGGTCAAGGGGACCCGGTGAACCCTTTTTCGGTATTGACAAGACCGAATTTGCACGCGGGCAGAGAGTAGTGCAGCTTAGCTTTGTGTCTCCTTACTATATAAATCAGAACGCGGTTCAATATAAGTATCGTATTGATGGCTTAACCGATGGATGGACGGAATGGTCGGCGTCGCCGGTACTTACACTTTTTCCCAAACCCGGGAATTATACACTTAGGGTAATTTCGCGGGCAGTAACAGGAATGTTAAGCAGTGAAAAGACCCTGCAGTTCAGGATCAGGCCAAAGATAACAGAGACGAGCTGGTTTTATCTGATAGCTGCCTTTGTTCTGCTCACTTCAGTTCTTATTATGATGAAGATGAGGGAGAGAAAGCTTGTTCATGATAAATTAGTACTCGAGAGGAGAGTCTCTGAGCGCACCGCCGAGATAGCAGCCCAGAAGCAGGAGATAACATCAAGCATCGCCTATGCCAGCCGCATTCAGCATGCGATGCTGCCAGAGGATAATCTTCTCAAAAAGAGTTTTTCAGATCACTTCATTTTATTCAGGCCCAGAGATATAGTAAGCGGAGACTTTTATTGGATAGCCGGCGAGGGAGGAAGGGTTTTTTTCACTGCAGCTGACTGTACCGGCCACGGAGTTCCGGGAGCCTTTATGAGCATGTTGGGTATTTCTTCACTCAATGATATAATAAATAGTGACACCACCCTGTCAGCGTCGCAGGTACTTGGCCTGCTGAGGGAGAGGGTTAAGCTGTCGCTGAAGCAGACAGGCAGGGAAGGGGAGGCAGCTGATGGCATCGATATGGCTCTTTGTATCTATGATCCGGGCAGCAGTACAGTTGAATTTGCGGCAGCATACAATTCAATGCTTCATTTCAGGGGTGCCAGGATGACGGAATACAGAGGCGACCGGATGCCGATTGGAATATTTTATG
>Ga0334892_1000616_pt1 | contig 40264 bp, 32 predicted proteins | sample GraSluR3_MG_4_FD_207213 | JGI IMG/M metagenome (GOLD analysis project Ga0334892, IMG submission 207213) | Sludge microbial communities from methane-producing bioreactor in Wageningen University, Netherlands - Granular Sludge_15_04-R3 | ecosystem: Engineered > Bioreactor > Anaerobic >...
CCATATCCCCGATATGATGGGAGTGGGTTATGCCGAGTTTCACCGTTATTTTCTGACAGAATATGATCGAGATGCTCTGATTGTCGATGTCAGATATAACGGCGGCGGGCATGTATCACAGCTGCTACTGGAGAAACTTGCCCGAAAGAGGATCGGCTTTGACCTCACTCGCTGGTACGATTATGAACCCTATCCTGATCTTTCTGTCAAAGGCCCGATAGTAGCCCTGACCAATGAATTTGCCGGCTCAGACGGAGATATATTCAGTCATTCCTTCAAGCTGATGAAACTCGGTAAACTGATTGGTAAAAGGACCTGGGGTGGTGTCATAGGAATTTCACCCAGAAACAGGCTCGTTGACGGGGGAATGACAACACAGCCGGAATTCTCCTTCTGGTTCAGAGATGTCGGCTGGGGGGTAGAGAATTACGGTACCGATCCCGATATAGATGTCGATATCAAACCGCAGGATTATGTTGCAGGAAAGGATCCTCAACTGGACAGGGGTCTGGAAGTCATCTTGAAAGAGATGAAGAAATATCCCTATCTCAAACCCGATTTCCGGAACAGGCCGAAACGAACCCTTCCTTGAAAGAGAAATCAAAGGTTCCCAGAGCCTTTAAGAGGTTCCCGGGCTAAAAGTAACCGGTAATATGAGTATAGCGTAATTATGATAATAAGAGTTGGAGAAGAGGGGGAGGATCAAGATGTTAACTAAACTCCTGCATATATGGCAAGACGTAAGAACCAGCTTCTGGTTCATTCCCGGCTTGATGGTCCTGGGAGCGATTATTCTCGCTCAGGTCTTGATAGGAATCGATAATAGCCTGGAATATGAATCTTTTCAGATCACCGGAATTCTATTTACAGGAGGACCGGAAGGGGCGCGTTCCGTGCTCTCCACGATTGCCGGATCGATGATATCTATTGCCGGTTTAACTTTCTCGATTACGATCGTAGCCCTCACTCTTGCCTCTTCTCAATTCGGGCCCCGTATGATGAGAAATTTTATGAAAGACCCCCGTAATCAAGTCGTTTTGGGGACTTTTATCTCGACTTTTATTTATTGTCTGTTGATTCTCGGTACGGTCAGAAGCATAGAAGGAGATAATTATGTTCCCCGATTCTCAATAGTATTTTCCATGATTCTCGCTCTCGGTAACGTCGGGATCCTGATATTTTTCATCCATTACATCGCTACTTCGATCCAGGCCGATTCTCTCATTGCTTCTGTCTATACCGAACTGGTCGAAAATGTCAAACGTCTCTTTCCTGAGGAGATCGGGGAAGAGTTTGACGAATCAGAGGTGGAGGAGACAGAGAGAGAGATCGATAGGAACCATAGAAGTGAGGACATAAATGCGTCAAAGGCAGGGTATTTACAGGCAATGGATTCGAACGGACTCGTCGAGATAGCCCGGGAAGCAGATATAATTCTGAATATTCATTATCGGCCGGGCGAGTTTGTCGTTGAGGGAAGCAAGCTTGTAACAGTCAGGTATGATACAGAGATAGAAGATAACATATCTGCAAAGATCGCCGATTGTTTCATCCTGGGCAGACAAAGGAGTCCAGAACAGGATGCGGAATTTGCCATCTATCAACTTGTTGAGATTGCAGGACGAGCTCTTTCACCCGGTATCAATGACCCGTTTACAGCTTTAACCTGTATTGATCGGTTAGGTTCTGCCCTCTGTAACATTACCAATAGAGTATTACCATCTGCTAACCGCTATGACAGTGATAAGAAACTAAGGGTTGTTGCTAAGCCTATTACATTCAGCGGTGTTACCAATGCTGCTTTCGACCAGATTCGACAATACGGCAGGAGTAATGTTGCTATAACGATCAGACTGCTGGAAGCACTTATTGCCATTGCATCACAGGCAAAACTGAGAGAACATCGTCAGGCTATAAAGCGGCAGGCAGATATGATATATCATGGCAGTAAAGTATCTCTACCAGAGAAACAGGACAGGCTGGACGTCAGAGAAAGATACCAGATGTTGATCCACACATTGAGAGAGAATCAAAAAGAGATTAAGATCCAGAAGAAAGTGTCAGAAGCTGATTGAGAGCATTCGTTCAGGGTGAGCATAATATTAACGAAAGAATGTCTGAACATCCTTATAAACAAGTCTTAAAGCTGATCTCTGGTTACTGAATAATGTCTTCGTACTCGACTGCCGTATAGGGATAGAAGTCCTCCCTCTCCTTAAATCTGATCGCTTCCGTGGGGCAGAAAGAAATGCAGCGGAGACATAACTGACATCTGTCGAGAAATTCGGGATAATTCTCCATCTCAATATTATCGACCGGACAGAGTTTGTAACACTTACCACATCGGATACATTTAATATTATCGATCGACAGAGCGTATTTGCGTTTCATAAAGGTAAAAACGCGCCTCGCAAAACCTGAGTTAGAGAGAAACACCGGAATAAATGGGGTAGGTTTCCAACTGCTGATACCATATACTATGTCGTGTGAGAAATACTTGGCCTGAAGCAATCCTTTTTTGACGATCCGGGCATATTTCTCTTCTCTGTAAGGCTTGAAATTGAAATTGTTGGGCATCTTTATCTCTCTGGCCCCTATTGGGATATAGTTTTTCTTCGTTACTATCGAGCGTATCTGGCCGGTAAGCAAGCCCGAGAAAGAACTGTATGTATCGACCATGAATATCTCTGTCCCTCTACCGTCAGGTAGTTTTGTCAAAAAATCCCGGACAGATGGATAGGTTGTAAAACAGGCTACCGGAAAGGCGATACCGATGGTCTTATGCAGGGGTATTCCTTCCGGATCGCTATGAAGCATGTTATGTGCTTCCACTTGAATGTTTAACTTCCGGAAAACTTTGATCATCTCCCGGACTATCAGCAAAGTGTTACCTGTCCCGCTGAAATAATAGAAAGCAACTTTTTTCCTGTTCATCTCTTCAAACTCCATGAGTTATCCCTGAAAACACTCCAGTTGATAAAACTCTGTTATGATGACTAGATTCCGTAATGATCCATTTTGATACTCAATCCTTTAAAAGATTTTCCCGGTCCGGATTATCTAAATAAATTACCATGCGAAAAAAGATGGTACGCCTGAAGGGATTCGAACCCCAAACCGTCTGATCCGTAGTCAGATGCTCTATCCAATTGAGCTACAGGCGCACAATATATTCCAGAAAATATATTGAGCATATCTGTCAAGCACATTCTCTCTGTATCCAGCTGTAGAAGCCATAAACCTCCTTTCGTTCTCCTCTCTGCTTCAGAATTATTACGCTGCAGTTTTGACCGACAGGTAGATAGATAATTAAAAAAATATAACATAAATAGAGAAAATGCTTGCCAGTATTTCCTTCCTATCCATAACGTCGTCCAGAAATGTGGCAACACGAGATTTGGTGTTGTCTGACGCTAATGAAAAAAATCAGTAAACTGGCTAAGGATAATAAAATGAATTTATTGGTAAATGTTAGCATGTACTCCGGTTCTCCAATCTTGTCTGAAAAACTGCTTATCCCAAACAAGTCATATAAGGTAACAAGAATATGATAGTTGATATCTTCCTCTCGTTCCTGGCGTTTTTCCTCTACTTACAGTTAGGGCTCTATGTTCTCTTTACAAAGTCAGGTTCTAAAGTAAATCGTTCCTTTTTCTATCTCTGTCTGAGCCTGGTAATCTGGTCTTTCGGATTTATGTTCATACATGCATCGACAGATAAGCAGATTGTCGTGTTCTGGGAGACTGTAGCCTCATTCGGATGGATATTTTTCCCGGCTTTACTGGTAAATTTCTTCTTCGATCTGAACAGGGCACAGAGTCTGCTTTTTAAGAGTATAACGAAGCTGGCATTTTTTCTGGCAGGAATTCTTTTCTTTATTCAATCGATTCTGGGCAATCTTCTGACGAATGAGTATGTCTATATAGATGAGCAGTGGGTCTTCAAACCGGATATAGAATCCATCTGGTATCTCTCTTTCATGATCTACCTGGTTCTCTCAATTGGAATCAGTTTCTATCTGCTGATCAACTGGAGCTTCAAAACGCAAGTCAGGAAGGAGAAGAAGCAATCGCAGATCATAATGGCCACTCTAACTCTATATTTTGCCGGGATATTCCTGAACAGTTATTTACTTCCGATTATCCAGCCTGTAGATTTTCCTTCCCTGATCCATGTTACTTCGTTTCTCTGGGTAATCGGTTTCAGCTATGCCATAGTAAGATACAAATTTCTGGTCATTACTCCCCAGATCGCAGCCAATGAGATCATAGCCAATATGAAAGAGCTTCTCTTTTTTCTCGATAGTGAGGGGAAGATAATCAGGATCAACCAATTTACTCAGGATATACTTGGTTTTGACTGGCCGGAGATTATCAACAAACCTTTCGAAAGCATCCTGATAGATAAGGATCTGGCCCAGCAGTTGCTATCCGGGCAGAATGATCTTGAGGATGTAAAACAGCACGATTACTATCTTCGCAAGAAGAATGGCGAGATCATACCATTCAATCTCTCTTCTGCAGAGGTTAAGGATGATGCCGGTGATATTCTCGGGACTATTATCGTCGGTTATGACGTCCGATATGAGAAGATGCTGGAAGAGGCTTTACGAAGCAGTGAAAAGAAGTACAGGGAGCTCTATACTATGGTGAGGCTGATGTGTGACAACGTTCCCGATCTCATCTGGGCTAAGGATCTGGACCGCAAGTATATCTTTGCCAACAAAGCTACCTGCGAGAAACTTCTGAATACAGAAAATCCTGAAGAGCCGATCGGTCAGAGTGACGAGTTTTTCTATCAGCGTGAGAGGGATTCACGCAGCGACAACAAACAGTGGTTTACCTTTGCAGACGATATTGTCGATTCTGACAGGATGACGATCGAGAAACGTGAGCCGGGCCGTTACCTTGAATCGGGCTTCGTTCATGGCCAGTTCACCTTTTTTGATGTTCATAAGGCACCGTTCTGGGATGAGAATGGGGAGATGATTGGAATAGTCGGTTGTGGCCGGGACGTTACCCAGGAGAAGAGAGTCGAAGAGGAACGACTGAAGGCAGAATTAGCTCTTCATAAAGAGAAAGAACTCTTATCGGTTACTCTCAAGTCAATCGGAGATGGTGTTATCAGTACCGATATTTCAGGAAGAATAATCTTGATGAATAGTGTTGCAGAAGACCTTACCGGCTGGAAGAAGGAAGAAGCCCTGGGAAGACAATTCTCTCAGGTCTATCGGATCGTGAATCCGAAAACTGAAGAGGAGTGCAATGATCCTGTCCGGTTAGTCCTGGATTCCGGAAAGATAGTTACATATGACCATTATTCCATACTTGTTACAAGGACAGGAAAACGGTTGTTCGTCTCTAACAGTGGAGCTCCGATATACAATCAGAACGGGATCATAATCGGAGTAGTGGTAGCCTTCAGTGATGTTACTCAGAAACAGAGGATCGAGCAGGAATTGATCAAGATACAGAAACTGGAGACAGTAGGAGCTCTGGCTGGAGGAATAGCCCACGATTTTAACAACATCCTCACTGCCATAATGGGAAATATCTCTATGGTAATCAGAAAACTGAGGAGAGAGCGTGGATTCGAGAGTCTGACAGGGCGGCTCTATACAGCAGAGAAGGCTTGTTTCAGGGCAAAGGATCTCTCACGGCAGTTATTGACCTTCTCCAGGGGTGGCGATCCGATCAAGAAGATCATCAAACTCGAGAAGACGATAGAGGATACCGTTCTCTTTGCTGCCAAGGGTTCAAAGGTTAATTGTCATTTGAATATATCTGATGATCTTAAAGCAGTCGAAGTCGACGAAAACCAGATATGCCAGGTTATTAACAATCTGGTTATTAATGCTCTTCAGGCCATGCCGGATGGTGGTGATTTGACGGTTAATGCCGATAATATCGAAATAGGGGAGAAGTCTGATTTGCCACTGAGAGCTGGAGAATATATAAGAATGGAGATCGCTGATACCGGTGAAGGAATAGCAGCAGAACAACTGGAACAGATATTTGATCCGTTCTATACGACGAAACAGGAAGGTAGCGGCCTCGGCCTCTCTATCAGTTTCAATATAATGACAAGGCATGATGGTTATTTGCTCGCCGCTTCAAAACCGGGGGAGGGTTCACTATTTACGATGTTCATTCCGGTTGCCCGCGGGGAATATGTGCCGGAGAGTAAAGAGAAGATCGAACTGTCGTTTAAAGGAGAGGGGAAGGTTATTCTGATGGATGACGATCTGGAGATCAGAATGACTCTTGGTAATATGCTCGAGTCACTCGGTTTCCAGGTTATAGCAACCCAGAATGGAGAAGAGACTCTCGATATTTTTCAGAAGGCTAAAGCTATCGGAGAAGAAATATCTTTTCTGATTCTCGATCTGATCATTATTCAGGGTATGGGTGGTAAGGAGACCATTACAAAATTGAAAGAGATAGATCCGGATATCAAGGCGATTGTTTCCAGCGGTTATTCCAATGACCCGGTAATAGCCGAATATGCAGATTACGGTTTCGACAGCGCCATAGAGAAACCCTATACTATCAGCAACTTGATCAGAGCTATCAACAGCATGCTTAAGAGTTAGAGATCCTATTCCAATATCGATTCTACTGGAAATACACGATCAGAGAGACAGACTTACCCTTTCTTCATTTCAAAGGATCCCAATCAATCCTTACCCAAATTACAAACAAAAAAACATCGCAACAACTTTAAGCTGTTGCGATGTTCTGTCTAATTCTATTCTCTTACTCTGTTAATGAGATCTACGCAGGTTATGTTCTCCGCTGCTGTGCGGAGATAACCAGGTAATTATTATATCTCAACATTCAGAGCAATCACAAAGGACAGTTTACGGTAAGAGCTTTGGAGCCAGTTCCGGTTGTCTCTGTCTCTGGATCTCTATCTCTTCTGATACATCCTGATGCCTGAACCTTCGTTCGTGAATCGAGGGCAGGATAGTAGCTTTTAGCAGGATAATAAGCTCTTTGTTCTGGACTTCCTGACGATTATATCCGGTAAAATACCTGATCCCGAATACCCACCACGGTAGATCCTTCAGGAAGGGTATCCCCTTACGAAGATGCCGCGTGCCGGTCGTTGTCAGGCCACCAATAATAGTCTCCTCACCGCTGTAGAGAGTCTTATGGCTGTTTACTTCTGCTGTAGCTTTGGAATATCCTGTCGGATTGGGTTGTGCCGTGCTGCGTTCGACCCTGATATCCATCTTGATCGCCTTTTCTCCCTCTTCATCGAGGATGACGGTCGGAGTAACCCTGACGATTGTTCCTGATTGAACCTCGACTTCTCTGGCCTGTTCGACTTCTACTCCGGTAGTAGTAATACCGGCAAGCAGGATAGTATAGTCAACACCATCCTGGACACTTCCAGTTTCACCGGAGGTAACTGTAACCTGGGGTGTGGAGATCACATGTCCATTGTCAGTTGCAGCCAGTGATTTGAAGAGGGTATTGACATCAATCGAAGTAGAGCCGATATCAAAACCTCTATTTCCCAGATCGACCGTTAACAGGTCTTCAGCCAGCTGGTTCGTGCTGACCAGATCGGCATTGATCCTGACCCGGCCACCGACAAAGGTACTCCAGTCTATTCCGAGTTCTCTGACAGTATGAAAATCAGCTTCGAAGAATGTAGCTTCGATCAGGATATCATCCAGATACTCAACCTCTTTATCATCGGGAGCTTTCAGGTCACTCTCTTTCCGGATTACATAGGCGTTTTCCCGTTCCTGAACCAAAAGTTCATTATTCCTCAGTATACTGTAAAACGCGGCTTTCCAGTGAATACGGTCGAGATTGATCCCTATAGGGGCATCAAAATCTGACATATCGAGAAGAACCTTGTTTTCGTGCTGGCGATACAGAGTGTCGAATATCCTGACTGCATCGGGGAAACGAACATTTTCCGACAGGCTGATCAAATCCTTTTCGCCTTGTGGTGCGGCATACAAGCCACAAGTAGCGATACAGAGCATGAGTGCTACTAGTGTTGAATAAATTAATTTACTTCTCATTATAAAGAACTCCCATGTTTATTCCACTGATGAATCCCAACAGGGTCATTCTTCTCAGTTCTCCTTTTTCTGGTTTTCATCAATGGATACTCCTTGTTTAATTGTTATTGAGCCTCTATCTGAAGACGGATCTCTTCAGCCAGCCCGGTAGGACTTATACGGAATACAACTTCTTGATTTATCCAATCAATCTCTATTAAACTACCATATCTGATCTCGTCTCCGGGATACATAACCTGGATATTCCCGGTTCGACGGTTTCTAATAAATATACGTTCCTGGGTCATGCCCACAACCATGATTTCGGAGATATCGAGCTTTTCTCTGAGCTCTTCACTATCCATAGGTTGATGGATTCTGGGATAGAAGATATTATATACCAGCCTTCTTTCCCGGAGATTCTTAAGGGCAACGTCTTCATGGGGAACCGCCCCATCGTTCGCATAGTAAGCCTTGAAATCGATATTGAAACTCACCTTGCCTCTCTCTTCGGGTGGTTGCGTCCCGAGTTCTATCGTCTCTATCGTGTAGAAGGCGGGCTGTCGTTCCAGCTGGTCCAGAAATACGTAGAGCAGGTTGATATAAGCCTGGCCGGTCATATTATAACGGATAAAGTGAACATCTTCGTCCCCTTCCACTTCACCGGTGTTAACCAGCCGGTAATTGAAGTGGAAATTGGTGCTGTATTTCTGAAAAATGTCGAATATGTATGAGAGTGTTATGGTCGTATTATTGTAATCGGGCATCAGTTTATCCGAAAGGAACTGCTCCTCTTTCAGTTCTGCAAGCTGTTCTCGCAGTGATTCTTCGGTTGCCAGTTCTGCCATGATGTTAGAGAGTTCAAGCTGAAGTTCGGCATTATGAGCCAGCAACTCTTCCCGGTTCGCCTTCATCTTGTTACCTATCAGTATTGCGATAACGACTATCAATACGAGAATAACAAACAATACTATCACGTTCCGTGTCTTGTGATCGAGTCCTCGTTTATAGAGGAATGTTAATTTATATTCTCCCATCTTTCTATCTCCCGTCTGGATTGTTATTTCCCTCAATATCTGAGAGATAGGATCTATCTGTGTTCTCAATGCTGGAAATGATTATCGGTTCCACGATCTGATTATGTCGGCTTGGCATGCTCATATTCGTTATCCTCGATTCTCGCAGGTGATCGAGACGCTTGGTCTCCAGAGGATCAGGGAATCTGAAAAAGATCTCGAAATACCAGACAGTATTATCTTCTATCGGATTCTCGTTGATGTATTCTATAACAGATTCGGGGAAGAGCTTCGAGAGAGCAATGATATGAAGCCGGTTCGTTGTATTACCGATGACCCGGAAACCATCTCGCTCATTCCTCAGGGTGGTAAGCCAGCTTATCCTGTTGCGATGGAATGAATTAGAGATCCGCTCCATTATATAGTGCCACTGGTTACGCTCTCCGATCAGGAGGTTAGAGCGGGATATACTCTGTTCGATAGCAGCAATTTCATCTCTGATAACCTCCAGAGTGTCCAGCCTGGCCTGATTAACCTGGATCTGAGATTCGGTTCTCCCGATTTCCAGCTTAATCCTCCGATTTTCCGTCTGCTGACGGAGAACATTATTCAGGCCAATCAGAGCAACGATGAGAATTGCTCCCAGCATGGCAATACCTGCCGGATTAAGCGAGAAGAGATTCTGTTGTTCTTTCAACTGCCTCGGCAGGAAGTTAGATCTGATCAGGACAGGATTTTTTGGCAGGGCAGCCGTGACAGCCAGCATAATCGGTATAATATACTCGGCGAGCATCGGTTCATCATACTTATCAGAATAATCGACCATATCGATCAGTTTCTGAGGCAGAAGATACTCGACCCTGGATTCCGGTTGTCGGTCTGCGATGAATTCCAGCATGGAATCGTTCAACCCCTGGCCGGCTAAGAAATAGTTATTCACTACGGTCAGGTTGAGGTGTGAGCTCTCCAGCATCAGACGGGAAAAGATCGTTTTGATAGTATCTTTCGACTTGTAGCCTTCGTTGATGATCGGTAATTCTGTCAGCAGGTCATAACCCTTGACCAGGGTTATACGGCTGGAATCTGTCCCGATATAGACTATGGCAGAAATATCATCTGGCCTCACATTGTAGTTAAAACGGAGGGCATTGATCAGAGCAAATTCATTCGGCTGGATATAGGAATAATGATACTGTTTCTTGGATATGGAACGATTGACATTGATCAGATTCTCCAGAAGCTCCATCTTCCCTTCATGGCTGATACCGACGATTGAGTCGTCATGACGCCGAAGATAGGAGAAGGTCATCACCGCTGGTGATTCATCATCGAAGAATAATTTCTTGATCTCGGAATATATCTTCTTCTTGCTTGCCTTTTCGGGAACCTTCAATTCCTTGTAGGTCACATTGGAGATATCGAGATTGAGGGAGATTCTCCCTTCTTCGAAATTCATCGATCTCGCAATGGCCTCCAGATTGGGTTCGTCAGATTTGGCTGCTATTGGTTCCGGACCTTTGGGAATCTGAAAATCCTGATCCGATCCGGATTGATCTCCACCTGAAGAGGGGCCCTCATCACTGCCACCTTCAAAATCGAAATCGAAATCCATATCGCTCAGGGCTTCATCAAACATACCGTCAGGTGTCGTAGGAACCTCCACCTCCGGTAACTTTACCGTCTGCAGATCAACTATCCTTACCAGTTCCTTATCGGCTTCCAGGTAGGCTATCTTGATCGCAGAACCGTCCTGCATCAAACCAAAAGATCTTGTTACTTTTGCCATACTCAGTCTCTTATGCCATCTTATTCTTGTAATACTGAATAAGATCGACTATCCTTTTTTTGTTGTTAGCATACGCGATTGCATTCTTTCTGGTTATTACCTTATTCATATATAAACGGAGCAGATCCTGCTCCATGGTTATCATTCCGTATTCTTTTCCCTCGGTGATCATCTGATAGATCTCGCTGATATTATTATTGATGATCGCTGCCGCTACGTTAGGAGTAACGTTAAGGATCTCTTTCGCCATGATTCGCTTCCCGTCGATCGAGGGAACGAGCTTCTGCGAGATTACGACGCTGAGAACATCTGCCAGACGCATCCTTACCCGCTGCTGCTCCTCTACCGGACACTCTGCTACTATACGATGAATACTCTCCAAGGCAGAAGCTGTATGCAGAGTTGAGAATACCCTATGACCACTATCGGTGATCTCCAGGGCAGTCATGATCGTATCAGGATCACGCATCTCACCTATGACAATTATGTCGGGGTCCTGACGCAAGCACTCGATAGTCCCCTGTTTGAAAGAGAGAGTATCTCGCCCAACCTCGCGATGCCTGACTATACATTTATTCGATTTGTGGAAATACTCTATCGGGCTCCCGATGATGGTGCAGTGTGCTTCGTTGTGATTGTTGTTCATATTGATTATCGCATCGAGAGTGGTACTCTTACCGGATCCGGTTATACCGGTGATCAGGATCAGACCTTTCTTCTCGAAATCGAGGTCGAGCTTCCTCACGATGGGGGGCGGGAAGCCAAGTGATTCCATCGAGAATGGCTGGGGATTGATCCGCCGGAAATTCACGGCCAAATAGTCAAGATCCATATAAGCATCGGCACGAAAACGATGAAGAAGATTGTCACGCTTTAACTGATATGAAAAATCGGCATTCTGGGAAAGGATAAGTGAATCTACTTTCTTCTCCGAGAGTATGGAGCAGATCAGGGCTGCTGAATCGTCCAGATCTAGATGGGAAAACTCTGTATAGGGAAATTTGCGGCTGAAGATGCGCATCCAGACCATACGGTCAGCACCCATCCCGCCAAAATCAATATCTGATGCTTCCAGATCGATCATCTTGCCCAGAAAGGTATCTACCACCTTCTGCGCTTCAAGACGATAGTCCGGATTCTCTGAAATAATCCGGTTGATCTCCGCTACTCGGTCCACTCCCTGAACATAGAAGGGAATCTCCTTCAACTTCTTCGAAAACGAAAAATTCATCTGAACCCGCCTTGCTCTTTCAAATTTGCACTCCCTTCACTTTCTGATTTGAAATTCATTGGACTTCTATGCAACATACCGTGATAAATGTCAAGAACTAAATCTATGATAATCATATTCTTATCCTCGCTTTAGTGAATATTTTGCACTCTCACAGCTCTGCCTGGTTGCTCTAACTCACTGAAAGATAGTAAGATAGAAAAGCCAAGGCTGCCAGATACCGCTGGTAGTGAAGCCTCTGTTTTTTCTCTCTGAAAGATCCGCTCCCATCGAGAGTTAGCTTTTTCGAAAGTAGAATTATCACGCTGATAACGAGTTAGAAGTTCCATGATTATTTATCCCATCCCACAGCATAATAATAGAGATTGTAGTTAAGGTCCTTCATTCTGGCGAGAGCTTCATCATAATGGAGTTTGCTGTAGGGATTGCTCTGGAGATGAATCTCTCTTCCTACGAGTGCACCGTATAATCCCATCCCTGGTCCTGAGACTGTTATGAGCGCTTCCGGGGCATATACAGCCCCTACCAGTTGTCGGTCAGTCGAGCCGGTAATGCTTATCTCACGACATTGCTCTGTGCCGAAGATCATAAGGCTGCTTGCTGCCGGGTTATCGTTGACGAACCCCGCTCCGGCAACTCTCAAAAAGCCGGAGACGAAGAGGACGAGCGAGGAGTTTTCGGTGATTCTTATACCCTTATTACCTTCTACAATCAAATCATTTTCTATATATAGAGAGACATTTCCATTTATGATAAGACCACGTGCCCCTGAAATAGACAGGGTATCCCTGATCCTGTAACGTCCGGAGGTCAGTTCTAAGATTCCCTTACCTTTGGCTGGAACAGTGATCAGTTTACCCCCACCGGGATCGGGGAGAGGGGAGAGGTTCTTTTCCACACAGTAATGTATATCACCGAAGATCTTACCTTCGTTTCTGATTGTATATTCACCCCCACCGGTGCCTATATTGAGATTGTTAGATTGCCCGGGTGATTCCCAGAAACCTCTGCTCGAATCGTAACTGTCCAGATAGGAGAGTTTATTGATCTCGATCCGGTCCCGGGCGAAGAGGGCATAATCGAATATGACACTATCCGGTTGCCGCCTCATTAACCGATATTCAGTCTCATACTCATAGTCGGAATACTTACCCGAAACAACGAGACTGAAAGAATCGGCACTCTTTTCCAGCCGGGTCAGCCTGTAGCTCCCCTCCATCTCCGGCCAGTCCTGATAAGTGTGCAGTGGATGGTCGTTGATCAGGCCGTCCGGACGGTCGAAAAAATCCCAGTTGTTGGCCCTGGACATTATCTTCCTGATTATGTTCTCCGCTACACTGTTAGATATATTCCGGGCTCGCTGGTAAGAGAGAGAATTGATGTCAGGCTGTGTCGATGAAGTATGTCCGCTGATCGTGCTGACTGCATAATAGGTTAAAGCAATCAGTAACGTGGTTATCAGGACTATGCTCAGTTTTCCCATTATCTCCTCCCGGGTTTCCTGTTCTGACCTCTGTTTCGATTCTCTTTATTCTCCATATGATGCAATATCCTTGCCAATTGTTGAACTGGAACTGATTACTTCCTCTATTATTAAGATCTATGCAGATTATACCTTTTGCTCAATTGAATCTGTCAGGACTGGTTATCGACTATCGAGTCATTTGACAGATCTCACCAATTACCGAATTCATCCATCTCTGTTTTCTACCTTATATTACTGAGAACCTCAGGAGTCGGATGGAGCCGACTACCGGAGTCCCCAGAGGTTGAACAGGAATAGAACAAATCAGGTCCCTTATCCAGCGACGTTTTAGGCTTTTCTCCTCGCTTTGAAAGTAAGATATAAGAATAAGTATTCGATCACTGTGAATATACAGAAAAAAAACCACACATTGCTGTGTGGGTTTGAAACTAGCTTACTAGGTTGTTTATTAACAACTATTCAGTTCCGTCTAAGTTTCCAGTACCGTCCCAACTAAATACCTGCATTGCACCATCAGCGTCAACACGTATTCTTCGTCCGTGTTCATAAGTTGTATTGTAACCACCGATCCATACAATTGCAGCTGCTCCTTCGCCAGTAACCAGAGCTTGATACGTATCATCTGCACTTAGATTGTCCGTCTTTTTCATTTCATCGGGAAGATTGGCGAAATACCCATTTTCTCCGTCAAAGTTATCATATTCACCGCCACCGCCACCCATGCTGACGGGTCTGATCTTATACTGATAAGCGATAGAACCAAGATTATTCAGGTCAGAAATAATACCATCCAGGTTACTGTTTCTGGCCTGAGCCCTGAACATTGATATACCGACGGCAATTGCGATACCGACCAGTATTACACTCAAAACGATTAACAAGATTTGTTGTTGTCCCATTGTTTCCTCCAATATTTATTGTTGCCAGACATAGATGCAAACCTCGTGCCAAACAATAATAACAAACCCTATGTTTATTTTATAAGTAGATATAGCAAGCCGATAGTTAACCACAATAGTAATGAATACTCTAACAATTAATCCTTTCCTGAGGGATACAGCAAAGAATAACGAAAATTAATGTTTCTCAAAGTATTTGTGTCATATTTAGATTACAGCTTCGTTACAATCTGACACGGATTCATGTCATTCGTGGCCAAGACAGAACTTCACTCAATAAAAAAACCCACACAATATTGTGTGGGTTTAAAACAACTTGATGATAATTAACTATTCAGTAGGTTCAGTAAAAGAACCATCATCAGTTTCGTCAAAAGAATCAGTTACTCTCATTTGTCCGTTAGCATAGATAGTGAGTTCTCTACCGTGTTTGTAAGTATCGTTCCAACCATGTAAAACAACAGTTTCATCTTCAGTTGTACCACCAGGAGGTATAGCAGAACCTATAGAATCAAAGAAATACCAACCATTGTCGGTTTTTCGCATGCTAAGATCTAGTTGTGCAAAGTAAGCTCCAAAACCTATAGCGCTAGTAGTATCGTTTTCTCCATATTCACCGCCACCACCACCCATGCTGACGGGTCTGATCTTATACTGATAAGCGATAGAACCAAGATTATTCAGGTCAGAAATAATACCATCAAGATTACTGTTTCTGGCCTGAGCCCTGAACATAGTTATACCGACAGCAATTGCTATGCCGACCAGTATTACACTTAAAACTATTAACAAAATCTGTTGTTGTCCCATTTTTTTACCTCCAAAAGTTTATGGTTACAATAATTAAGCAATAATCGTGCCAATGCTATAATACAAAAAGAAGTAATTGATAATTGTGCATCAAAAGAGATGGCAAACTTGGATAAACAGGGTATTGTCTGGAGTCGATAGTTAAGAAAATAAATATATTGCGATTGATGTATCAAACCGGAGAACTGTCATGAGCCGGTTACATTGAACCTGTTTATGTCATTGAAAGGTGTCATGTTCATAATCGTATATTGTTGACTAGAAAGATAAATAATTCCAGACGAAGAGAGTTAAGTCAGGATTTCTTATCTTTATCTCATATATAAATTCAGGTTTTTTATGAAAGAAAAAACCCACACGCGGGGGTGTGGGTTTTCGAGGGGGTTTTGAGGGGTTTTCGAGGGGTTTGAGGTTTGGTTAGGTACCAGTAGGTATTGTAAGGTTAAGATCTGAATCTGAGGGTTCGGTAAGGTATAGTTCTGTTGAGCCGATGTCATCGACTCTGATCCAGCGGGTCAGAAGGCCGTTAACTCCATCAGGGTCTTTCTGGGTTTTGGAGACACCCTGGATGATGACATAATTTTCGGCGCAGGAGAAAATTGTATATTTCCCGTTCATATTATCTATCAATCCTTCTGGAAGATCGTAGAAGAAATCAGCGAAATCGATGTATCGTCCCGGCTCTCCGCCAAGAAAGCTTCCACCGCCACCACGGAGAGATATTGGCCTTATCCTGTACTGAAAAGCTATAACTGCAAGATTGTTCAAATCGGAGATTATAGCATCGATATTACCCTGCCGGGCCTGGTTATTAAACATCGTGATACCGACAGTAATTGCTATCCCTACAAGAATAACTCCGAGAATAATCAATAAAATCTGTTGTTGTCCCATGTTCTCCACTCCAGAATTTTGTTTCTGGCCAATAATGAGGCAATCTCCGTGCCAAAGCGGTGAAGAGTTTTCCGGTAAGCCGATCTGAAGCGGATAAAAAAAACAGATGACTGACAGAAGAGATGATTCACCTATAATATGTATATAAGGGATCGTAATGATAAGGGTAAGTCATCAGGCGGGGAAAATGACACGACAAGGTGACAGAAAGAGGGTTTTATGTCATTAAGGTATGTCAGGGCAGCAGGTTTTCTGTCTGAAGGCTAACTCATACAGAGATCCTGCACCCTTTTGCTCAGGTTGACTTTGGGTTTTCTTTCTATTCATCCTGGTAAGTCAGGTAATAATGGTTTGGAACAGAGATTGCACTTCAAAATCATCTGCCTGTGATAGAAACAGGTCAAAAAAGCAAAAGAGGAGATTGCCGTGAGTCGGAAAATTTGTAATTGTGTCAGTCTGTATCAAGCTATCCGGAACATTCATCAGAGCAGGCAATTAACCTTCTTTCCGCACTATTTGATCGACTCTGAATTCAGCAGATTATCTAAGGTTAAAAGCGAAAAAGTTGAGATTTTTATTGACTCTATCATAAGCTGGGAAAAGATGTATGCTACATATAGTAATGGGCTTGATTGATTTATGATTACCGTAGTCTGTTTTACTGGATCCAGGAGAGCGTTGAAGCTATGGTAGAAAAGAGAATAGAGAGGCTGATATGTTAAAAGAGTTTCGTTATACGGGAACAAGGTTGGATAATGCAGTTCAGATCAAGGGGGTTTGTTCAGCGAAGAATATGTCGGCAGCCCGGAAAAAGATCGGGACAATAGCGAAGGATAACAATTTTCGGGTCGATTCGATAGAGAAGAAGAAGATGTTTCTCTACAGCTGCACGACTCAAACCGGCAACAAGATCAAAGGTGAACAGGAAGCTTACACCAAGGAAGAGCTCTTTCGGGTTCTGGCCGGGCTGAACATGACTAATATCAAGATCCAGCCGGTTCTTCTCGATTTTCAACCGAAGCCACCCTTTGCGGATATTGTGATGTTCATTTCCCTGGCCTCGGAGATGTTGAAGGAGAATATGCGTTATGACGAGATCTTGAAGATTCTCGGGACAGATATGCCGAACAAGACCCTGAAGCGAACGATCAAGTATATTTCCAGGGATCTGAAGCAGGGGCAGGACGGCTCTGTAGTCTTTATGAAATACTCTGATGTCTTTGGCCGTTTTACCTCCTATATGCTCGGCCTGGCCTCTAAATCGGGTAATATGGCCAGGATCTATGACAATACAGCCAAGTATCTGGAGCGTCAGCACGAATTCAAAAAGAATGTCCGCCAGGCGCTCGTCATGCCGGGCATAACTATAATCGCGATTATCATTGCCGTGGCTTACTATATCGGTGTTCTATTTCCTGAAATGACCGAGATGTTTATGGAGCATAATATCGAGCTACCGCCAATGACAGCAGCAACACTCGAGGTGAGTTATTTCCTCCAGGTAAACTGGTGGTGGATGACACTTGCCTTCTTCCTGCCGATTTTGATCTTAGGCTACTGGCTGAGCACACCGAAAGGGCGGTTATTCAGGGATCAGATGATTTTGAAGATTCCTCTGGTCGGCAATCTGATCCACAAGATGAGTATCGAGATCTTTTTCCGGGTCTTTTCGACTGTATATACCGGAGCGGGTAATAACATGGAAGTAATTCAGCTATCGGCTGAAGCGTGCGGTAATGAATACATGGAGAAGCGGGTCAAGGAGATCACGATCCCGAGAATGTTGAAGGATGGTGCCGGGCTGATTGATGCTCTGGCCGAAGCGGATGTCTTTACCGAGACTGTCATATCGAGGTTGAATGCAGGCTCGGCTACAGGTTCGGTCAAGAAATCGGCTGAACAGATCGCCATGTATTACGAAAAGGAAACGAGTTATAAATTCAGGGCAATTCTCAATTCGATCGATGTTACTACTGCTCTGGTCATCATGGTGGTAATGACATTTCTGATCATCGTCTCTTCGGAGAGTGCTTTTATCAGGCCGCCAACCCATACAGTATAAAGAGAAGAGTTGCATATGAATAATGATCAATTACTGGCTAAGCTGTTAAGATTAAAGAATGTCATCAGTGAGGATATCTACAATGCTGTAATCACCAAGACTAATGTTCTTGGCAATAAAGCGAGAGTAGATGAGATACTAATAGACGAATATCACGTGGATCGTGATGCTGTATATACTGAGATAGCCAAGATGTATGCTATCCCCAAGATAGCGATCAATATAGATGACCTTTGTTCGAAAGATGTCGAAGAGGTAATCAGCCTGCTGAAAAGCCTTCCCAAGGAGGTTAAGGAAGAGGTTTACAGAAAACGGATCATACCCTACAAAGTTCAGCGGAAGAAGAACGAATCACTGATCATACTCTCTTCCAATCCGACCGATAGTTTTACGAAGGTCCTGGCCAGTACCCTGAAGTACAAGCGATATGAACTCTTCTACTGTCCGTTCGATAAGATCGATGCGCTCATCCGTCATATAGCTCAGACGGAAGAGGATGACAAACTTCAGGAGATGCTTGATGAGTCGGAAAGCGAGATTCAGGATGCTGATCAGGCTTACGAAGAGGACAAGGAAGAACTGATCGAACAGGAGAGCAATAAAGGAGCTCTTGTCTATCTCTTCGAAGCTGCACTCATCGAGGGTGTTAAATCGCAGGTAAGTGATATTCATGTCATACCCTTTAACAATACGAGTGTCGATATCAGATTCAGGCGGGACGGGAGGCTGCAACTATGGAAACGGCGAGAGGGGATCAATCCCCAGGCTTTTCTCTCTGTTGTAAAGGATCGTTCCAGTAACGTGGACCGTTTCAAGGTTGACGAAGCACAGGACGGCTTTATTCAGAGAGAGATAGAGGGACATACGATCCGTTTCAGGGTCTCTATTCTGCCACTCGTTTCCAAAGAACATAACCGCCACTATGAGAGTATCGTTATCCGAATCCTCGACGATAGAAATGTTATCGATAATATCGATAAACTCGGCTTCCTGCCAAAAGCGCGTAAGGACTTCGAAGAGGCAGTTACAAAGCCACAGGGATTGGTTATCGTTACAGGCCCGACCGGTAGTGGTAAGAGCACGACTCTGCTCGCAGCTCTCTATCATGTGATCACACCTGAGAAGAACATCCTGACGGTAGAGGATCCGGTGGAATATGTCATTAACGGAGCGAGACAGCTCAAGATAGGGCACAAGCTTGACTTCAACCAGGCGATTAGGTCTATACTCCGCCACGACCCCGATATCGTCATGGTGGGTGAGATGCGCGACAGGGAAACAGCCGAAGTAGCGATAAAGCTGGCTAATACCGGCCACCTGACCTTCTCGACCCTGCATACTAACGATGCACCGAGTGCTATTTCACGTCTTTATAAGATGGATATCGAGACCTTCCTCCTTGCCTATGCGATTAATATCGTTGTAGCTCAGCGTCTGGTCAGAAAGCTCTGCAGTGAGTGTAAGAGAGTCGTTTCCAGTGACAAACACGAGTATCTGATCAGGAACGGGATCAAAGAAGAAGAGATCAAGTCAGGCAAGATTTTCGAAGCTGTCGGTTGTGAAAAATGCCGGACTACAGGTTACAGCGGCCGTGCTGCCATTCACGAGGTAATCCTCTTCACCAAGGAAATCCGTCAGGCGATAGTGAGTGCCAAGACTGATATCAATGAAGATTTGATCCGTGACATTGCCAAAGGACAGGGGATGTTATCACTCCGGGAAGCCGGAATGGAGCTTGTTCGTCAGGGATTAACGTCAGTTGAGGAAGTTATCTATACAACAACAATTTCCTAAAGAGGAAGACAGGCGAGAACGGATAGTTCTTTTCAGGACCTAAATTTCTCAGCGTTGCTGCCTGTTTGGTGGAAACAATCAAGAGATCAATTTACATAAAGAGGCTAAGATGAAACCGAGAATCCTGATTATTGATGATGAGAAAGAAACCAGAGATCTGTTCAAGAGCTTTCTGGAAGAAGACGATTATGAGATCCATGAGGCTGAAAACGGCCAGGAAGCTTTTAATCTGGTTAGTAGTGAGATATTCGATCTCTATATAACCGACGTTTTCATGCCGGAGATGAACGGGATCGAGTTTTTGAAAATATTAAAAACATTTGACCCGGATGCAGTAGTCGTCATTATCACCGGTTACGACAAGATGGAATATACGAAACAGGCTCTGGAGTATGGAGCTTTTCGGTTTCTGACCAAGCCGGTAAAGATGGCCGAATTCCGTTCGATAGTAGAGTTAGGTTTACTGGAGAGAAGGAAGCTCTTTCAATCGACAACTGCTGAAAAGCTGCTGAGGATGAAGCAGAAACTGAATACCAATGTCGAACTTCGGGAAAGGGTATTTCGTAAATTCCAGGAATTCTTGATTACCATGGAAGAGATGAAACCGAGCTACATAGAGATCGGTGGAGCCGGTTCTCAGGGAAAGATCTGGGGCAAGTTCTACTCAGCCTTCAAACCGATGCCGATTGACGGTTTTTTCTCACAGGACGAAATCAATATCATGATCCTCAGTATCCTCAGTAACTCACAACTTGAAACTCTGGTTGACCAGAAGTCTATAAAGGCAAATTTCGAGTTTACTGTCAGTGATGTTACCTACAGATACCGTCTGACTATCTATTTCGATATGGACGAACTCGTGATCGGGGTCAAGACGACCAGAAGAAGCCTGATTAGCCTGGAAGAGATGAAATTCAGCAATCTGGTGCTCAACCGTCTCTCCTTCAAAAATGAAAACGAGGGGTTGGTTATCATTGCCGGCCCTCCCGGTTCTGGTAAGAGCAGTTTGATTGACGCTATTGTTAATCACAATAATACACACTACTCCGGAAGTATCTTTCTTATCAATGATTCACTGGAGTATTACCACGAGTCAAAGAACAGTGTTATCAGATACCAGAAAGTCTATCGTGATGTTAACTCCGTAACCGACGCACTCGATCGATGTCTTGATTATCATCCTAATATGGTAGTCATCGAAGATATTACGAGTCCTGAATTACTCGACGGAGCTCTGAAACTGGTAGATACTGGTAGCCTGGTCTTTGCTACCATGAAAAACAAGAGCGTTACCGACGTGATCTATAAACTTCTGGCACTCTACCCTGCCGATTCGAGAGATCTGATCAGAAGACATCTGGCCAGAACTCTGGCTGCTGTTATCTGCGTTCAGTTACTACCGACAACAAATGAAAAAATGGTATCAGTAAAAGAGATACTGGTAGCAAACGAGCAGATCTCACAGATAATATACTCAGGTAACATCGAAGAGCTCTATCCGATCATGCAGAGAAACAGAAAGATCGGTTTGCAGACCATGGAACAGGACCTGTTAGGATATATCAAAACAGGGCAGATTGCGGTTGAGATTGCCATGGAGGCAGCAAACAGGGCTAAACTGCTGAAGGATCTTATGCAGTATGCTTCATCGTAAAGATATATAACACGCTTTAATGTATCGAACCCCTGCTCAGCAGGGGTTTTTCTTTGTCAGGTTATTGCCTGATGCTTCCAGGTCAGATTCGCTCAGATCGATATATCCTTATCGATATTCAACCCGATATAATATGGACGGTGATAATAAAAAAATCCCCTGCTAAACAAGCAGGGGATTTAATACTGTTATTGCGAAATCTGAGTTCTGATTCTTATTCCCAGGAATGGACATAGTACTTGAACTTATAGAATACCCAATCGCTTTCTATTCCCATCAGTGCTTCGTCGTAGTGCATGGAGCTTACCTCATTACCCGATAGAGTAACATTGTTACCCACTACTGCTCCATAAATTCCGGCAGAATTACCTGTTATTTCAATATCAGCTTCCGGAGCATATACACAGGCTGTAATGTCACCATTACCAGAGAGTTTGATATCTTTACATTCCGGACCGCCGAGGATCATCATACTGGAAGCCAAACCATTCTCATTAAGAATTCCATTACCAGCAATACCTAGTTTTTTTCCCATCATATAAATCGTTAGTGATGAATCAGGTGTTATCTGAATAGTACTCTGACCAGCCATTGAAAAGTTGTCTTCTATAATCAACGTTACATCACCTTCGATGATAATATTTTGTTTGTCGGCCAGTGTTAAAGATTCAGTTATTCTGAATGTCCCGTTTACTAAATGTATTTCATTTGCACCAGTATCGAAAGTAGTTCCACCACCTGGATCCTCTATTTCCGGGAGGTATTTATCCTGTCCGTATTCAATATTTGTTTCTCCATCAGGAGCATATACACCATTGCTATTCTGATGTATATAGATTGGATCAGTATCGCTTACTTTGGGTCCCTGAACTGCTATCTTGCCATTCCGATGTTCTCCTGCATAATTCCAGGGTTCATTATCAGAATTAAAGCTATCGACATAAGATAGCTTATTAATACTGATTTCTTCTCTGGCATAAACGGCATAATCGAAATAGGGATCCTGACTGGTGCGTCTAACAAGGTGGATTCTGGAGTCATAGGTTCTGTCGTGTGCTTCACCGGAAACGACTAAGAGGATATCATCAGCAAATTCTACACTCTTTGCCAGACTCTTGATTTTGTATCGACCTTCCAGTTCCGGCCAATCCCGCCAGTCACTATAATAAGGGGGAGGGTTGATAGAACTCGCCTCTGTGTTCATCAGGTAGTTCCATCTGCTGGACGGTTTGACCTCCATGATCTCTCTTACAATGATCTGGGCTGCACTGTTAGAGACATTCTTAGCCTGGTTATAGGCAAAGGTCTCGACATTACGTTCAGTGGCAATCGTATTAGCCCTGTTCGTAGAGATAACAAAATAAGATAACAGGATTATCAGTGAGATAACCAGTATAATTGCATATTTGCCCATATTAAACCTCCTAGGTTAAGATAATATCATTGGGACTGAAGATCAGCAATCCTCATATTCCTCAGAAACAGATCTTTCTTGCCGGTTACATACAGATCACTATTACTCCCTTCATAGAGATCTTCCGGCCTGTTCTGAATCCTGACTTCAACTCTGATAACATCGCTACCGGACAGATTGAATTCGAGTTCTTCAAGATCATAAACAAAACTCTGTTCTACCGGCTCGTTGATTCCATCATTGCGGGAAATTTTGAGAGCTCTCTCTTCTCTCCAGATAGTAACAACTTCGCTGCTGGTATTGACAAAAGAGAGTGAATCTTTGTCTGCAGAGATACTGATAGATTGCCGTGCTGTTTTGATCTCCTCCTGTAACAGAGCAATGGCAGCATCCGCTTTCCCCTGCATCTGCTGAATTACCCTGTTCTCCTGGCCGGTCCTCATCGTCATTATATGAATACCGAAAACGAGCACTGCTATCAGCCCCGCTATGATTACCGATTGGATAATATCTAACATTGAATTCATAAATCTACCTCATTTCCACCAGGTGTAGAAAGTTGCACTGTTACGGGCCCGAAGATCGGAATACTCTCCCTCATCTTCTTCGGCATAGATCGAGACAATGACCTGCTTTCCTTCCTGGATTTCATCAATCTCATGAGTGTAATCTGTATAATCTGAAACATCGATATCGGCATAGAGAACTCTACCTGAATCGAAGGTCAGGGTCGTTGTTGTACTGCTCATATCAAGATAGCCTTCTTCAGTGATCGCTTTCCGGGAATAATCCTCAAGAATGGATTGAGCAAAATTGATTGCCTCCTGATCTACCATCTGTTCTATCGTAGCAGCAACAGCTCCGAGACGGGCCTTGTTTATATTCACAGCTATTGTCAGCAGCAATGTCAGAGCTAATACAGCCAACAAGGTTTGCCCCAAGTTCATAATCACCTTCCCTTATCTATTCTCTTAACAATCTTAACTATTATATGCACGATATGTTCCATAAAATTCTAACATTCCTATCCAAAAACCAATGAGACTAATATATGATAACTATAATACTGTCAAGACAAAAGAATTTATCGTTCACCTATCTGTTTTGATGTTATCACCTGCGCTGATGAAAGCTTAGAATCGAAGGATAAGACTCCAACCCGGTGACCTTTCTTTTTTTATTTTTCTCATTCTGTAAGTCAGAAGAAAACTCAAAACAGGGACAAAACGAGCTAATTCCGATATCGTGATTAGAGGCATTAATGTCATTCAAATACTACAGACGAGGAATTACTGTCATATAATTCTGACAATGATTGAGTGATCAATTTCATAGCAGGTGAGATAGATTTTTGAAAGAACCTTTCATTCTCTGTATTTAGCAGGGTCAATAGCGTATTTGGAGAACTTCTCGTAGAGGTTTTGCCTCTTAATACCGGATATTTCGGCAGCTTTCGTAACGTCTCCTTTGTGTCTTTTCAACAGGTTCTGGACATATTCCCTTTCAAAGAGTTCTTTAGCTTCATGGAATTGCAGGAGAAGTAGTTTGTTATCGATTTCTGAGTCTTCGAACTTACCGGAGTTATAGATTGTAGCAGGGAGGTCTTTAGGAAGGATCAGGTTGTGAGTAGCGAGAATAACAGCATGCTCCATGGCATTTTTGAGTTCTCTGACATTTCCCTTCCAGGAATAGCTCATTAAGAGGCTCAATGCCGGGTCGGAGATATCTCTGATCGGTTTTTTATGCTTTTCCGAGAATTCTCGCATGAACTCTCTGGCCAGGAAAGGAATATCTTCAGTTCTCTCCCTGAGCGGTGGGATAGTGAGTTGTATAACATTCAGTCTGTAATAGAGATCTTCTCTGAAGTTACCCTTTCTGACTTCAGCTTCGATATCCTGGTTCGAAGCTGTGATGATTCTTACATTAACCGGGATATCGGTGTCACCGCCAACCTGTCTGACAAGTCCCTTTTCCAGTACTCTGAGTAGTTTAATCTGAAAGGCGGGAGAAGTTTCGGTAACTTCATCCAGAAAGAGAGTTCCTCCATTAGCTTCCTGAAAATAGCCGATCTTGTCACGGACTGCATCAGTAAAAGAGCCTTTCTTATGGCCGAAGAGAGTACTCTCGAGCAGGGTATCGGGTAAACTGCCGCAGTTAACCGCGACGAATTTCTTTTCTCTTCTTTTGCTGTTATACCAGATCAGTTCGGCAAAAACCTCTTTTCCGACCCCTGTTTCACCGGAGATCATGACCGTCGTATCGAGGGGAGCAATGATCTTCACTTTCTCGAGCAGTTTCTGGATAACCATGCTGTTACCGGCAACCTTACATCGCTCGAATTCTTCAGATAGCATTTCTTTCAAACGGGTAATCTCTTCTGTTTGCCAGTGGACTCGCATCACTTTGTCGACGACAATATTAATCAGATCGAGATCTTCAACCGGCTTCTCGATAAAATCTTCAGCACCCATCTTCATAGCTTCTACCGCCATCTGGACCGAGGCTTTACCACTGATGACCACAACGGCGACGTGGGGGTATAACGATTTGATCTGTTTCAGGAGCTGCAGGCCATTGACTCTCGGCATAACGAGGTCGGTCATAACCATATGATACTCATTATGTTCCATCATTTGCAGAGCTAACTCTGCTGATTCGGCTTCTTCGATATCGTATGAACTCTCCAGATACCTTCTGAACAGTTGCCTGGTCTCTTCTTCGTCATCTACGATCAGTATTCTTGCCTTTTCTTCCATTATGCTCTTTCCTTATCAATTTCTTTATTCGCTTTCTGTTCTCTCTTCGCCATACCAGGGTATGAAGATTGTGAAGGTAGTTCCCACACCAATCGTCGACTGCACGGTAACATAACCCTTATATTTCTCTATGATACTCTTTGTCATTGGCAGTCCAAGCCCGAAACCCTCACCGGTAGATGTCTTTTTGGTTGAGTATTCCGGGGTAAAGATTTTCTGTAAATCCTCATCTCGTATCCCGAAACCTGTATCGCTAATCTCGACTGTTATCATTTGCCTGTCAAGGTCAGTTTTGACAGTCAATTCCTTCTTTTCACTCTTCTCCATCGCCTGGATCGCATTATTAAGCAGGTTGGCGATACAGAGGCTGATCTCTCCATGGGCAGCATTGATTTTCTGCCTGATTGGTTTTAGATCGGTAATCAGATTGATATGCTGGGCAAAGAAGATATTGTGCCTGCACATATCGAGTTCCTGAGTAACTACATCATTTATATCGATCAGGCGCATCATAGAGATGCTGTCTTCCCGAACCTTTAACATCAACTGTTTGATGATTTTGGCTATATTCCTGCCCGAAGAGATGATCTTGTCCGCATCACCATTCTCGGGATGATCTTTTTTAATCAGTTGAGCATAGCCGACGATCGTGTTCAGAGGGGAGTTCAGATTATGGACAATACCCTCAACAAGCCTGCCCAGATCAGCCAGTTTATTACTCTTGATCAATTCCAGTTCGAGACGCTCTCTTGCTCGTGCCTCCTTGCTCTCTTTTGTTATATCGGTAATACTGGCCACGAACCGGAGCCCCGAATAATCATCAACAGCTCTCAGATTAAAGAGAACGAACTTGATAATCTTCTTCTCCTGCGGATGGTTAATCTCGAGATGGGGAATGAAGAGCTCTTTGTTTCGTGCTTTTTCAAACGACCGGTCGCTAAGATTGACGAAATCATTGAGGTTCTTGCCAATAATATCCTGAAAGGCTTCCAATTTGAAGATTTTCAGAATACTGGGATTACAGAGGATTATATCAAAATTTTCATCCATCCAGAGAATTCCCGAATCGAGATTATTGATGATCGTCTTGTAGTCGAGAAGAGATTGACTGTAGCGTGAAAGTGATTTGTTCATCGAGTTGAAGGTATTGATCATCTTGCCGAGAACACCGTGATATTTCTTCGGTAACGGCTCGAGAGAGGAGGGATTCTGCTCTATCTCGTGCATCTTATTGCTGATATTCTTTATGGGTGATAAGACCTGCCTGCTGAACCAGGCACCAGAGATAGCAATCATTAACAATGCCATAGCCATGAGTAAGAGAACAAAAATCAGCAAACCTCTGTGAGCGAAAGCATTGAAATCCCTATCGAAGGGGATTAAAATTATGAGATTAGGAGTTTTTTGCAGGTCATATCGGATTAACTGACCCATGGCACTATCAATAGAGAGCCTGCTGATCGTTGACTCGATCTGGTTTTCTGTCGATCTGGCCAGTGCTCTCTTTATATCTGATTCTGAATCCTGAAAGGTTGAAGGTAACGGTAAGAACCCAATATCTTCGAAGCGGGGGATCTGGTAATAATCGAAATCAAACGAAATACCGAGATGACGGAGCGAGAATTCCTCCAGATAGAAGATCAGGGCTGCAGTATCAACCGGAATATCTGTTTCCAGATAATCAAACGCGACAAAATAACTACTCCCTCCCATACTAACAAAGAACTCACCGGGAGGATTTATTCCCTGATTAAATATAGCCTGCAGGTTATTCTCAAGTGGTACGATCCTCTCTCCGTAGAGATCGAACAACTGGTTATCTATTAAGTCATAGATAGCGAACAACCCCTGAAAATTTCGGGAACCCTCTGATAATACATCAGCAATCTGCCTGTTATTCTGATCGGCTATAGCTCTTGCCAGAACCGGATTATTTGCCAGATTGACTACAAGATTGGTCCGTTCTGAGGTGAAATTGCTGAGAACACTTTCAATACGTACAATTCTGCTGTTGATCTCTCTGTCTTCATGCTGGTTGATCAGATGGGTAATCACCATCCATTCTGCCAGGGTCATGAGAAGGATCAGGACAAAAACGATGACAAAGAAAGTGATAAATATCCTGTTTTCTAAATCGCTCCGTATCTTCATCCTTCACCTTTCTGCTTTCTAACGCAAAAAATAGAGTAATGAACTTTTATCTTAATCATTGCTTTCCCGATTCTCAGAGTAACGCTTGAGATGAATGGCAATATCTGCTGCCAGCCTGACATTGTTCTTTACCAGTTCGATATTGGTTTTAACCGTGTTTAGGTTTGACTGACTCAGCTTGTGAAGCAGGAATGGGGTTACGTCAGATCCGGAAATCGCATGTTTCTCAGCTTCTCTGATTGCCTTCTCGAGCAGGCAATCTATATCTTCAGCCGGGATACTCCACTCTTCCGGGACGGGATTGGCAACTATCATTGACGATGAGAGATCCAGGGTTCTATGCAGATCATACAGCCGGCAGATCTCTTTCACATCTTGCACCGATTTGATGCTATATTCTGAAGATCGGGAGTAAAAGAGGGGTAGAGTATCTGTCTGATAACCGAAAATCGGAATACCAAATGTCTCGAACAATTCCAGTGTCTTGGCTACATCGAGAACAGACTTAATCCCGGCAGAGACAACAACAAGAGGATTTCTGGAGAGCGCATAGATATCGTTTGAGATATCGAATGATGTCTCGGCACGGTAATGCACACCACCCAGGCCGCCGGTAGCAAAAACCTGTAAACCGAGTCTTCTGGCCAGAAGTAGAGTAGCAGAAACGGTGGTTCCTCCGGTCAACCCGGTAGCCAGAACATACGGTATATCTCTTCCGGAAACTTTGGTTCTATTCTCGTCTGAAGCCAGTTTCTTCAACTCCTGATTATCAAAACCGACCTTTACATATCCCTCGTCCAGCCAGATCACTGCCAGATAAATCCCAAGACATCCGGCTGTTTCATGAAGTTCTTCTATAAGCTTGATATTATCAGGATGGGGAAGTCCATGACTGATAATTGCCGATTCGAAGGCAACTATCGGAATTCTTCGCGCTTCAGCGTTACGATACGAGTCACTTTTGCGTATCTTCATATAACCACCATATAATGTTTATGTTTAACACTCCTCAGGTTCAATCCTGGTCATTCCCTGCATATACTTCTGCAGAGCTTTCGGAACGGTGATAGAACCGTCCTGATTCTGATAATGCTCCAGAATGGCAATATAGGTTCTTGGTGTTGCCAGTCCTGATCCGTTGAGTGTATGGACGAAACTCACCCTGCCATTGTCATCACGAAAACGGATAGATGCCCTTCTGGCTTGAAAATCACGGAAATTGCTCACAGATGAAACTTCCAGATACTTCTTCATGCCAGGTGTCCAGACCTCAAGATCATAGGTCCTGGCAGAGGCAAAACTGAGATCGGATGTATTCAATTCCATTACCCTGTAAGGGAGTTCCAGGGCTTTGAGAATGCTCTCTGCTTCGTTTATCATCTCTTCCAGAGCAGTTCCCGACTCTTCCGGCCTGACGAATCTGACCATCTCGACCTTATTGAACTGATGTATTCTCTGCAATCCTCTCGTTCCCTTACCATATGAGCCTGCCTCTCTCCGGAAACAGGGGGTAAAGGTGACGAATTTCTCAGGTAACTGCTCGTGACGGAGAATCTCGCCGGAATAGATGTTTGTTACAGGAACCTCCCCGGTCGGGATTAGAAACAGGTCGTCTTCGCTTATCCGGTACATATCATCTTCCAGCTTCGGAAGCTGGCCTGTGCCAAACATAGCCTGACGGTTGACCAGAACAGGAACTGCAATCTCCTGATAGTTATGGTTTATTATATGATAGTCGAGCATGAAATTGATAAGAGCTCGTTCGAGTAAGGCACCGTAGCGGCGATATACAGGAAAACCAGAACCACTGATTTTGGTGCCCCGGGGTAAATCCAATAAATTGAGCCCTTCTGCAAGTTCCAGATGATCTAAAAGGGGAGAAGGTTCTTCCTGATCGGTTTCTGCTGAACCTTTCCATTCTCTGACAAGTCTATTATCATTCTCATCCTTACCGACCGGAACAGTATCATCCGGAATATTGGGAATTGATTGCAGAAGCGTATTGATCTGTTCATTGAGCCTGTTAAGGTTGTTAGACGCTTCTTTGACCCGGTTTGCGACCTTCTGCATCTCGGCTATAATGCCGGAAATATCCTCTCTTTTCTTCTTTCTACTGGCAATCTCTTTGGAAATCGTATTCTGGTGAGCTTTATCGGTATCGAATGCATACTGGAGTTTCCGTTTATCACTGTCGAACTGAAGTAACTGTTCGATATCGACATCACATCTTTTTTTCTTCAGAGCATCTTTGATAACTTCCGGATTCTCTCGGATGAACTTAATATCTATCATTATCGTATTCTCTCCTCTCTGCTATGTTTCGCCTGGATTATGATTGTAAAGTTCCAGCTATTCTGTTACCCGTTTTCAGTAGGGTTAAGTAGTCTACTAACGCCAGAGAAGCTCCACCGATCAATCCACCGTCGATATCAGGCTCCTGCAGTAAGCTGGCAAAGTTATCCGGTTTGACGCTACCACCATAAAGTATGCTGATTCCTGCTGCCATATCTGATGAATATCTTTCAGCAAGCCACTCCCTGATCAGTGAATGAACCTCCTGAGCAAGTTCAGGGGTAGCAGTCTTACCAGTTCCGATTGCCCAAACCGGCTCATAAGCTATGATCTGTTCTGCCGGATCATTAACCTCTACATCTCGGAAAATCTCCGATAACTGGCTGATTATGGTATCTGAAGTTGTGCCCTTTTCCCTCTCTTCCAGCTTCTCTCCGACACAGATGATTGGAACTATTCTTTCTTTGCGGAGAATGAGAAGTTTATCACGGATCTCATTGTCTGTTTCATTGTGATACTCTCTCCTTTCAGAATGCCCAATGATACAATAACTCACTCCGATTGAACTGAGCATCGGGGCTGATATTTCACCTGTATAGGCTCCAGACTCATATTTGCTCACATCCTGAGCTGCTATTTCTAATTTGCTCTGCCCGCAAATTCTCTTGCTTTCCTGAAGATAAACATAAGGGGGACAGATCAAGGGAAGAGCCAATAACTCTTCGAAAGAATCGAGCTCTGTAACCAGATTGGTTATGAAGTCTTGCATCTCTGACCTTGTTTTATTCATCTTCCAGTTTCCGGCTACTATAATTCTTCTCATCACTCTAATCTCCTCTATATCATTGATATTCCTGCTTACATTATTTTCTAACTCAACTTCTAAGGCAAGAACTTTTCTTGTAACTGATATTATACATGGTAGCCTGTTGGTACTCTTTGACCATTCAGATGAATATTATGATTGACATCAAACTATAATTCTTCGTTGCTCGACTCATGAGAAAAAAGTTGAGTGAGATGAGTAAAGAGGAACTCTGGAAGCTATTCCCGATAATCATCAGAGAACATGACCCGCACTGGTCACAAAACTTTGAGAGAGAGAAGAGTTTCTTAGAACAGTTAGTCTCTTCATTGACTCCGGTTGATATACATCATATTGGTAGTACGGCAGTTCCAGGATTGAAAGCCAAACCAACAGTTGATATTCTGATGGAAATAGCAGATGAAACAGATCTGGAGAGGTTTAGGGATCTGCTGACTTCTAATGGTTATATCTTCTGTTCGAAACCGGAAAATCCACCACCCTCGATGATGTTTATGAAGGGCTATACGGAAAAGGGGTTTGCTGATGATGTCTATCATCTTCATGTCAGATACAGAGGAGACTGGGATGAATTGTATTTCCGTGACTTTCTTCTAAGTCATCCCGGGGTCGCAGGGGAGTATGAAGAACTGAAACTCGAACTTCAAAAGCGTTATGAATATGATCGTGATGCTTATACAGAAGGGAAGACAGAGTTCATACGTCGATACACCCTGCAAGCAAGAAAGGAATTGGAAACTGTGAGGAGATAGGGGAGTTATATAGATATAATGCCATCCTGCAGAGAAGCTGAGAGCAAATATTCTTGACTATTTTTGCGACTCAGATGTTCTGAAAAAAAAGAAAGAGGATCAATATGCCTGAAGATAAAAAAAAGAGGACAACCAGGTCAAAACCAAAAAAGAAGAATTCAGCCAAACGAACGACCAAAAAGAGAAAAACGAAACAGCCGAAGTCCTATATCGGTCTGATTATGATTATTGTATTGCTCGCTTTGATCACAGTCATGATTATCCGTAATTGTACCGAACGGGAACCGGCTGTAGAAGAATTAACGGTCGAAGAGTCAATCAGGCATGCGGCAGAACAGCTTGGAGTTCCGGATAATCTCTATCGCAGGACAGTTCGTGATGATGGTGTATATATCAATATAACTCTCAATCCTGACATACTTGATCTGGTATTCCCTAATATGATTATCCAGGGACAGGTTGAAGCTGCCGGAGGAGAGGTCGTAACAGGCCATGAAGTGTCTGGAGGAGCTGCACATCTCCTGAGAATTCATGATCCTCAAACCGAGACCGATTTTATCATAAGAATACAACTCGATAGGCAGAGTCGATATCCTTCCCGTGCCCCGATGCTGGCAATCATAGTAGATGATTTCGGAGAATATGCCGGTCCGCTGCTGGATGAGTACCTTGATTCCGATCCCAGTATAACCTTCTCAATTCTGCCCGATTTGAGATATTCTCGAACCGTGATGGAGAAAGCGGTCGAGATGGGAAGAGAGATTATGCTGCATATTCCTATGGAGCCAGTAGGTTATCCTCGTAATAATCCGGGTAGTAATCCCATTCTCGTTGAACATAGTGATAGAGAGATCAACAGGATAATAAACGGATATCTCAGACAACTTCCGGATGTCGTCGGAGCTAATAATCATATGGGAAGTCTCGCTACAGCCGATGAAAGAGTAATGGCCTCTGTCCTCGGTGCCCTGGCCAGGCATGACCTTTTCTTCGTCGACAGTAGAACAACCCAGCATACAATAGCGGTAGATGTGGCACAGAGAATGCAACTCCCTGTAGTTCAGCGAGACCTTTTCCTTGATGATCCTGAGAGTTCTGAAAGGATAATGAGAGAGAGATTACAGGAGTTGAAAAGGTTGAAAGAACAGAAAGATCGGGTTGTTGTTATTACCCACTGTTTTGACCGCCAGAGACTGGAGATAATGAATAAATTCGTAGAAGAGGCAAAGAATATGGGCTTTCGTATCGTCCCTGTTTCGGAAATTTTTGCTACTGATCTGCCAGAAATACTTTAATTGAAGGAAGGACAGTCTTACTAATGGAATTCTATTTGAAATCTATCCTGCTCGGTATTATACAGGGTATCACTGAATTTATACCGGTCAGTAGTTCGGGGCATCTGGTTCTGGCACAGCACTTTTTAGCCTTCGAATCTCCCGATATTATTTTCGAAATACTCGTTCACTTTGGAACACTCCTGTCGGTTATTATATACTTCAGAAAAGATATAACCAGACTTATATTTTCACTTGCCCCTGTCAGTGAGATAACAGAGACAAGACGGGCTGATCATAAAACTCTGCTTTATCTTCTGGTCGGAACGATAGTAACCGGAATACTCGGCTTTTTGTTTCAGGCAGAAATACGTCAGTTGTTTGCCAGACCACTCTTCGCAGCTTCCATGTTACTGGTCACTGGAACGGTAGTCTTTCTGAGCGACTATATCCCCCCGAGACGTTTGGATATCCACCAGACCGGTTTGTTTCGTTCGATTATTATCGGAGTAAGTCAGGCTTTTGCAATCATACCCGGAATATCACGATCAGGTATGACAATTACTGCCGGTATGACAACAGGTCTTAAAAGAGATGCTGCTGCCCGATTCTCTTTTCTCTTAGCAATTCCCGCTATCCTGGGAGCTACTATTTTTGATATCCGATCGCTCAATTCAATTGAGAGAGCGTTTGTTCCAGGATACATATTAGGGATGTTAGCAGCATTCATCTCAGGCTATCTGGTCATTGCTCTCCTCATGAAACTCATCAGTAAGAGACGTTTGAAGATATTTGGTATCTATTGCTGGGTTGTTGGCCTGTCGGTGATTTTTCTCCTTATAAGAGGGTGAAGTTATGCCGGGTGCTTCGAAAGCAATTGCCTATCAGGCATTCATAAGGTCGTTTGCGAAAGAAAAACTCTCCCGCCTCTACTTTATCTACGGCACTGAAGAATATCTCAAAAAGAAAGCAGTTGATATGATTATCGACCGGGCTATACCAGTAGAGGTCAGGGATTTTGATCTGGTAACCTTTTACGGAGATGACTGTGATGTTTCCAGCGTCCTTGATGCAGCAAGTTCAGATCCCTTTATGGCCAAAGATAAAGTCGTTCTGCTCAGGAAATTCGATAGCCTGAAGACTGTAAGTCAACAGAAAATCATCGATTATCTGAGTCAGAACGAACTTTTCAATTTTATCATTCTTACTGCCGACAGTCTCGATAACCGTCTGAAGATAGCAAAACAGATCAATAAGATTGGAGTTGTTGTACACTGCCGGAGTCCTTACAAACCGGAAGATATGATTCCCTGGCTTCATGGAGAAGTTGGAGCACATGATAAGACCATAGCTTCTGATGCCGCGCAACTCTTCGTTAACAGAGTAGAACTCGATTATATGATTGCCTCCAATGAACTGGAAAAACTCCTGCTTTATACTGTTAATTCAAACAAGATAACGGTATCTGATGTTCAGATGAGCACCGGTTATTCACGTTCCTTTTCTGTATTTGACCTCATAAATGCTGTAGGAGAGAGGGACCCTCGTCAGACTTTTATCGTCATCGAAAACCTGATGGATAATAAAGAGGCGGCAGTTTTCCTGATTACTATGCTGCTTCGCTTTTTTGTCCAGCTCTGGAAGATTAACAGTCTGCAAGTAAAAGGGATGACCGAAAGAGAAATACTCTCAAAGCATCTTACAGAGATATATCACCTCTATCGTAAAGATTATATTCGATATGCTCAGAAGTATCCGCTTGCCTCGATGCCCCTGATCTTCAAAATCTTGCTGGAAACCGATACTGAATTGAAGTCTCTCAATCTGGAAGATGCACTGATAGTGGAGAGGATGCTCTTCAGGATTTTTGCTGCAGGATAAGCATAATGGAGATAGCAGAAAACTATAGATGCGGATTTGCTGTTATAATCGGTAAACCAAATGTTGGTAAATCAACACTGATGAACAGGCTGGTTGGTGAGAAGCTCTCGATCGTATCACCGAGGCCTCAGACTACCAGACACACAGTTAAAGCTTTCTTTTCAGACAAAGAATCTCAGGTCATATTTCTCGATACACCCGGATTCCTGGAACCGAGATATGAGCTTCATCAGCAGATGATAAATAAAATCGTTAACTCGCTCAATGACGCCGATGTCATCATTTATATGACCGATAATAACTATCCAACCGATTATGATAATCAAGTTACTGCTCTTATCTTAAAAAGGGTCAAAATACCCAAAATTGCAGTGCTGAATAAGAGAGACCTGTTCTATACCGAACATCTGAATAGCTCTCTGGCCGATCTTGCCAGTTTCGGCTTCGAAGAAGTAGTCTCAATATCAGCTACTGAAGATAGTGATCTTAGTGAACTCCTGCTTTTGCTGAAAAGATATCTTCCATACTCTCCCCCTTTATATGATCCGGAAAACCTTTCTGATCTTCCCATGAGATTCTTCGCCCAGGAGATTATCAGAGAACAGATATTCAAACAGTTCCGGGATGAGATACCATACAGCAGCACTGTTACAGTAGAAACTTATCGTGAATATCCCAATAAACTGGAGATTCAAGCTAATGTCTGGCTCGAACGTAAATCACAGAAGATAATTTTTATTGGCGATAAGGGGAGTAAGATAAAGAGTGTCAGGTTGGCAGCAGAAAAAGAGATTTATAGACTGGCCGGGAAGCGGGTTAAGCTGGAGTTATGGGTAAAGCTCAAGGCTAACTGGCGTAAAAAGAGAAATGCCCTGAAAGAATTCGGTTATGTTTGAGATATCGCTGATAGATGATTCAAAAATGAATTGACACAATAAGGGGCGTTTTTAATTTGACCATCAAATTAGTGATAATACCCATGGAGGATTAGCCTAATTGGCAAGGCAGCGGTCTTGAAAACCGCCGGGTTTATCCCTTGGGGGTTCGAGTCCCTCATCCTCCGCCATGTTATTAAAGTAAGATAACGGAGAGGTGACCGAGTTGGCCGAAGGTGCGCGCCTGCTAAGCGTGTGTGGGGGTAAAACTTCACCGTGGGTTCGAATCCCACCCTCTCCGCCAGTTTGCTGAAAGTTAGCAGTTGGGCCGTCGTCAAGTGGTAAGACACATGGTTTTGGTCCATGTATTCGGGGGTTCGAATCCTCCCGGCCCAGCCATCTTATAGCAAACCTGGAACAACTTTGAATGCTGGGATGTCGTCTAAAGGTAGGACAACGGATTCTGGTTCCGTATGTAGGGGTTCGAATCCTCTCATCCCAGCCATTTTTTTGTCAAAATGATGCGTTTAACTGTTCTGTGTATTACTGTAACCCACTCCTAATGAGTGATAAACGACAGGGATTGAATCGTAAATGTGTCATATCCGCTCTTATTCCATTATGGAAGTCACAGCCTACAGAGATTTTCTATTGACAGGATATGCTTGCCTGTAAATGATATACGACAAAAATAATTTCTCTGTCATGGACAGGTAAGATCGATCATTATCAGGCCGATAAAGGTTTGATACGATTTTTTGACAGAGAGATCGAGGGATTGGGAGGTTTGTCATGGCAATCAATGAAGGACTGTATTACAAAAATATCATAGACAATCAGATAGAGGGTATTGCTCTTATCGATACAGAAAATAGATTCTTGTATGCTAACCGAGCTGCTCATGATCTGTTTGAAGCAAGTCCTGAAAGCCTGATCGACAGAGTAATTAATGATTTTATCGAACCGAAGAATCTCAAATCATTTGAGAAAGAGATCCAAACCTGCAGAGACAATGGTTCGGGGAAGATGTATAGCTCTATCAGAACGATAAAAGGAAGGCAGAGACAGCTCAGCTTCTCTACCAGAGTTCAGGAGATCGATGCGCAAGGAAGTAAGGCTTTATCGATTGTTTTTTGTGATATTTCAGATAAGAAGAAGATAGAAGATGAGGTCAGGATGGTTGCAACTGCAACCCGTAATGCCAACGATTGTATCTTTATTACTGACATGCATGATCGTATTCTCTATGCCAATCCATCATTTTTCAAAACCTATCTATATGAAGCTGAGGAGATTATTGATAGTTCAGCTGCACTGCTCAGATCAACCAGTAACTCTCCAGAGTTACTGACAGAGATGTTACAGGGGACCCTTGATGGTGGCTGGAAAGGAGAACTGTTACATCTAAAAAAAGATGGAACAGAGTTCCCGGTCAGTCTATCAACATCACTGGTTAAAGATGATGACGGTGAATCGATGGCAATTATCAGTATAGCCAGAGATATAACCAGGGACAGACAGATAAGTAAGGAATTGACTAAAGTTCAGGAACTGGAGATGATTGGCTATCTAGCAAGAGGTATTGCGCATAACTTTAATAATATCCTGACTGCAATAGTCGGATACATCTCTCTTGCTCAGTTATCCAAAGATAATGAAGTCAAGTTAACCACAAATCTGGCTGAAGCAGAAAAAGCCTGTTTAAGAGCGAGAGATCTAACCCAACAGCTGCTGGGCTTTTCCAAAGGAACGGGATCATTACGAAGAGCAGCTTCGATTAAAGAACTGATAACAGAGTCGGCATCATTTGCTGTTACCGGCACAAATCTGGAATGTCGGTTCAAGATCGAAAACAAACTGGCAACAGTAGAGGTTGATGAAGCTCAAATCAGCCAGGTGATAAATAATATTGTTATGAATGCTGTCCAGGCTTCTCCTGCCGCTGGTGTTATTACTATCACTGCCAGTAATGTTACTATTAAAAAGAAGAATGACCAGGGTATGAAACCGGGTGATTATATCACCATATCGATCAAAGACGAAGGTGATGGAATAGCCGATGATATAAAGGATAAAGTCTTCAATCCCTTTTTCTCAACTAAAGATAAGCACAGTGGTTTGGGTTTGCCGATTAGTTTCAGCATAATCAGGAAACATGATGGTTACATTAAATTCTCTTCTGTCCATGGGAAAGGAGCAACATTCACTATCTATCTTCCAGTGTCTGGAAAGAGGGCCGAGAACGGTGACAGTAAAACGGATTTACGGAAACCTGAAGGTGGTAGAAAGATCTTGATAATGGATGATGAGAGAGATGTAAGAACGATTATCGGCAGTCTTCTCGAATCATATGGTTATCAGGTAGATTATGCAGTGGATGGAGATGAGGTTTTACAGCTAATTAAAGATGCCTGCCGGATTCATGATCAGAAACGGGATGTGAAAAAGCACGATATGGCTATCCTTAACCTAACTATTCCCGCAGGGAAAGGTGCAAAAGAGATCATTGATGAGGTTAAGGCTATCAATCCTGATATATTTGCTGTTGTTTCGACTGGTTATGCTAAAGATCCGATGGTAACAGACTACAACAACAGGGGATTTCAGGAAGTATTGGTCAAACCGTTTGAGGGAACGAAGCTGATAACACTTCTTAATAAGCTGGAAGAGTATGTAACGAAATAGAAAGCTGTTGAGGAGTGTTTGTTAATCTTAGACTCAACCCTTGATTACACCAATCGGTTTTGTCTTGATAATCTTCTTCAGCAACCCACAATCTGTCATTGTCTCGACAACAGCACTAACATCTTTATATACATTACTCATCTCTTCTACGAGGGTAGAACGAGTGGCAGAATGAACAAGTATATTCCGTTTCTGCATATCCTGGAGCACTCTGTTTGCTGTAGAACTCCTCAGAGCTTCTTTACGACTCATTATCCGGCCCGCTCCGTGACATGACGAACCAAAGGTCTCATTCATACCAGCTTCAGTACCCAGACAGAGATAACTGTATCGGCCCATATCACCCGGTATGATGACCGGTTGGCCTATTTCACGATATCTATCAGGGATGAGATGATGGCCGGGGCCAAAAGCACGGGTAGCTCCTTTGCGGTGAACGCAGAGGAGTCTTCTTCTCCCCTCAAAATTATGCTCTTCGAGTTTGGCTATGTTATGGCTCACATCATATATCAGCTTATATCCCAGTTCACGTGAGGAAGCATCAAGAACTCTCCTCAACTCCTTCTCTACCAGGCTCATCATAACTTGCCGATTAGACCAAGCATAGTTTGCTGCAGCTACCATAGCTGAATAGTATTTCTTACCGATAGGTGAATTAATATAGGCAGAAATCAGCTGAATGTCGGGTAGAGCGAAATCTAGCTCCTGCCTTTTTCTCTTCATCTCGACTACATAATCATCACAGATCTGATGTCCAAATCCTCTGGAACCACTATGGATCAGAACAATGATCTGGTTTTTCTCTAAACCGAGAAAATCGGCTACTGAACTATCGTATATGTCTTCAACAATACCCAGTTCTATGAAATGATTCCCTGATCCAAGTGTACCCATCTGATCTAAACCACGGCTTCGAGCCTTTGTACTTACAGCATCAGGGTTGGCTCCCGGCATCATGCCCTGTTCTTCCATATATATCAGGCTTGTTTCGTCGCCATAACCATTCTCTATCGCCCATCTTGCTCCTCTAATCATGATCTGATCTAGTTCTTTTGATGATAGTTTACGTATTGCTCCCCTGGAACCAACACCGGTAGGAATGGAATTATACAATCTGTCGATAATCACTTTAAGACGGTCTTTGATCTCCCGATAGACTAGATTGGTTCTGATCAACCTTACTCCACAGTTTATATCGTATCCTACACCTCCTGGTGATATAATACCCGAGTTATAATCCATTGCAGCTACTCCACCAATAGGGAAGCCATATCCTTCATGTATATCGGGCATGGCAATCGAATAACCTACTATTCCAGGAAGGGTAGCAACATTTTTAACCTGATTAATAGATCGGTCTTTAGCAAGCAGGGCTGCCAATCTGGAGTTGGCAAAGATTCTTCCGGGAACTCTCATATCCCCGCTGCAGGGTATCTCCCAACGATTCTCATCTATCCTGTTAAGGTCACTGTCTTGCATGATTTTCTCTCCTATATTTATCTTATAATGAAAATGACGGTTATTGTTTCAGTCAAGCTATCATTGTTCTATTCTTACTAATTCCATGCAGATATCAGTAGCAGAAGGAAACGATAGTCATATTCTCTCGTTACAAAAATAAAGTCAGGTCCAGAAGACATATTATAAGCAGGAGAATTATATTGCTTGACAAGTAGTTAGCAAATACAAAGTTTACGAAATTGAGA
>Ga0334892_1000619_pt1 | contig 40199 bp, 39 predicted proteins | sample GraSluR3_MG_4_FD_207213 | JGI IMG/M metagenome (GOLD analysis project Ga0334892, IMG submission 207213) | Sludge microbial communities from methane-producing bioreactor in Wageningen University, Netherlands - Granular Sludge_15_04-R3 | ecosystem: Engineered > Bioreactor > Anaerobic >...
TAGGGCGCAAGGCCTCCGCCTACGGAGTCGACGAGGACCTGGTGAGGGCTGTTATCCGCATGGAGTCAGGCGGCAACCCGAAGGCCGTTTCAAGCGCCGGTGCGATGGGGCTGATGCAGCTCATGCCCGAAACGGCAAGGATGCTGGGCGTTACCGATCCTTTCGACCCCTCGCAGAATGTGGACGGGGGAGTCAGGTACCTGAAGATGATGCTGGACAGGTATGACGGTGACGAGACGCTGGCCCTGGCGGCCTATCATTCGGGACCGGGCCGTGTCGACCGCTATGGTGGAGTGCCGCCTTTTCCGAAGGTTACGCACTACGTGCGGACCGTTAGGGCCTTGCTCGAGGCGGCCAGGGGCGAATAACCGCCGCCCGGGGCCACCCGGGTTTGGGGAGGGATCCCGCGTATGGACGACGGCAAAAGGGCTTACGAGCTCCAAAAGAGGGAAGACGGCTGGTTTTTGAAGGGAACGGTGCGTGAAGAGGACCTGGATGGTCTTGTGGAGTCCCTCAAGGGGGAAGGGGTCTTTCCCGCTTCAGAAGACTTGAGGGAGCTTTCCGGGAAGACCCTTGAAGAATGGACACCCGTCCCCCTGGAAGAAGTTCCGCGGCCGGTGGAAGCGAGAATAACACCCGACGGCATGACCGCCGAGGTGTTTTTCCCCGAGGAAGATGGAAGGACTCCGTCGGAACGGTTCGAGCTTGCAAAGGCGGCCTTGGCCGAAGCGGGAGTTCAGGCGGGGCTGGACGAAGACATCCTCAGGGAAGCCGCCGCTGAAAAGGGCGGCAGATGGATTCCCGTAGCCTTCGGCAAGCCCGCGAAAGACGGCGTGGACGCTTATTTTGAGGTTCTCGTGGACATGAGCCGACAGGGACCGGCAGGGTCGGAATCGGAAGAGGGGAAAGTGGACCACCGCGCCCTGGGCATAATCCACAACGTGACCAGGGGGCAGGAACTGGTACGCAAGGTTCCCATGGAAGAGGGCGAGGACGGCTTCGACGTCACGGGAAAGGTTCTCAGGGCCAGGCGCTCGAAAGACGTAAAGATAGCCGCCGGGCCATACACGGCCCTCTCCGAGGATGGCCTGACCCTGGTGGCTTCCGAAGACGGTCACCTGGTGCGGGAGGGCAGCAGGTTCACGGTGTACCCCGTCTTCGAGGTCAAAGGTGACGTCGATTACGCTACGGGCAATCTGGAGTTTGTAGGAAGCATCGTCATACACGGGTCGGTGAAAGAGGATTTTTCCGTCAGGGCCGAAAAGGACCTGGAGGTCCACGGCGTGGTCGAGCGCGCCACCCTTTCCTGTGGCGGCGACATGCGCCTTACGTCGAGCGCAAGGGGCATGGATCACGGCAAGCTCGAAAGCGGCGGAAACATTTTCGTAGAGTACGTGGACCAGTGCGTCATCAGGGCGGCCAGGGACGTGGTCTTCAGGAGAGCCCTCATGCATTGTGACGTGGAAGCCGACATGGGAGTCAGGCACACAGAGGGTGGCAAGGGCCTTATCGCCGGCGGCAGCATCAAGGCCGGAAGCGAGGTGGAATGCCTGATCCTGGGAAGCGGCATGGAGACTAAAACGGCCGTTTACGTGGGCGTCTCGCCGGGATTGCTCAGGAAAAAAAGGAAACTCCTGGCAAGCCTGGAAGAACTGGAGGACAAAAAGGCGGCCATAGAAAAAAACATCAGGTACCTCACAAAAATAATGAACACCAAAGGCCTTGACGACCGACAGAAAGCGATGGCGATGAAGTTCGTCGAGCTCGAAAAAACCGTTACGGAACAGATCGCTAAACTGCGGACCGTACTCGGCGAGGTCGAAAAAACCGTAGATGCCATGAAGCACCAGGGCTGCGTAAAGGTCTGGGGCGTCTGTCATCCCGGGGTTTCCGTCACTATCCGGGGAGAAACCCTGCTCGTCAGGGAGCCCGTGGAGCGTATCCGTTTCATTTACCGGGACGGCATGGTGATCATGGTTCCCCTCGACTAGAGGAAAACAACAGGAGGCGCAAGGGAATGGCCGAGGCCAAAAGCAAGGCCCTGAAAACAGGACCCCTCGAACGCATGATGAACTACTCCGACATGGGAATCACCATAATGGTGGTTCTCATAGTGGCCATGATGGTGGTTCCCCTCCCCACGGCCATCCTGGACGTGTTTTTGGCCTTGAACATTACCTTCGCCGTGGTGGTGCTGCTCACGACCTTCTACGTTCAAAACGCCCTGGAAATAGCCGCCTTTCCTTCGATCCTGCTTGTGACCACCCTCTTTCGCCTCGCCCTGAATGTGTCCACCACGCGCCTTATACTTCTTCAGGGTTACGCGGGCAAGCTTATAAGCGCCTTCGGCAACTTCGTGGTCGGAGGCAACTACGTCGTCGGCGGGGTGGTTTTTCTTATCCTGGTGCTCATACAGTTTCTGGTGATAACAAAGGGAGCCGAACGTGTCGCCGAAGTCCAGGCGCGGTTTCAGCTCGATGGTATGCCTGGAAAGCAGATGGCCATAGACGCCGACCTGGGAAGCGGACTGATCGACGAGCAGACCGCCCGAGAGCGCCGCAAGCTGGTTCAGCGCGAGGCCGATTTCTTCGGGGCCATGGACGGTGCCTCCAAATTCGTTAAAGGGGACGCTATCGCCGGGCTTTTAATCACCGTTATAAACATAGTGGGGGGAATCTGCATCGGCCTTTTCCAGCAGGGCATGACACTGCCCGAAGCGGCCCAGCGGTTCAGCCTTCTGACCGTCGGCGACGGACTGGTGGCCCAGATACCGGCTTTGATACTCTCCACGGCTACGGGTATCCTGGTAACCCGGAGCGCGGGCGAAAGTAACCTCGGAAAGGACATAACCCGTTCGCTCATAAACCACTACAGACCGCTTTGGGTCGGCTCGGTGCTGCTTCTGGCGCTTGCCGTGGTTCCGGGCTTTCCCAAGATACCTTTTATGCTGCTCGCCGGTTTCCTTTGGCTTCAGGGACATTGGGTATCCAAAAACGGCAAGGAAAAGGCGGCCGGCGAAGAAGCCGCCCGCGCCGCCTCGCAGAAGGGGCCGCAGGGGGCGAAAACCCGGGAGGGATCTCCGTCAAGGGTCGCTCCCGGAGGGTTCGACAGCGCCCTGAAGCTTCTGGCGGTGGACCCGCTGGAGCTGGAGGTCGGTTACGCCCTGATTCCCCTGATAGAGGCCTCAAAGGGGGGCGACCTCCTGGAGCGGATACAGACCCTGAGGCGGCAGATGGCGCTGGAACTGGGCGTGGTGACCCCCCCGGTGCGGATCAAGGACAACCTTCAGCTCAACCCCACGTCCTACGTAATAAAGGTGCGCGGCGTTCCCGAAAAGACGGCGGAACTCATGCCCGACCAGTACCTAGCCATAGATACCGGCAACGTCAAGGGCGAGTTGGTGGGAATACCCACGAAGGAGCCCTCTTTTGGCCTCGATGCCGTATGGATAGCCCCCGAACTGCGCTCGAGGGCCGAAGCGCTGGGATACACCGTCGTGGATGCGCCCTCCGTTTTGGCCACGCACCTTTCCGAAGTGGTCAGGGCTCACGCGGCGGACCTTTTGACCCGCCAAACCGTTCAGGAGATGGTGGACGTCGTCAAGGAGACGGCCCCTGCCGTGGTGGAGGAGATGTTCCAGTACCTGGGCCTGGGAGACGTGCAGAAAGTCCTGCAGAACCTCGTCAGGGAAAAGGTGCCCATCAGGGACCTTGCCGGGATCTTCGAAACGCTGGCCGACTACGGACGTTCCGTCCAGAGCCCGGACTTCCTCTCCGAAAGGGCCAGAGAAGGGCTGAGGCGCGTTATACTCTCCTCCTGCGTGTCGGAAGAGACCAACGAACTAACGGCGGTGACCCTCTCCCCGGAGTGGGAAAAGATCATAAAGGACTCGGTCCAGGGCAACCTGGTTGAAGGCTGGAGGATCAAGTTAAAGCCCGAGGACATGCGTCGTTTCGTGAGGGCCGTGGCCAACGCGACGGAGCCCCTGATGAAAGACAACCTGCCCCAGGTGCTTTTGTGTCATCCCGACGTACGTTTCTTTGTGAGGCGCATCCTTGAAAAGCATTTCCCCAACGTGACCGTTTTGGGATACAACGAGCTCGACGGAGACGTCAAACTCAAAACCGTGGGCATCGTCGACGGGGTCGCCGGAAGAGAAGACGAGGACAAATGAGGTAGACGAAAATGGGCAGGGAACGAAGACGCAAGAGAGACAAAGAAGACGAGCCCCGTGCAGGAAACTGGCTGACCACCTACGGAGACATGGTGACGCTGATCCTGACCTTTTTCGTGCTCCTTTACTCCTTTTCAACCATCGACGTAATGAAATTCCAGAAGCTCATCCTCTCCTTCAGGGGTGCCATAGGCATCGTAGACGCCGGCGCTTCCTTCCAGGAGGACGAGGCCGTGTTTTCCGGGCAGACCATGGTCGACGCCGGCCAATCCAGGGTGGAGACCACCGATATAATGAAGGTGGCCGAGAGGCTTCGCGAAACCGTCAAGGAACAGGGTCTGGAGAAGGAAATAACCGTGGCCGTCCAGCAGCGGGGGGTGGTGGTTTCCATCTCGGAAGGCCTGCTTTTCGGGACCGGTGTATACGAACTCACTCCCGAAGGGGTCAGGGTGGTAAATGCGATAGGCGAAATCCTCGGTGAAATAGACAACCAGATCTCCGTGGAGGGGCACACGGACAATGTCCCCTTCAGAAGGGGTGGCTTCGTGGGAGACAACTGGGCGCTGTCGGCCTTGAGGGCGGCGCGGATCGTTTCCGTCCTGGAAAGGAGAGCGGGACTGGAATCCAGAAGGCTCCAGTCCGTGGGATACGGGCCGGCGAGGCCGATCATGCCCAACGATTCCGACAGGCACAGGCAGATGAACCGGCGGGCCGATATCGTCATACTGTCCGGAAACACCATTCGCTGAAAAAGTCGGCGCCGAATTGTTTTCGCCAGACCAAAACAGTGGGGTTTCACGGCTCTCGAATTCTTATACTTCCTTTTGAACTGAAAAACGGGATTACAGTCCTTTCGGCGGGAGGGATTTTTCATGAATGCCAGGGAACTCAAAAACTGCAGGATCTGCGGTAAGGTTTTCTTGCACCACGGAGGGATCGTCGTCTGCGAGGAATGCCGGAAGGATCTGGACGACATCTACATAAAGGCCAGGGATATCCTGCGGGAAAAAAAGGATAGCGAAGAGTTCGACAGCATACGCCTCGCCGAGGAGGTGGGCGTCGACCCGATCTGCATTCATATCCTCGTCGAGGGTGGCTATTTCGAAAGGGACGGTTTTGACCTCGACGGAACGGTCTCGACGAGAAAGAGCCTCGCCAGAAGCTTCGAGGCCGAGCTCAACAGGAAAAAGCGCGACGACCAGGGGAAAAAGCCCCCGTCCCGGGGGATGTTTTATGATGAACGACGCGACAAGGATCGGTAGCGCCGAGCGCAAGGTCCCGGAAACTTTTTTGGGGAAGCGGAGAAAGTATTGGGGGAAGAGGTGACGCAGCGGTGGATATGAAAGACAAGTATATGGGCCCCTTTCTGGATGAAACCGAAGAAAACCTGCAGCAACTCAACGAGTGTCTTCTGGCTTACGAGAAAGGAGACCAGAGTGTCATCGACGAGATGTTCAGGGTGGCCCACACGCTGAAGGGAATGGCCGGAACGATGGGATTCCGTGCCATGATGTCTTTGACCCATGCCATGGAGGACGTGCTGGACGCCGTTCGCAAGGGCTCCTGCCACCTCGACAGGAAGGAAGACGTCACCCTTCTTTTCAATTGCCTCGATACGCTCAACACCCTGCTGGAGGAGATTCGCAGGACGGGCGACGACGGCGGCACAGACACGACGGCCCTTGTAGAAAAGCTCAGGGAAGCCGCAACGTCCGAACGGGCCTCGGAAAAAACGCCACAGCCCGCGCAGGGCGAAAGTGAAGGCCGGCTTCTGGAAGTGGGCGTCACTTTGAGCGACGAATGCCTTCTCAAGGGGGCCAGGGCCTATATGGTCTTCGAGGAGGCCGGTTCCCTCGGCAGGATAGTCGATTCAAATCCCCCTGAAAAGACTCTCATGGAGGGAGAATTCGAAGGCAGGAAGTTCAGCTTTTTCCTGGAGACGGAACGTCCGCCTGAAGCGGTGAAAGAAGCCGTCATGAGGGTGAGCGAAATCAAGTCATGCGAGATAAAAGAGCTCGTCGGAAGCTATGAAGAAGGCGGCTCCGCCGAAGGAAAAACCCCGCGAGAATCCGGGGAAGACGAATCGCCCGAAAAGGCCGGAAACGGCTTCGGCGGCCTTAAACCGTCGGCACCGGGAGTCTACAGGACAAACCAGACCGTAAGGGTGGATGTGCAGAGGCTGGACAAGCTGCTCAACCTCGTTGGGGAACTCGTGATAGGGCGCTCCAGGATAGAGAGGCTCGCAAAAGACAGCGAGTTCAGGGAGTTCGAGGAGCCCATTCTGCAGCTGGGCAGGATCTCCAAGGAAATACAGGAACTGGTGACCAAACTCAGGATGCTTCCCATCAGTTTCATTTTCGACAGGTTCCCAAGGCTTGTGCGGGATCTTTCCACCGAGCTGGGGAAGAAAGTGGACCTGAGGATAGAAGGCCGCGAAACGGAGCTAGACAGGTCCGTCATAGACGAGATCGGGGATCCCATGGTCCACCTCATACGAAACAGCCTCGACCACGGACTCGAAAGTCCCGAGGAGCGGTTGGCCGCGGGAAAGAGCGAAACAGGTCTTTTGAGGGTCCGTGCCTACCAGGACGGAAGCAGTGTGGTGGTGGCCGTAGAGGACGACGGCAAGGGCATAGACTGCGCTAAAGTCAAAGAGACAGCCCTCGAGAAAGGGTTGGTGACACCCGAGCAGGCCGAAAACATGAGCGAACGCGAGGCCTACCAGCTCCTTTTCATGCCCGGGTTCAGCACCTCGAGGGAAGTGACCGACCTTTCCGGCAGGGGGGTGGGCATGGACGCCGTAAAAAGCAAGGTCGAAGCCTTGGGAGGACGGGTTTCCGTCGAGTCCGTGGTGGGCAGAGGCACTTCGGTAAAGGTGAAACTCCCCATCACTCTCGCCATCGTCCTGGCTCTTTTGGTGGAGATAGGGGGCAGGACCTACGCCATTCCGCTGGAGAGCGTGGACGAGACACTTCGTGTTGAAAAGGACCAGGTAAAGGTGGTAAACGGCAGCCTTGTGACGGTCCTGAGGGGCGAGGTGCTCCCCCTGATCGACGCACGGGACTTCTACGGCCTGAAGAGGCGGCAGGAAGAGGAAGACCTGGCCATCGTGGTCATGCGAACGGGCTTTCGCCGCATAGGGTTCGTCGTCGACGAGTTCGTGGGACAACAGGAAATAGTGATAAAGAGCTTCGGCGACACGGGTATAACCAGAATCCGCTGGTTCTCGGGTGGTACCATCCTCGGCGATGGAAGCGTGGTGCTCATCATAGATCCGGCGGCGGTAGAGGAGAGCGCCTGAAGGCATGCGCCTCGGGAGGACCTTCCTGGCGCTCGTCGCAGCGGGGTTCGTGTTTCTGGCGGGCCCGACAGCGCCGCAACAGCCGCTTCTTTTGCCCCCTGCGGCAGACAGGGCACGGGGTGAAGCCCTCTTTGTCGAGGCTTACGAAAAAGTGCTGCAGGGAAAAGTCAATGGTGCAATGAAAGACCTCGACGAAGCCTTGAAATGGGATTCCTACCTGGTGGAGTATTACCTTCTGAAGGGGTATTGCTGGTATCTTCTCGGTGACTATGAAAAAGCCACCGAGCTCCTTGGCCACTACCTCGAAGTTCGCCCTGAAGATGTCTTCGCCCTGGGCTTTTTGGAGCAGGTCGAAAACCGAAAGTCGATGCTGGAGGAGGTCCTTGGCCAGGGCGTGGACCTTTATGTTTCAACAGGGTCGACGGAATACTTTCCGGGCAGTATGGGAATCCCCGTTTTTTCCGTGGGCAGATTGCGCATGCCCGGCAGGCCTTCCCTGATGGGAGAACTGCTGGCCCTCTGCGACACAGCAAGGGAAAAGGCCTGGCTTTTTGGCCCTGCCGGTGAAAAAGGCGGGAGGGGCCTCATCTACTCAGGTCCCGCAGGAGGTCCGGTAGTGCGGGTCTTGCCCGTGGAGAGAGAACGTGTCTTTTTCGTGTATTCCGACGGTTCCATCCTCAGGGCCTATGTATCGGAAGAGGGTATTTCCGAAAGGGCAAGGGGTGAAACCGGTGCGGCTTCGGTTTCGGATGCGGTTTACGCGGCGGGGGATTGTCTTGTCCTTGCCGACAGGATCGAGGGTGAGATCCTTTTCGTAGATGCCGAAACGCTGGAGATAACAGGTCGCTGGTCACCGGAAACAGGCGGCTTCGAACCTGTGGGCCTCGCGTCCTGGGGGCCCTTTTTGGCCGCGGCCGACAGGAGAAACGGCGTCGTTCGGGTTTTGGACCTCAAGACCAGCAGGGAGCTTGAAGCGATAGCCCTTTCAGGTCCGGTCCGGGCCGTTGAATGGGTGAACTCGGCCAACCTCCTTGCCCTAGTCGAAGGAGGCATGCTCTACCATCTGCGTCCCGCGACGGGAAAACCTCCGGAGGCAGTGGCCGAACTGTTCCCCGAGGCGTGGTTTATGTTTTCTTCGGGACAGGGTGTAACGGTGGCGGACACGGCGCTTTACAGGTCGGCGGGCATAAGGGGGCACGCCGAAGGGGGTACTTTGGTCCTCGCCAATCCGAAACCGGTGGATTCACACGGCGACGGCCGTTTCGAACTTTACGCCAGGGTACTCATGCCTCTGGGTGCAGACGGGCGGGAAGAAATTCTCTTCCAAGGTGTTTTGGGCGGGCGCCCGATCGAGATCCAGGCCGCATTGCAGCCTGAGGAGGATATATTGAACCGGCCGATCGACACACTTCCTTTCGTCCCTGTGGAAAAAGCGCTTTGGGAACTGCAAGACCTGTCGGGCCTTTCCGAAGTCTACGTCCTTGAGGCGGCCGGGGCTTTGGAAGATGTGTCCTGGCTCTCGAGGCTCGGGTCTTTTGCCCTTTCGCAGGGCCTGACCATCAACATTCTCGCAGAAAAGGAAGTACCCTCCACGATGCAGGTACGCCTGGCGGAACTCACCGGAGGGAATATCTTTCTTTCTTCCTCAAACGCCGGGTTCTTTGGCAAGCCCGTAAAATGGCGTCTTTCGGTCCGGGTGTCGGACCAGGTGGTCTTTCCGGGCGGTGGTACAGGAGGCGGGCTTTTCATCATGGGAAGATCGGGTTCCATGAACGTGGAAGACCGCTTCCCCCTGTGGAGCGTTTTCCTCGGGCCCGCAAAAACCCGACCGAAGGTTTTCGATCAACCCGGAGCGGAAGAAAAATCCGCAGAAACAACACCGTAAACTTTTTTTCAGCCCGAATTCAGGACACCGAAGGTTCGCTTGCCGTTTCGGCTGCATGTCGCGTACCCTTCGAGCGTTCCCTCAGCCTTTCGCGATCTTCGGGAGGAAGGAAGATCTTGAGTTTTTCTTCCACAAGGCGGGGGTTTTCCCCGGCCTGGATGGAGAGTACGCCTTCCACTATAAGTTCCATGGAGGCGACCTTGTCGGCGGTCTGCCTGGCGAGCTTTCGCGACACGGGGATGGCGAAGGCGTTGGCCACGAAGGATCCATAGAAGGTGGTTATCAGCGCTATGGCCATTCCGGGCCCGAGCGCTTCGGGCGTGTCGAGGTTACGCAGCATCTGTATGAGCCCTATGAGGGTGCCGAGCATGCCGAAAGCGGGCGCAAGCTCGGCCAACATGTCGAAGATCCGCCTGGAAGACGCTTCGCGCCGTTCCATAAGATCGATTTCGGCGTCGAGGATGGACTTGACAAGCTCGGGGGAAGTGCCGTCTATGACGAGCTGGGTCGACTTCCTGATGAAGTCGTTCTGGATTTTGCGTACTTCTTCCTCAAGGGCCAGCAGTCCCTCCGAACGGGATTTTCTCGAAAGGCCGACCATGGTGTCCATGAGCTCCAGGAGGTCGGTGTGTTTGGTTTTCGAGAAGGCCCGCTTCACCGTCTGGGGAAGCTTCTTGAGTTCTTCCTTTGACGAGGCCGCGGCCACGGCGCCGCAAGCCCCTCCTATGGCTATCAGAAAAGAGGGGAAACTCACGAATGCTCCGGGGGACCCCCCGATGATGATGCCCGAGACGACGAGCGCCACGGTACCGGCCAAAAAGCCTATGGTGATGAGATCCACGGGCAACCCTCCCTGGTATGCGCCCAGCGTTTCAGATGAAGTTTCACTGGTAAGTATGATTGCCCGAGGCTCTGCAAAAAACCTCTTCGGGGTTATTTTCCCTTTCCGGCCCTCTCGAAAGGCTCGACATTTGCCGAAACTTTATGTGGGCGGCTGGTGTTTACCCTTCCGGGGTACAAATGAAAGAGAAATACCAATGCGGGGGTGATTGATTTGGTAAAGACGACAAGCCGAAGCGCCGCGGATCTGGAGGGCGAACTCTCGTGGCCCCTGGAAGAAGTGGAAACGAAAGAATCCCTGTGGAGCGTTTCCTGTGATCCGGCGGGAAAGAGGCATTATTTTTTCCTTCCTGAAAACAAGGAATTGTCCGAAATCCAGAGGAAAAGGGGCATCGCTCACGCATGGCTTGCGGAAAAAGTGCACCCCCTTTTTTCGGCCGTCGTCGCTGAATGTCCCGACGGACTCCCGGAAAAAGTCTTCACGAAAACCCTGTGGCCGGTTTTATCGGTCTCGCGGGTGTGGTTTGCCGACGCACTGGTCGTAAAAAGCACGCCGGAACCAGGCAGAAACGACACAAGAGCCAGGCTGGGTTTCCTCGATAAGACCTTTCCCTCAGGAGGAGTGGAAGGAAGCCTTTCCGATTACCTCGAAGCAGCCCTTATACTGGCCGAGGGAAGGGTCTTTTGCGGCACAAGGCGTCCATGCAGCGGCAAGATGGCCGAAATGGTAGAGGCCTTTGTGAGAGTGGACCCCTTCGATCCCTCGATCGGCGCGCTTGAAAAACTCGACAACGAATTGCTCGCGGTGTGGAGCCCCTACAGGGTGGCTGTCGCGCGAAAGGACGAACTGGACATGGACATCTGGAAGGTTTGCTAGGAGAAAGACCTGATGGCGGACGAGACTGCGGATACGAGGCCCGGGGCATCCATGGCAGGAAAGTTTTCAAGGTTTTTAAAAGTCCTTGGTTTCCTTTTGTTTTTGGCAGGAGGATTTCTTGCCGGACTTGCCGCGGGAGGAGGCCTTTACGTTTTGGCCGGTGATCTTGCCCAGAAGGTCGCTTTGGTTCCCATGGTAGGGGAAAGGGCCGCCGAATTGCTCGAAAGGCTGGAACCGCCCATGAACCGGTTCGAGCGGCGGGAAAGGGAACTAAGGGAAATAGAAGGGCGTCTTTTGGCGCTCGAAAAAGAGCTGGAAGCCGAAAGAAACCGTCTTGAAGCAGAAAAAAGCGGGCTTGCGGAGCGGGAAAAGTTGCTTGAACGGCGCCAGGCGGAGATTGAGCAGGCCGAGGCCGCGATCGCGGAAGAAAAAGATCAGGGCGGCCTGTACGAGGAGATGAGCGAAAGTTTCGGCCAGGTTTCGGCGAACCAGGCCGCGAAGATTCTGGTGCTTTTGCCCGCGCCCGAAGCGGCGGCGCTTTTGGGGCCGCTGGGCGCGGAGCAAAGGGCGGAAATCCTTTCAAAAATGCCTCCCGAAGCGGCGGCCAAACTGATGAGGTATCTCCGGCTGGAATGGGAAAGGAGCCGGTGAAAGCCAAAGCAAAGGCACTACAGTAATGGCGGGGAAAGTCCGAAACCTCTAACAGGTACGGCAGTTTTTAAAAAAAGCAGGGCAAAGAAGGTGAGGCTCATGTTCCGGGACGAAGTCTGGATGGCGGGCAAGATGAGCGCCGGCGCGCTGGCGGCGCGCTTTGAGGCTGTGGCGGAGAATCTCGCCAATATCAACACTCCCGGTTACGAGAGAAAAGAGGTTGTCTTCGAGGAAGCCCTCAAGGCGGCCATAGACGAGGGAAACGCCGCCGGACGGCTTCGTCTTGCCGTTACGGACGAGAAACACATATCACCCTGCAGGGCCGATCTTGACGGGGATCCTCAGTCGGTCATCAGGGAAATCGCCGGAGGTGACCCTTACCGGCTGGACGGAAACACCGTAGACCCCGAGATAGAAATGGCCAAGCTGGCCGAAACGAGAATGGCCTACACCGCCCAAATGCGGCTTATGTCAAAACGGGTGGGCCTGTTGAAAACATCCATGGGAGGCAAGTGACATGCGGGTCTTCAAGCCTGTAGACATCGCCGGAAGCGGACTGACGGCCCACAGGGCAATGCTTGACGTCATTTCGGAAAATCTGGCCAATGCCAACACCACAAGAACCGAAGACGGAGGACCCTACAGAAGGAAGGTCCCCCTTTTCGAGGAGCGGCTCGTCGAGGCGGAAAAGGGCCGCATGGAGAGCGGGGGCGTCATCGTGAAGGAAATCGGCGTAGACGATGCTCCTCCGCGGATGGTCTACGACCCCGGGCATCCCGACGCAAACGAGGAAGGTTACGTGGCTTATCCCAACGTTTCGGTGATCCGGGAGATGGCCGACATGATGGCCGCAAGTCGGGCCTACGAGGCGAACCTCGAGGTGGTCGAGTCGGCCAAGGCCATGTGGGAAGCCGCCACGGAGCTTCTTGGAAGATAAGGTCTTTACGGGGCCGGAAAGAGGGTGACATCCTGTGTTTCGAGGGATCTATGACGGCGCATCCGCCATGCTGGTGCAGCAATATGTAGTGGACGTGACGGCCAACAACCTGGCTAATGCCGATACCTCGGGCTTTCAGAAACAGCTGGCGCTGGCCAAAAACCACCCCGAAGCTGTTTTGGTACGCAGCGAGAACGAATCCAGAGGCATGTCGAAAAAGACGCCCGTGGGGGCCGCGTCGCTCGGGTTAGTCTTGAACGAGACGGCGACGGTAGTGGAACCGGGCCCCCTGAAAGAAACGGGCAACCCCTTGGACTGCGCCATCTCGGGCGACGGTTATTTCCAGGTGACCGATGGAGTGAACGTTTATTACACCCGTTCGGGCAACTTTACCCTGGACGCGCTCGGACAGCTCGTGACGCCCTCGGGCCTTGTGGTAAACGGCGCAGCCGGGCCACTGGTCGTTGGAGACGCTGAGACGTTCAGCATCCGTGACGACGGGGTGGTCTTCGCTGACGGGGAAGAGATAGGCCGCCTTGCTGTTTTCAGCTTCGCGGAGCCGTCATTTTTGCATCGCCGCGGATCGGGCCTTTTTTCCGAAACCCCGGCGTCGGGTCCGCCCCAGCCCGTTTTGGACGAGGAGATTCGCCTCGTCCCGGGATTTGTGGAAGGATCCAACGTCAACATTATCGAGGAAATGACTAAAATGATCGCTGCGGGTCGGGCTTACGAGGCTGTTTCGAAGGCTTTTGATTCGGAAACGGAGACGGCCCGACAGATGATCCAGGCCTTCGGCCGCCAGTAATTTTTAGACGATCCCCTCAAGGGAGGTGCGCGGGGGCTTGTTGCGGTAGCCCCCGGAATAAATGGACGACGAAAAAGAACGCCAGAAAGACCTGAACCCCGAAGAAGAAGCCGCGGAAACGGAAGAAGGAAAGGCGCAGGAGCCTCTCGCCGAAAAGACGGAAAAAACTCCGGAGGCGCCAGCCGCCGGCGCCGAAAGCGACGGAAAGCCCGAAGGGGCATCCCTAAGCGCCGAAGAGGCGGCGGCCCTTGAAAAGGGACTGGACTGGGTCGATTCAGCGACCGAAGACATCCCCGATATCCCCGATGTCGAGGAAATTGAAAAAAGCGGTGGCGGGGAAGCGTCCCAGGCCGCCATAGACCAACTGATAAACAGCGTCAAAATGAGCTCCGGCTTTAATTTTGCGACCAACCCCTCCGGCAGTGGGGGCGGCGGGGGCCCGTCGGCCCAGCCGGCGAGCTTTCCCGAGATGGGAAAGAGCGAGCCCGCGTGGCCAGCATCCGCCGTTGACGAAACCAGGATCGAACTGCTCATGGACATTCCCGTCCAGGTAACGGTAGTTCTGGGACACGCCCAAAAAACCATAGGCGAGATACTCTCGCTGGAACAGGGAGCCGTGGTGGAACTGGACAGGATTGTAGGAGAGCCCGTGGACGTCCTCGCCAACGGGAAGCTCGTCTTCAAGGGGGAGGTAGTCGTGATCGACGAAAACTTCGGCGTCAGGGTGGTAGAGCTCATAAAGTCCTCTCTCGGGAAAACACGGTAAAAATAGCGATGGCCGACCGAGAATACCCCGCCGGGCCCGGGTACGATGATTTCAAGCGGAAGGTCGCCCGCCTGACGGGCGTGGACCTGGATATGTACAAGTTCCAGATCCACCGGAGGGTGCATACCCTGATGCGCAATTGGGGCATCGAAGATTACGAAGCCTACTTCGATGTTATTCACAAAGACCCAGAGAGGCAGAAACATTTTCTCGATTACATAACCATAAACGTTACGGAATTTTTCAGGAACCCCCACCGGTGGGAGATGATAAAAGAGACCATATTCCCGAAGCTACCGGAATCGGGGGCCAGGGTGCTCGAGTTCTGGAGCGCCGGGTGTTCCTCCGGGGAGGAACCCTATTCTCTGGCTATATTGGCCCTCGAATCGGGAGTTTCCGCCAGGGTTTTGGCCGTGGACGTGGACGAAGGGGCGCTGGCGAGGGCCAAAGAGGGACGCTACAAGGAAAAGCAGCTCGTCAACGTGCCGGACAGGCTTAAAAGCCGGTATTTCAAAAAGACCGAAGACGGAGACTACGAGGTGCTACAGCCCGTTCGCGATCTTGTAACCTTCAAGCGGGCCAACCTTCTGACCCTCGACTTCCCGAAAAACCGGCACCTGGTTTTGTGCCGGAACGTGGTGATATACTTTTCCGCCGAAACGAAACGCAGGCTGTACGAGAAGTTTTTCGACTGCCTCGCGCCCGGCGGCTTTTTGGTGATCGGAAGCACGGAACAGATTTTCGATTACGCGAAAATAGGTTTCAGGCAGGAAGGTTCCTTCGTGTACCGTAAACCCCTACGGGAAAATCTTTGAAATCAGGCGGTGTAGCCTATGAAACTGGTCAAGGAAATCGAATTCCACGCCAAAACCGAGAATGAAGCCTTCAGAAAGGTCAAGGAACGGCTGGGGTCCGACGGGGTCATCCTGTCCATGCAGACCGTTAAAGAGCCTTCGGTACTTCCCTTTTTCCGGAAAAAATATATCTTCGTCCGGGCCGGTATCCTCGAAGAGGAAAAAAGGGTCCCCTTACCGCCCGACCCCGAACTGGAAAAACGCCAGCAGGCGGTTTTCCAGGCCCTTTTGCACTATAAAAGCAGCCTGAAAGAGGCCCCCCCGAAGGCTCCCTCGCTGGAATCTTTGGCCGAATCCGTCGAAGACAGGGTGGAGCTTGTTTGCGGGGAAGACGAATCAGGTGCGGCCCAGTCCTTTGAATCGCCCGGTCGCGAAGATGGGTATCCCGGGGTGCTCCTAGAGCAGGATGTGCCCGGCGAATGCGTCGAAAAGCTGTGGGGGGAATTTCTTCACTCAAGAGGACGAGAGGAAACCTTCGCCCGGTGGTTAGGTGAAAAAGCCGGGGAGTTTTGCGTAACCTCGGACAAGGACTCCCTGCAGGGCGCTTTGGGTGGAAACCGCATCATGGTGGTGGGTCCTACGGGTGTGGGTAAAACCACTACCATAGCGAAGATAGCCGCCATGGCCGTCATGGAGGGACGGAAGGCTGCGCTTTTTACCTCCGACAACTACAGGGTCTCCGCCGTGGACCAGATAAGGACCTTCGCGAGGGTCCTGGGGATTCCCATCGAGGTGGTAAACGCCGGTTTCGAGATTCCCGGTCTTCTCGAAAAATACGATGAAGACACACTGATACTCATGGACACCGTGGGATGCGGCTTTCGTGAGACGGGCCGGCTTTCTCAGATCGAAGATGTCTGGAAGCATTTCGAACCCGACGCCGTGCACGTTGCTCTTTCGGTGACTTCCCGCCTGAAGGATATACAGGTTTCCGTCGAGACGACCATGCGGGCTATCCCCGTGTCCCGGGTGATAATGACGAAACTGGACGAGACATCTTGTCCCGGCGCGGTTCTTTGGGTACCCATGACATTCGGGTTGCCCCTGTCCTTTCTGGCCACGGGGCAGAACGTTCCAAGGGACATAGAGCTCGCCACCGGACGCCTTCTGGCGGAAACCCTGTTAGGGGAGGCGGTTCGTCTATGAGACAAGGCAAGGTGCTTTCGGGCCGCGGTTTCAGCGGACAAGAGGTAATCCCTTGCGCTTTCGGGTCCTTCCAGGCGGAGGAGCTCAGGCGGACGATTAGCGAAAAGAAAGCGACGGAGCCGGCATCCGGAGTGAAAAGGTCCATCTCCATCATCAGCGGAAAGGGCGGCGTGGGAAAAAGCAACATAGCCCTCAACCTCGCCCTGGCCTTCGGGAAGCACAGGGGCATTCCCACTGCCATAATAGATGCCGACCTGGGGCTTGCCAACACCGACGTCCTGCTGGGTCTTGACGCGAGGCTGACTCTGGAGAACGTCTTCACGGGCGAATTGTCCGTTCGCGATATCCTGGTGCCCGTCTCCGACAAGGTCTGGCTCGTCCCGGGAGGCAGCGGGATACCTGAGCTGGCCGATATGTCGCCAATCAGGCGCAAACAGCTTTTGCCCGAAATGCTGACTCTTGACGACATCGTCGATGTTATCGTAATCGACGCAGGCGCAGGTATTCATGCTACCGTACGCGATTTCGCCCTGGCTTCGGACGTAGTGGTGGTGGTCGCCACCCCCGAACCCACGGCAGTAAAAGACGCTTACAGCATGATTAAAAGCATCTCCACCTCACCAACGATCTTCGCGAAGGAGCTTTTTCTCGTAGTAAACATGGCCTTTTCAGAGAGGGAGGCCGCCGAAGCGGCCAAGCGACTGATCGACGCGACGGGACGTTTCCTGGGGATTGATCTGAAATATCTGGGCCCCCTGCTCCATGACCCCAGGATACCGAAATCGGTGAAGGCAAAATACCCTGCCCTTTTGGGGTATCCTGATTGTGCCTTTTCCAGGGGTATTTCACGGATCACGGAGAGGCTTCTGCCCCATTCCGCGGAAGCCTCGCTGGAGCCCGCCCGCAAGGAAGGCGCGATGAAACGGCTGGTGGCTTCTTTTATCGGAAAGAAGGTCTTCTCCTGAAAATGGGGCAAACCGCAAAAAACCGAAAGGGGAAAGGCTGCATGCCCTTAGAGAATCCTGACAACTCACTTCCAGGTGCCGCGGAGATGGCGGCCTGCTTCAGGGACCCCTCCAGAAAGGCGGGGCTCAAAAAGCGCATCGAAGGCCATTTTTCGGCCTTGCGCAATGAAGTTCCCAAACCGGACAGGGAAGATCCGGAGCTTGTAAGAAAGTACGGCGAATACATGGGGCGCCTCAGGACGGAGGAGGAAATCATCCTCGAAATGCTCGAAGCCTTCTCCAGGGGGGACGCTTCTTCGGTGAGGGCTGCTTCGTTACGGCTTGCAAGACGGTGAGATCTCCGAGACGGCGGATTTCCGACGAAGGGAATTATTATACTTTTTGCCGTGGTCCTTTATAATGTGGTGTTTGAAACTCCAGAGCTCAAAACGGGAGGTATTGCCGTGGCGAAAATATTGGTTGTGGACGACGCGGCCTTCATGCGGATGATGATGAAAGACATACTGGTCAAGGGTAATCACGAGGTGGTGGCCGAAGCGGAAGACGGAAAAAAATGCCTCCTCGAGTACAGCAGGGTCAAGCCCGATCTGGTCACGCTGGATATCACAATGCCTGAACTGGACGGAATGAATGCCCTCCTGGCCCTGAAGAAACTGGACCCGGCGGTGCGAGTTGTAATGGTGAGCGCCATGGGGCAACAGGACATCGTCATCCAGGCCATCAAGGCCGGGGCCAAGGATTTTGTGGTAAAACCCTTCAAACCGGACAGGGTGCTCGAGGCCGTAAACAAGGCGCTGACCTCGTAAAAATATAGTCAGCGCACCTTTTCTTCGGACTCGAAGAGGAAGTTGAAATGCTCCTTCATGACGCGCTCCCATTCTGGAAGGCAGGACAGGGCGAACTCCGTTCGGGGCTCGAAAAGGACATCTGGCCCCGAACCCATGTCTATGGCGCTTTTTATCTTCGTCGCCAGGTTGACGGGAGAATAGGCTCCGAGAACGATGTCTTCTTCCTTGGGCATGTCGCCCAGGCTTTCTTTGAGCCGGAATTGTCGCCCTGTGAGGTGTTCCGTTTCTTTGGTCAGGGACGCTATAATCTCGATGAAGGGAAGTTCCCTTTCGAGGGGGTCTACCGCTTCCACCTTGCCTATCACGCCTTTGCGGAAAAAAAGAAAGCTTCCCGTGGGGAAGGGTGCGACCATTTCCCTGAGGCAGTCGACGAAGCGTTCGTCGAATTTCGTCCCCGCGCCCTGGCCGATGATCTTTATGGCATGGTAGGGGAGTGCCGCTACGTGGTAGGGCCTGTCGGACACGATGGCTTCGTAAATATCGGCGATAGTCACTATCCTTACCAGTGCGGGGAGTTTGTCGAGGATGGGAAGCCCTTCCGGGCTGTACCCAGTTCCGTCAATAAAACGGTGATGATGAGCTACGATAGCCTTGGCGACGGGCATGAGGTTTTCCGTGGAGCGAACCATGGCGTATCCGTAGTCGGGGTGTTTTTTCATTATCTTCCATTCTTCCTGGTCGAGCCTTCCGGGCTTGTTGAGGATTTCCAGGGGGATCTTGGTCTTTCCCACGTCGTGAAGCAGGGCTCCGAGGGCAAGGTCCACCTTGTCTTGCTTGCCGGGCTGAAAAACGTTTTTGAGCTCCGCCATACGCAGGATCGAAAGGGAGAGGAGCATCACCATCCAGGAGTGGTCATGGGTATGATCGTCGTAGTCCGAGATGAGCTGGAGGCTGTCCATAATAGCGGGTTTGGTCCCGAAGATCTCCTCGATGATGGGCTTGACGTCTTCGCTAAGTTCTTTTATGGTTTCGCTTTTGATTTCGTGTATCTTTCGGGCGTTTTTGAAAAAGCGTCCGAGCTTGGTGTGGATACCTCCCGGGATGGCAATTTTTGCCTGCTCGGGTTTTACGAGGCCTTCCGGGGCTTCTTCGATGGGGATAGAAATTTTTACGAAATCTATGTAGTCCCGGCTCCTGAGCCCTGCGATAAGGTTAGGCGTAAGTACCACTCCCCGAAAGAGCAGGGCCCGGCCGTGGGGGTCCCTTACGTCTTCCGCGAGGATCTGGCCCGGTTTGAGGTCTTTTGTCCTGACTTGCACGGAGATATAGGGCAAAAATCGTCACTCCTGTCGACGGCGGAGGTAAAATACGCATCTATTTTAGAGTTTAACAGTATCATCCGGAAAAAACATCTGAATTGCAACCCGGGCCTGCCCGGAGAAAACCGGATAACGCGAAGGTGTCCCACATCCAGAGACAGGGCGCATCGGTGCAAGAAGACGACGGGAGAGTGAAAGACATGAGCTCGCTTAATACGTTAACGACGCTTGTACAGGCCTTCGGTTCGGGCACGATCAACGTTGCAAAGGGCCTGGGGCTTCATTTAAAAATAGACAGGAAGGGCGCGGGACCAGGGATAAGGGCCCAGTCGAGCTGTGTGGCCGCCGTCATAGGGGTCGTGGGCGAGGACCTCAAAGGCTCGGTTACGCTTTTGACCGACAAGGGGGCTTTCAGTGAGATAATACGCACCATGTCGGGGGGGATGATTCAGGAGCCTTCTACGGAAGACCACTTGTCTATGAGCGCCCTGGGCGAATTGGCCAACATGATCTGCGGTTCGGCCATGAAAGAGGCGACAAGGCTCAAGGTCGGCCGCTTCGATATAACGCCGCCCCAGATGTTTACCGGGGAAAATCTGAAATCCGTCCCTAATGACGACCCCAAGGTCAAGTACTATACGATCCCGCTGACGGACGGCAGGGAAAACGCCAGCGTCTACATAGTTTTGGGTTTCAGGTAGGTTTTACGGCATCTCCTCTCGGGTGACAAAAACGTGGTATGGATGTATTATAAACAATGTTATAAATAACGTTACCCATACTCGAGAGGGATTGACATGAACAAACACCGTTTTCTGGCCCTGGCCTGCCTCTTGCTGGCAGCTTTGGTGTTCCATCAGGCCGCTTGGGCTGCGGAGGGAGTGCCCGCCATTCCGACGGTTCGAATCGGCGTGGAGGAGGCCTCGGACCCCGGCCAGGTTTCGCTGACGGTACAGATCCTGATACTTCTTACGGTTTTGAGCCTCGCACCGGCTCTGGCGCTCATGGCGACCAGTTTCACCAGGATACTGGTGGTGCTGGGCTTTTTGAGAAACGCCATGGGCATACAGCAGCTTCCTCCCAACCAGGTCGTGGTGACCCTCGCGCTCTTTTTGACCCTTTTCATCATGCGCCCCGTCTGGGAAACCGTCTACAACGAAGCCTACGTCCCCTACCAGGCCGGAGAAATATCCACCGCCGAGGCGGTGGACAGGACACTGGAACCGGTGCGGAATTTCATGTTGTCCCATACACGCGACGAGGAACTCTCCCTGATGGTCTCCCTTTCCGAATCGGAGCGCCCTGAAGGGCCGGAAGACGTCTCGCTTTTCATACTTTTGCCGGCCTTCATGCTCAGCGAACTCAAGACGGCCTTTCAGATGGGCGTGGTGCTTTTCGTGCCCTTTCTGGTGATCGACATGATCGTCGCCAGCGTTCTCATGGCCATGGGCATGATCATGCTTCCGCCCATGCTCGTGTCGCTGCCCTTCAAGGTGCTTTTGTTCGTGTTGGCCGACGGCTGGGACCTTGTCGTGGTGAGCCTGATAGAAAGCTTCAGCTGAGGGGGGAACGGCCTTGGATGGATCTTTCGCGAGCCTTTTCCACCAGGCGGCCTGGACGGCCATATTGTCGGCCTTGCCGATCCTGGTAGCGGCCATGGTGGTGGGGCTGGTCGTGGGCATCCTGCAGACGGCCACTTCTATACAGGAGCAGACCCTTTCTTTCGTACCCAAAATCCTGGTGGTCATCCTCACGGCGGTACTGCTCGGTCCGGCCATCTTCCGGTCGGTTTTGCGCCTTGCCCTTGATGTCTTCGGGAAGCTCCAAAACTACGTTTCATGATGGAACTGAGCCTGCCCTCCGATTTCGTCGTACTCACGCTCGTTTATATCATGGCCTCGCTGAGGTTTCTGGGCCTCTTTTCAGCTCTGGTCTTTTTGGGCGGGGCTTCGCTGCCTCTTCCGGTGAGGCTCTGGCTCTCGCTGGTTTTGGCCCTGGCGTCCCAGAATGTGATCGCCGGGACGGAAATCTCCCCGGGTGTTCTTTCAAGCCTTCCCGGGCTGGTGATAACCTCGGCCAGGGAATTTTGCGTGGGTCTGCTTTTGGGGGCGCTTGCTTCGTCCCCCCTTTACGCCCTGCAGATCGCCGGGTGTTTCGTGGGCCAGCAGATGGGTTTCGCCATGGCGAACCTCATGGACCCGCTTTCGAGACAGCAGGTTTCCGTCATAGGCCAGCTGAAATACCTGGTTGGGACGTGGTTCTGGTTTTACGTGGGAGGGCATCTGGTTATGACGGCGGCGCTGGTGGAAAGCCTGGAGGTCCTTCCGGTGGGAACCCCCGTTTTCAGCCTGCTTTCGGCTGGAGGCATGAGGCTTTGGATAACGGAGCTTTTCATGCTGTCCCTTAAAGTGGTCTTGCCCTATTTCGGCGCCCTTTTTCTGGCTGAAGTCGGGCTGGGCTTCATAGCCAGGACGGTACCGCAGCTTAACGTGTTCATGCTTGGTTTTCCCATAAAGATACTGCTTGCGCTTTTTCTTTTGGCCCTTTTGACGGTGGCTTTGGTAAAGGGGCTTTTGCCCGGCGCCGTCAGGGATTTTCTGATGATGTTTCATGCCTTTTTCCAGGGGTGACGGTCCACCCTCCTTCGCTTCCCGGGGTTATTAGAAACCTTGCTTTTTCAACCCACGCCCCGCCTTTTGCCTCCAGCACCTGAAGGTCTTTTCGAGCGGGCCTGTGAAGCCCCGGCGATATTTCGAGAAAACCGCCTTCCAGGGGGATTCTTTCCACTGCCGCCATGGCTTTGGCAAGGTTGTTAGTGTCCCGGTTATCCTCTCTCAAAGAAGAAAGCCCCTTAACAAGCCAGCGGCATGCCGCGGTCGCCCTGGCTGCAAGTTCTCCGCCCGGGTGGTTTACCCCCGGCGTCATTTGCTGCCGGAGGGCTATTACTCCTTCCGCCCGGGTTAATAAATCCGTGGGTTCGAAACCGTAGAGGAGTTTTGCCCCCTTGGCCATCGGGAAAAGGACTCTCGCGGCTTTAAGCGTTCCCAGGGGGCTCATAAAGGAAACAAAGCCGCCGGTTCCGTTTTCGACGCTTTCGTTCAGGGCGGCTTTCATGTGCGTTTCCGTCGAGTTGGGCAGAAATATGGTTTGAACGTCAAGACCCGACCCGGACATGGCCTGGCTTGCCGCGGTCCCGGCGGTCCTGGATTTCAAGTCCAGGTGATCCACCAGGACCACCCACCTTTTTTCACTCAGGCCGGAAGCCAAAAGGGCAAGAGCTTCAGGGCGGTAGCTTTCGTCCACGTCGAGTCCGAAAAGAAAGGGAGAGAGTCCGTGACTTTCGGGCCCCGGCGACAGCGTCTCGGAAAAAAGCATGATCGTGGGTATGTGGGCTTTCACTGCCACCCGGGGGACGTGCCATGCATCCGGCCCTTTGGTGAGGCAAAGGGCCGCAACGATACCGCCCTCCCTGAGCCTTTCGGAAAGAGAATCCGCCTCGATGGAAGAAGCAGGAGCGTCGAAGGCCTTGACCTCGATCTGCAGCGGGATGCCCCCTTCCGAAGGGCTTTCCGCTGCGGAAAGGGAAGCCTGGACGATTTCTGCTACGGTGGCGAAGTCTTCCTCGACGTCGGATGCGATGATCGCTACAGGGACTTTGACAGGGTCGCTTTGAGACGCTTGGGCTTTTGCCGCAAGCGCGGCGTCGGCGCACAGAAAAAGCCCAAGCGCCGAAAGGGCCATCGATAAACAAAGGTATTTTTTCAAAAATATCACTCCTTGTCGTTTTCGCCGAAATGTTTTCCCGAAATCTCCCGTAATGTATGGATGCTCAGAGACCGATTCTTATACTAGGAAAGTATAGGAGCGCAGGCCCTCAAATGCCAGGTGGTGATATTTTTCATGAAATTTAACATCAAAAAGGTCTTGCTCGTTGCGGCGGTGGTGGTCGCCATATTCGCCATGGGTTTCGCAGGGGGGATTGTCGCCAGCCGAATGGCCGCGGGCGGTGGGGCGGAAGACCCCGAAATGCAGGAAGTGCAGGCTTACCCCATTCTCCCTCTGGGAGAATTCAAGATGTCCTTGACGGGCGGGAAGTATGCCGATTCCACTCTGGCTAGCTTCGAACTGGTGCTTGAACTGGAGAACAGGAAGGTCCTCGAAAAGCTGGTTTCCGATGAATACTGGAAGACACTTTTCAGGAACGAAATAATCGCCGAGTGCATGGCACGGGGCGCCGAATCCTTCAGGAGCGCCGAGGAGGTACTGAAGCTTTCCGAAGCCATAACCAGGCGTTTAAATTCCGTGAGTCCCACCGTGGGCGGTGAGAAGTTCCCTATACGGCGGGTCTTGTTCAAGTCCTTCATAATCCAGTAGGGGGGAGAGGCGACGTGGAAGTACTCAACCAGGCGGAAATAGACCGTCTGATAAATTCTCTCGCCTCGGGCGCCACAAGCGTCGAGCCCCAAACGGGCGAGAAGGGCGTAAAGGTATACGATTTCCGCAGGCCCAACAAGTTCAACAGGGACCAGCTCCGGGCAGTGCACATGCTGCACGACGGTTTTGCGAGACACCTGACGAACCTGCTTTCTTCCATGACGCGGTTCATGGTCTCGGTCGAAGTGGCAAACGTGGAGCAGATCCCTTACGAGGAATTCGTGAACTCCGTCTTTTCACCTACTACGCTTGCCATCCTGGAGGTCAGCCCCTTCGGCGGAAAGGCCCTCATGGAGATCAGGCAGTCGCTGGTTTTCGCTCTCATCGACAGGATGCTCGGAGGCCAGGGTCTTCCTGTGGACGAGGCCAGGGAATGCACGGACCTGGAGCAGGTCATCGTCAACCGTATCATCAGACGCATAATAAGCGAATTGAACGAAAGCTGGAAAATCATACAGGAGGACATCAGGTTCCACCTCTTCGGAGAGGAAAGTAACCCCTTTTTCGTCCAGATAGTCCCCAAAAACGAGATGGTCCTTCTGGTAAACCTGAGGGTGCAGGTGGGGAAAATTGAGGGTCAGCTAAATCTGTGCTTTCCCTTCCACTGCATCGAGCCCGTAATAGAGAGGTTCAACCCGCAAGAGTGGTTCATATCCCGCGACAGCCAGCAAGACCCCGAGGGAAGACAGCGGATAAGGCGCCGCATACGCGACGTCAGGATAAACCTTACGGCGGAACTATGCGACACGATGCTTACTTTGAGGGACCTGTCGGGGATAACGGAGGGCGACGTCATCAACCTGGGCAAGCCCATAACGGAACCCGGCATCATGAAAGTCGGCCCCATCCCTAAATTCACCGTCGTCTTCGGGACCAAAGACGATAAAATGTGCGCGAAAATCCTGGACATCCTGCCACCTTACAGGGAAGACTAAACTCAAGGAGTGTTGACCATGTCGAATTTTCAGATAACCGGTATTTCTTCCGGAATAGACTGGGGGTCCATCATCGACGCGATGATGGAAAACAAGCGGGCGGTGGAAACACAGTGGCTCGAAGAGCAGGACAAGCTGGAAACCAGGGCGCTTATGTACCAGGAGCTGGTGACCAACCTGTCGAACCTCCAGGGCAGCCTCGACCCGCTCAAGCGGGAGTCCACCTTTTTGGGTAAAACAGCCGAAGTGACGCCTCTGGGGGCGGCGAGTTCCCCCCTTTCTGTCACGGCGACGCCGGAAGCAGAAATCAACCGCTACGACGTGGAAGTCCTTTCCGTGGCCGCCAATCACCGTGTGGCGGGAAACCGCGTCGACGACGCCGCTTCGACACTGGGACAAAGCGGCTCCTTCGAGCTTTCAGTCGGCGCGTTTTCGGTAAATGTTGAAGTTGCATCCGATTACAGTCTCAACGACATAGCCAAAGCCATCAACAATGCCGTAGCGCAAAAGGCCGAAGAGACGGAAACGGCTCCGCCGCTTTCCGCTCGGGTTATCGACAATACCCTCATAATCGCCGGAACCGAAACGGGAACGGAAAACATGCTTTCCGCAAACGATGCCGACGGCGTCCTGGAGGCGCTCGGCGTAGTCGACACGACAAGCTCCTTTTCCAGGGTCCTCCAGGAGGCCACCGACGCCGTGATCGTGCTGGACGGCCTGGAGGTCACCCGCTCGTCAAATACCATCGAGGACCTGATCGAAGGCGTTACCTTAGAGGTGGTCGCCGAGGGAAGCGCCAAGGTGGACGTTTCCCTGGATGCAAAACCCGCGGTTACCGCCGTCAAGGGAATGATTGACGCGTACAACGAAACCCTCGACTGGATAAATATACGCCTCACCGAAGAGACCAAAGAAGATCCGCAATCGGACGTGGAAAAGAAATGGGGACTCTTGAAGGGAGATCCCCTGCTTTGGAACTGCAAGCAGAACATGCGCAACATTACAAGCAGGGCTCGGTACGATCAGGAGGGGGGCTACAAAACTCTCTCTTCCATAGGCATCGCCACCGAATCGAAGGATTTCGGCAAAAGCGGCAAGCTCGAGTTCGACGAGTCGACCTTCATGAAGGCCATGCTGGAAAACCCCGGTAGCGTAAAGGACATAATGCAGTCTTTCGCCACGGAGATGGCTGATTTTACCAAGGGGATGATCTCTCGCACCCCGGAGATCGTGGGTGGTACGACGGTAAAAAAGGGGACGCTTGTAAACCGCATCGATAGCCTTGAGCAGCAATCTTCCAGGATAGACAAGCGGATCGCCGATTTTGAAGCAAGGCTCGAGATGGAGCGGGCCTCGCTGGAAAAACTTTACGCCAACATGGAGACCCGCATTGCGGAGATAAATTATCAGAGTTCATACATCTCGGCGCTTTTGGAGTACGCCTTTGGAAGTAGCAGCAAATAGTTAGTTATACGTCGGTCTGCAGGGATACAGGTTCGTAGCAAACCAGGTTTTCTCGGCCTGCAGACCGAGAAAAGGCACGCAAGGAAGCAAATCCGTTTCCAGGGCAAAAAAAAGACAAAACCCTTGACACGGACTATGTCCGTCGGCCTGCAGGGATTAAGGCACGTACTAAACCAGGTTTTCTTCGGCCTGCAGACCGAGAAAAGGCACGCAAGGAAGCAAATCCGTTTCCAGGGCAAAAAAAAGACAAAACCCTTGACACGGACTGTGTCCGTCGGTCTGCAGGGATACAGGTTCGTAGCAAACCAGGTTTTCTCGGCCTGCAGACCGAGAAAAGGCACGTAAGGAAGCAAATCCGTTTCCAGGGCAAAAAAAAGACAAAACCCTTGACACGGACTGTGTCCGTCGGCCTGCAGGATACAGGTTCGTAGCAAACCAGGTTTTCTCGGCCTGCAGACCGATAGCTTTGCACTTGAGGGATTTTGACTGCATGGTTTTTCATCGATCCGCAGGCCGAGATGCTTTGGATACAGACGAAAAATTGATCTGCGGATCTACGGACGACAGTCCGTGTGGTGATTTTTTTGGTTTTCGTTGAAGTTTGCACTTAAGGGATTTTAACTGCATGGTTTTTCATCGATCCGCAGGCCGAGATGCTTTGGATACAGACGAAAAATTGATCTGCGGATCTACGGACGACAGTCCGTGTGGTGATTTTTTTGGTTTTCGTTGAAGTTTGCACTTAAGGGATTTTAACTGCATGGTTTTTCATCGATCCGCAGGCCGATTTGATGTGGTCAAGGATGTATATAAATCCTGCGGATCGACGCCCCAGCGAAGCCGTTCAATTAACACCCCAAAAGTGCCGATACTCAATTAGAAAGCGTTAAAGCCTTTAAAAGGGGAGGTTCCCCACAGTGAAAATCAACGATCTTCTGGCCGACATCCTGGGTTCCGACAGGATGGCGAAAAAGCTCCGGGGTGAACCCGCCGCTCAAAAGACTTCAAAAAAGCAGGGGGACTTCGACACCTTGCTTCAGAAAGAGACCGGGGTCAAGGCAAAAGGTGAAGCAACAGGCAATTCGCCCGGTGCGAAGGTTGCTTTTTCCGGTGAGGCAAAAGAGCGGGCGGGTATTGGTTCCAGGGCCGAACCACCCGCCGGGAACATGATGGGTGAAAAAGAATTGGACGCCCTGGCGGAACGCCTTGCCGCAAAAGCCGGCTGGCTTCCGGAAAAAGGCATCTTTGCAGGCGGTGCGATGGGGGAGACGGAAAAACTGCCGGAGCTGACCCAAAAGGAAAAGGCAAAGGGGCTCTTGCGTCTTTGGATGGACCTCCGACAGGGACCGTCACCTGATGGACTTGCAAAGGCCGAAGACGGACCGAAAACCTCGAAAGGCGATGGCTCTTCCGAAGACACACAAAAGGACCTCTCCGTGCTTTCGGGAGGATATCCCGAGGCCGCTGCAGCCCTTTCCGCCGTAACGGAGGAGGCCGGGATTTTGAAAAACCCGAAGGCCCCGAACCAGGGGACGGAAAGCGTGTTGCCCGAATCGACGCAAACGCGTGAAACAGGGCACACAGCGGGTCAAAACCGGATCTTGCGGGCTACGGATGGCTGGCTCCTACGGGAAAGGTCTTCCGAACCCTACATCAAAGGCGCACTATCTGAAGAAGAATCGGCCGGGCGGACGAATGCTGCCTTCGCCAGGGCCGAAATCCTCAGGCGGTTCGAGGCTCTCGTGCGCGAACACGGCATCGGGAAGCCCGACTCATCGCAGGGACCGGTATCGACCGAGGGGCCCAACGTTGACGGAAGCCTGGTGCAAAAAGGCGACAGGTCTGATTTCGCTGCCTTCAGGCCCTTTGTTTCCGGTAACGCCGGAGCAAAAGAAGAGGGTGGTCCCATCGAAAAACAGGACCAGGGCGGAGTGAACGGATTTCCCGGGTCAGGGACAATGCCTGAAACCGCCGTGGGGATATCCGGAAAGACAAAAGAGACCTCGGACAAGCCCTTCAACATGAAGGACCTGACGGTGGAAGAAGCTTCCCATACCCCGAGGGGCGAAACCACGTCAGGACCCGTCCTTGAAGTCAATCCTGCCGATGCGGCCCGGGGATCGGCAATCGAGCGAACGGTGGCGCTTTCCGAAGGAATGGCCCAGGTCATAGAGGTCATAAGAAACAGAAACGGCCATAAAGGGCGCATGGTTTTGGAACCGCCCGAATTGGGTACCGTCAGGATAGAGATACTGTCGTCAAGAGACCAGGTGCGCCTTCACCTTTTTGTCGAGAACGCGCAGGCCCGGGATCTCGTCGACCAGTCCTTGGACGTGCTCCGGCAGTCCCTCTCCAGACAGGGTTTGACCCTCGCCGAGACCATGGTTGACATAGACGCGGGAGGAAACGGCGGACATGCGGCCTGGGGCTCGGACGCCGCATCGGATGCATCGTCCGGCCCGGTCCTTTCGGACGGCGCGGAAGAGCCACAGGAACCCGGGGAAGTAATAGCCAGGCTGGATATAGACAAGGGCCTTTTGAACTGGATAGCATAGTTTTTTGAAAGGAGAGTCCCAAGGTGTCCTCCAAAACCGACACGGTTCGCTTGCAGTATATTCATCAGAAAGTTCTTACGGCTTCGCGGGAAAAGCTGCTTCTTTTGACCTTTGAAATCGCCATCGACGCCTGCTGTAAAGCCGGGGAAATGATACGGACAAAGGATTTCCAGGGCTCCAACGATGCTCTGAAGACGGCCCAGAAGGCCATCAGGGAGCTCCAGTTCGCCCTGCGCCCGGACAAGGCCGAGGAGCTGGCCGATAATCTCAACCGGCTCTATGACTTCATGCATCAGGAGCTTGTGGAGGCCAACGTCAAAAAAGACGTCAAGAAGATAGAAGGCGTGCAGCGGATGCTGGAGGATTTGGCCGGTGCGTGGCGCGATGCCGTGGAGGCCGCGGCTGAAGAGATCAAAAACCGCCCGGTGAACCGGCAAACCGTAGGAAGTTCGCTGGACATATCCTACTGATAGTTTGGCGATCACAGCCTCGACAAAAACAAAAAGGGCCCGGGGGATTCCCGGGCCCTTTTTTGGATATTCTTTACCTCCCGACGATGCCCATCCTGCTGATTACCGTATCCAGCAGTTCGTCCAAAACGGTAACGTACCTGGCGATGGCCTTGTAGGACTGCTGGAACTGGACCAGGTCCATCATCTCTTCGTCGATATTTACGCCCGATATGGATTGTCTTTGTGTCTGGATCTGGCCTAGAAGCGTCGTTTGATTCTCATTCATTACCGCCGCCTGGCGGCTTTGGGCCCCCAGGGAAGACACGAATGACAGGTAATGGTCGTCGATGGTGGCGGAGCCGTTGTTGAAGATGGCCTTTTCGAAAAGACCGAGCAACTCCAGGGCTATGGTTCCGTCGCCGCTTCCGTTGGAATGTCCCGTACCGTCGCCTGCCGCAGCAGCAAGGAGGCTGGAGTCCTTCAAAAGCGCCGGGTTTACGCTCAGCGCCGATGCCGCACCCGCCGTCGTGTCCAGTGGGACGAAGAGGTTTACTCCCGTGAGACCACTGTTGGCCCCCACGCCGTGTCCTGAGGCATGCACGGCGTTGAACCGGTCAGAGAAGATCCTGGCGAAATTGTCAAGAAAGTCCAGCATGCCCACTATTATGTCGTCGCGTGAGGTCAGAAGCCCCTCGATGAAGCCGTTTTGGATGTGTCGCTCGATTCGTATTTCCGCGGAGCCTTCCCCGTTGAGTTTGAAGCGAACCCCTTCGAGGACGGTCTCCATCGTGTCGGCCCTGTAGGCGTTGTAGCTGGTTACCGGTCGGGCTTCCCTGAACTCGTTGGAAGAGGAGAGGTAGGTCTTGTCGTCCAGCGAAAACCGGGCGTCCTGGGCGTAGGTGAGCACCTTCGTCCCGCCGTTTACGTCGACGAGTCCGAGGGAAGTCGCCACGGAGAGGGATTTCCCCTCCATGGGGCCCACGTTTATCCTGTAGGCCTCGCCCGTCTGTCTGCTTTCAAGCTTCAGGTAGAAGCTCCCGTCGATGGATTCCTGGACGGTGGCTCTAAGCCATTCCTCCGGTTTTTCGGGAGAACCTTCCGTCGCCCCGAAGGCACTGTTTATCTTGTTGGCGATGGTCTGAAGTGAGTCATCCTCGGTGATTTCAATGTCCACAACAGGAGACATGTTACCCGTTCCCAGCTTCGACACAAGATCTCCTTCCATGTCTGTGAATGAGAGCAGGTATCCGTCGGGATTTACGAAAGTTATTTTCTCCCCTTCCACCGTCGCGACGGCGGGCACCCCGTTTGCAGTGTCGTTGATATAGGCTTCGAGGTCCTGAAGCGAAACATTCGAAGCATCTCCATCGGTGTTGGCCGGGACCCCGCCGATGGACCATCCCGAACCGTCCCATTCGATTTCGACTATCTTCTCGTCGGGTCCCGAGGCGACGCGGAACGCATATCGCGTGGCATCCCCGGCGGCGGGGGAGTGCAGCAGTATGCCGCTTGAAATTTCATCGGATTGGGCGACGAGTCCCGTCGTCCCCACCTGGAGGCTGAATCCGCCCGTCATACCCAAAGCCTGCGTCGCCGATTCGTATCCGCCGATGTCGGTTCCCACGGCCCATCTCGTCTCCGTGGCCAGACGCTTTACGTCGAGGGAATGAATTCCCTCGACGGCCTCGCGCCCTATGAGGCATTCCACTACTTCGGGCCGGTCCACGGCCTTGAAAGTGTTGCCTTCCACCTGGACGTCGTAGAATCCGCCGTTTCCTTCCTGCGTCACCAGTACGAGATGGCGCGTTTCCTTCCCCTGGACCAGGTGCTTTCCGTCCAGGGATACGACGAAATCCCCTCCTTGAGAGCTGTAGGACGCGGTTATGTTGGCCAGCCTCGCCAGTTCTTCCACGAGCAGGTCACGCCGGTCCATGAGGTCGTTGGGAGTGTCCCCCATGGCCTGGACCGTCTTGATCTGGACGTTGAGGGCGGCTATGCGGTCGATGAGGTCGTTGGCTTCTTTAACCTGAAGTGCTATCTCGTCGTTCAGCGAGGCCCGGTACTCGGAGTAATTCCGCTCTATCTGTCCCAGCAGGTTGCAGAGGTTGTCCGCTTCCTGAAGCACGTTTTCCCGGGTGCTGCTTGAGTCGGGGCGCTTCTGGAACTCCTGGAGGGCCTGGTTGAAATTGTCTATAGCCGTGGAAAGCCCCGAATCCGAAGGTTCGCCCAAAAACATCTCCAGATATTCAGTGGTCCTGGAAACAGCCTCCCAGTAGCCGGCCTCGATCGACTCCTGTCTGAACTGGGCGTCCAGAAATTCGCTGCGGATTCTCTGGATGGCGTCGATGCCTACGCCGGTTCCGATTTGCCCAACCTGGCCGGGTCCGTTCATCCCCGGCGCCGCGTAAGGCTCCGTGGGGGACGCCTCCACGCGCTGACGCGAATAGCCCTCCACGTCGGCGTTGCTTATGTTGTGTCCCGCCGTCTCTATGCTCTGGCGGAAATAATTCATGGCTCTTCGCGCGATTTCGAGACCCGAAAAGGTATTGGACATGGCCCATTCCTCCGATGATAAAAGTAGGGACCGTTTTACTTGGAGGGTAACCCTCCCTTTTGAGGTATCGGACCTTCGGGCGGATGAAAACAGACCACAAGGCCGTATGAAGGGGCCGAAAATCCTCTCAAGATATATGGAAAAATGTTTTTTATTATATTATGCACAAAGGGAGGCAGAATCGAAGGATGAAAAAAACCACTTCCCTGCTTTTGATCTTGCTGTTCATCCTGTTTGCCCGGGCCGCTTCAGGGGCGTATCCTCCCGTAGAAATGGAGGGTGCCCGGATATCCGCCGACGACGGGCCCGAGTTTCTCATGGGACTTTTAGAGAGGGCCTATAGCGGGAGGGTACCCTTCGAGAGCATATCAATGGAACCCGAAGTTTTCGGTGTCTTTGGCGAGATACTGGCTCCGCGCAAGCTCGTGCCGGGGGTGTCCTCGGCCACCTTTCGGGTCAAAACGGGAAGCGGAAGAATCCAGGCCGTCACGGTTCGCCTGGACTGGCGCGCCACGGTGGTGAAGGCAAGGCGCGAGATAGCCCGGGGCGAGGTCATATCCGCCGACGCCCTGGACCTTGGAGTGGTTTCCTACAAAAGGACCGACGGCACGGTTTTCGCCGACCCGAAAACCCTGGTGGGCAAAAGGGCCGCCAGGAGGATACCCGCTGGGGCGGTCGTCTCTCGCAGGGACGTGGAGACCGTTTTGTTGGTGGAAAGAAGGGACCCGGTGACGGTCCTTTCAAGAAGCGGAAACGTCACAGCTTCCCTGGAGGGAGTGGCCCTGCAGGGGGGCGACGAAGGGGATTTCATAGAAGTTCGTATTCCAAGATACAGAAACGACCGGCTTGCCGTCGTGGTGGACAAGGGCACGGTGGAACTTGTCGGCCCGCGGTAGTCTGGTTTTCCGGGGAGGGAGAAAAATGGCCTTTAAGAAAACGCTTGGATTTCTTTTTGTCCTCCTGCTTACGGCTTCTTCCGCCGGGGCGGAGTCGCTTTGGGTCGACGGCGCCTCTTTGGTTGCCGATCACAGGCCCGGCAGCGTGGGGGACATAGTTACCGTGGAGGTGACGGAACAGACCGAGACGGAAGATTCCTACAATACGCAAATTGACAAAGACAACGACGTCTCGGCCACAGACGGGATAGGTATACTCGATTTCATCAGGCGACTCGGCGTCGGAACCTCGAGCTCTATGGAAGGAGACGCCTCGCGAGAGAGAGCCCATTCGGTAAGCACCACCATCACCTGCATGGTCACCGAGGTCCTACCGGGGGGCAACATCCGCCTCGAAGGCCGGAAGGATTTCGTCGTTCAGAAAGAGACGATGACCATGAAGATTTCCGGGATAGCCAGGCCCCAGGACGTTGGCCCCGACAACGTGATAAAAAGCGACAGGCTGGCCGGCGTCACCGTCGAGGTCGAGGGGATCGGCAGCATAAGCGACGTGCAGAATCCCGGATTCCTGACAAGGCTCTTTAACATCATCTTCTAGAGTGTTTGAAAAACGGGGGAGCGTATAGAACATGAAAAAGCCGGTTCGGGTCCCGGGAAGGGAAAATTTGCCACTAATAAAAAGGGCCTTGACGAGAATCGTCCTGTTTTGCGTCGCCCTTTCGGTTGTTCTGGGTGCCACGGCCTCATTGGCCCAGGTGCATCCTTTGACGCGCCTCAAGGATATCGGCCGCTTCGAAGGCGTAAGGCCAAACCAGCTTGTAGGTATGGGACTCGTTATGGGCCTGCAGGGGACAGGAGACAGGGGAGACCTGGTAGAGGCCATGCTGGGCAACCTGGTGGAGAATTTCGGAATCTCCATGAGCCGGGATAATTTAAGGAGCAGAAATGCGGCGGTGGTTACCGTCACCTGCGAGCTTCCGCCTTTTGTCAGAAACGGGGAGCAGGTCGATGTTACGGTAAGCGCCATAGGTGACGCCAAAAGCCTTGAAGGCGGAGTGCTTTTGCAGACGCCCCTCAGGGCCGCCAACGGCCAGGTCTACGCCGTCGCCCAGGGCCCCGTATCCGTAGGGGGTTTTTCTGTCGAGGCAGCGGGCTCCAGCGTGTCGAAAAACGTGACCAATACCGCCCGGATACCTAACGGTGCCATAGTGGAGAGGGATACCTCCTGGGAAGGCGGAGAGCGCGGCACGATACGCTTTCTTTTGCGGCGGCCCGACTTCACCACCGCCGACAGGGTGGCCTCCCGGGTAAACGAAAGGTACGGGCCCGTAGCGGTGGTCTCCGACGCCGGATGCGTGGAAATGAGGATTCCCGCCGAGTTTGGAGGGAACCCTTCCCGTTTCATCGCGGCCGTGGAAAGCCTGGAGGTCAGGCCTGACGCGCTCGCCAGGGTGGTCGTCAACGAGCGTACCGGCACGGTAACCATGGGCGGAAACGTGCGCATAAGCGAAGTAGCCGTTGCACACGGAAACCTCACCGTCACCGTCCAGGCCGAACCCGGCGTGAGCCAGCCCGAACCCTTCTCTCTTGGCGAGACCGTGGTCCTGGAGCGGGCCACGATAGAGGCCGAGGAACAGGGCGGGTACTTCACGACCATGGGGTCCGCGGCCACCGTTCAGGACGTGGTGGAAAGCCTCAACGCCCTGGGGGCCACGCCGCGGGATATCATCACCATACTGCAGGCTATCGACCAGGCAGGCGCGCTTCAGGGCGAGCTGGTGGTTATGTGAGGGGGATATATATGGTAGACCCTGTCGGAATAAGGGCAAATTCTTTAGTGAAGCACCTTTCGCGGGAAGACGGTAACAAGAGGCTAGAAGAGGCTTGCAAGTGTTTTGAGGCCATATTCCTGGCAAGAATGCTGAAGACCTCGCGCAAGGACTCGGTCTCGTGGGGCGGCGAGGATTCCCCGTTCAAGGCCCTGGAGGAGACATCCATGGAGATGGCCGCCGAGTCTCTTTCGAAGCAGGGGGGCATAGGGTTGTGGAAGGTCCTTTACGACAGCCTTCAGGACCTGGACGAACAGGAGGGAATGCCCGATGGGTGGAAAAACGGCGAGTGAGACGCTGCACGAATTCGTGGATGCCCTTGTAGAAAAAAACGATCAGCAGAAACAGGCTCTTGTGGACTTGCTGGGGATCCTCAAAAGGGAAAGGGACGCCCTCGCCGAGGGGCGGCCGGAACTTCTGCCGGGTCTTTTGTCGGAACTCCAGGAAGCCTCCAGCCGCACCATGAGAGCGGAGGCCCAGCGAGACGACGCGGCGAGGAAACTGGCGGAAGCTCTTGGGTGCCGGCCGGTGCTGAGGGAAATATGCAAGGCCCTTCCCGACGGTGAGGCATCAAGGCTTGACGGTCAGGCGGAAGGGCTCATCGCCGCAGTTTCAGCCTTGAGGGAGATCAACTACATACTTTCCAGGCAGGCCGAGCAGCAGCGATATCTGGCGGAGATGATCCTCGAGCGCCTCAAGCACCTTACTCCCGGTTCAGCAGCGGGGGTCCTCGATACCACAGCCTGAGGGGTGTGACCTTACAGGGTTTTTGTCCCTTCGCCTATGGTCCTGACCTGCATCGTCCAGGACGTGGTGTCGAAGGTCACGCTTCTTCCGCGTGACCCGCCCGTGTCCTCGGCTTCGAGCGGGATGCCGTGGGCTTTAAGGCCTTCTTTCACGGCCTGGATGTTCTGCTGGCCTATGGCCATCAGCGGCGACGAGGAGGCGATGTTGAACATCTTCGCGCCGCCGGCGACTTTTGCCCTTATCCTTCGCCGATCGGCTCCGGATTCCTCCAGGACTTCCAGAAGTTTGGGGATGGCCGTATCGGCGAACTTCCCCGGTTTTTCGGCCTTCGCATCGGAGGGGCTTTTGGGGAGCATGATATGTGCCATGGCCGCGATCTCGGCCCTGGTGTCGTAAAGGACCAGCGCCAGGCAGGACCCGAGCCCAAGGGTATAAAGCTTTTCGGGGGGCCTTGCGCTGTGCAGGTCGCCCATTCCTACGTTCCGGGATTGAGTCGAGACTTCCCCTGCGGTCTTCATGGCTAGGCCACTCCGAGCAGTCCGAAGAATCCTTCCAGCGCCTGGGGGTCTGGAACCAGGAGGACCTTGCCGGAAAAGATCCGGTCGGTATTCTCGGGAAAGGTCAGGGGCGTTGAGACAAGAAAGGCCGTATCCCCGGATACGCCGAAAATTGCTATCATTATGTCCATTATGGCTCCCAGCATGTCGTGGGCCACGGCGGGAACCGAAAGGGGCAGGTTTACCTGGAGCATGTCCCCCAGGGCGGACATGAAGGCCCCCAGGATGATGTTTCCCGCTTCAGCAAGAGCGCTTTCCGCAATTTCGGCGCGGTTCGCCAGGTCCAGGGGAACGTTCAGAAGGCCCAGCATCTCCTCGGCGAGTTCACGGGCGTCCTCCTCGGGCATGATGAAAACCAGGTTGCTCGGAACCATTTTTTCGCACCGCGACAGTATGGCGCAAACCGGCGATTCCGGGTCGCCGAAGTGAGAGGCCACTTCCTCGAGGTTTAACTGCTCCACCTCCGGGACGGCCATGTTGACGTGCTTGCCCACCAAACCCGACAAAGCGCTGGCCGCGTGACCGGTGCCTATGCTAGCGAGTTCCTTCATGGCGTCTTTTTGAAGAGGCGTCACGAAAGGGTCTCCCTTCGATGATTCATGGGTAACGGTTTCCTTTCCCGAAAATCTCCACGAGTTTTTCGGGTACCTCGTACAAGGGCAGTACCTCGTCGGCCATTCCCGCCTCTATGACCGACCTCGGCATTCCAAAAACCACCGCCGTCTCGCTGGATTCTGCCAAAACGTAACCACCTCTTGCCTTAAGTGCCCTGGCGCCTTCGGTACCGTCTTTTCCCATGCCCGTAAGGACGAGAGCCAAGGAAGTCATTCCCGCCAGGTCGGCCGCACTGAGGAAAAGCAAATCCGCCGCCGGCCGGACGGAGTTTAGTGGTGGCGCATCAGACAGGAAGCAATGCAGCCCCTGTCGCGACTTTATCAAAAGGTGTCTTCCCCCTTGGGCCACGACTACCATACCGCGCTTCAGCGGGAGCCCGTCTTCCGCCTCTACCACGGAAAGTTTCGATTGCTGGTCCAGCCGTTTCGCAAGCGATGCCGTGAAATCCCTGGTCATGTGCTGTACCACGGCGACCGGCACCGGGAAATCGGCCGGCAGGGCGGGGATTACCCTGGCAAGAGCCTGCGGTCCCCCTGTTGAAGAGGCTACAAGCAACAGGTCGAAAGGCCCGGCCGTACGCGGTTTTGACGGCATTTCAGCGAAAGGCGGTCTTGCGACGGGGCGTCGAGCTATTTTTCTGGACGACGCCGCCAGACGGACCTTTTCCCGAAGCTCTTTCCCGAAACGCTCGAATTCCTCCGGCGAGCGGACCAGGGGCTTTTGTATGAAATCGAAAGCGCCCGCTTCCAGGCATTTCAGCGTCGTTTCCGTTCCTTCGCCGGTTCGGCTTGAAACCATGATCACCGGCGTGGGGTGGCGCTCCATTATCGTCTCCAGAGCCGCCAGGCCGGTAACACCCGGCATCTCCAAGTCCATGGTGATGACATCCGGGTGCAATGTCAGCGCCTTCTGGACGGCATCGGCGCCGTTGCGGGCCCTGCCGGCCACCTCGATGTCGGCTTCCGCCGCAAGCGTATCCGCCAGAATCTGGCGCATAAAAGCCGAGTCGTCGGTAATGAGAACGCGTATCTTGTCGATAGGGGTCATTGAAGCACTGCGCCCTTTCTCGTCCTTTGCGACGTTATTTCCAACAAGGCCATGCTGTATAGTTTATGGGACAGACCTTTTCGAAACACCCTTTACTATCGGCGGAAAAGATGCTCAGGCGTTCAGCCCCGGAGAGTTTCGGGCTGTCAGCAGTATCAGGGCGAAATCGAAAACCGTCGTCTCGTCCGAGGGGAGTTCTCCCCGTATCCGGGCGATTTCGACCGCCTCGTAAAGCGATTCCCAGCTTCCCAGCAGGTTTGTCAAAAAGGCTGAAACCTGCTCAACATCGCTCAATCCCTGTTCCTTGAGGAATGAAACCAGATTCTTGAAACCGCCCGACCCGCAGTGGGCCTTTTCGGGTTCGAAGTTTTCCAGTTCGATGCCGTTTTCCAGGGCCACCGATTGCAGCCGCTCCAGCACCCTGGGATTGGAGCAGAAGAAAAACAGTACGGCTTCATCGAGTGGTCCGGCCTCGGGAAGTTTTTCTTCGTGCACGGCCGGCGGGTCTTCGACTTCAAGCATCTTTTCTGATGAAGGCTCGACCTTTGCCCCTTTCTTGGTGGCCGTCGGCTCGATGACGGCTTCGTCCTCGAAATCGGGCTTTTCGGAAAGGGAAAGGGAAAGGGAAAGGGAAAGGGAAAGGTCTTCCCGGAGGTAAAGGCGCGCGAGGGCGTCCTCGATTCGGGCCGCCATGGATATCAGGCGGCCTTTTTGCGGCGAGTCGTCGCCGAGAGCGCCTTTCGGCAGGGATCCCAGCGCCCTGCGAAGGGCGCCTGTCACGGCCGCCTCGACGATGACGGAGAAGGGCTCCTTCTCGAAGGAACCCCACTCGGGGAGCTTGCTACGCGACGGGCCAAGCCGGACCCGGTATTCGAGAGGGGAGATTCCGTCGTGGTCACGGAGCGTCTTCGACTGCTTCTCGTCCACTATAAACTGGGACTTGATATACCGTTCCACCAGGGGCAGCTCGGGGAGAAAGTCCACCAGCACTTCGATGCGCAGTTTGCCACCCCCCTCGGTGAAGCTTTCCGCAAAATGGCAGCAAACCCCCTCTTTTTCGAGTCCCAGCCTGAAGATATCCTCCAGGAATGTCCCGAAACGCTTGTAATCGATCCTTTCAACCTTTTTCACAGCCAAATTCGAACACGCTCCCGGCCTTGTTTCCTGATCTTTTTATAATAGCATACCCCTCAAGCGGCGAGGCGGGTGATCGCAGCGAAGCACAAAGAAAGAAGGCCCCCTCGAGGGGGCCTTCTTTCTTTGTGCTGAAAGGGTGTCGGGTGTGGCAGTCTAGTCGTTTATCTTGAATTTGCTTATCTGGGACTGGAGCTTTTCCGCCATCTCTGACAACGTCTGGCTGGAGGCGGCGAATTCCTCGGCCTGGGCTGACTGTTCGCTCGCCACGGAGGAGAGGTTCTCCAGCGACTCTCCGACGACGGAGCGGCCTTCGTTAAGTTCGGAAAGCTTTCTCTCGATCTCCTTGTAGGTATCCGCCAGGTTTGCGAGCGCCTTCGCCACGGCATCTCCCTCTTCCTTGGCCGATTGGGTCGAGTTGTGGATGGTGTCGAAAGCCTTTCGCGTTTCGTCTACGGCTTTCGTCCCCTTTTGGGTGACCTCCTTCGATTCCGACAGCGAGCTTTCCGCTTTCTTGACGCGGGGTGTAATCTCCCCGATATAGCCGTGGATCTGCCTGGCCGCTTCGGAAGACTCCTCCGCGAGCTTGCGGACCTCTTCGGCTACCACGGCAAAGCCCCGGCCCGCCTCTCCGGCTCGCGCAGCCTCTATCGCCGCATTGAGGGCCAGCAGGTTGGTCTGGTCAGCGATGTTCGAGATGGTCTCGGCCATGCCGATGATCTTGTTCATGCTTTCCGTCACTTCGGAAAAGGAGGAGTTGACTTCTTCGGACATGGTGTTCAAAACCCGCACGGTCTCTTCGCTCTGGTGCGCCAGACGGACGCCCTCGTCGGTGACCTCCAGCTGCTTGTCATGGCGTTCTTCGAGGCTTTTAATGAGCTCCATTCCCGAATCTACGAGCTTGCGCCCCTCATTCACGAGTTTCGAAAGCTCTTCGCCGATTTTACGTTCCTGCTCCTGGGCCTCGGTGACCCTGCGAACCTGTTCCATGCTGTTTTCGGCACCACGGCCCGACTCGTCGGCGCCTGCGGCCACCTCTTCTGCCGAGGCCGCGAGTTGTTCCACCGAATCCCAGACATCCTTGAGCATCGTCCTGAGATTGGCGAGCGTCCGTGAAATGGCGTTTTGCAGCATCGAAACCTCTTCGCCGGAATATTCTTCTATCGGGGTTTCCGTAAAATCGCCGTCGCCCATCTTGTTGGCCACCCGTGTTACCTCTACGATAGGCCGGGCCAGACGTCTGCCGAAAAGGAACCCGAGCATTGCCGCGACTACCAGTGCTGCCACGGCTCCGCCAAGAATGCGCCAGATCGTGGCCCAAACCGGGGCGGTAATCAACGAGGTGGGCATTGCGTAGCCGACTATCTGGCCCCACGGCGTTTCCTCGAAGGTGAGGTGCATGTCGTCGACGGTATAGAAGGTTTCTTCGGCGGCGTTTGCTTCACCCAGTGCGTTCAGGAATGATTGGATCTGCGCCGCTGATTCATCGTCGAGGCGCCCCGTCGACGTATCGAGCGAAGGGTGCCCTATGACCTGTTTGCCTGCCGAAAGCACGAAAGCCAGGCTGTTTTCGGGTATGTCGAGTTTTTCCAGATATTTTTGGATCAGCGACGCGTTGAAATCGGTTCCGACGACTCCGAAGACCACCTCTTCTTCCAGGACGGTAGATTTG
>Ga0334892_1000620_pt1 | contig 40083 bp, 39 predicted proteins | sample GraSluR3_MG_4_FD_207213 | JGI IMG/M metagenome (GOLD analysis project Ga0334892, IMG submission 207213) | Sludge microbial communities from methane-producing bioreactor in Wageningen University, Netherlands - Granular Sludge_15_04-R3 | ecosystem: Engineered > Bioreactor > Anaerobic >...
CTTCTGACTTTGAGGCCAGAAATATCAGATTCAATGAAAAGGGACTCCCAGTCTATGACCTGTATCTCAAGGGTGAGATATGGGAAACCATAAGCCTAAACGTTATGGGAACACACAATGTATACAACTCACTTGCAGCCATTGCTGCAACCTATCTATTAGGTATGGATTCAAGTGAAATATCGGAGAGGATATCTGCCTATAGAGGAGTGCACAGAAGACTTGAGCACAAGGGTTTTCTCGGAAACATAGAAATCATAGATGATTATGCCCATCATCCAACTGAAATCAAGGCCAGTCTAAGCGCCTTGAGAAATGCAACGGACAAGAGGATTTTCTGTATCTTCCAACCGCATACCTTTACAAGGACCAAAATTCTCCTTGATAGTTTTTCAGAGTCCTTCAAGGGTGCAGACAAGGTAATAATAGCGGATATCTACGCAGCAAGGGAAAAGGACCTTGGAGAAATCCACTCAAGAGAGCTTGCCATGAGAATCAGGGACAAGGGCTATGATGCAACCTACCTTGGTTCATTCGACGAGATAGAATCCTTTATTCTCAGAGAGACCACCGACAGTGATGTTGTGGTTACAATGGGAGCAGGAAATGTATTCAAGGTTGGGGACAATCTGCTTAAGAAGAACTTAAATAAGGTCATATGATTTTAAAGGGTCGCATCAAATTGATGCGACCCTTTCTTTATTATTATGAAATTACATTGGTCAGATTCATACCCAGATATGCAAGATATAAGGCTATAAGCAAAGCACCTTCCCACCTTCTGATTCTGCTTCCCTTGTTGATTGTCACAAATCTGAAGGTCAGAAGAATTATTGCCATTGCAGGGAAATGAACCCTATAGAAGATTGGCGGAACCAATAGGCCCTCTGGTGTTACAGCTGCCGAGACTCCAATTACAAACAGTACATTAAGTATGTCTGCACCAATTATGTTACCAACTGCAAGGTCGCCATGGCCCCTGAGTGCTGCCTTGACTGCAGTTGTAAGTTCCGGCAGGCTTGTTCCAAATGCCACCAGGGTCGCTGCTATTATGCTCTTGGGAACGCCCACTTTCAGTGCAGTCACCTCAACTGTTGGAATCAATATCTTTGATGAAAAAATTACTATTGCCATTCCCACTGCCATCAGAAGAAACCTCTTGATGATTTCCGATTTTGGTACCTCATCATTATCCTCATCACTACTTAGATAGGAGCTCTTCCTTGACTCCCTAAAGGACCAATACATATATGCAGCAAGCATTGCCACAAAGATGAATCCCATTTCCTGGGAGATTGTGCCTGCTCCTCCCGGCGAAAAAACTGGTAGTGAAAATGCTATCAAGAGCCCGGCTGATATCATCTTGACCCACCCCTGTATCCGTATGGAGCCTCTATCGATGTCGATTGGCCTTAGAACCGCTGCAAGCCCTATTATAAGTCCCGTATTGGCAATTATTGAGCCCACCGCATTACCAAGAGCCATGTCCGGACTTCCCTGAATGGCAGCCATGGTTGATACCGACAGCTCAGGCAAGGTTGTTCCAAGTGATACAATTGTGGCACCTATGATTGCCTTTGGAACCCTTAAATAACCTGACACAGCCACTGCTTCATCAATGAGCAGGTCAGCCCCTTTGCTTAAAGTGAATAGGCTTATTCCGATTATTGCAAGCAACACAATCACGGGCATTGGATTAATTATACCAAGAACCAGATCTTCCATTTCCATCTCCTTAATTTCATGTATAGCCTCCGCAGCTCCCAAACCTTGTTTTATCGCTGGGTTAGGCATTTCCCTCAGTCTCATTGCACAATTTCATTCTCCCTTCGGTCTATGAAATTGGCATTCGTTGCGTTTATGACTTGACCCAACGAGCCAAGCGAGTTGTTGGTAATTCAAACGTAATGAGCTCCAAATTTGTGTGAATTTCATGAGCAAACAAATTTGTGATGCGAAACTACGGAGAGACCTACCAGCAGCTCCAAAACTTCGTTTTATCGCTGGGTTAGGTCATAAATAAACTCTACAACTCCCCCTTGGGGAATTGTAGAGTCTCACACGATTTTGAACCACTTAAGCCAGGACAATTCCTGTCCGTTATTGGTGACTTAAGTTCCCGATCAGGGCAGTTACTCCCTCTAACAGACTGAATATATCATAAATACATCCATTTTGTCAATGGAGTGGATTTAATAAGTGTAGAAGCCCTTGCCTGTTTTTCTACCAAGAAGATTTCCTCTAACCATCTTTCTCATCAAAGGATGTGCCCTGTATTTTGAATCCTGGAATTCTTCGTAAAGAACATCCATGATTGCAAGGCATACATCAAGACCAACAAGATCACCAAGGGCAAGTGGCCCTATTGGGTGGTTTGCTCCAAGCTTCATGGCCTCGTCAATATCCTCTGCCGTTGCCACTCCGTCAGCCAATATTCCAACGGCTTCATTTATCATAGGGATAAGAATCCTGTTTACAACAAATCCGGGTGCTTCCTCAACCTCAACTGGTGTCTTGCCAAGGGATTTTGACAGCTCAACTATTTTGTCCTTGGTTTCTTCTGATGTTGCAAGTCCTTTTATGACCTCCACAAGCTTCATTAGGGGCACGGGATTGAAGAAGTGCATACCTATGACCTTGTCCGGTCTGCCTGTTGAATTTGCAATTTCAGTTATGGAAAGTGAGGATGTGTTTGTTGCAAGTATGGCTTCAGGCTTGCAGATTTCATCCAGCTTGCCGAATGTATCCTTCTTGACCTTCATGTCCTCAGATATTGCCTCAATAACAAGATCACTGTCTGAAACCTTGTTCAGGTCAGTGGTTATCTTTATGTTCTGAAGGGTCTTGTCCATCTGTTCCTGGCTTATCTTTTCCTTGTTGACAAGCTTGCTCAAAGCCTTTTCTATTGGTGCAACACTTCCCCTTGGCTTGTCAGGGTCGATAGACCTAACCCATATGGTCACCTCTATGTCCTTCTGGGCAAATATCTGAACGATACCCAATGCCATTGTCCCTCTTCCCAACACACTTACCTTTTTCATAAAGCACCTCCACTTATTTTACCTTGAATTCAGGCCTTCTTTTCTCCCCAAATGCTTTCATTCCTTCCTTCTGGTCCTCTGTTGAAAAACAAAGACCGAAAAGGTTCCTTTCAATTTCCATTCCTGTTTCCATGTCGGTTTCAAAGCTTCTATTTATGGACTGTTTGGAATATCTGACTGCAAGCTGAGCATTTGAAGCTATCATTTTAGCCATTTCCATGGCAGTCCCCATCAAGTCTTCAGGCTCGGCAACCCTATTTACCAGACCAATCTGAAGAGCCTCATCAGCCTTTATTATACTCCCAGTGTAGATAAGCTCCTTGGCCTTGGCCAATCCTACATGACGTGACAATCTGACCGTTCCACCAAATCCTGGGGTAACACCAAGTCCGACCTCAGGTTGACCAAACTTTGCTTTTGTGGATGCAACCCTAATATCACATGCCATAGCAAGCTCGCAGCCACCTCCTAGTGCAAAGCCGTTAACCGCTGCAATCACTGGCTTCTCCATGATCTCCATTTCCCTGAAGGCCTTAAGTCCAGTCTCTGCAAAGGATCTTGCCTGAACTGAATCCATGGTACTCATCTCTGAAATATCAGCTCCTGCAACGAATGCCTTTCCTTCTCCAGTTAAAATAAGAACGTAAATATCCTCGTCATTCTTTACCTGTTCCACAGCTGCCAGCAGCTCCTTCAACACCTCTGTGTTGAGGGAATTCATAGCTTCCGGTCTGTTGATCCGTAGAACACCTATGTTATCTTCCTTGTTAAGAATCAAATGTTTAAACTCCAACGGAATCCCTCCTTGTCCAATATTTATCATACCAGTGATAGACTGATTAATCAAGGGGATTAATAGCCTTCTTTCCCTAGGAGTTTGAACATATTGCTCTTGTAGGCTTCAACTCCTGGTTGGTCAAAAGGATTCACTCCCTGAAGGTATCCAGAGATTGCACAGGCCTTTTCGAAAAAGTATATCAACTTTCCAAAGTGGAACTCATCAAGCCTTGGCAGGGAAATTATAAGATTAGGTACATTCCCTTCAAGATGTGCCAAAAGTGTTCCTTCGAAGGCCTTTCTGTTTACATGACCAATTGTCTTACCCTTAAGATAATTCAAGCCGTCAAGATTTTCCTCATCCTCGGTTATTTCCAGATCCTTCTGGGCGCTTTCCAGAACTATGCTTGTTTCGAATATATTCCTTTTACCGTCCTGTATCAGCTGACCCATGGAATGAAGGTCTGCAGTGAAGTTGACACTGGCCGGGAATAATCCCTTCCCATCCTTGCCTTCAGACTCACCATACAGCTGCTTCCACCATTCTCCCAGGTATTGCAGTCCAGGCTCGTAATTTACCAAAATCTCAATTTCCTTTCCCCTTCTATGGAGAATCTGTCTTGCAACTGCATACTGGTAGCATCTATTTTCATCAATATTTGGATTTCCATACTGAATTGCAGCTTCGTGAGCACCCTCCATCAGCTGGTCTATGTCAATTCCAGCCACTGCAAGAGGAAGCAGTCCAACTGGTGTGAGAACTGAATATCTTCCACCGATGTCATCAGGAATCACAAATGTCTCATAACCTTCATTGGTAGCCAATGTCTTCAATGCACCCTTGCTCTTGTCCGTGGTTGCAAAAATCCTGTTCTTTGCTTCCTCCTTGCCGTACTTTTCCTCCAGATGAGATTTAAGTATCCTAAAGGCTATTGCAGGTTCTGTGGTAGTCCCCGATTTGGAGATTACATTTACATAGATTTCCTTGTCATCAAGGGTTTCCATAAGATCCGTCATATACTTTGGAGACATGTTATTTCCTGCAAAGTAAATCTGTGGTGCATTTCTAGTCTCCTTTGGAAGAAGGTTGTGGAAGGTGTGGGTCAGTGCTTCAAAGGCTGCGCGAGCACCCAGGTAGGAGCCACCGATTCCAACCACTATGAAAACATCCGCCTTCTGTCTTATACTACTTGCAACGGTCTTAATCTTTTCATATTCCTGTCTGTCATATTTTTCTGTCCAATCCAGCCATCCTATGAACTCGTTTCCAGGTCCTTCACCATCGTGCAGAAGATTGTGCGCTTCCTTCAGGAATGGTTTCATAAACTCAACCTCATGCTTTTTGATAAAGCTCTTTGAATAATCAAAACCAACAGTCATATTACCCCTCCTAGAGTTTTATATATCCCACTTCCCCTAATCAATGAAAACAAAACCTAGAATAAGTATTCTAGGTTAATCTACTACTTCCACCAACACCAGGGCATAATCGTCATCCTGTTCCCCCCAGCTGTGGATTATAAACTTATCTTCAACTTCCTTTAGAATGTTGTCAGGATTTTTCTGGACAGTCTCCAAAACTCCCTCTATTCCAAACTGCTTGTCATTGTGGTCTCTAGCCTCTGTTATCCCATCAGTGTAAAGCAGTATTTTATCTCCAAGATTCAATTTGATTTCCTTCTCCTTGTATTCAACCTTTTCAAAGAGCAATGTAATTGGGTAACCCTTGATTTTCAAAGGTTCAATCTCCTCTGAGTTGAATTTTATCGGATAGCAGTTATGTCCTGCGTTTGAGTAGGTGAATCTGTGAGTAACCTTGTTGTATACTCCATAGAATATTGTAAAATACTTGTCTGCCTCAAGCTCCAGGATGCTAAACCTCTTATGAAGCTCCTCAAGTGCAAGTGCTGGACTCAAAACCTCATCCTTTATGCTCCTCATTGCCTGCTTAATAAACATGGTCATCATTGAAGCCGCTATCCCATGCCCTGCCACATCGCATATATATATTCCTATGTTTGCCTCGTCTATATAGAAAAGGTCAAACATATCCCCACTGAGCATCTCAGATGCCTGGTAGACATAGTCAATCCTAAGGTTCTCAACGATTCCTCTCTTGGGCAGGACCCTTTCCTGAATCCTTCTTGCAAAATGCAGATCCCGACTCATCTTCTTGTTTCTTTCAATCAGCTCAAGTTCCAGCTTTCTCTCTCTGGTGACATTTCTGAACACCTCAACTGCACCGGCAATCTCTCCATTCTGATTTTTTACAGGTGAGCTCTTCACGGAATAGTACTGACCCTGGATTATTTCCTCTTTTTGGACGGTTTCCCCTGTCTCTATGCTTCTGCTTGTAATACAAAATCCACATTTCTGATTTCTGCAGTGGACCTTGTAGCAGTCACTTCCCACGATGTCCTCTCCAAGTGCATCCTTCATGGCAGCATTTGCAAATATGACCTTGCCATTCTTATCAATTACCCTGACCCAGTCGGCCATTCCTTCAAGGACGCGATAATTCAATAATCCATAGGGGATATATGATAAATCTTCAGATACGTCTATTTCCTTTTTTTCTTCAATCATAATAATCACCTCTTTGAGGTCGTTAATATTTAAACTGTCATGTCACATCCAGCAATGCTAAATATTTGGTGACTATTATCATTGTATCTCATATCAGAGCATTTTTCCACAACTAAATTAATGCTAATCTCCTAATTAGATGGCTTTTTCAGAGCTTTGTACAGGAAAACAATTTCACCAGCTCCCCTTGGCAAATCAATCGTATTTTACCGCTCTTTGCTCCTCCTCTGAATACCTGGCCATTGCATAAATTGCATCTGATAATCTGTTAACATACTTCACAACCAAGGGATCCACCTCAGCAACTCCCGTAAGTGAGATTATCCTTCTTTCAGCCCTTCTGCAAACCGTCCTTGCTACATGCAGATAGGCTGAGGATATGTTTGATCCTGGAATTATAAAGCCCGTTGGGTCGTTAAGTCTTCCCATATACTCATCAATTGTATCCTCAAGGTACTTTATGTCCTCCTCCTTCATTCTATGGGCAACCTTTGATTGGTCTTCAGTGGCAAGATTTGTTGCCACGGTAAAAAGCTTGTTCTGAATGGTATAGATCCGTTCCCTCAGCTCTTGGTCTACATAGTTCTTTGCAAGCCCCAGAAAAGTTCCCAGTTCGTCAACTGTACCGTAGCTTTCAACCCTTATGTCATCTTTTGTAACCCTTTTGTTGTCAAACAAAGAAGTTTTCCCCTTGTCTCCTGTCTTAGTATAGATTCCCATTTAAACCATCCTTTCTTATTCAGGCCTTGGACCATAAAATTGGTAGAAGTCCACCTTGATTCTCCCATTGTAAAGCTTCCTCTTCCTGTCAGCCTTCTTGCCGTAGAGCGTTTCAAAATTTTCATTTGAGGTGATGGAATAGATTGACCAGGTTGGATGGTCACTGAACTTTTTCCCAAAGTCCCTGTAGAGCTGCTCTACCTCTTCACGGTCCCCCATCCTTTCACCATATGGCGGATTGGTTATTACCACTCCGTAGTCTTCCTGCAAATCAACGTCTCTCATATCCTTCATGAAAAAAGCTATGTCATCCTCAAGCCCCACATTTGCAGCGTTGTCCCTGGCCCTAAGAATTGACCTCTTATCTGTATCCGAACCAAGCAGGTGGAGTGTTGAGTCGTGGTCAATCTTTCTCATAGCCTCAACTCTTTCCACGGACCAGTATTCCTTTGGAATTATACCCCAATATTCCGCATCAAACTTTCTATCAAGTCCCGGAGCAATATTTTTGCCTATCATGGCAGCCTCAATCAGTATTGTTCCTGAACCACAGAAGGGATCAAAAAGTACCCTATCCTTGTTCCAGTAGCTTAGCATAACCATTGCAGCAGCAAGGGTCTCCTTTATTGGGGCATCTCCAGCTCTGTCCCTGTAGCCTCTCTTGTGGAGTCCTTCGCCTGATGTATCGATTGTCAGTGTAGCGATATCCTTTAATAGGGCAACCTCTACTCTGTATCTGGCCCCTGATTTTTCAAACCATTCTACAGGATACTTGGTCTTGAGTCTCTCAACAATGGCTTTTTCTACAATTCTTTGGCTGTCCGATATGCTGTATAGCTGGGATTTGACGCTCTTTCCCTCCACTATGAAGTTCCCGTCCTCAGGAATCCAGTCCTCCCATGGCAACGATTTGGTCTTCTCGAACAGTTCATCAAAGGTTAAAGCCTTGAATTCTCCCATTTTCACAAGAACCCTTTCTGCCGTTCTCAGCCACAGATTGGCTCTAGGTATATCCCTTAGGGTTCCCTTGAAGGAAATCTTCCCATTTTCGACATTTATGTCATCCACTCCCAGTTCAATCAGTTCTCTCTTCGTAACTGCCTCCAATCCAAATGTGGTGGTGGCGATCATTTCAACTCTATCCATACAATTCTCTCCCCTCTTGTTCTATTATACCAACCAAATGGCATCTTTAATAATAAATTTGTGTTTTTTAGGTCTTTTCGGGTATACATTTCAGTAGATAATTCAAAAGAAGGAGGAATGAGCATGTCAATCGGTAATTTTTATCAAAGCGGAGACTGGAAAGGTGAAAAACACGTTCCTGTTATCCACGCACCTGAGATGGTTAAGAATGGGGAAGAGGTCGAGGTTAAGGTTCTTGTAGGCGAGGAGATTCCACATCCTAACACCCTGGAGCACTACATAGCTTGGATAAAGGTATATTTCAAGCCTGAGGAAGGTAAATTCCCAGTGGAAATAGGCACCTACACATTTGCTGCACATGGAGAATCAGAGCTTTTCACAGCTCCATACCTTACTACTAAGTTTAAGGTTTCAGCACCCGGTACACTTTATGCAACAAGCTACTGCAACATCCACGGATTGTGGGAAAACAGCATGGAAATCAAGGTGGAGGACTAATCAGTCCTCTTTTTCTTTTCTTGACAAGGGTCTCTACATATAATAATATGTTATTAAATTCATAGGGACAATGAAGGGTACAAGTAGATTATGTGATGCATCTTCACAGAGAGTGAGCCGTGGTGGGAGGCTGACAGATGGCACATTATCCAAATACAGCCTGGAGTCTGCAGGGAATTTCACACCATACGTGATAAGAGGCTTTATGTGAATTAAGGTGGTACCACGGGTTTTCTCGTCCTTTAGATGAGAAGACCCTTTATTTTTTTGTAAGGAGGAATATTATGAGAAATGTTTTTGACGTATTGGAGGAAAGAGGCTACATTGATCAGGCCACGGATGAAGAGGCTTTAAGGGAGCTTCTGGAAAAGGAGTCAGTTGCCTTTTACATTGGATTTGACGCTACTGCCGACAGCCTTACACTGGGTCATTTCCTGCAGATCATGGTAATGATGCACATGCAAAGAGCAGGTCACAGACCAATTGCACTTCTGGGAGGCGGCACAACCATGATAGGCGACCCTTCGGGAAAATCCGACATGAGAAGGGTTCTCACCAGAGAGATGATCGATTACAACGCATCAAGGTTCAAGGAGCAATTTTCAAGATTTATCGATTTCAGCGAGGGAAAGGCATTTATGCCAAACAATGCAGACTGGCTGATGGACCTTAATTTTGTGGAATTCATGAGGGAAATCGGAGTTCACTTCTCCGTAAACAGGATGCTTACCTTTGATTGCTACAAAAATCGACTGGAAAAGGGACTTACCTTCTTTGAGTTCGGATACATGCTGATGCAAAGCTATGACTTCCTGCACCTTTACAGAACCTATGACTGCAAGCTTCAGCTTGGAGGAAGCGACCAGTGGTCCAATATCCTGGGAGGCTACGAGCTTGTAAGAAAGCTGGAGCAGGACAAGGTCTATGGAATGACCTTTAAGCTTCTGACCACCGCAGCGGGAACCAAAATGGGCAAAACGGAAAAGGGAACCATTTGGATGGACAAGGAAAAGACATCACCATATGAGCTTTTCCAGTACCTTCGAAATGTGGATGACAGGGATGTGGAGAAATTTCTTGCCCTGCTTACCTTCCTGCCTATGGATGAGGTTAGAAGACTTGGTTCTCTTGAAGGTGCTGAAATAAACAAGGCAAAGGAAGTACTTGCCTATGAGGTTACAAATATGATCCACGGCAAGGAAGAGGCTGACGGAGCCTTGGAGGCAGCCAAGGCACTCTTCGCTGACGGAATGGATGAAAGCAGCGTTCCTTCAACTCAAATGAATTCGGATAGGTTCAAAGACGGAATCGGAATCCTTGACCTTATGAGAGAGGTTGGAATGATAAAGTCAAACAGTGAGGGAAGGCGTCTTGTTCAGCAAGGTGGAGTAACCATCAACGGCGAGAAGGTGGATGCTGTGGACAGGATGGTTACCATTGCGGATTTCAAGGACGGTAAAATCCTTATCAAGAAGGGCAAAAAAACCTACCACCAGGTACAAATCTAAATACTGAAAGGTAGATTTATTATGACGGATTCAACACAGAGAATAAAGGAGCTTCATAACATACTGGAGGCAACCAAGCTCCTCAACGCTTCCAGAGATTTGGACTTCATTTTGAAAGAGCTTATGAATACGGCCTTAAGGTTGATAAAGAGGGCGGACATAGGTATAATTTTCCTTTATGATAAATCTGATGACCTGCTTAAATCCAAGTTTTCCTTTGGCTTTGACGATATGAAGGTTTCGTTAAAGCCAGGGGAATCAATTACCGGGATAACCTTCAACCAGAAAAGTACACTTCATCTTACCTCTCCAGAGGAGGTTCATGAGGCAATGTCGTCCATGTCCAGTGACACCAAGGAGATGCTCCACAAAAGGATAATCCGTCCCATGGATAACCTCCTTAGCGCCATCAGCTGCCCCCTTATCCACGAAGAGGAGTGCATAGGTGTACTCGTTCTGGATAATTACATGGGAGGGGAGCCTTTTACAGAGGATGATGTGTATCTGGCAGAATTGATTTCAGTCCAGGCTACCATCGCCATTAGGAATGCTGAAAACTACTCACGGGAGATCGAGGCCCAGAACTCCCTTAAGGAGTATAGCCAGCTAGTGGAGATGGAAAAAAACAGATACCAGTATTCCACTTTTCTTCACAACAAGTTCACTGAAATGATTCTAAACAGAAATTCATCCGATGATATTATCAGGGAGGTTTCACAGCTTCTTCAAACGGATATCTTTATAATAGACCTTTTTTATACAATCGTTTCCTACGCGGGAAACCATCATGAAATGAGAGATGAGCTGGAGGATATCAAGCGGTCAATATTGAAGTACATGTCTTCTGAGGGAGAGACAATCCATTACAACAATGACCTTCATTTGTGGATTATGCTCTATCCCATATTTGTATCGGGAGATGTCTTTGGGTGGATCGGTATGTTAATGGATGAAGACCATCTGTCAGAACTGGATAGGATTGTTGTTGAAAAATGCTCAAATGTTGTTGCCCTGGAAATACTTAAGGACTACGATATGTCAAATCTTGAGCAGTCAATCAGAGGAGACTATTTCGACAATCTCTTAAAGGGTAATCCCATGAACCTGGACAACAAGTTCCATGAAAGATATAGGATTGACTTTAGCCATCCACACAGGATGATTCTGGTTAACCTGGTTTACCAGAAAAAGGACAATCCAGCATACAAATACTTCAGATACTTTTACCAGGCTGTCAATGCACTGGCACTTCAGACCTTCAAGAGGAGTCTTGCCATACAGAAGCGAAATCTCATCATAATACTAATTGACGACAATGACAGCTTTAACAGGGAAATAATGAAGACCTTCCACAAAAGCATTACCGAGACTGTGGAAAAGTTGGAATCTCGAGCTAAAATCCATTCCAGCTGTGTTTCCATAGTAAGTGAAAAAATAAATAGCTATGATGAATTCAGGAGCATCTATGAAAGGACCTATAAACTGTTTGAAATCATACCAGGTAATCAGACTTCAGATTGTCACTTCTATGAGGATTATCAGGTCAAGAAGATACTGCTGAAGAACGACAAGCATGATCTTGTGGCCTTTTCCAGAAAGGTTCTGGCGCCAGTCTTTGATTATTCACATTCCTCCAGGATTGAGCTGTTCGAGACCCTGAAAACCTACATCTTCAGTGGAGGGAACTGGACCAAGACAAAAAATGATCTTCATATACACGGAAACACCCTCACCTACAGATTGAACAGAATAAAGGAGCTTATGGACGCAGATATAGATGACTACCAAACAAGGCTTAGAATTCAATTGGCACTGGAGATAACTGAAATATACAATGAAATTCTGGACGAAATAAAATAATGCTGTGGGTTCATGAACCCACAGCATTATTTGTCTGTCTAGATTACGGTTTAGTTGTTTAGGAAATCCAGTGCAAATTGTGCATATAACTCAGCTGCTCTTCCAAGGGCATCCTCATCGATGTTGAATTTTGGATGGTGATGTGGATGGTATTCGTGCTTGTCTTCATTCTTTGATCCAACAAAGGCAAATATTGAAGGTGCATACTCTGAAAAGAATGCAAAGTCCTCTCCACCTGTTGTCTTTTCAAACTTCACCAATGAGTCCTCACCGCGAAGCTTCTTTACTGTTTCTGCAGCCAATTCAGACATACTTGCTTCATTTATTGTAGGAATTGTCATTTGAGTGTACTCTACCCTTGCCTTTGCCCTGTAGGCTTCCGCAGTGTTTTCAACTACCCTTTTGACCATTCCTTCAAATGCATCATTTATTTCCATGGAAAAGCATCTTGTGGTTCCCTCCATGTATGCATCTCCTGAAATTACATTCCAACGGGTACCGCTTTTGATCATTCCAACGCTTACCACTGCAGGATCCAAGGGATTTGTCTCCCTGCTGGCAATGGACTGAAGGTTCATTACAATTGCAGATGCAACAACTGCAGCATCAACTGTCTGGTGTGGCATGGAGCCGTGTCCGCCCTTTCCTTCTACATATACCTTGAACATACCGGTTGATGCCATTCTTGGGCCTGCTTCAACAGAAATCTTCCCTGTCTCCACATCATTCCAGATATGGATTCCCATAATACCATCGACGCCTTCCATGGCTCCGTCCTTGATCATTGCAAGGGCTCCTTGGGCAATCTCCTCTCCAGGCTGGAAAAGAAGCTTAACTGTTCCATTGAATTCATCCTTCATATCGTTAAGAACCTTTGCAGCTGTAAGAAGTCCAGCTGTATGCGCATCATGTCCGCAGGCATGCATTACGCCTTCAATCTTTGACTTGTATTCAACCTCATTGAGCTCAGCGACCTCAAGTGCATCCATGTCCGCCCTAAGGGCTATGGTTTTTCCTTCTCCTTTGCCTTTAATCAAGCCAACTACACCTGTGCCACCACATTTTTCTGCAGGTATTCCCATTTTTTCAAGCTCTTCCATTACCCTTTTCTGTGTGTTATATTCCTTCATGCTTGGTTCGGGATTCATATGGAATTCCCTTCTCATTGTGATGGAATAGTCCCTGTACTTTTCTACAAGCTCTCTAACCTTCATTATTTTGCCTCCCCTAATTTTAGTATAGTATCATAAATCAATTCAATCCCTTTTTGGAGCTGGTCGTAGTCAGTCCATTCCTCCTTGCAATGGCTTCTCCCATCCTTGCTTGGAACAAATATCAATCCCACTTCAGTTACTTCTGCCATTACCATTGCATCATGCCCTGCTCCACTTAGCATGTTTCTATAGGAGAAATTCTTTTCCTCTGCAGATTCCTTAAAGAGTCGAACCATTTCCTCATTCATCTTTACAGGCTTAACATCAAGCATCTCAGTTACCGTATAGGTTACATCCGTGCCCTTTGTCAAGCTGTCCAGCCTGTCCATAATCTTCTTCTTTACATTCCTTATGCTGGCTTCATCCTTTGATCTGATGTCAACAGTGAATACCGCCTGGGCTGGTACTATGTTTGCAGCCCCTGGCTTGATTTCAAGAACCCCTACCGTAGCTACCGTACCGTTATTTTCAGGCTCTGGGTATGAATCAATTTCAGAGATAGCCTTTGAGGCCACCCCAAGGGCATCTGCTCTCATGTTCATTGGTGTTGTCCCTGCATGATCCGGTCTCCCGTTAACCTGTATCTTGAACTCGTTGATACCCACTATGAAGTCTACAATCCCTACATCTTTGCCTTCATTCTCTAGAATTGGTCCCTGCTCGATGTGCAACTCGATAAAGGCTTTTACGTCTTCCCTGTTTCTCTTGGTTTCAGCGATCTTCTCCGGTTCAAAGCCGAATTCCCTAAGGGCTTGAGCCATTGTAACCCCGTCCTTGTCCTTGTTTCTTTCCAATTGCGCAAGGTCCACAAGTCCGGCCATGGCACGACTTCCGAAAACCCCGGACCCAAATCTTCCACCTTCCTCCTCGATCATAGCCACAAATTCCAAAGGAAATTTGGTTTTAATGTTGTTCTCCTCAAGGGCTCTGAATATTTCCAGAGCCATCACTACACCCGCTGGACCATCAAAGTTTCCACCATTCTTCACCGAGTCAAAATGTGACCCAATCATTATCACTGGAGCATCAGGATCTGTTCCCTCTCTTCTTGCAAACAGGGTCCCCGCATTGTCCTCGTAGATTTTTACATTTAGCTTACCCAGCTGGTCCTTCAGGTATTCCCTTGCCATTCTGTCCTCCTCGGTCAGGGAAAATCTGGTCAGCCCACCCTCATTGCTGCTATTGAATTTTGCCAGTTCTTCTATGTCCTTCTTAATTCTTTCAACCTTTGTGTTCATAAATCAGCCTCCTAAAGAATCTTTGCCTTATATACAAGCTTGCAGGTTTTACCCAGGATTGCACTGACATTGCAGTACTTCTCCTCAGCAAGCTTAATAGCCCTTTCTAGCTTATCCATTTCCAGGTCATCACCTGAAAATTTGAAAACCACCCTTATTTCCTCGTATATCCTAGGAACAGTGCTTTCATCCATGTCAGCCTCTATTTCAAGATCCAATCCTGTTAATGAAACCTTCATCTTATCCAATATTATTTTGACATCAACACCCATGCATCCACCAAGTCCGGCAAGCAGCAGGGGCATGGGTCTGAAGCCCGCATTGTCTCCACCTGACTCCTCACCCAGATCCATCAAGACTTCATGGCCCAGCTCATCCCTGGCAACGAATGTCATGTTCTCTTTCCAGGAGCATTTCATCTTTTGCATACGATCCCACCTTTTGGCCTTATTTTTTATATTGTATAAAAAGCGCCTCAGGAGGCGCTTTTTATTGCTAAATCAGATTTACGAATATTCCTGCAATTATTACGGATACGATTGTTACAGTTGTAAATCCTCCAACAAGCATCTTTGGAAGCATTTCATCCATAAGGAATTCCCTTTCCTCAGGAGTTTCTCCCAAGGCCTTTGAAGCTTCCTCAGTAAGGATATAGTTTGGCGGGAAACCATAGAGTGCAGTCAGTGCAACTGCAAATGCCATTTCCTTCGTATACCCCAGTCTCTTTCCAAGAACCATTGAAAGGATTGCCATACCTGAAACACCTAGAACTATTATTCCCATAAGAGGAACAACAATCTCCATTAGCATTGCAGGGGTCGCTCTTGCCAATCCTGCAAATACGTAGGACATAAGCACTGTGATAAGGAATCCAAACGAGCCAGATGTATTAAGAGGTTTTTGCTCCACAAAACCAATTTCCTGTGCTATAACTCCAAACAATAGACACATTACAAATGCTGAAATGTTTATGATCGGTGCTATCAAGCCTGAAAAAGCAACTGCAGCCCAGGCAGTCAAGCCAAGTCTTGCTAGTGTAACATAGGTTGTTTGATAGTCCTTTGGTACCTGTGGCAGAAGCTTCTTCTTAACAGGCTTATCAACTACTACCTCTTCCTTGACGTGCTTGATCTCTCCGCTTCTGAATCCGTTTACAAGCCTTGTTCCTTCCTTCTTAAGCATGATTGAAGTCAAAGGATATCCAACAAATCCCTGCATAACGTATGTAATAATTGCAAGTATTGCCAGGTTGTCTCTTCCGATTGCAGTTGCAGCGTCACTCATCACTATAGCCGCTACAATACCTCCAGTAAGTGGTGGAGTTGCTATTACAGCTGTTTCTCTTCCAAATACAGCAGCTCCAATTGTCATTGTAAGGGACATTATACCAACTATACCTATAAGTGCGATTAGAATTGTTCTCCACTGTCCTGCAAGCTCTCTTACTGACATCATTGTACCCATGTGTGTGATCAAAAGGTACATTGACAATGTGACCACAGGCATCTGGAATCCAGCCAGGAATACAATGTCCTCTGGGAAGAATGTCCAGAAACCGAATAAAAACAATAATGCTGCCACGAAAACTGACGGTACAAATGCTTTTGTTTTAGTGGAGACTACATCTCCCAAAGCTAGTACAATCAACACTGTTGAAAATGCCATCATTAAACTCATATAATTCCTCCTTCATCTTTATTTAGCACAGTATACCATTAAATACTCCAAATGTATATGGTGTCAAGAACAAAATTTTTTAGCATTTTTTGAATAATTATATGTGATTGTTAGATATTTTTTTATCAATCGTCTACTTAACCCCTTGCTTTTTCACATTTTTTCTTTTATAATTGTATTGTAAAGATTAATAAATATAAATTTTTTGATATGTTTTGTTATATTTTTATCAAATTTGCTTTTTTCATGGTCTTTTTGAGATTCTTTGGTAAATCTTCCCCTCTTTGCATTTACTAGACTCAAACTGGAAAGACCCCTCTACATAGGTAGGTTCAAACAACATAAGAAGGGCTTCCCGGTTGGGAAGCCCTTCTTATGTCATTCAGTCACCAAGGACCGTAAAAAGTCCCATTAGCCCATAATTCTGTTTGTCCCTTCTATAGGAGTGGCATAGGTCATCCCTTTCGTAGGTCGATATATCAATTACAGTTATGTTCTTCTCATTAATTCCAGACTCAAGAAGCATTCTTCTGTTTACTTCCTGGAGATGGATAAGATACTTATCATCTGTTGCTTTTCTTACCAAATCACTCCACTGATCAAACTCCCGCATAAACAGACTGCTTACATCATCCCTAACAGAAAAATCGTCCTTTCCTATTGCAGGTCCTATGACAGCGATAATGTCTTTCGCGGATGATCCATATTCATTCAACATAGCCTCCATACCGTTTTGTACTATTCTTTCAAGGGTTCCTTTCCAGCCTGAATGGATGTTTGCCTGGACCATCCTTACCGGATCAAATAAAATTACCGGGACACAGTCGGCAAATCTTGTCAGCAGTGCCACTTCTTTCATATTCGTGACGAGTCCGTCGGTATTTGGAATAAACCTCCCAAAAGCTCCTCCCTTTCCCTCCTGCAATGTGTGCAGGGTCTTTATGTTTCCTGTATGAGCCTGATATCCATTGTAAAGCAGCTTTGGTTTTTCTCCCATAAACTCATAGGCCTCATTTATATAGCTTTGAAGCAGATCCCTGTCAGGATTTGTACTTGAACCCACATCCATATCCCTTGTGGTGAAGCAATGCTTAAGTCCCATTTCCTGTAGCTTTGGCAAATACAAAAATCTTTTTCCATTAAACTCTTGAACTCTATAATCCATTGTCTATTCTGTCCTTCCTGTGAATTAACTCCCTGTATTGGGTTTCAGTATCTATGTCACAAACATCCAGATGATCCTTTACATGGTACCAATGGATATCATCCTTGTTTCCGCTAATAATCTCAAAGCCACCCTTTTCGCCGTAAACCTGTTCAAGGTCTTCACGATATTTTTTTGAAAAAAGAATAGGCATTTGTATTTCTCCATCCAAAGTTGGAATTATGATTCCTTTTCCCGAAGCTGCAAAGGCATGGGTCAATCCATTTACAAGGGAACAGGAAAGGAATGGTTGGTCACCTGCAATAAACAGATAGCCGTCACCCGTTGCCTTTTTTAGCCCGCTTTTAACGCTTTCGGCCTGACCCAGGCGAGCCTTGGTATTCTTAATGGTTTCAACCCCATATCTCTTGCCTATCTCAGCAACCCTTGCATTTCTATAGACAAGTATTATCTTGGAAAGCCTCGACCTAAGCGCTGTCTTTACAACCCTCTCAACCACAAGGTCCTGCCCGATGGGAAGGAGCAGTTTGTCCCTGCCCATTCTTCTGGAAAATCCAGCTGCAAGTATTATTCCGTCTATTTTAGGCATCAGTCTTCTCCTTTCCAACCAAGTGACCTTTCAACAGCCTTCTTCCAGCGACTGTATAAATTGGCTCGTTCCACTTCATCCATGGATGGGACATATCTCCTGTCAAGATTCCAGTTGTTTACAATCTCATCCTTATCGGACCAGTATCCCACTGCCAGACCTGCAAGATATGCTGCACCAAGTGCCGTAGTCTCCCTTGTAACTGGTCTTTCCACATCCAGATTCAGAATGTCTGACTGAAACTGCATGAGGAAGTTGTTCTCCACGGCTCCACCATCCACCCTAAGGGTCTTCAAGGAAATACCAGAATCCTTTTCCATCGCCTCAAGCACATCCCTTGTCTGATATGCTATTGACTCAAGTGCCGCCCTTACGATGTGGTCAGCTGTTGTGTCCCTTGTCATGCCCACAATTGTACCTCTTGCATACATGTCCCAATGGGGCGCTCCAATTCCAACAAATGCCGGTACCATAAAAACACCATTGGTACTCTTTACCCTAGAGGCAAGTTCCTCGGATTCCGCTGCGCTACGGATAAGCTTAAGGCCGTCCCTAAGCCACTGAACCACGGCGCCTGCAACAAAGATGCTCCCCTCCAATGCATAGGTCACCTTGCCATCGATTCCCCAGGCAATGGTTGTTATAAGACCTCTGTCTGATTCTATTGGCTCTTCACCTGTGTTCATAAGCATAAAGCAGCCTGTTCCGTAGGTATTCTTGACCATTCCCTTCTCAAAGCAGGCCTGTCCAAAAAGTGCTGACTGCTGGTCCCCTGCAATTCCTCCAATTGGAATCCTTGCACCAAAGCCCTTCTCATCCGTATAACCGAATATACCAGATGAATCCATTACCTGCGGTAGCATCTCTGCCGGTATGTTCAACTCATCAAGAAGTTTCCTATCCCACTCCAGACTTCTTATGTTGTAGAGCATGGTTCTGGACGCATTTGAGTAATCGGTCTTATGGACCTTTCCCCCTGTCAGGTTCCAAAGGAGCCAAGTATCTACAGTTCCAAAAATCAGGTCTCCCTTTTCCGCCTTTCCCCTTGCACCCTTAACATTGTCAAGAATCCATTGAATCTTGGTTCCAGAAAAATATGCATCAATGAGGAGTCCTGTATTCTTTCTAACATAATCTGAAAGTCCCCTCTTCTTCAGCTCTTCGCAATACCCGGCAGTCCTTCTACATTGCCACACAATGGCGTTGTAGACCGGCCTTCCCGTTTTCTTATCCCATACTATAGTGGTTTCCCTCTGATTTGTTATCCCTATGGCGGCAATTTCATCAGGGGTTACGGAAGCACTGTCCATAACCTCCCTTATTACACCTGACTGAGTCCCCCAAATTTCCATGGGGTCGTGTTCAACCCAGGCTTCCTGAGGGTAGAACTGCTTAAACTCCTTTTGTGCCATTCCAAAGATTTTACCTTCCTTGTCAAACAGTATAGCTCTTGAACTTGTTGTACCCTGGTCCAATGCGAGGATATAATCCTTACCCATTGCGCTCACCTCTTTGCCCTTTTGTTAATTATATCAATAATCTGGATGATTTCATTGTTTTCCGTGAAATTTTTCCACAAAAAGAAGAAGCCCCTTCAGGCTTCCTCTTATCCCCCTCCAACAGGAGGGAAAAGGGACACTACATCCCCGTCCTTCAATTTGCTCTCAGGAGGTGTTCTTATTCCGTTTACCAGAAGAATTGCTACATCCTCAAGATCTACTCCAACCTGATCAAGAAGGCTATCCACACTTGTATCTTCCGCTACCTCCAGAGTTTCCTTCTTCTTGTCATCAATTCTGAGTGTGGCAAAATATCTGACCTCAACCTTTATCATTACAATCCCAGTTCCTTCAGTTTAGCTTCGGTAGGAATTCCATCCTCACCCCAGCCTCTTTCCTTATAGTATTCTCCAAGCATTTCATCAAGCTTGTTTACCCAGCCCTTGCTTGGACCTTCAGGAATTGGATCCTCAAGAAGTCTCTTTGGCAGTGTGTCTTCAGCTGGAGTAACTCCCGCAAGAAGGTTGAACTGCTTCTCTATGTTGTAGATTCTGTCTCCAATTGCCAGTAAATCTTTTCCAGTAAAGTCTGTTCCAGCTATAACATTGTACATCTCTGCGTAGTCATCCGCACCCAGTGCAAATGATGTAAACAGGCAAACTCCAAGGGAGTCTATTGTAGCTGTTAGATCCTGGAATATCTTAACCCAGCTTGGCTTGCTCTTGACATCAAATCTGTCTAGCTGCTCAGGAAGTCCCAGTATCTCTGGAGATATTGTATAGCCTCTAACGTGACAGCCTCCTCTGTTGCTTGTTGCGTAGTTAAGACCAATTCCCATTATTCCTCTTGGGTCATAGGCTGGCATCTCAAGCTTCTTAACAGTCATTGACAATTCAGGCACTCCGTAGCCTTCTGTCAATCTGTATGATCCTTTTGCCATTTTCGCACCAAGTCCCTGACCATAGCCCATTCTCTTAACCCATTCAGCTATGTCTGTTCCATTTCCAAACTCAAGTTTAAGTCCGTCAAGCTCGTCATCCTTGATATGTCCTTTCTGATACAGCTCAATTGCAGCTGCTATTGTTGCACCGGCTGAAATGGTGTCGATTCCCATTTCATTGCACCAATAGTTGGCCATGATGATTGAATCCATATCGCTGATTCCACAGTCTGATCCGAATGACCATAGAGTCTCATACTCAGGTCCTCCACCTTCCCAATCTCCTGACTTAACGTATCTTCCGCAGCCGATTGGGCATCTGTAGCATGCTGTTCTCTTGATAAGGTATTTGTCCGCCAAGGTCTCTCCACTTATTTCGTCAGCCTTGTCAAATTGGGCTTCCTGGAAGTTGTTTGTTGGAAGTGATCCCAGCTCGTTCAGTATGTTTACAAGTACTGCAGTACCATAGGTAGGAAGTCCCTCTCCTGTTACTCCATTTTCCTTTATTTTAGCCAATTGCTTCTTGTTCAGTTCCTTGACCCTGTCTTGATCAGGTACATCAGGCTTTCCGGACCCCTTGACAACGATTGCCTTAAGGTTCTTGGAACCCATTACAGCTCCTACTCCTGATCTGCCTGCCGCTCTGTCCTCGTCGTTCATTATTGCAGCAATATGTGAAAGATTTTCTCCACCAGGTCCTATCGCAAGTACTTTACAACCATCTGCATGCTTCTCCTCCAGCTTCTTGGTGGTGTTTGAAACTGTAGTTCCCCAAATGTCAGCAGCTGAAAGAATCTCAACCTTGTCATCCTCAATACTTAGATAGACAGGCTCTTCAGCTTTTCCTTCAAAGGCTATTATGTCCCAACCAGCAAACTTAAACTCCGCTCCCCATTTACCTCCTGAGTTTGAGGATGCAATTGTGTTTGAAAGGGGTGATTTAGTTACAACCATGTACCTTCCACCTGTCGCAACAGGGTTTCCAGTCATCGGGCCAGTAACCACAAATAGCTTGTTTTCAGGACTCAACGGATCCACCTTTGGATCAACCTCATCCATCATCATCTTGGTTCCTAGTCCTCTACCACCGATGAATTTTTTTGCCATTTCCAGGTCCAGGTCTTCAGTTTTCCATGTTCCATCTGTCAGATTCACTCTAAGAATTTTACCATTGTAACCATACATATGTATCCATCCTCCTTCTTTTTTCTTTGCTACCACCTATAATTAGTTGCAAAATTTATGCCAACTTTTTCCCGATGAAAGAAGTTGGCACAATGGCTATTTTTTAACTATTCTAATAATTCAAGCTTCTCAGCTGTCATCTGACAGGAAGCGTCGTTCCATATTGGAGCAATAATTGGCATATTTTGCTGTTCCACAATAGATCACTGTTTCATTATGGAGCGTTTATGCCGTATTTTTCGATTTTCCTATATAAGGTGTTTCTGCCGATACCAAGTTTTTTTGCGGCCAAGGTTATATTTCCTTCATATTTCCTTAAAATCCTCTTGATATGGTAGGACTCCATGTCCTCCAGCGTCAGGTCTTCAGCCACCTTTGCAGCGGTTGCTGTGGGTTCTTGCTTATGGAAGCTGTCCGTGGGCAGTGATTCAGTATTGATTATCAACTCCACCAGATTCTCCAGTTCCCTAATATTGCCGGGCCAATCGTGATCTTTTAGCATTTCCATGTAGTAATCCGGTACGTGCACCGGCTTCTTGCTTAGCCTTCTGGCCTTGCGATTCATGAAAAAATCAAAAAGCAGTGGAATATCCCCAGGTCTTTCTCTCAGAGGAGGCAACCTCAATGGAAGAACGTTTAGCCTGTAATAAAGGTCCTTCCTGAAGTTTCCCCTGTCAACCTCCTCCCGGAGATTCTTGTTTGTGGCTGCAATTATCCTTACGTCAACGGGTATTTCAATTGATCCCCCAACTCTACGGACGTTACCTTCCTCTATTACTCGGAGAAGCCTGGTCTGAAGCTCATAAGGCATTTCTCCAATTTCATCCAGAAACAAGGTTCCCCCATCGGCAATTTCGAATTTTCCCGGCTGTCCCTCCGTTTTTGCACCTGTAAATGCTCCACCAACATATCCAAATAGCTCAGATTCGATGAGATTCTTTGGAATTGCTCCACAGTTAAGTGCCACAAAAGGCTCATTTTTCCTATCACTTTCATTCTGAATGGACTGGGCAAATATTTCCTTACCCGTACCACTTTCTCCCATTATCAAAACTGTAGATTTGGAGTCCGCAACTTTCCTTGCAAACTCAATTACCCTAAGAAAATCCGGATCCTCTCCTATCACCTTTTCAAATGTGTATACGGCTCGTGAGCCGGTAACCTTGTTGGCAAGCTTTCTCATTTTCTTGACATCCTTGACGACAAAAACAATCTCATAGGGAATACCGCCCTCACCCATTACGGGATATGCACTGAGGTTTACCTCATTTTTGTTGGTGGCAAGATTGATGTATACATCCTCCTGGTAAATGCTTTCACCATTTTCGATCCTGTGAACGATGTCCTTCCAGTCAGGAAATAGCTCCATTCCAGTTACTCCATTGAACTCTTCCTTTGAATAACCCAATATCCTAAATGTATAATCATTTGCCAGGACAACCTTTCCATACATATCCACTGTGAAAATCCCGGACGGCAGGGAATTGATGATCGTATCCAGGTATCGTTCCATCTTTTCATGCAGATCCGAGCAATCGATATGTCTGATCATATATTCAATTGCCGAGGCTGCTGCGGCAACCATCCCAAGGGTATGGGAATTGACCAGCTCCATGCTACCGGTCAAATCAATGCACCCGATAATAGTCCCTTCATTATCTCGTATGGGAGCACCTGAGCATGTCCAGTTCTGAAGGATTCTAAGAACGTGTTCCTCCCCTGTCACCTGAAGGGGGTAGCCCTCCTTGATGGATGTACCCATGCCATTTGTACCAGCATCCTCCTCACTCATATAGGCTCCAGGCACCAACCAGGTTTCGTGGGCTTTTTGCAGCATGTCCTCATTACCTGTTATATTCAGTATACAACCTTCCCTATCAGTTAGTATAACCAGAAATTCAGAATCCTTCACAAAGGAGTAGAGTTGATTGATAAATGGCTCTGAAACCGATATCAGCCTATGGTTGTTTGTTATCAGACCATTTAGCTCCTTTTGCGACAGAATTCTCTTGCTCTTTCTCTGATTAGGGTTTATTCCGTAGGCCAAGCTTCTTCTATTGGATTCCACTATAAAGTCCCTGTCTTTATTTGCCATTAAAGTCCTCCCTAAAAATCAGTTGCAGTATTTATACTCCTTACTCTTTACTTTTAATTTATCAAGTCAACAGATAAAAGTCAAAGAAAACCGGTTGGTGTTGGTAATATGCGTGTAATGTAGTATAATTATCTAATGATAATCAAGCTATAAATATAGCTCCTTCACTTTTTGGAGGGGCATGAACAGAGGGTGCTGATATGGATAAGAACAAGACAAATAGCCAAAGGGCTTTAAGGCTTGGAAATGAGCCAATATGGAGTCTGCTTCTTAGATTTTCAATTCCTGCCATAGTGGGCATGATGGTGAATGCCCTTTACAATATTGTTGACAGGATTTTTATTGGCCGTGGCGTAAATAGCATAGCCATTGGCGGAATATACATAGGAATGCCAATAATGCTTATACTGATGGCTTTTTCAATGCTTGTGGGAATCGGCGGGAACACACTGGTTTCAATCAGACTGGGAGAAGGTAAAAAGGATGAGGCAGACAAGATAGCAAGCAACTCACTTATGCTACTTATCATAATTGGGATCCTGTTGGGAGCAGCAGGGTTATTGTTCCTGGAACCCCTTCTCAGGACTTTTGGTGCCAGTGACTCAAACATAATGTATTCAATGGATTACATGAGAGTCATCCTTCTGGGTGCACCCTTTCAGGCAATAGGCTTTGGAATGAACAATTTTATAAGAGGGGAAGGAAATCCCAAGATAGCAATGATGACAATGCTCATAGGTGCTGGGCTCAACATGCTCCTGGATCCTCTTTTCATCTTTGTCTTCAACATGGGCGTACAAGGAGCTGCACTTGCCACAATCATATCCCAATTTGTTTCAGCTACGTGGGTATTGAGATACTTTCTGACAGGGAGCAGCATCCTTGACCTGAAAAGGGAATATCTGTTGCTTAAGCTGGAATATGTGAAAAAGATTTTCGGAAACGGATTCGCACCCTTTAGCATGCAAATTGCAGCCAGCATGGTTACTGCCCTATATAATACAAATCTTCAGATCCACGGAGGAGATCTTGCCACCTCCAGCATGGGAGTAATCAACTCTGTTGCCATGATGATACTGATGCCGGTATTTGGAATAAATCAGGGCTCCCAACCTATTATGGGCTACAATTACGGAGCAAGACAATATGATCGGGTTAAAAAGACTCTTCTCTATGCCACTTTGATGGCCACAGCAATAACAACGACAGGATTCCTGATTGTCCAGTTTTTCCCCGATGCAATAATATTGCTTTTCACTGGTGCTGAAGGAGCCCAATCAGGATTGCTTCCCATAGCCGTACCTGGCATAAAGACACTACTTTTCATGTTCCCAATAGTTGGTTTTCAGATTGTAAGCACCTCTTATTTTCAGGCTACGGGAAAGCCAAAGCAGGCTATGCTACTGAGTCTTTCAAGACAGGTTTTGGTTCTCATACCTGCACTGCTTATACTACCAAACATTTTTGGTTTGAGAGGTGTTTGGATTGCTGGCCCCCTGGCTGATTTTACAGCGTCCCTCATTACAGGAATACTGGTATTTTATTCCATAAGACAGCTTAATTCACAAGCAAAAAAAGGACTGATCTAACCTAAGGGTAGATTCAGTCCTTTTGAATTTAAAGCTCACGTATTATGTCTGTCAAGTGCTTTGTAAGCCTGGCGGTCAATCCCCACACAATATAGTCCTCATACTGATAAAAGAGCACCTGGTGCTTTCCCTCCCGAAAATTGTACTCCCTGCCTCTGGGTATCAGCTCATATGGAAAATCCTCCGCGTCTTCCGTCTTTAGAGACAGTTCATAGGCAAGCGGTTCTGTTTCCAGAAGAAAATCAACCGGCAACGTAAAGATGTGATCCACCTCATCCGGGTTTATCTCCAGATTATCCAGGTCATCTACATGAAGAACCCCAAGAAAGCAGTGAATTGTAAAATTGGCATATGATACCAGAAAATCCAATTCCCCAAGTATCTCAATATCTGAAGGCGCAACGCCCAGCTCCTCAACCGTCTCCCTGATTGCCGTGGTCCTGAAGCTTTCCCCTTTTTCCACCTTGCCTCCAGGGAAAGAAACCTCTCCAGGCTGTGTCTTCATGTGCCTGGCCCTAAGCTCGTATATCACTTCCCACTTGCCGTCTACCTTTACCAGGGGTATCAAAACCGAGAACTTGCCAACTGCATCCAACGGCTTTGGTATTCTGTTTTTGAGTTTTTCCGTCAATTTTTCTATAATCAATTCAACATCCTCCAAATCAATCTGTAAGCATTATCCCAGCAGCTCTCAAAAGAATCTCTTCCCTATTGAAGGGCACAAGCTTTCCAAATCTGTTTATGATCGTATCATGTACTGTAGCCTCAAGGCTTGGAAGCTTATGTCCATTTGATATGACGTAGTCCCTTAGGTCCTGGAACTGGTAGATGTCAAACCGATCCTTTCCAAGATAGGTCAGCGCCAGCTCCAGTATTGAGATGACAAACCACTGGTAATCATGGTCCTTTTCAATATCCAGCATGGACCACAGCCTGGGGATAATCTGTCCAAACAATATACTCAGGCTGGGGCTTGCGTCAATGTTCAACAGCTCTCCCAGGGCTCTGATCTTGTGTTCTCCCATGTCTGCAAGATACTGGAAATAAAAGTCTTCATCTTTAGGAAAAATGTAATATCTTTTACCAACCAGGCCCTTTATTTCTCTTGATGCATCCAGATAGCCCATTTTCATGTTTTTTCTTATTCTCGCGCCATCAAGGTCAAAGGTTCTGCCCAAATCCTCACTAGGTGAAATTATCATTGGGTTAAGGCCACTTAATTCATCCAAATCTCCTGGCTCCATTTGATGTGTCCTAAGTATGATAAGATTTTCATAGCCTCTTTGGAGGAGCATATGATAAGGCAGGTTGTCTGAAAACCAGCCATCCAAAAGGGTCTTGCCCCCAATTTTCTCCAGTTTGAAAAATGGCATGTAAGCTGATGCCAGTAGGTAGTCCCTCATTTCTCCCTCTGGTATATCCTCCTTGAAAAGTTCCATGGGGGTCCTGTCCGTAAGGTTGTAGGTTGATATTCCAAATTCAATTGGCGAACTTCTAATGGCCTCTTCATTTACATGTTTTGCAATCATCTCCTTGAAGGGGGAAATATCAAAGCCCTTGTTCCATATAACTCCCCGCAACTTATCAGCAACCACCTTGACGGTGTGCCTGTCAGGCCTTGCATGCAGGAGTCTGTTTATCTCCTGGTCATTATCCCGGATAATATCCGAGTATCTAATGTCATTCCACAGATTTATGCAGGTCTCAAACTCACCCTGGACGATCATTGCCCCATTCAAGGCTCCGATGGATGTCCCTGCCACAGCTGATATCTCAAGACCATTTTCACTTATTGCCTTATAGGCACCTGCCTGATAGGATCCCTTTGCTCCACCACCTTCAAGCACAATACCATACATGGACCTCCACCTCCTTAAAGATAGAATAATTGAATTTCACATCTTATTATATACCCAGATATTTGGATGCTCCATCTAATCACCTTGTGGTATAATAAATCTATCAAACCACACGAGGAGGAATCACATGTCCCGAAGAATGAGTTGGAACAAGTATTTTATGGAAATAACCGAGCTGGTTGCAAGCAGGTCCACCTGCGACAGAGCCTGGGTGGGCTGCGTCATAGTAAATGACAGCAACAGAATTGTATCCACAGGGTACAACGGTTCCGTTTCAGGCAATCCCCATTGCGACGATGTCGGTCATACAATGAGGGACGGACATTGCATTGCAACCATACACGCAGAAATGAATGCGCTTCTATACTGTGCAAAAGAAGGCATCCCTGTTAGCAACTGTGTTGCATATGTCACCCATTTCCCTTGCCTGAATTGTACAAAATCCCTTATACAGGCAGGCATCAAAAAAATTTATTACAAAAATGACTACCGAGTGGATGATTATGCTGTGGAGCTTCTGGAAAGAAACAATATCGGCTATGAAAAAATCACCTAGAGAATGGCATCCTTAGCAAGCTGATCAGCCTCATCATTAAGCTCATTGCCCGAGTGTGCCTTAACCTTGATGAATTTTACCTCCAACCTGTCCTTGATGGAGTCATAATATTTCTTATAGTCCCTTGTACCATCCCTATTGGTTTTCCAATTACCCTTTGCCCAATTTTCTATTCCAGTGTAATCGTAATGGAGGTAAAGGGTTTTCTTCTTTTGTGCAAGAGCCCAGTCCATTGCCACCATGGCTCCCTTTAGCTCGCCTGCAACATTCCTCATTGATGCAAGCTGAGGATTCTCTTCCCTCCCGCTAAACCCATGCTTCTGTCCATCTGATATTATTACGACTCCATAGCTGTAGGTTCCGGTATCCAAATTGTAGCTTCCATCCACATAGGCTACAGCAGCCTCCACATCGTCAATTTCTTCGATTATCCTCTCAGATCTCTCATTGTCACCTAAAAACCCTTCCGCTTCCGACTTGCTATTGAATTTCTTGTAAACTGCTCCTGGAAATCCATGCACCTGATTTTTGCATTCCTCCCAGCTATTATAAATTCCTGGAACCAAACCTTTTTTAACTGCATAATAGAATTTTGCCATGATTCACCCCTTAATCCCTTATTCTAAACTGATTATAACATATTTAGGATTATGAAGCTCAAACCTTGAAACTTGATATTGAAGCATCGTTAATTCTTTATCATTTTAGTATGGTCTCCCTTCCAAATTCAACACTCAGATTGACAATTTCTCTATATGTTAACCTGCTTTCTAGTGTATAGTTGTTATATGTTTGCCATTTTGTAACATTTGTCCACAATACTTTGTTATAATTTTATCTATTAATTGTATATTTCAAATTTTCTTTAAATTGTATTGAATTTCCATATTCTTTCTGTTAAAATTAAAGTTGGTTGTTTTAAACGCATGGGGAAAACGTTTAACCTGCAACCATAGGCAATCCACCAATTGCTGAGTCAAAGGTACATTGAAAAAATAATACTAGGAGGTAATTTATGGATTTTATTATGAATCTTAACAGTGCCGTCAATAGCTTTGTATGGGGACCACCTATGCTATTCCTATTGGTAGGTACAGGAGTTTACTTAACCATTGGAACTAATTTCTTTTCTATTCTTAAGCTTGGTTACGTACTAAAAAACACATTACTTAAAATCTTCTCCAAGGATCAGTCAGGAGAAGGAGAAATCACGCCATTCCAGGCAGTTGCAACTGCACTTGCAGCAACTGTTGGTACTGGTAACATAGCCGGTGTTGCAACAGCGATAGCCCTTGGTGGACCAGGTGCAGTATTCTGGATGTGGGTATCAGCAATATTCGGTATGACAACAAAATTCGGCGAAGTTGTTCTTTCAATCAACTTCAGGGAGAAGACTGAGGACGGACGTTTCGTAGGAGGACCTATGTACTACATAGCAAACGGTCTTAACATGAAGTGGCTTGCTACAATTTTTGCCATATTTGGAGCTCTTGCAGCTTTCGGTATCGGTAATATGGTTCAGTCAAATTCTGTTGCAGCTTCACTTCAGGAATCATTCAACATTTCCCCACTTGTAACAGGTCTTGTTCTTGCAGTTCTTACTGCTCTTGTAATCCTTGGTGGTATCAAGAGAATCGGTTCTGTAACCGAGAAGCTTGTGCCTGGTATGGCAACAATCTATATCCTTGGTGCAATTTTTATTATCATTATGAACGGATCACATATTCCTGAAGCATTTGGTTTGATATTCGGAAATGCATTCACGGGAACAGCTGCCGTAGGTGGATTTGCAGGTTCAACACTTGCAATGGCAGTTAGATTCGGAGTTGCACGTGGAGTATTCTCAAACGAGGCAGGACTTGGTAGTGCACCTATAGCCCATGCCGCTTCAACCACTGACCACCCTGTAAGACAGGGACTTTGGGGAGTATTCGAGGTATTTATGGATACAATTGTAATCTGTACCCTTACAGCTCTTGCAATTCTTGTTTCAGGTCTTTGGAACACTGGAGCCACCGGTGCCGCACTAACAACTCAGGCATTTGACGAAGCGATACTAGGTGGAGGATACATTGTATCAATAGGTATCATGCTATTCGCTTTCTCAACCATACTTGGATGGTCATACTATGGCGAGAGATGTGCTGAGTACCTGTTTGGAGAGAAGGCAATCGTCCCTTACAGAGTAATCTGGATTCCATTTGTAGTTATCGGAGCAATTGGAGGATTGGAGTTTATTTGGGATCTTGCAGACACAATGAACGGTCTTATGGCTATACCAAACCTTATAGGTGTTCTTATGCTTAGTGGAACTATCATAAAGCTTACAAAGGAATTCTTTGCAAGTGAAAAAGAAAAAGGTAATATGTAATCATAACTGAAGCGAGGCATTTGCCTCGCTTCTCTTTTCTTATATTCTATCTTGAATGTGCAATCCTGCTTGCAGAAGCAGCTGCAATTGCAGCCACGATGTCATCAAGAAAAGTGTGGCATGCCTCTCCTTTTTTTGTGTCCAGCTCCTTTATTATGCCAACCTTCTCCTTGTCCAGATAACCGAAATTAGTCAGACCGATTGTTCCATAAACATTTACGATGGATAATGGAAGAATTTCATCTATTCCATACAGACCTTCATCTGCAGCAACTATGCTTTGCAAAGGCTCCGGCAGGAGTTTCTTCTCAGTGAGCTCATCAATTGCTATTCCAGTTATTATGGCATGGATTATCTCCCTCTTGCTAAGTACCGCATCAATATTCTCCAGGCAAATATCAATTGTGAGATCATCGTAATAATCCTTTTGAAGATCCATTACGATCTCTGCAATCTGTTCGAGCTGCACCCCTCTCCTGTTAAGCATCTCGATTGTCATTACCTTCAGCTCATCCATATCATACTTGTGACTGTATTTGTCCTTTCCTTTTGCCATGTGTGTACCCTCCTTTGAATTTACATTTGATGTATACCCATCATTACTCTCTGAACTCACAAGGGGTTTATGAAAACTTGATTTTTTAATAACGAGAGTGTATAATCTATAGGTACATTTAAAGGAAAGGAGATGAAAATGATGAAGAAATTTTTGGTTATCCTTTTGACACTTGCCATGGCAATGAGCCTTGCAGCATGTGGAGGAGGAGAAGAGCCAGCAGCTGAAGGTGGCGAGCCTGTAGTTCTTACTGGTGTAGGAGAAGGCTTTGGTGGAGACATCACCGTTGAGGTTACCCTTGAGGGAGAAGACATCACCAACGTGGTAGTTCTTGAGCACAGTGAGTCAGCCGGAATTAGCGACCCAGCAATAGAAGAGGTTCCTGCGGCAATCGTTGCAGCTGATTCAACTGATGTAGATACAGTATCTGGAGCTACATATACCAGCGATGGTATCATTGAAGCAGTTAACGCCGCTCTTGAAAGCGCTGAGTAATTCAAATAATAGATCTTAAAAAAACCCTTGTCGGTCTATCCGATAAGGGTTTTTTATTGATGATGAATCTTCAGATGCTTTTCTTAATCCTGATCTTCTTTTTTTGCAAATAATCCAGATAGGAATATTCCCAGTTCCATCAGCACCAGCATGGGTAGTCCCAGCAGAAGCTGCGATATAATGTCAGGCGGCGTTATTATTGCAGCCAGAACAAATATGCCTAAAACCATATATTTTCTGTTCTTCTTAATAAAGCTTACCTTAACTATTCCAAATCTCGTTAACAGTATCATCAGTATCGGCAATTCGAAAATTGCCCCAAAAGCAACTACTGTACTAAGTACAAAGCTCATGTAGCTATTGAAGCTTATCATTGGTGAGATTATATCCATCTGGAATCCCATGAAAAACACCAATACTATTGGTATTACCATAAAATATGCAAACAATGCTCCTGCTATGAAAAACAGCCCTCCCATTGATATGGCTGCAGCAACAAGCTTTCTTTCCTTAGCGTTGAGTCCTGGACTTACAAACAGCCATACCTGAATTATCAGGAAGGGTGCTGCTATTATTAGCCCTCCGATCATTGCCAGTTTTACATTTGCCAAAAGAAGCTCCGCAGGGGAAATAAACACAAATTCAATGTCTCCAGCCAAATCCACCATGTCCCTGATTATCCTCTCGGCAAAGCTATAGCATATAAGAGCTGCCGCTATGAAGAACACCGCAGAATAAATCAACCTCTTGCGAAGCTCCTCAAGATGCTCAGTCAATGTAAGGTTTTTACCATCGTTTTCACTTGTCTTCCTTCTCATCAGCTTCTTCCTTCTCTTTAGAATCATTATCTGCTCCAGCCTTGAACTCCTTTAGGGCCTTTCCTAAAGATTTTCCTATTTCAGGTAGCTTTGATGGCCCAAATATAACCAAGGCAATTGCCAAAATCAAAATCAGCTCAGGCATTCCCAATCTTCCAAATCCCATAACTCAACCTCCCATATCGATATATTTTTATCAATCCTCATGGACTGATTCTACCACTTCTCGGCCCATATTACAACTTCATTTTGAATATTATCTATATGTTCCTTAGAAACGGGACCTTTAGTCCACCATTTTTTGTCTGTAGGGATAGGTGTCCACCAGCTCACCCAGCGCAAAAAACCTCTTGCCATTCTTAGATGTGTAGTAGCAGGTCATCAGCGAAATAATTGGCTTTCCCCTTTCCTCGGCCTGCTCATGGTCCAGCATATATAGTGCTGTCTCCGGCACAAGGACAGTCTCATATATTTCGTATTCGTATACATTTATCTTATCGGTAATCCTGACATTCATACCTGGCTCTGCATTAAGGAGATTTCCAAACAGCAAACTTGGATCCTTCATGTAATGGGAAGCAAGGGAATAATTTCCTTCACCCATTGTTAAGTCTGGTACCATTGTTCCAGCTCCAGCCATGAGATTTGCGTCTGAAACACCTTTCAGTATGGGCAGGTTAATACCTAAATCATCTATGGTCAGGATTCCTATAACATTTTCATCCTTGAATTGTCTAACACCAGCAACTGCATTTGTGGTTGAGACATCCTCTATTGCGGTAAAATCATACTCAGCTTCACGTTGGTTATTCTCACGAATCTGCTCCTCAGTGATTTCTTGGACCACTGTTGCTCCTTTTTCAACCTGTCTCTTTATAAGAAGCTCAGGTAAAAACTGATAAGCAATCAGAACTGCTCCCATAATTATCAATAAAGTCGATATCCATCTTCTCATAGCATTCACCTCTAGTTATAGATACCCACGTTAGGTATTAATATCACATCCTGATTGAATAACGGCTTCTCTTGCAAGGACCCGAAGGGCATCCACATAGCTTACTTCCTCAGGCAATCCATACATGTCGTAGGCAACCGAAAGCTCTGTACAGCCTAAGATTATTACTTTTGAACCCTGATCCTTCAATTCCCCTATGGCCTTGTTAAAACCTTTAAGGTCATTGTCATACATGCCCTTCTTGATATTGTAGATCAAGTCCATAACCGCATCCTGCTGAGCACCTGTAGGTATTGCATATTCAATACCCTGCTTTTCCAGTTCACTGCTGTAGACACCGGATGAAATCGTTCCGCTGGTGGACAACAGTCCCACCTTCATACCCGGAAAATCTTTTTTTATTGTACTAACTGTCTCACTGATCATATTGATAAAAGGTATATCTGCAGCACTCTTGAGTTCATCATAGAAATAATGCGCTGTGTTGCAAGGCATTACCAAAAAATCCGCTCCTGCCTCCTTAAGCCTTTTTACAGATTTTGTCAACTCCTCCATCGGACTTTCTCCTCCCTGGAGAATGTAGCTTGTCCTGTCAGGAATTTTAGTGTTGCTGTCAATTATTGTGTGAGGGTGATCCTGGTCCAGATCCGCCTTTGTGTAAAGTACAATTTTTTCAAAAAGCTTCGCAGTTGCCAAGGGACCCATTCCACCTATTATACCAATGGTCTTTTTCATGCTACACCTCTCCGAACCAGAGTTTAAGCTCGCGTTTTGCAGCCTCTTCAGAATCGGATGCATGTATCAGATTCTCCGTTTTGGAATTGGCAAAATCGCCTCTTACTGTTCCAGGAGAGGCACATGCGGGGTCTGTTTCCCCAATCAACTTCCTCATTATGCTTATGGAATCCTTTCCTCCCACCTGGATTGCCACCACCTTGCCGCTGGTCATAAATTGGATCAGGTCTTTATAAAACCCCTTCTCACAATGTTCTTTATAGTGCTCTTCCAGCATCTCTATTTCGGGCATTAACATTTCCAGTCTATTAATTAATAAACCTTTTTTTTCAATCCTTGACAGTATTTCACCAATGAGCTTTCTTCTAACTCCATCTGGCTTGATCATAACAAAAGTCTTCTCCATGAATCCTCCCCCTGACATAATCTAGTTAATCTGTGGCGATTGCTCCACCTGATCTTGAAATCGCCTTGAAACCATCCGTCATTTCTATGGTCCCATCTGCAAATACCCAGATGGCTTCAAGACCATCCACTGACTCTACAAAATCCCTGCTTTCCCCATAAGGTAATAGAAATACTTCTGTTGAGTAAAAATCAGCAAGACCTGAGTCCTCAATCACTACATTTACCGCCCTGTAATATGATGCCGGCATCAATGTTCCAGGGTCTATTATATGATGAATCCTTTGGTCATCGACCACATAATACCTCTGATAGTCTCCAGAGCTAACAACTGAAATGTCATTCATAAAAACTGTATCAAGTATGTTAGAGCCATCACCAAAAATATTCTTGTCGGGATTCTGTATTCCTATACCCCATTTATCCTTGGCAGGATCCTTTGGCTTGCCGACAGCCCGAATATTTCCTCCTGCACTCATTATCCATGAGTCAAAGCCTGCCTCCAACAGTTCCTGAACAACGATTTCAGTTGCAAATCCCTTGGCTACAGCTCCCACATCGAGACTCATCTCAGGATCTTCCAGATAGACAGTCATATTTTCCTGGTCTACAATCACCTTGTTGATATCAGTGTGTTTATTGGCTTCTTCCAAAATCCCTATGGGTGGAATCTTTGCATTGTTTGGGTCGAATTCAGCATCATCTCTGTATTCTGACCAGATTGAAAGAACAGCACCAAAAGCTATGTTTGTCTTCTGGTTTGAATTATTGTACATTTCCTTGGAAAAGGTTATAAGGTCAATTATCTCCTTATCAACTTTCACTGGCTCAATTCCAGCATTATCATTTATTGTCTTGATGTTGTTTATACCCTCATAATTGTTGTACTTGTCATACAGCTTATGAAGTTCCAGCATCCTGTCGTGAATCTGGGTCATGTACCCCTTAAATTCGTCCTCTGTCTTCGTATACCCTATTACTTGTGTTACCGTATCGAATGAATCAAAGAAGGTGTCATTATACCTGTTGTATGCGACTCCCTCTGAGCATCCTGACAGAATATTTATCAGGATTCCTATCATCAATATATAACTTATTTTTTTCATCTAAATCACCCTCACTAATCATACCAAAAATGGAGTTGCCAGGCAAACAAAAAAGGCTCCCAAAACGGGAGCCTTGATTACATTATTTTGCTATTTCGTATGCCTCTTCAACAACGTAGATGTAATCCTCTACACCAACTGTTACTGATGAAACCAAATCTTCTTCAGTGGTGTTTCCATCTTCCATTGACATTCCTGCTATTTCATCTACAGTTTTGCCAACCATCCAGTCAGCCAATGCAGCTGCCTGCTCATACCACTCTTTACCGATTTCAGAAGCTCTGATCATACCATAGTCTTCCTTAAGCTCGTTCTTGGTTTCAAGCTCAGCTTCCTTGTCAGTTTCAACTTTGCCTTCAAGGTCATACTGAATCTTAACCTGAGCTGTATCAATTACAGCGCCAGTCACTTTACCTTCTGCATCAAATGCAGTTGCTGCCAATACATTGTCAACTTGAGCCATTGCTCCTGCATCTTCAGTTGCATCCTTTGACTTGGCGATTGAAATCTTAACTCCAAGGCCTACAGTTTCTCCGCCTTCAGTGTCAATAGCCTCTGCCCATGCCTGCTCCAGTGCTGCAAGGTAAGCATCCACTCCAACAGTTACTGATGATACAAGATCTTCTTCAGCTGGAACTCCGTCTTCCAGAGCCATTCCTGTAATTTCTTCTACAGTCTTGCCAACCATCCATGCTTCAAGTGCTTGTGCTTGCTCGAACCATTCTTTGCCAATTTCAGAAGCCCTAATCATTCCATAGTCTTCTCCAAGCTCTTTCTTGGTTTTGAACTCGCCTTCCCTGTCAGTTGAAACTGCCATATTCTCGTCGAATGCAACTCTTGTTTGAGCTACATCAAGCTCAGCGCTTACAACTCTACCTTCTGCGTCAAATCCAACAGCAATAACTGTTACATCTGATTGTGCCTGTGCTGTCTTGTCTGCTTCTGCATCAGTTGACTTGGCAATTGAAATTACATGGCCAAGACCCAACTTTGCAATCGCTCCTGCCTCTGCTGGTTCTTCAGCAGGCTCTTCTGCAGGTTCTTCCACTGCTGGTTCTTCCACTGCTGGCTCTTCAGCAGGCTCCTCAGCAGGCTGTGTACATCCTGCAAGTAGACTCATACTAAGTACAAGTACCAATAATAATGATAATAATTTTTTCATTCTTCACCCTCCATGATTTTTTATAGGTTCAAACAACATGCTAATTATACCACATGGAAGATTTGTAATCAATACATATCGTTAAATTTATATTTATCAATGCGTTATGGGATTATGTCATTTTACTTCACACACCAATCCCTAAAATCAGCTCTTTTCACTTAGGTCAAGCACCTCGTTGATCTTTGGAATATACTTGTCACCAGACCTTTCACCGTACAGGATCATACTGAGGTATACTTCAGACGTTCCTATTTTTTCTGCCAGTTTCTTCTGGGTAAGGTTCATCTGGACAAGTCGCTTCTTGACCTTGTAACCAAAAGGTGTCAGGTTTCTTTTTCTCATTGAGATCACATCCTTAATTTTTTGTAGCATTTATGTATTCAGATATGGTAGAATATATATATTGTGACGTTAATGCGATAATATATTCATACTTATTGGTCAACACGGAGGTGATAATATGTCCACCATCGGACAAAGATTAAGAACTGCAAGAAAGTCAAAAAAACTTTCACTGCTTGATGTACGGGATCTTACAGGTCTTTCTACCGGAAACCTCAGTGATCTTGAAAACGATAAGTTTTCTCCCTCAGCTAATACACTGATCCAGCTGCGGCAGGTATTGAATGTTTCAATAGATTGGATGCTTACAGGCAACCTTCCTAAGGATGTTCCTTCAGAGGAAGTCATCAGAGAGAAAACTCCAGCATACCTTAGCAATGACGAAAAAATGCTGCTGGATATGTACCATAGACTTGACAGTGATGATAGAAAAAACATTATTGGCTATATGAATCTCATTGCAGGAAAAGAAAGAGGTTGATTTTTTTGTTCAAATGATTAATTATTAACCACTGTTACTTCCTAAAATATGGATATTACTTATCTACCCAGAAATTGTAGTAAAATAACATCAATTAAGAAAACAAAGCCGCATTCCAAGGAATGCGGCTTTTAAACTACTATTTTATTATTCAACTGTCACTGATTTTGCAAGATTTCTCGGCTTGTCCACATCATTACCCCTTAACAGTGATGTGTGATAGGACAGTAGCTGAGGGAACAGGACGGCAAGTAAAGGCATAAATATATCAAATGTCTCCTCAAGATAAATCACCTTGTCACATACCTCTTCCAAATCGGTATTGCTGCTTCTTGTAACCCCTATTACGTAAGCTCCACGTGCCTTCACTTCCTTTATGTTTGAGACCATCTTGTCGTAAAGTCTGGATTGTGTCGCCAATGCGATGACAGGAGTACCTTCCTCTATTAGTGCAATTGTTCCATGCTTAAGCTCTCCTGCAGGAAATGCCTCGGTATGGATATATGAAATCTCCTTTAGCTTCAGGGCACCTTCCATGGCAGTGAAGTAATCAAGTCCTCTTCCAAGATAGAAAAGGGAGTTTTTGTCCTTAATGAGCTCTCCAACAACCTTGGCGGTCTCATTGCTTCCCTCAAGGGAATTCTCCACCTTTCCTGACAGGCTCTTTAGCTCTGTAAGAATTTCAGTGTAGCATTCCTCAAGAAGTGTACCCTTCAGTCTACCAAAGTAAAGAGCAAGCATATAGAAGGCAACCAGCTGAGTGGTGTAGGCTTTGGTTGATGCCACTGCAATTTCAGGTCCGGCCCAGGTGTAGAATATGTCATCAGATTCCCTTGCCACTGAGCTACCCACCACATTGGTGATGGAAAGAATTCTTGCTCCTCTTGATTTCGCATCCTTGAGTGCTGCCAGAGTATCTGCCGTCTCACCTGACTGGCTTACAATGACAACAAGTGTCTTCTCGTCTATGAAGTGTTCTCCATATCTAAATTCTGAAGCAATGTCAGCAATAACGTTAATATTCATAAATGTCTGGAATAGGTACTTTCCAACAAGTCCTGCGTGATATGCGGTTCCACAGCCCACTATATATATCTTGTCAATTTCCTTTAGGGTCTTTTCATCTATTGCTATGTTCTCCAGGTAGATCTCACCTTTTTCATCAAGTCTTCTTTCAAGGGTGTCCTTGATGGCTGAAGGTTGCTGATAGATTTCCTTGAGCATGAAATGGTCAAATCCCTCCTTGGTTGCAGACTCAACATCCCACTGGATTTCCTTGATTTCCCTCATTACAGGCTTTCTTCCAGTTGTGTAAATTTCATAGCCCTCTTCAGTCAGCCTCACAATGTCCCTATTCTCAAGATAGATAACCTTGTTTGTGTACTTTAGTATCGCAGGGATGTCTGAAGCCACAAAATGCTGATCTGATCCTATTCCCAGTATCAATGGGCTTTCATTTCTTACGGCAATTATTTCGTGGGGATTGCTCTTTGCCACAACCCCAAGTGCATATGCACCCTGAAGCCTCTCCTCAGCCAAGAAAACCGCTTCCAAAAGGTCTCCGCTGTAATAGGAATCTATCAGATGAGCGACTACCTCGGTGTCAGTTTCTGAAACAAAGGTGTAGCCCTTATCACGAAGCTCCTCCTTCAATGCTCTGTAGTTTTCAATGATACCATTGTGAACAACAGCTATGGATCCGTCGCTGTTAGTATGGGGATGGGAGTTCACATCAGATGGTGCTCCATGGGTTGCCCATCTTGTATGACCAATTCCAACATTTCCCCTTATTGGATTTTCCATTAGGCTGTCAACCAGATTGCTCAGCCTTCCAACATGCTTCCTGGTCTTAAGGGACCCCTCTTCTATCAAAGCAACCCCTGCAGAGTCATAGCCCCTGTATTCTAATTTTTCAAGTCCATCAAGTATTACACTTTGGGCATCCTTTCTGCCAATATATCCAACTATTCCACACATATTATTCCTCCTTATGTTTATTCACACCTAAAAAAAGACGCCAGCAAGCCGACGTCTAGTACTTCACCAGTGAATTTATATAGTGGTCCTTCAGCTTGTCTCTTCCATTCAAGAATGTAAGTTCTATTACAAATTCCAGTGCAACCACCTTACCACCCAAAGACTCTATAAGAGCTGTGGCAGCTGATACAGTTCCCGCAGTTGCCAGCAGGTCGTCAACTATCGCAACCCTGTCTCCCTCTTCAATTGACTCAGTGTGCATCTCCAATGTATTTGTACCATACTCCAGTTCGTATTCATAGCTTGTTGTTTCTCCTGGAAGCTTTCCTGGCTTTCTTATTGGCACAAAGCCAACTCCAAGTCCGTAGGCCACCGCAGCGCCAAATAGAAATCCTCTAGCCTCCGGTCCAACTATATAGTCAACATTCTTGTCCTTAAGGTCCTCCACCATAAGTGAAACAGCTGAAGTGAATGCCTCAGCATCTCTTGTCAAGGTTGTAATATCCTTAAAGCTCACACCTTCAATTGGAAAATCTTCAATTTCTCTAATTTTAGACTTAAGATCCAAAATTTTTCCTCCTCTGCAATACAGATTTTTCAACTCACATACTTAGTTTACCATATATGCTGCCATTAAAAAACATTTTTTTACAGCAGAAAGCCTCCCTCGGACACTCTCCTTTTCAAGGGTTTGAAAAGCTCCTCCTCATCTATTTGTGGATTGACTTCATGGATATATCCAAGCGCAACTCCAGCGCCCCTATCCATTCCCTGGCAGCCTGCAAGTAATACTATATCATCTTTCCCTGATTTTTCAAGAACGAGCCTTATTGCCTCCTCCAAGGTATCATAGATTGTATACTCCAGGCCTGCTTCATCCAGAACCTCTCTAAAAACCTTCTCTTCTTCCTCCGTTACCTGATCCTTCCAGGTGA
>Ga0334892_1000628_pt1 | contig 39539 bp, 31 predicted proteins | sample GraSluR3_MG_4_FD_207213 | JGI IMG/M metagenome (GOLD analysis project Ga0334892, IMG submission 207213) | Sludge microbial communities from methane-producing bioreactor in Wageningen University, Netherlands - Granular Sludge_15_04-R3 | ecosystem: Engineered > Bioreactor > Anaerobic >...
TCTTCTGTATGTTTCCCCTGCTGTTGCTGGCCGCTATTACCGGAACCGACAATACCCGGAGTAAATAATAATCTTGAAATGGATGACAGTCAGAAACCTCTCTTTTCATCCGGTCTTATCGCTGACTTTCAGTATTGCGATTGCGAGCCCTTCAACAGGAGGCGCATAGAAAAGCCAGACAGAGTGGCCTGACAGTATTTAATCTTTGATCTTTATGAAGTTAAAATCGGTCTCAAGCACTGATTCAATATACTCTCCCCTCTCAAGTATATCTTCATCACCATCTTCATAATACCAATTAACCTTAAGTCTGGCATTCCTGAAAGTGACCGCTGATGTCCTCTGAATAAGGGTAATAAGTACTTTTGCCGTTGCACTGTTAAAATATTCCAGGCTTATGTCAATACATGTCAGCTGGCCCGGATTTTTAACATATTCTGCAATCCATTCAAGTACAGGTTGGTAAAAATCTGCTGCGTTCTCAAGAATCGACCGGCCCTTGATCCTTATTATTCCTCCCGGGTCAAGTATTATTTCGGGTGAGTTCTTTGTCTGATCCTTCCTGAATAATTGCATATGATAAAGAAATCATTAAAATTCCACTCTTCCCCCCTCAACTCTACAGACCGTATCTCGCTGCCGGGACGACATCAAGACCGGTGAAATCACTGCGAATATACTTATAATATCCCGTAATTGCAATCATAGCTGCATTATCGGTTGTGTAAACGAAATCAGGAATAAAAAGTTGCCATCCTCTCGCCGAAGCTTCTTCCTGAAGCCTGCCTCTCAATCCGGAATTTGCCGAAACACCGCCTGCTAGCGCTACTCTGGTAATCCCGGTACTGGCTACAGCCTCAACTACTTTATCGGTTAGTATTGATACGATAGTATGCTGCAGAGAAGCAGCAAGATCATCACTGTTCTCGCTTACGAAATCAGGATTTTCACGAATCTTTTCCCTGAGAAAATAGAGAAAACTGGTCTTTAATCCACTGAAGCTGAAATCAAGGCCCGGCATGGAAGGTTTGCTGAACCTGAACCTGTTTTTATCTCCCCTTACTGCCATCCGGTCAATAACCGGACCGCCCGGATAGGGCAAACCCATTACCTTTGCACATTTGTCAAATGCCTCACCGGCTGCATCATCTGTAGTCATGCCAATAACTTCCATATCAAGATGATCCCTTACGATAATCATCTGAGTATGACCTCCCGAAACCAGCAGGCAAAGAAAAGGAAACTCAGGCATAGCCTTCTCCCTCTCCTTTTCTCTGATGAAATGTGCAAGCACATGGGCCTGAAGATGATTCACCTCTATCAGAGGAATGTTACGTGCCACTGACAAACCTTTGGCAAATGAGACTCCCACCAGTAATGACCCAAGCAAGCCCGGACCTTTAGTAAAAGCAATAGCATCGACATCTTCAAGACCGATGCCTGCCCGTTCAAGAGCCTGATCAATAACAGGTACTATATTTGCCTGATGTGCCCTCGATGCAAGCTCAGGAACGACTCCTCCGTAAGCACGGTGGATATCCTGGTTTGTGATAAGATTTGACAATATTATTCCGTCTCTGATAATCGCCGCAGCAGTGTCATCACATGAAGATTCTATTCCCAGAATTGTTATTGGCATACTCTTTGTTTTTCAATCAATTTTAGGTTATTTTGAATGCTCAAACCGTGGTAATTTCTGATGGTCAAAAGTATTAAAAAAAGATACAGGATCATTATTATCGTGACAGCAATTATCGTGCTGATTCCGGCTGCAATATTCCTGTTTGTAAGGCTTCCGGCCGTGCAAACATTAATCGTTAACAAAATTACATCAAGGTTTGAAAACAACCTGAATGCAGACATCTCTGTAGGTAAGGTACACTACACATTTTTCAATAAACTGACGCTGGAGGATGTTCTGTTCCTTGACAATAACAGCGATACACTGCTTTATGCCGGAGAAGCAAGGGCTGGGCTAAGAAGACTTGGTATAGGCCGCAGAATACTCCATTTATCAAGAGTTTCGGTGAGAGATCCGGTAATGAAAATAGTTACTGACTCCACCGGTGTCAGCAATCTGAACCTCTATCTCTCACAATTGATTAAACCTTCCCGTGAGAGAGATTCCTCGAAGATGGTTGTGCGTATAAACCATATAGAGGTATACAATGGTAAATTCATTCTGAAAAATCTGTCTGAACCCAGAAAAGAGGTTAAGGAAGGTATTGACTTTAAAGACCTTGAGCTGTCGGAATTAAATGCGATAATAGAAGATTTTATCGTTAAGGACGACACCACCTCAATGATGATCTACAGAGCCTCCTTCAGGGAAAAAACCGGATTTGAAGCAGATCGCCTTACTTCAGAATTCCGGGTAACAAAAGATGCAATGGAGTTTGCCAATGCTGAGATTTATACAGCTGGCAGCTCAATTACAGGCGAAACCATAACCCTGCTGTACGATAAACCACAGGCTTTCAAGAATTTCGTAGAAGATGTGAGAATGAGGCTTACCCTCAGAAACTCCATAATCGCAACAGAAGATTTAGCATTCTTCGTTCCCTCAATTGCAAAATATAACGGTCCGGTTAGTTTGTCAGGAGTAATATCAGGCACAGTCGCCCAACTAAGGGGGAGAAACCTGTTTATTGAAGGAGGAGACATCACCAGTATCACGTGTAACTTTGACCTTTCCGGATTGCCTGACATCGACAATACGTTTATCTTCATAGATATCAATGAACTTAATACGCGTATCTCTGACATCGGGAAAATAGGACTGGCAGACTCATCTAAATTACCGGCTGACCTGGACACCATTGCCGGACCGATTAAGTTCAGGGGAACGTTCTCAGGGTTTATTACAGACTTTGTTACTTACGGAACCCTGTTTACATCAGCCGGTTCATTATCAACGGATATCTCTTTCAGACCCTCAGAAAAAAATGAATTCAGATACAAAGGATACCTCACGGGCAGCGGAGTAAATGCCGGCAGCCTGTCAGGTTATTCTGATATGCTGGGTAAAGTCTCATTTCAAATCAACGTCGACGGTAAGTCCAGGTCATTTAAAGAATTTGACGCAGTACTCGATGGAACCATAAGCAGCGCTGAAATCAACAGGTACGTCTATCGTGACATCGGGATGAGTGGCGACTTCACCGAGAAGAGATGGAATGGTGCAATAAATATCAGGGATGAAAATCTGGATCTTGATTTCATAGGATTACTTGATTTTAAAGATACTATCCCTGAATTTGATTTCTCACTAAATATTCCAAAGTCTAACCTCCATAATCTCAATCTCGATAAAGCCGATTCAGCAAGTTCGTTTACGGTTCTGATGACAGCGAATTTCAAGGGCAATAATATCGACAATGCATCAGGAGAAATAAGACTGATCAACTCAGCACTCTCAAGGGGTGAAAAAAAACTCGAGATATATAATAGTTCGCTGCAGACATGGGCAGACAACGAAACCAGGGCCATGGATCTGAATTCTGACTTCGGCAACCTCAGGCTGAGAGGGGAATATAATTTTGCAACTCTCACAAAATCATTCAAAAACCTGCTTGCAGAACTTATGCCATCAGAATTTGGAAAATATGCATCAGCAGATCTGTCCGGCGAAAATAATTTTGAACTCGAAGCAGAGCTGAAAGAAACCGATAAACTCAATGAATTTCTGGGCACCGGAATGAAAATAGCCCCCGGCAGCAAGATAATAATGAAATACAACGAGCTGGAGAAGACAACAGCTGAGGCTAATTTCGAAAGTTTAGCCTACAAGGGTAATGAAATGAAAAAAATGAATCTCTCTTTTGAGGCTCTTGATTCCGTTTCTGAACTCGAAATAACGTCTGGTGCTTTTACCCTGGCAGGTAAGCTTGTGCTGGGCGGATTCAATATCTTTATGGAGACAAAACCAGACGTGGCAAGTCTTTATGCCGGATGGGACAACAATGATATGAGCGTAACGAAGGGGGATCTGAGATTGACAACCTCGTTCCACAACATCGATTCCGTAAAACTCGCCTCGGTTGCAATTGAACCAACCGAGATATGGATCAGAGATGATAAATGGACAATAAACCCTTCTGAAATAACGGTTCAGAAAAAAAATATCACGATAGAGGAGCTGCTTATCAATAGCAGTCAAAATTTCTACCGGCTTTCAGGTACCGTGTCTCCACATAAAACCGATACACTCCACCTTGAATTTGATGGCATCAATATAGGCGGACTGAATTACCTCTCAGACCCGCCTCAGGCCGATAAACTGAAGTTTTCTGTGGGAGGCAGCCTCTCAGGTCGGGTTATACTCACAGGAATACTCGGTGATGTAATGCTTGAAACTGATGACGTTGTCGTCGAGAATTTTCGCCTTATCGATCATGAATACGGAAACCTTTATCTGAAATCTGTCTGGGATAATACCAGCAGGCTGGCAGGCATAACACTCTATAACGACCTTAACGGTGTAAGGGCACTCGACCTTAATGGCTTCTATAACCCAGAAGATAAAGATATTACTCTTACTGCCACCGCAAACAGATTGCCTGTAGACATTCTTAACCCGCTGCTGAAAACATTTGCATCGGGTATAGGAGGATACGCCTACGGTTCCGTGAATCTGTCAGGCAGACTCAAAGAACCTGTACTAACCGGCTCTCTTTTTGTTGAAGATGGAAAAATAAAGGTCGATTACCTCCAGTCGCAGTACTTCTTCAATGATAGTATCAGATTCGACCAGAGGGGAATCATATTCAACAATATATCGATGACTGACGACCGTGGCAATACTGCATTGATGAATGGCATAATAAGACACAGGAATTTCAGGGATTACGGTATAGACCTTACTTTCAACGCCAACCAGATGAAAGTGCTGGATACCCGTCAAAAAGACAATGACATTTTCTACGGCACAGCATATGCCACAGGAGCAATAGCAATAAGGGGCAGTGAAGGTAATATCGGATTTGATATTTCGGCCCGCACTGACAGAAACACCAGGTTCTTCATACCGATGAATTCAACCCAGAGTATCGGCGATTATTCATTTGTGACCTTTACAAGTTCAGACATACCATTAGATCAAAGTAATAATCAGTCTGCGCGAACCGCACAGTCAGAGGAGAGTGCCATCTCACTGAATTTCGACCTTGATGTGACTCCCGAAGCAGAGGTGCAACTGGTTCTTGATGCAAAGGCCGGTGATGTAATGAGAGGACGCGGATCGGGCAAACTGAATGTCAGCCTTACGCCAAAAGGAGATTTCACACTGTCGGGCGACTACATACTTAGCTCGGGAGACTACCTCTTCACACTTGGCAATATGTTCAACAAACGGTTTAGCGTCGATGAGGGCAGCAGACTGTCATGGAACGGAGATATTACAGATGCCGACATAGAGATAACAGCAAGATACAGACTCGAAGCTTCACTGTATGACCTGCTCCAGGATGAGAGATTCAGGGACAGAATACCCGTTGAGTGTATTCTCGACCTCAGCGGCAAATTAATGAATCCTGTTATCGTCTTTGATATAAACCTGCCCACTGCCGATGAGCAGACCAGAAGCTATCTCCGGAATGCTATAAACACTGATGAGGAACTTGTAAGGCAATTTGCCTACCTGCTGGTAATGGCAAGATTCTACCCCGACCCGGCATTCCGTGCCGGTACCAATGCAATACCGACTGCCGGTGCCGGCATGTCGGCCATAGGTAATACAATGGAGATGGTTTCAAATCAGCTGACCAACTGGTTGTCGCAGATAAGCAACGACTTCGATCTTGGATTTGTCTACCGACCGGGTAATGAAATAAGTGCACAGGAAGTTGAAATGGCCTTTTCAACACAGCTTCTGAATGACAGGGTAACCATAAATGGAAATTTTGACGTTGGAACCGGAACGGCTCAAACAAGCTCAACTGCAACCACTGTAACCGGTGCATTCGACGTTGAAGTAAGAATAACGGAAAAACTCAAGTTTAAATTTTTCAACAGGTCAAACGACAATATCTTCTACGAAACTTCTCCCTACACCCAGGGTGTAGGTATCTTCTTCAGACATGAATTTGACAACTTCAGAAACATCTTCCGAAGAAAAATTGAGGCTGCGGGCAGGAAGGAGGAGGAAACAAAACCGGTAAAGGAGAAGTGATTTTCCAATATGCATGACTCTGTTACGCCAGAACCTCAAACAGGGTCTTCTTCTGACATTTATCAACAGTCAGGATAATACAGAGACCTTTTAGACGTTTTTTTAATAACTTCGCGCTTGAATTTAAAAATATCGATTTATGATCCTTTTTAGCAGCATGTTTCAGGAATTTCCTGCCACTCTTGAAGAACCACAGGAAATCAGCATATCATTTATTGATCTGGCAATTAAGGGAGGATGGGTTATGTTACCTATACTACTGCTTTCATTTATTGCCATCTATATTTATGTTGAAAGATACTACGTGATTACACGCGCAGGCAAGGAGGATATGAACTTCATGAACCGGATCAAGGACTATATCTACGATGGTAAAATTGATGCTGCAATGGCTCTCTGCCGCTCAAATGACAGTCCGGCAGCAAGAATGGTGGAAAAAGGTATCAACAGGCTGGGCCGTCCCCTCAACGATGTCAATACCGCAATCGAGAATATTGGCAAACTTGAGATATATAAACTGGAGAAAGGACTCCCCGTGCTGGCAACAGTGGCAGGTGCTGCACCGATGATAGGATTTCTCGGTACGGTTATAGGAATGATTAAGGCATTCTATGATATGGCCAACGCCGGAAGCAATATAGACGTCTCAATGCTAAGCAACGGTATCTACACCGCGCTTGTAACGACTGTGGCAGGCCTTATAGTAGGTATACTTGCATATTTCGCCTATAACATGCTTGTAGTAAAGGTTGAAAAGGTGGTATTCAAACTTGAGGCTACTTCAACCGAATTTATGGATATTTTGAACGAACCTGTAAAATAGGCCTGAAATGCCAATAAAACAGAGAAACAGAGTAAGCGCGAGCTTCAGCATGGCAGGAATGTCAGACATTGTATTCCTGTTGCTGATATTCTTTATGATAACATCAACCCTTATACATCCTACTGCTCTCAAACTGCTGTTGCCGCGAAGCAGCCAGCAGACATCTGCAAAGCCGCTTACAACGGTCTCAATCACACCCGATATCCGCTTTTACGTTGAAGATAATGAGGTTGGGCTCGAAAACCTCGAAGCAGCTCTTATACAAAAAGTCGGTGAGTCAGAGGATATATACATCTCTATCCATAGCGATGAATCTGTGCCATGGAAATACGTAGTGGAAGTACTGAAAATTGCCAACAGGAACAAATTCAAGACTATCGTTGCAACAAGACCTGAGTGATAACAGAATTTATGAATTCCCTTCCGAAAAAGGCAAGGGAGTGGCAGGTGCGGTCATTTTTCATGCCGTCCTTATTGCTATTCTGGTCATTGCAGGACTCACTGCGAACCCGCCACAGACAGAGGAAGGGCTGTTGGTAAACTTCGGGTCTGATGACTTCGGATCAGGACTGGTAGAGCCTTCAGAAGCCACCCCGCAGGAATCCTCTCCCCCGCCACAACCTTCAACGCCTGTTACCTCACCCACTCAGGAAAGACCGGTTGAAACACAGGAACATGATGAGGAAACCCCTGTGGTAAAAAAGGTTACTGAGACTGACCCTGATGCCGAAAAGAAACGGCTGGAGGAGCTTGAAGCCGAGAAGAAGAGACTCGAAGCCCTTGAGGCCGAGAGAAAAAGGCTGGAAGCAGAAGAGCTTGAAAGAAAGAGGGTCGAAGAAGAACAGAGAAAGATTCAGGAGGCAATGGCACGCACAAAGGATGCTCTTAGCGGCCGGAATACAGCCACAAAGTCAACAGGAGAAGGTGATACAACAGGAACCGGTAATCAGGGCGTTAAAACAGGTTCTGTTGATCAGAGGACACGTGGTGAAGGCTCCGGTCTGGGAACGGGTGGTACCTCATATGACCTTGCAGGCAGAACGGCGCAATCGCTCCCTCAGCCTAGATATGAACTACAGGTTGAAGGTATCGTGGTCGTTGAAATTACAGTAGACCGCACAGGAAGGGTAACCGCAGCAAACCCCGGTGTAAAGGGTTCCACAACTCTCGATGAAAATCTGCTTAAAGTAGCCAGGGATGCTGCTCTTCAGGCGAGGTTCGACGCCAAGCCCGACGCTGCCATACTCCAAAAGGGAACCATCACCTACCACTTCATCCTGAGATAAAATAGTATCCGGAGAAAGTAATCTGCATCACCCTCTCAGGCAAAGAGGGTGCGTATCGCGTTTACAATAAGATCGATGACACCGGTAAGCTCCAGCGAAGAGACAAAGACAACTACCAGAAGTATTATCCTCACGAATCGTGGCCCCCAACTGACAGCAACCCTTGACCCCAGGAAAGCCCCGATTGCATTTCCGGAGGCAAGAATAAGTCCTGTCTTATAGTCTATCTGGGAAGAAAAGATGAAAACACCCATCGCGAAGATTGTGAAGACACCGGTAATGAAAACCTTCAGAGCATTGGCTTTGATAATATCTGTTCCCCCTCCGTATACCAGGCCTGCCAGCAGAAAGAATCCCACCCCTGCCTGAATAAAACCACCGTAAATACCTATCAGAAAGAAGATTACAAACACCCAGGCTTTAGGAGCCCTGTGCAGATCATGATTACGGGCGACAATCCATTTTTCAGGCTTGTACAGAATCATGAAAAACATAAAGAGAAGCAATCCGCCAATCACCCTTCTCATCAGCTCTTCGTTGAAATTGGATGCTATGAGGGCGCCGAGAACAGACCCTGCTGCCGAGGGCAGCAGAAACCATATGCTTTCACGAAATGTAAATGCCTTTTGCTGCCTGAAACTGGCCGAACCTACTATGCTCTGTATCAGTATCCCGATACGATTTGTTGCATTCGCTACCGTTGGGGGAAGGCCGACAAACATAAGCAGAGGCAATGTTATAAGGGAACCGCTTCCTGCCAGCATGTTAATAAAACCGGCCACTATTCCTGCCACGACAAGAATTACATAAATATACCACTCCATGAGGTCTGAAAAATTTATCGGGAAAGTATCTCCTTGATGGCGTTATTAAGGTTGTCAATAAGCTTGTTATCTTTAATCACATATTCTTCGATCCCTTTTCTGGCAAGCTCAAGAACAACCTCTCCCTTATCCTGTCCGGATAGAATTATTACCGGGATATCAGGTTTGCGCGCCTTGACAGAGTCAAGAATCTCCATGCCGTTCATTACCTCGCCTCCCGTACTGTGAAACAGATAATCAAGAATTATCAGATCAGGATTCTGATCGAGTTCCTTAAGACAATCCTCCCCGTAATCGAATTTAACCACACGGTATCCTTCCGGTGTGAATCTCTTTTCAACCAACATGGTTATGAAAGGATCATCATCTACAATAAAAATGATCTTTGTGCGGTCCATAGCTTCTGTCTCAGTTTTCCAAAACCTTAGAATATCTAAATATAAACATTATTTTGATTCTTGGGGACCAGCAATTGTTATTAAATAGACATTATGCTGAAAAAAGCGGATAATCCTTCATCATTGAATGAACCTTGCCGCCGACTTTGGCAATTAACTCCTCATTCTCAATATCTGAAAGGATTTCATCGATAAAACCGACTATTATATCCATATCTTTCTCCTTTAGACCCCTTGTGGTAATGGCAGGTGTACCCACCCTTAACCCCGAGGTCAGGAAAGGCGATCTGGAATCAAACGGCACCATATTTTTGTTGACTGTAATATGTGCCCTTACAAGGGTATTCTCCGCCTTCTTGCCTGAGAGCTCCGGGAATTTCGTCCTGAGATCAATCAGCATCAAATGATTGTCGGTTCCGCCGGAAATTACCTTGTAGCCTCTGTCGGTAAAGGCTTTAGCCATCTCAGCAGCATTCTTTTTTACCTGATCCTGGTAACTCCTGAAGGAAGGATCAAGGGCCTCACCAAAGGCCACTGCCTTCGCTGCTATTATGTGCTCCAGTGGTCCTCCCTGTATGCCGGGGAAAACAGCCGAATTAAACAGAGATGACATCATTCTTATCTCTCCCTTGTTGGTCTTGATGCCCCATGGATTCTCAAAATCTTCTCCTACCAGAATAAGGCCGCCTCTCGGGCCACGAAGTGTTTTATGTGTGGTCGAGGTAACAACGTGGGCATGCTTAAGGGGATTATCGAGCAAACCGGCAGCAATCAGGCCCGCTGGATGAGCCATATCAACCATAAAGAGCGCCCCGACACTGTCGGCTATCTTCCTCATCCTGGCATAGTCCCACTCCCTGCTGTATGCAGAGGCACCGCCCACGATGAGCTTGGGCTTCTCCCTGAGTGCTATTTCCTCCATCTTGTCATAGTCAATCCTGCCTGTCTCCTCATCGACGCCATAAGCCACAGGGCGGTATAATATCCCCGATGAATTCACCGGTGAGCCGTGTGAAAGATGCCCTCCATGGGCAAGATCAAGACCCATAAAGGTGTCACCGGGTTTAAGGACGGCAAGGAAAACAGCCATGTTGGCCTGTGCCCCGGAATGAGGCTGCACGTTGGCATAGCTGGCATCAAACAGTTGTTTGAGTCTGTCAATGGCAATCTGTTCTGATTGATCTACGACCTCACACCCGCCGTAATAGCGGGCACCGGGGTAGCCCTCGGCATATTTGTTGTTCATCTCCGAACTCATGGCCTCAAGAACCTGGTCGCTGGCGAAGTTTTCTGATGCAATCAACTCCAGTCCGTTAATCTGCCGTTCCTTCTCAAGGGCGATCAAATCAAATATAGCTTTGTCTCTTTTCATTATGTTGAGTTTTGATTATTAATCATGATCAGTTTATTCGACCGGTAAATATATAAAAAAACAGAGCACTATTTTACTCCTCTGTTACCTGCACGAGCAGTTCACGGTAAGCAGAATAGATCCTCGATTTGGATATGAACCCAACATAAATGCCGTCGTCAAGCACAGGCAGGTTCCAGACACCGGTCTTATTGAATGTATCCATCACAACATTCATCTTTTCACGTATATCGACATACGATGGTGGCATTGTCATAAGTTGTGAAACAGTCACTTCATCATACTTATCAATATCAAACATTATTTTCCTTACATCATCAAGAAGAACAACCCCTTCGAGAACATTATATTCGTCAACCACCGGGAAGATATTCCTCCGTGAAGTTGAAATCACCTTAACCAACTGACCAAGAGTGTCTCCCGACCTTACCGTTGCCAGGTCCTTTTCTATCTCCTTTGTCCAGTCCATCAGCGTCAGTACAGCCTGATCCTTGTCATGGGTTATCAGTTCGCCTGCCTTGGCGAGTTGTTTATGATAAATCGAATGCCTTTCAAACCCCTTGATAGTAATGAATGATATTGTGGAAGTAACGATAAGTGGTATCAGCAAGCCATACCCCTCTGTAATCTCGGCGATAAGGAATATGGCTGTCAGCGGCGCATGCATGATGGCAGCCATGGTTCCGGCCATACCTGTAAGAACAAAACTGCTTTCAGGAACCCCCAGTCCGAACACACCGTTCATAACCGATGCCGTCAGATAGCCAGACACGCCCCCCACAAACAGCGACGGTGCAAATATTCCTCCCACACCTCCTGCCCCGTTTGTGGAGCTTGTGGCAATAACCTTTACCAGTACCAGTGCAGCCAGAAAGAGCAGAAGAACTCCGAAACTTCCCGACATGCCCGAAAAGAGGCTGCTGTCAAAAATTGCATCAGAATTGCCGTTCAGGAGTTCCATTATGGTTTCATATCCCTCACCATACAACGGAGGTAAAAGAAATATCAGTAATCCCAGAACCAACCCGCCGGCAAATACTCTGACTCCCTGTGTCGTGATCTTCTGGTACTGCCGCTCAACATATAGTGTGACTCTTGAAAAATAGGCCGATACTATGCCGGTTACAATACCCAGAAGAGCATACCATGGCAGATTGCTAAGGAGGAAAGTATCCTTAACTGCAAAACTGAACAGCACTTCATTACCCATAAAGAAATAGGCAACGGTACTTGCAGTGACCGATGCTATCAGCAGTGGCACTATCGACGATATCGTCAGATCAAGCATCAGTATTTCAAGGGTGAATATTATACCGGCAAGCGGAGCCTTAAAAATGCCTGACACAGCACCTGCGGCCCCACAACCAAGCAACAGGGTTATCTGCTTGTAATTCAATCCAAACCACCTCCCTATGTTCGACCCCAGAGAGGCTCCGGTCAGGACAATCGGTGCCTCTGCTCCTACTGATCCTCCAAATCCGATTGTAATGGTACTCGCGACAATTGACGACCAGTTGTTGTGTGGCTTAATAACCGAATTCCCCTTGCTGATAGATTTCAGTATCCGGCTCACACCATGACTTATCTCGTCACGTACAACATATTTCACGAACAGCCAGGTGATAATAATCCCCATCAGGGGATAAGCGAGAAAAAGATAGCTTTCAGAATCCTCTTTTACAAATCCACTGGTAAGCAACTTATGGGTGAAATGAATGGCATTCTTGAGAATTACTGCAGCCAGTGCACTTGCAAAGCCCACTATCAGGCTCAGGAAGTAGATTAATCTTTTCTGTTCCGCAAAGAGTAATCTTCGGTAAAACTGAACCCCCAAAAGCCGTTTCAAATCAATTTTCATATGCAAAATCAGACCCGTGCAACACAGCGGAAATGCAAATATAAGAACAAAACTTTAGTCTCACCGTTTTTCTTTATGTTTGCACATTGCGTCTTTCAAATTGTTCCAAAGTGAATCTGCCCATGATAATCAACACCTCAAAATATACACTCGACAACGGCCTGAAACTACTCGTGCACACCGACACCTCGACACCCCTGGCAGCGGTAAATATCCTCTACAATGTCGGATCCAAAAACGAGCACCCCGATATGACAGGCTCTGCACATCTGTTCGAGCACCTTATGTTCGGGGGAACCGGGGCTGTCAGGGATTTCGACAGGTCACTTCAGCTCGCAGGAGGTGAAAGCAACGCATTCACAAACACCGATATTACCAACTACTACATCACCATACCTGTATCAAACATTGAAACTGCCCTCTGGCTGGAATCAGACAGGATGAAAGGACCGGACCTGTCAGATAAAAGCCTGACGGTGCAGAAGAAAGTGGTGGCAGAGGAGTTCAGACAGCGATATCTCAACCAGCCCTACGGAGATGTTATGCTTAACCTCCGCCCTCTGGTCTACAAGGTTCACCCCTATCGATGGCCCACAATCGGCATCGACATCTCACACATCGAAAAGGCAGACCACGAGCGGCTGAGAGAATTTTTCACCACATATTATCACCCGGAGAACGCAATTCTGACTATCGCGGGCAACATAAAGCCAGAAAAGGCTCTCAGGCTGGCAAACAAATGGTTCGGTAGTATCAGCCCGGGTGCCTCCCCGGCGAAGCCAGGGCTGCCCGGTGAACCGGTTAAAAAGGAACCGGAAAGACTCTCGCTTACCCGTGATGTCCCTGCCGATGCTATTTATAAGGCATGGGTGATATGCAAAAGAAGCGATTATGAATTCCATACGTTTGATGCATTGACAGACATCCTGGCCGGAGGAGAATCAGGGAGGCTGTACGCTTCCCTCGTAAGGGATAAAAGGGTATTCAGCGAAATAAACGCATTCATAACAGGAGAGCTCGACAATGGTATGCTTCTTATATATGGCAGGATCTCTGATAAGGTAGCAATAGAAACTGCCGAAGAGGCGCTCGAAGAGGAGATAGAAAGGCTCAGGAAAGAACCTCCCTCACCACGTGAACTGCAAAAGGTTAAAAACAGATTCGAATCGTCTTTCCATCTCTCCCATGCAGGTGTACTTCACAAGGCAACAGCATTGTCACTGTTTGAATTGATGGGAGATGCAATGAAAATAAATGAGGAGGTAAGCTCTTACTCATCCGTAACAGCTGAAATGATAACTGAAACCGCTGATAAGATACTGACAGAAGAATCAGCATCCACACTCCTGTACCGTAAAATCAGCAACGACTAAAATGAAAAGATCAGAAAAAACAGACAGGCCGCCAACGGTAAAACTACCCGTTACGGGAGTGCTGAAGAACCCCGGTATCCATCTCCTGAAGAACGGGATTCCACTATACCTCTTTCCTTCCGTATCGACCGAGATAGTACGTCTCGACCTTACTTTTAACGCAGGTACTGTAAATGAATCACTGCCACTGCAGGCAAGATTTACCAACGTATTGCTTCCCGGAGGAACAGCCTCAATGTCAGCTGAAGAGATAGATGAAGCATTCGATTTCCACGGCTCATTTCCAAACTTCTCTGTTGAAAGAGACAAAGCCGTCGTGCAACTTTTCATGCTGCCTGCTGATTTCAGTAAAACAGCAAGACTGCTGAACCATGTCATCTCCGAACCTCTCTTCCCTGAACAGGAGATGAAGATGCACCAGGAAACCAGGTTGCAGTCATTCATGATCAACAGGCAAAAAGTAAGCTTCATCTCCCTCGAATCAATGCTTGAACTTCTTTTCGGCTCCGGCCATCCCTATGGGCGAAGGATACAGCCTGAATATTTTGATCAGATTACCAGAGACCACCTAATAAGTTTTCATAACAGATTCTACACAAACGGACTTAAAAGTGTAGCTCTCGCCGGCAGAATATCAGATGCTGAAATAACAGTAATAGAAGAGCTCTTCGGAGAGAGACCGGCCTCCCACGCCGGAAACTCTTTTCCCCTCCTTCCCGAAACAGATTACAGGGGCCGTAAAATTTTTATCGGGAAAAATGACGCACTACAGAGTTCTCTAAGAATAGCAGGTAAAACGGTGAAGATGGATCACCCTGATTTTCAGGGACTGAAAGTGGTAAATACAATCCTGGGAGGCTGGTTCGGTTCCAGGCTGATGAAGAACCTGAGAGAAGACAAAGGCTTTACATATGGAATAGGCTCATCACTACACTCATACGCACTGGGAGGCCTCTCTCTTATTTCAACGGAAACAGGAGTGCAACATACCCGTGCCGCTCTTAGGGAGATATACAGGGAGATGAACACCCTTAATAGTAAACTGGTCAGCATGAGCGAATTAAGACTGGTAAGAAACAGCATGCTGGGTGATTTGGTAAGGCAGTTCGACGGCCCTTTCTCTTTATGTGACAGTTTTATGACGGCCCTGGAGGCAGGACTGGATATGGATTTCTATAACAACCTGCAGGAAAAGATAAGATCAATAACACCAGGTGAAATAAAACAGCTTGCTGAAACGTATTACAATAAGGATAATTTCTGCGAAGTAGTCGCAGGCAGAATGGAATGAGAAATCACCGGTATATCATATTCTTAATGATGATAGCAGCCCATATTATGCAGGGCACGTCAGAATGTTATTCCCAGCCGCTGCCACCTGTCCTTGACAATGTAACGGTAAATAACCAATCTGCATCTGCAACCCTGACATGGACAGCAAGCCCGTCATCAGGTGTTGCCGGATACGTCATATACAGATACCGCAATAATGAAGGATATGCCGTCGACACACTGTGGAATCCATCATCTCTTACCTTTACAGACTATTCGACAGGCGCCCTATTCTTCAGTGAGTCATATGTAGTGGCAGCAATAGACAACGAGCTTAATATCAGTCCGTTGTCAAATCCCCTGGGTACAGTGTTCCTTACGGCCGACCTCGATACATGTAATAACAAAATTGATATCTCATGGTCGGAATACACCCCTGTAAACACCACAGTAACGGCATATGAGGTCTATGCCTCAGAAGAAGGTGGTGAGTTCATGAAAATATTCACAGCGACACAGGCCGGACAGACATTTGAATGGACAGCCTTTGAGACAGACCGAAGCTACCTGCTTATGGTACAGGCCGTGATGGCTGATAATTCCGTTTCACTGTCGAATTGGGTATCTGTTCTTACCGACATTGAGAAGCCACCTGCATGGTTACAAATCTCAAACATAACGGTAAACTCATCTGACCAGATTGAGGTATCGGTAAGTTATGACCCGCAGTCGGAACTCGATAATTTCAGAATATTGCGAAAGGAGGAAGAGGGTGACTACGTAACGACAGTAAGCATCAGGTCAACAGGAGGTTCATTTAATATAACCGACAGCCAGGTAACCACAAACCGGAGGTACTCATATATTGCTGAAGTTATTAATAACTGTGGAACACCTCTCATCTCTTCCCACCCCGCCGGAAATATTGTTCTGTCATATGAACTGTCTGATCCTGTTCTATTGTTCAGATGGAACCAATATACAGGATGGGCTCAGGGTGTTGAAGAATACCTTCTGCAATACCACACCGGAGATGCCTATTTCATGGAAATGGCCAGGCTCTCTCCGTCTGATTCATCATATGCAATAGATTACCGTAACCTGATATATGAAATCACAGGAGCAGAGACCTGCTTCAGACTCACTGCATTAAGTGCAATATCAGATGGCGGTATTTATGAGTCAGTATCAAACACGGTATGCCTTGAAGGCCCTGAATCATTCTATATGCCAAATGCATTCACACCCGACGGCAATGGCTTAAATGACTACTTCGGACCAGTAATGGCCTTTACCCCGACAGAATACCTGATGATAGTCAGAAACAGGGAAGGAAGGATACTTTTCAGAACAGATAAGTATACAGAACAATGGGACGGAACCCTGAAAGGGGAAAAGCTGCCCCCGGATGTGTACCTTTGGTTTCTTAGGATAAAAACACCATCGGGGCAGGCAAAAGAGATGACCGGAACGGTAGCGCTTATTTACAACAATTAGCTTCTGTGTCTGAATAATATCCTCTCTTGCCGTTAAGAATGTCAACCAACTGAATTATATTTGTACTTTCTTACGAGGCTCTGATAACCGCCGGAATATGGTTGACAAGAATGTTTTTGACGATGAAGATGTTAAGAAAATCAGTGAAGAATATGAACTGCTGATGAACAATCTTTATCGGTGTGACAAGCCCGGTGACAGAGAGATGATCGAAAAAGCATTCAGTGTTGCAAATGAAGCTCACTGGAATATGAGAAGGAAGTCGGGCGAGCCTTATGTTATACATCCGATAGCGGTTGCACGCATAGTTAATCAGGAGATAGGTCTTGGAGCAAAGTCAATTACAGCAGCACTGCTTCATGATGTTGTCGAAGACACTGAAGCCACGCTGGAGGATATTGAAAAAGAATTCGGAGGGAAGATAGCAACACTGATTGACGGACTTACAAAAATCTCCGGAACATATAACAAGGAAAACTCCTCTCTGCAGGCTGAAAACTTCAGGAGGATGCTGCTGACCATAAGCGACGATATCAGGGTTATACTGATTAAGATAGCAGACCGGTTGCATAACATGCGCACCCTCGACTCATTACCCGAACACAAGAAGATGAAGGTGGCCGGTGAAACCATTTATCTTTACGCACCTCTGGCCCACAGGCTGGGCTTGTATGCCATAAAAACCGAACTGGAAGACCTAAGCCTTAAGTACCGCCACCCGCGTATATTTGAAGAGATTGCCAGAAAAATCAAGCATGGTGAAAAAAAGAACCTTGCCCTGATAAATAAATTCTCAATGCCAATCATTGAGAGGCTTACCGGGGCCGGATATATATTCGACATAAGCGGACGTCCGAAATCAATATATTCGGTATGGAAGAAGATGCAGGCAAAAAATGTCCCCTTTGAAGAGATATACGACATACTGGCAGTAAGGATAGTATTCGAACCGCTGCCCGATATTCCGGAGAAAACACAATGCTGGGATATCTTCTCCATTATTACAGATTTTTATCCTTCTAAACCCGACCGGCTGAGAGACTGGGTAAACAGACCCAAACCAAATGGATACGAGGCTTTGCACCTTACGGTAATGGGGCCGGAGGGCAAATGGGTAGAGGTGCAGATCAGGAGCCGCAGGATGGATGAAATTGCAGAGAGGGGTTATGCTGCTCACTGGAGATATAAGGGAGAACCGGCCCGCGAGAACGAACTCGATAAATGGATCAAAAAGATAAGGGTAATGCTCGAAAACCCCCTTGAAGACCCGATAGAGTTCCTTGATGAGTTCAAAATGAGCCTTTTCTCAACAGAGATTATGGTTTTTACGCCAAAGGGTTACCTGATAAATATGCCAAAAGGATCTACAGCCCTCGATTTTGCCTATGAGATACATACTGAGATAGGCAACAAGGCAATAGGTGCAAAGGTGAATTATAAACTCCAGCCCCTGAGTACTATATTGCAGAGTGGCGACCAGGTAGAGATTATCACCTCTGACATAGCCAGACCTGAAAAGGAATGGCTCTCTTATGTGCAGACAGCCAAGGCTAAGTCTGCTATCTCCGATGCACTGAAGGCTGAAACAAAAGACAGGCTGCACAAGGGAAAAGAGATACTGGAAAAGAAACTCGCAGAACTGGGAGTACAGCCCGGGTCAGGGGTATTTAAAAAACTCCTTCCTGCTTACGAGGTTCTGAATAAAGATGAACTCTATTCAAAAATCGGGTTGGGAATAATAACTCTCGACAATCTGAAGAAAGTGGTACGACAAAACCCCACTCAAAAACTGATCAAGTACTGGGAACTACGACTTGCAGGATCGAAAAGAGACCAGAGCAGGAAAGATACTGAAAAGGAAAAGCAGAAAAAGCAACCCGTTATTGATAAGAAGGTACCGTATCTGCTCCGTGAGAGTCTTGGTAACGACAAACCATCATACGAAATTGCGAACTGTTGCAATCCGATACCGGGCGATGAGGTAATCGGTTATATAGGAAAGGGAGACTCAATAGTGATTCATAAGCCCAGATGCCCGGTAGCCATAAGACTGTTGTCAAACGAGGGCGACAGGATTATAGCAGTAAAGTGGACAATACATAAACTGGTATCATTCCTTGCCAGAATAAAGATGACAGGTATCGACCGTATGGGCCTTGCAAGCGAGATCACCCACATAATATCGCATGAGCTGAATGTTAACATGCGAAACATCAACATATCTGTCAACAATGGTATATTCGAAGGTACGATCGACCTGTATGTACATCATTCCAATGACCTCAACAACGTTATACTCAAAATATCAAACATTAAAGGCCTCGATTCTGTAAGACGGGTTGAAGAGTATACAGAATAAACATCCTGTTTCTTCACAGGATATGAAAAAAATCATAAATTTGCTCTTGTTTTTAATTGGATCAGTTATGGCTAATGACGATACCAAAAAGATAGTCAGGCAGATATTCACAAATTACCTTGAAAAGAAGGGTCACAGAAAAACACCTGAGAGATTTGCAATACTCGAAGAGATCTACTCACGCAGCGGCCATTTCGACATTGAAAGTCTGTACATATTCATGAAGAACAAGAATTACAGGGTAAGCCGTGCCACTCTGTACAATACAATTGAACTGCTGCTGGACTGCAATCTCGTCACAAGACACCAGTTCGGAAAGAATATGGCCCAGTTTGAACGCTCATTCCAGTGCGGACAACACGACCACCTTATTGATATGGAGACCGGCAGGGTAATAGAGTTTTGTGATCCGCGAATTCTCGATATTATCCGCACAGCCTGTGAAATGAATGACTTTATTCCACAATACCACTCTTTATATATCTACGGAACCAGAAAAGAAAAACCCGGCGATAAGCCGGGTTAAATCTCAGAAGGTGATCGAGGCAGCAAACATCGGCTGCATCCCTGTATATCTTCCGTTTTTAATAAATCCTTTCTCTCCCAATCTGTTATTTATTAACAAGTTCTGTGGCATTATTGCAACCTGAAGATTATTCCTGTTGCTCCTTTCAGAAAGTGAATAGGAGTTACCGCGCCTCTTGAGAATCTCAACTGCCGCAATGTACGAAGCCATCCCTGTTGCATAGGGTATCAGATAATATGGTGTTATCTCTTCAGAGTTTGTCAGTAAGGCAACACCCAACCCCACTACAGCACCTCCTGTGGCTGCATATGCTGTGAGCAGTCCCTGCTGTGTTGTAAAGCCAAGGTTCCTGTTGTAGAAATGTCCTATAACGGTTCCTGACAGGGCCCCAAGGGCGGGATATAACAAGTCTGTCCTCTGAAAATCACCATCTCCCTGCTTGTCTATCATATAACCGAACCCAAGTCCCATGTTGAGCGTTGAAAGTACCTGGGTTGCCCTGATCTCTCCCCTGGTATAGTCATTCCAGTCACTTATCTTGCCGGCTGCAAAATACCCTGCGGCTCCTGACAGCAATACCCCTGCCCCTGCAACCCTGGGATTATCAGTAGCAGCAAGCATCGTCGAAAAACCTGCAAAAGGCAGTACCCATCCATAATGCCTGTATAGCTCAACACGACCCTCCGACCACATATTCTTTCTGGCAAGACTCTGCCCCAGAATGCCTCCTCCGATGCTCGACAGGGCTCCCAGACCTACTGATATCTTGTAATTATCCTCGCTGAAAGTGTTTTCACCATAGATGAGGGACGAAATGGCAAATCCATGTGCCCAGCCAAGACTCTTGCCATGGCCGTTTAGTATCATGGGACCGAAATCGATACTCTTGTCTGAATTAGTCAGCAGAGGGACAAGAACCGATGTACCGGCTACTATAACCGGCAAACCTGCCGCAGCAGCTCCGTCAATCTCAAATATTACATCCATGGCTATTCCGTAGAATAAGCCGTGGTAGCCCGACTTAATCAGATGCCTTCTGAAAATAATGTCATCCTGACTGAATCCTGCCTGAGAGAATATCAGCAGTGCAATGACAGAAATAAGTAGATTCTTGATTCTTTTCATGATTTCAAAGGATTTTTGATAGTGTTAAGACAAAGTAAAAATGAACTCTGATCGATATTTATACTCAAATTTATGTATTATTTACCAAAAAGAAGCCCTCTTATCAATTAATTGTGCAGATTACCGGATTCTGCAGTAAATCAGCTAACAGGAAGGTAAATGAAGCTGGTTGGACTTTTTTATTGCTCCCGAGTCGATTTATTTCGTAAATTGTGACCTTGTAAAATTGCGAAAGAACATTCTGTAACATGAAGATAGACATATTGTTAGGTTTGCAGTGGGGTGATGAAGGAAAGGGCAAGATAGTAGATGTTCTCACTCCCGAATATGATATTATTGCACGCTTTCAGGGCGGACCCAACGCAGGCCACACTCTCGAATTCAATAATGTAAAGCATATACTCCACCTCATACCTTCAGGAATATTTCATAAAGGCAAGATTAATATCATTGGTAACGGTGTGGTTATCGATCCTGCCATATTCAAAACCGAAGTGGAGAAAACAGGTCTTGCTAAGGAGGAACTTGTCAGCAGGTTGTTCATTTCTCTTAAAAGTCACCTGATATTACCGGGACACAGAATGCTCGATGCTGCCAGCGAGATGGTAAAGGGTGAAGGCAAGATAGGGTCAACTCTTAAAGGCATAGGCCCGGCATATACTGACAAGGCCGGACGTAACGGCATACGTACTGGCGATATCCTCAATAAAGACTTTGCATCACTATATAAAAAACGGCTTAATGATCATCTTGCCCTTCTGAAAATGTACGGAGCAGAATTCAGATTAGCCGATTATGAGAAGGGTTGGTTTGAGGGTGTCGAGCTGATGAAGGAATTCACTCTTATCAATTCTGAATACTACATCAATGATGCGCTCACACAGGGAAAAAGAATACTCGCCGAAGGGGCTCAGGGCACACTGCTCGATGTAGACTTCGGTTCCTACCCGTTTGTTACCAGTTCAAGTACCATAGCCGCAGGTGCCTGTACCGGACTGGGTGTTCCTCCCCGCAATACCGGTGAAGTTTTTGGCATCTTCAAGGCCTATTGTACAAGGGTGGGCAGCGGACCCTTCCCTACCGAGCTGCACGATAAGACAGGAGAACTACTAAGAAAACAGGGACATGAATTCGGTTCAACTACAGGCAGGCCAAGAAGATGCGGATGGCTCGACCTGCCTGCCCTTAAGTACGCCATAATGATCAACGGGGTGACCAGGCTGTTTATGATGAAAGCTGACGTGCTGACAGGATTGACCAGTATCAGGGTTTGCAACTCGTATACTATAAATGGTAAGGCGACAGGTGAAGTCCCTTATGATCATTCAGCACATATTACACCTGATTATATGGAAATGCCCGGATGGAGTGAGGATATTACAGGCATAAGGGAGTTCGGGAAGCTTCCCCGTGAGCTACAGAATTATATCGGAATGATAGAAGATGAAACAGGCGTGCCGGTGTCAATAATTTCCACGGGACCGGACCGCGAACAGACCATCTTCAGGAAATAATCATATTGTGGGAATCACCTTCTGATATATATCCAGGCATCAACAACAACAGTGTCGCGAAACTCCCATAGCCTCTCCACTGCTTTCCTGAGGTTGTCATGAACCTCAGCAGAGACAAACTCAAACCTGCTTCCGGGACGCTGTACTATCTTTGAATCAAAGCCCTCGCTCTGCATATATTCATTAAAGCTTCTGGCATATTCCGGAGTTATGAAACTGCCGACAACTATATGATACCTGAACCTGGCCTCATATTCCAGTCTCTCCTGCTCTACCCTGTTCAGAGAGTCTATTCTGGCACGCTCACGCGCCTCGAAAATCTCCCTGGCACGTGCAATCGAGTCTGCCACCCTCCGGCTTTCCTGCTGAGCCTGCCATACAAGCATCGTGTCTGCCTTGCCGGTTCCAAACCAGCCCTTCTTCTTGATAAACTTGCATGAAGTTGCAGAAGAAACCAAAAGGATCAATACGAATAAAATAGTCCTGTTCATATAAATCATATTTTATTATCCATTAAATCTGATTCTTATAACGATCAAAGATAAGATATATTGAACTCAGGTGCAAATCTAATTATTGACAGTCAATACACTCTAATAACCATTTTTCGTATATTGGTACCACTTTTAACGAAATACCTGACCAATTTAAAACCATTTTCGTATGAAATCACTTATACAGTTCTTTGAGGAGAGTGTGGAACAATTTGGCAACAATGTCTACCTGTGGGAAAAACCCAATGACAGGTACGAGGGAACCACCTACGAAGAGACCCGCAGACAGGTCTATGAATTCGCAGCAGGCCTCATGCAGCTGGGAATTAAAAAAGGAGACCGGATAAGCCTCCTCTCTGAGGGAAGAAACTCATGGGTAATCGGAGAACTGGGTGTCTTGTATGCCGGAGCCGTCAACGTACCGCTGTCGGTAAAACTGAATCCCGATGAGATAGAATTCAGAATAAATCACTCCGAATCAACCATGATTATGGTTTCTGCCGGCCAGGCCTGGAAAGTGAAAGAGATTGCGTCCTCATGTCCCTGCCTTAAAAAAATAATATTCTACGATGCACAGGAGGAGTATCATGAAAATGAAATACATTTCAACGAAGTGAGGAAAACCGGCCGTGAGTGGCTCGATGGCGGTGATAATATGAAAGCATTTGAAAACCACTTCAACAGCCTGACATACAGCGACTATGCAAATATATGCTATACTTCGGGAACCACTGCCGATCCAAAGGGTATAATACTCTCTCATGGCAACTACGTTACAAATGTCTATCAGGCCTACAGCCTGATGGATATCCCTCCCTTCTACAAGACACTCCTTATCCTGCCATGGGACCACTCTTTTGCTCATACTGCAGGCATATACAGTATCATGGGCAAGGGAGCCAGCATCGCTGCAGTGAAATCAGGTAAAAATCCGATGGAGACCCTGCGTAACATACCCATTTGCATGAAGGAGATAAAACCTAACCTTCTGCTAAGCGTACCCGCACTGGCAAAAAACTTCAGAAAGAATATTGAAAAGGGTATAAGGGAAAAAGGCAAGCTTACAGAAGCTCTCTTTAATCTGGCTGTTAAACTCGCTTATTCATATAACAAAGAGGGATGGAACAGAGGCAAAGGACTGCAAAAGCTTAAAGCTCCGCTAATCAGACTGTTTGACAAGATACTTTTCAGTAAGATTAGGGAGGTTTTCGGCGGTGAGCTCGACTATTTCATAGGCGGCGGGGCTCTTCTCGATATCGAACTGCAGAGATTCTTCTATGCCATTGGCATACCTATGTTCCAGGGCTACGGCCTCTCAGAAGCCTCTCCCATCATATCATCGAATGCACGACACAAACATAAACTCGGATCGTCAGGGTTCCTGGTCAATAATCTTGAACTGAAGATATGCGATGACGATGGTAACGAACTGCCGGCAGGAGAAAAAGGCGAGATTGTGATAAGGGGAGGTAATGTGATGCAGGGATACTGGAGAAATGAGTCGGCAACAGCAGAGGCGCTCAGAGACGGATGGCTTTATACCGGAGACATGGGATATATGTCGCAGGACGGATTCCTATATGTGCTGGGTAGATTCAAAAGCCTTCTGATTGCCGACGACGGAGAGAAGTTCAGTCCCGAGGGAATAGAGGAAGCTATTACGGAACAGTCGAAATATATCGACCAGTGTATGCTTTACAATAACCAGAAACCTTATACCGTAGCACTTATAGTGCCGAATCAGCACTCACTGAAAATATATCTTGAAGAGAGAAAACTCACCGCTGACTCAGACGAAGGCAAAAGGGCAGCTCTCCTGCTAATTGAACAGGAACTGAACGAATACAGACTTAACGGCCGGTTCGGCCATATGTTCCCCCAAAGATGGCTCCCGGTAGCCATTGGTGTTCTTGAGGAGGGTTTCTCGGAAGAGAATGGTATGATGAACTCAACTATGAAGGTGGTAAGAGGAAAGATAACTGAGAAATACCAGGACCTGATAGAATTCCTGTATACACCCGTAGCAAAGGCAATCACCAACGAACGGAATATTGAGGAAGTCGAAAAGATGAAACTCGGCTGAGAAAGTCTGTAAAATATAGACTAATGAGAATATTCGCCTTTATTTTCCTGTTAACAGGACTAATGGTTTCCTGTTCAGACAGAAGAGAGGCCTCATGGGCCATAGCCGACAACCCCCTTTTAACAGAATGGGCTCTGCAGGTAGACCCTGACAAACCATGGGATACATATCCGCGTCCGGCAATGAAAAGAAAAGAGTGGATGAACCTTAACGGTTTGTGGGACTACGCAATTACACCGGTTAATTCATCCCCTCCTGAAGAATGGGATGGAAAGATACTGGTTCCCTACCCTCTTGAATCTGCTCTTTCAGGAGTGAAACGCCGCATATCAGAGAATGAAATCATCTGGTACAGAACCACCTTTTCCATTCCCTCAAAATGGAAAAACAAGAGGCTGATGCTGAATTTTGAAGCATCCGACTGGGAAACTGTTGTTCTGGTAAACGGAAAGGAAGCAGGCTCTCACAGAGGAGGATACAATCCATTTACCATAGAAATTACTGACCTGGTTGAGAATGGCCGTAATGCTGAATTATTGGTTTCGGTATGGGATCCTACCGACAAGGGTACCCAGCCACGCGGAAAACAGGTAACTTCCCCGGGTGGCATATGGTATACACCCGCGAGCGGAATATGGCAGACCGTATGGATTGAGCCTGTTGCAGATGCCCATATAAGTTCTTTCTTTGTATATACCTCCGTCAAAGAAGGAAGCATTACAGTAAAACCTCAGATAGCTGACGCCGGCAATTGTTCCTTAAAGCTTACGGTTTCAGCAAAAGGCAGAACAGCGGGTGTTGCTGAAGGCACTGATACCGAAAATCTGACCGTAACAATTGACAATCCCGTCCTGTGGTCTCCCGCCAACCCACACCTCTACGATCTGAAACTTGAACTGATCAGAGAAGGAAAAATCATTGATCAGGTTACCTCTGTTGCCGGAATAAGAGAGGTCTCCCTGGGAAAAACAGAAGATGGTTTCACCAGAATTCTGCTTAATGGTGAATTCCTGTTCCAGAACGGTACTCTTGACCAGGGTTTCTGGCCAGATGGAATCTACACTCCTCCCTCTGAGGAGGCTATGATCTCTGACTTGTGGATGCTCAGGAAAATGGAATTCAATATGCTGAGAAAGCACGTAAAGGTTGAAAACAGGGTATTCTACAACTGGTGTGACAGAATCGGACTTCTTGTATGGCAGGACATGCCAAACGGAGACCGCCATATCTCAGGCAGCATGCCCGATATTAAAAAAGACCCGGAGTCGGGTTCTCAGTTCAGATATGAACTGCGCAGTATGATCGAAACCAGGTTCAACCACCCATCAATAATCGTATGGGTTCCTTTCAATGAAGGCTGGGGTCAGCACGAAACTTACGAAATAACCGAATTTATTAAGGAAATAGATACGACAAGACTGGTAAACAGCGCATCGGGATGGACAGACAGGGGCACCGGAGATATACTCGATATCCATAACTACCCTGACCCGCGGGCTCCTGAAGCCGAAGAAGGGCGCGCTATTGTTCTGGGTGAATTCGGTGGCCTCGGACTGCCCGTTGCAAACCATACCTGGGAACAGCGTAACTGGGGATACCGAAATATGAGCAGCCGCGAAGACCTGCTGATGAGGTACGAAGATTACTATAGTATAATACGAACCCTGGTATCAGAAAAAGGACTCAGCGCTGTGGTCTATACTCAGACAACAGATGTTGAAACTGAAACCAACGGCCTTCTTACTTACGACCGCAAAGTCGATAAAATGGGCGCTGACAACATCTCAAAGGCTCATCAGGGCATCATTCCTCCGTATATGGTAAATGCCTCTTCAATATTCATTGACACTTTCAGGCTCGAACTCGCCTGTCCTGACTCTGCCGCTGTAATCAGATTTACTGCTGACGGCAAAGAACCTTCCTCAAATTCAGCTCTCTATACCGGCCCGATAGAAATCACATCTTCCACTACAGTAAGAAGTAAAGCCTGGTATGGAACCCGGACAAGCAGGACGAGAGACATTACAATAACCGCGAAAGAGCCTCTGATGGCAGAGTCTGTGCAACAGGAACTCAGAAAAGGCCTGTCGGTGAATATCTACGAAGGGTCTTTCGATCTTATTCCTGACTTTGAAAAACTGCAACCCGTAGCAAACATATCATCTGATGTAATTAACCAAAGCCTGGCAGGAAGAGAATCGGGATTCGCTATGGTTTTTGAGGGATATATCAATATACCTGAAACAGGTGTGTATGGTTTCTGCCTTACATCAGATGACGGAAGCAGACTTTTTGTCGGCAGGCAAATGGTTGCCGACAATGATGGTATACACGGCATGATCGAAAAAACAGGCTTCGTGGCCCTGAAAAAAGGAATACATACTATCAGACTGGAGTACTTCCAGCGTACCGGTGGAGCAGGTCTCGGACTGCATCTAATATACCCTTGCGGCAACAGATCTCCGGTACCTGGCGATTGGTTATTGCAATAATCAGTTTATGTTGTTAATTACCTGAAGATTATTTATATTTGCCTCTTTGAGATAGTCCGTAATAATTCTTTTTAAATTATTTAATGAATCATATCAATACCCTTAATCCTCCTGAAATATGGAGTTACTTCAGCGATATTTGCAGGATCCCGCGCCTGAGCAAGCATGAAGAACAGATAAGGAGGTGGCTCAAGGAGTTTGCAGCCATGCATAATCTTGAATTCAGAGATGACAAGGTTGGGAATATAGTTATCGTGAAAGAGGCTTCACCCGGCTTCGAAAACAGAAAAACAGTAGTTCTTCAGAGTCACCTCGATATGGTGGGTGAAAAGGATTCCGACCATCCCCACGACTGGATGAAGGATCCTATCATACCTCTGATTGCCGATGGATGGGTAACTGCTGATGGTACCACCCTTGGTGCCGATGACGGCATCGGAATTGCAGCTCAGATGGCTATCCTGGCAAACCCCGATATCAAAACAGGCAAAATTGAATGCCTCTTTACCGTAGATGAAGAGACAGGTATGACCGGTGCCAGGAATATCGATACCACACTTGTGGAGGGAAGAACAATGATTAACCTTGACTCGGAAGATGAAGGTATATTGTTCATCGGATGTGCCGGAGGCATAGATACTACAGGAACGCTGTCATACGAACCGCAGATAATGCCTGAGGGCATGATTTCAATAAAACTCTCTCTGACAGGTCTTTCAGGAGGCCACTCAGGAGACGAAATACATAAGGGTCTGGCTAACTCCATTAAACTGATGGCAAGGTTCCTGGACTCACTGGCAGGGAAATACGGGTTCCGCCTGGCACAATTCAACGGAGGAAACCTTCGTAACGGAATACCGCGCGAGGCATTCGTCATTATTACAGTGAATGAAAGCGATAGTGAAAAGGTAACCTCAGAGGCTGCTGATTTCCTCAGGCTAGTAAAGGACGAATATGGGTCACTGGAACCGGGAATAGCATTCGAAGCATCTCGTGATAACTATAACGGAACAACAATGTCTCGCGAAGACAGCGACAAGCTCATTAAGATGCTCAACGCCTGCCCTCATGGTGTAATAGAGTGGTCAAAGGACATGAAAGACCTCGTTGAAACATCAACAAACCTGGCTATTGTTAAATTTAAAATACCGGGAACAATTGAAATAGTTACCACTCAAAGAAGTTCTGTAGAAAGCGGTAAAATGAATGCCTCAGGTATGGTCGTTGAATGTATGAAACACGCCGGAGCTGAAGTGGTGCAGTCAGAAGGATACCCCGGCTGGAAACCTGATATCAATTCGGAAATATTGGGAATTACCACCAGGTCATACAGCAAACTGTTCGGGAAAGAAGCAGAAGTACGTGCAATTCATGCAGGACTCGAATGCGGCTTGTTCTATGAGAAATTCCCCGGAATTGATATGATCTCATTCGGTCCGACAATAAAGGGAGCACATACCCCGGAAGAGAGAATAAATATTGAAACAACATCCATGTTCTGGAACCTGCTCCTCGACGTACTTGAAAATATACCGGAACGGTAACCTCCCCTGCACCTAATAGACCGCAGGAAGATCAATACATCAAATCTGAAATCTGAAATCGTTGATCTGAAATCTGATATCCTCTGCCCTGCACCTCATAGACCGCAGGAAGATCAATCCGTCAAATCTGAAATCGTTAATCTGAAATCTGATATCCTCTCCCCTGCACCCCGGGCAGTGACCTATTCAAATTCGGTGAACTCCCCCTTGCCGGCACTACAGATCGGACATAACCAGTTGTCAGGAAGCTCCTCAAACGTAGTGCCTGGTTCTATGCCTGTATTTTGATCACCAATCTCCTCATCATAGAGATAGCCGCAAATATTGCATCTGAATTTTTTCATATGGATATTTATTAACCAAGAAAACTAAGCAGAATCCCTGCCGCCACAGCCGAACCAATTACTCCGGAAACATTGGGAGCCATAGCATGCATAAGCAAATGGTTGGTCGGATCTGACTTTAGTCCTTCATGCTGAACTACCCTCGCACTGTCAGGAACAGCCGAAACACCTGCAGCCCCGATAAGCGGATTGATCTTGTTCTCCTTTGACAGAAAAACGTTCATAAGCTTTGCAAACAGCAGACCTCCTGATGTTGCTATCATAAACGATACAGCACCGAGACAGAAGATCAGTATCGAATCGGCTGTCAGGAATACATCAGCCTGTGTAGATGCACCAACGGTGAGGCCAAGTACTATGGTTACAATATCTATCAGTGAGTTCCGGGCCGTCTCAGCCAGGCGCCTCGTAACACCAGACTCCTTAAGAAGATTGCCAAAGAAAAGCATACCAAGCAGAGGCAGCGCACTGGGCGAAATAAAGAGCGTAAGTATAAGACCTATTATCGGAAACAGTATCTTCTCAAGCTTCGAAACAGCCCTTGGCGGCTTCATCCTTATCTTTCTCTCCTTCTTTGATATCAGCAACCTCATTATGGGTGGCTGTATAACCGGCACAAGAGCCATGTAGGAGTATGCCGCAATTGCGATCGGTCCGATCAGGTTTTTAACTGTGGACCCGTCAGATAATAGATTGATTCCGTTCGCCAGCCGCGAGGAGATGAAAATGGCCGTCGGTCCGTCAGCGCCTCCTATTATGCCAATGGCACCGGCTTCCGGCGGCGCAAAACCAAGTACCAACGCCCCCAGAAAAGTAATGAAAATGCCTATCTGTGCAGCGGCGCCAAGAAGCATCAGCCTCGGATTGGAAATAAGTGATGAGAAATCAGTCATGGCACCTATACCCAGGAATATAAGAGGCGGATAAATACCCTTGAGAACCCCGAAGTAGAGATAGTTAAGTACACTGCCATCCTGGTATACCCCTATCTGCAGATTAATACCTCCATCCTGAAAAAATGGTATATTCCCAAGAAGTATTCCGCTACCGATAGGAATAAGCAGCAATGGCTCGTAATCATATCTGATTGCCAGATAGATAAAAAAGAGGCCTATGGCCAGCATTATCAGATGCCCCTTAGTAGCATTCCTGAAACCTGAGAATCTCCAGAACTGCAGAATACCCTTGTCACTATCTACATCAAGTTCATTATCACCATGCTGCAGCTGAGAATCTGACTGCACTCCTGCGGTTTGCTCAATCTGCTGAAGTGCAGCTGACCTCTCCTTCTCAGGCTTGACAAAGGCAGTCCAGGCCAGAGAAAGTATGATAAGTACCCCGATAAGAGTAAAAAACCGTCTCTTTGCCATCGTTAATCCATTTCCATTATTACCTCTTCCTGTAAGACAGACTGTCCTTCCGAAACCTTTATTGCAGCAATGACCCCGTCACGCTCAGCCTTGATTTCATTCTCCATCTTCATTGCCTCCATAATAAACAGCTTCTGGCCCTTCCTGACTTCATCACCCGGCTTTACCAGCAGGCTGAGAATTACGCCCGGAAGAGGTGCCTTAACCGCAGTCTTTGCTCCTCCTGTCTTCTTTTCAATATCCTTTTGCGGTTCCCGCACAGATTGCCTCACCACAACAGGTGTTTTAGCCGGTTGCTGCGTCTGTCGCTGTATCTCAACATTGAACTGGGTGCCGTTGACCTCTATCTTTGCATTATTACCCTCGATCTGAATGATCTCAACCTCGAAGGTGTTTCCGTCTATTGTGAACTTGTAGCTTTTCATCTTTTGTAAGTTATCAGCCTCTGATAATGGGAGAAACCCTATTGCCAGTTTCTCATATTATATAATTTCGAACTCCACGGTGAATAGGTCCTTGATACCCTGTTAATAGTGATGACATTACTCTCTTCGTCATGCAACTCATTATAATAAAGATATATAGCCATCGCTATTGCAGCGTTTGTGTCAGCCGGAACCTCCTTATGCATCTCCTCTACCCTTTTGCCAACACTACGGGCGATCTTCTTCAGTTTAATCTCGAAAAGAGCCGGAAGACCATACCTGAAAATGAGGTAAAGTGTCAGAAGTGCTGTAAATACAATCAACTGGCCAATAATAACCACCTGCCAGGCATCCCAGTTGATAACTGAAAAATCTACTCCTATATAGCCTGAATACATATAACTTCCTCCCTTCTTCTATAATGGAATATTTGAATGCTTTTTCATCGGAACACGGTCCTTCTTCGTCACCAGCGTCCGCAATGCCCTTATTATCCTGAACCTCGTGTTTCTGGGTTCTATAACATCATCAAGATAACCGTAACGCGCAGCTTCGTAGGGATTGGCAAACTTGGTCTTGTACTCCTCCTCCTTGGCTTTTATATATGCTTTCTTCTCTTCAGGGTCGGTAATCTCATTTATCTTCCTTCCCTCAAGCACCTCAATAGCTCCCTGCGGACCCATAACAGCTATCTCTGCCGATGGCCATGCATAGTTAAGGTCTCCCTTCAGCTGTTTTGAAGACATAACACAGTGGGCTCCTCCGTAAGATTTCCTTATCGTTACTGTTACCTTGGGAACGGTAGCCTCACCATAGGCGAACATCAGCTTTGCTCCGTGAATTATTATGCCTCCGTATTCCTGGCCGCTGCCCGGTAAAAATCCGGGTACATCAACAAGCGTGACTATGGGAATATTGAATGCATCGCAGAATCTTACAAACCTGGCACCCTTCCTCGAAGCTTCTATATCGAGAACCCCGGCAAGGAAATTTGGCTGATTGGCTACAATACCTACAGGAGCACCTCCGAACTTGGCAAAACCAACAACTATGTTCTTGGCATAGTTGGCATGAATTTCAAGAAACTCTCCGTAATCAACAATCCTGTAGATTATCTCCTTGATATCATAAGGCTGGTTCGGATTCTCCGGCAATATATCATTAAGAATATCGTCTTTCCTGTTTATAGGGTCAGTACAATCACTCAGAGGCGGCTCTTCAAGATTGTTTTGAGGCAGATAGCTCAGCAGCTTCCTTATAAGAAGCAGACCCTCCTCTTCATCCTCGGAAACAAAATGTGCTACCCCGGATTTGGATGAGTGAACCGATGCACCCCCCAGGTTCTCGGTGGAAATATCCTCGCCGGTAACAGATTTGGTAACCTTTGGGCCGGTAACGAACATATAACTGCTCTTCTCACTCATTATGATGAAATCAGTAAGAGCAGGAGAATAGACTGCGCCTCCTGCACACGGACCAAATATTGCCGATATCTGCGGAATAAGTCCCGAAGCCAGAATGTTTCTCTCAAATATCTCAGCATAACCTGCAAGACTCCTGACACCCTCCTGTATCCTGGCACCACCGCTGTCATTTATTCCGATCAGCGGTGCACCCGTCTTCATGGCAAGATCCATCACCTTGCAAATCTTCTGTGCAAAGGTCTCCGATAGTGAGCCGCCGAAAACAGTGAAATCCTGTGAGAAAACATAAACGACCCTGCCGTCTATTGTTCCATGCCCCGTCACAACCCCATCGGACAGATACTGCTTGTCTGCAAGACCAAAATCCTGTGTCCTGTGAGTAACAAACATGTCAAACTCTTCGAAGCTGCCTTCGTCAAGCAGAATCGCCAGTCGCTCCCTGGCGGTAAGCTTGCCCTTGGCATGCTGCTCTTCTATTCTCTTTAAGCCACCGCCCTCCTTGGCCTTCTCCCTGAGGTCTATCAGCTGCTTAACCTTATCCTGACTATTCATTTGTATATATTGAATATATGTAAGTTATCTGTTTTTGTCCTCGCACAACTCGGTAAGAACACCATATGTCGATTTAGGATGCAGAAAGGCTATGCTTAAACCCTCAGCTCCCTTGCGCGGCTCACAATCGATCAGCCTGACACCAAGTTCCTCAGCCTCCTTCAGCTTATCCTCAAGATTATCAACCGCGAACGCAATGTGATGCACACCCTCTCCTCGCTTCTCAATAAACTTGCCTATGGGCCCCTCAGGGTCAGTCGACTCAAGCAGCTCTATCTTGGTCTGGCCAACCATGAAAAAAGCTGTCCTGACTCTCTGCTCTGCAACTTCCTCAATGTTATAACATTTCAGCCCAAAAACTTTTTCATAAAACGGAACAGCCTCATCAAGACTATTCACCGCAATGCCAATATGCTCAATATGAGTAGGTTTCATATAAAATGATTTTGTTTTCTGATACAGGAATTAAAACCCCAAATTTATCATAACAAGACAATAACTTTTAAAACAATTATCATGTTTTTTTGCTTTTTTTTTCACCCCGGATCAATTGAAAATCCGAAATTTAGAACAATATCTTCGACTCAGAAGGGAAAATCTTCCACCTTAAGCGTAGCCTCTTCAACCTCAGGCTTCTCTGCTGCAATATGATTTCTGTTGCCGTCTACAAAAATTGCCTTGTAAGGCACGGTGGGACAAGCGTATTCACAGGCGCCACAGCCTATACAAATCTCTTTTGTAACCTCGGGGATCACCAGGGTACCCTCATATGGCACCATCTGAACAGCCTTGGTGGGACAATGCTCCGAACATGCTCCGCAGTCAGTCTTTTCGGTATGTACAATGCAGTTTTCCTTTATAAAAACTGCTACTCCTATCTGGGTAAGCTTCTTCGCTTCCACGTCGAGTGGCATCAGGGCGCCTGTCGGACAAATCTCGGTGCATTTGACACAGTCAAAATTACAGAAGCCCTTGTGATAATCCATCCGCGGCTGCATTATCCCCGTAAGCCCATACTCCAGCAATGAGGGATGAATAACATTTTTCGGACATGCACTTACGCACAGTGAACAGGCAGTACACCTCTCCTGGAAGTTCTCTATTGATGTGGCTCCCGGCATACATACCGGAGATGTCCTCTCCTCAGCTATCGTACTTAGTTTCTGGGGAACCACGTCATCCCTGCTGCGTGCCACCCTGCTTATGCCAAAGAGCAGCAACATAATGCCTGATACAAAACTCCTCTTTCCCTCATCGGGCTCCTTAACCCGTACTGCACTCTTCTTCCTGAAATCAGGCAATCCGTAAAATACAGCATTATCAGGACAGGTATCGAGGCAATTGAAGCAGGCAACACATCGCGACAGGTCAACAGACTTGCCCATGAAGTCAATACATGATGCCTTGCACGCCACGGCACACCTGCCGCATTTGCTGCACTCACTCCCGTCAATCCTGATACGCAGCAGCGACACCTTCGAAACAACTCCGAGCAGGGTTCCAACCGGACAAACGGTATTGCAATACAGACGACCCTTACGAAACGAAAAAGCGACCACCAGAAACAGGAAGGCAGACGGAATTATATACGCCAGCGCTGTAACTCCCTTTATGTCAACCCTATAAACAGAATAGATATCAAATTTATTAACCACCGCCGCCACCAGATTATTCCCCAGCAACACAACCGGCTTGAGAAAATAGGTGCCGATGCGACCATAAATGCTGTACGGATCAAGAAGTGTGACCAGGTAAATACCCCCGGTAAGTGTAACTATCAGCGTAACAGCCAGAATGCCGTAACGGATAATCGTAAAAGGTTTACCATAGCCGAACCTCCTGTTCTTTCGGCCGAAAAATCCACCGACCCGGCTTACAATATCCTGAAAGATGCCCAGAGGGCAGATAACAGAACAATACGTCCTGCCCGTAAGAACAGTCAGCACCAGTATAATAATGAAACCGGCCGCAGCCACCGCCGGCAGTGTTATGAATTTGATCACCGACGGCACAAACTGCAGGAAAAGTATGGAGTTGTAGTAGCTGTCGGGTATAAGATCCCTGAAATCAATAAAAACAGAGGTTACGGCAAGCAGAAACAGAACAGCCAGAAACACCCTGATTCTCTTCAGCACGGGCGATCTCATCAATGTCTACATTTTGATTCTGTGAATGTTCAGCTCCTCCAGATTCATATTTCCGGAACCAATGGCATGAGCCAGCGGAATATAGTCTATCTGCGCAGGATTAAGATCCATCATCCTTGCAGAGGCAGCATCGGCAGCAACCCAGTCTTTCGAAATAATAAGTGACTTCATCTCAACAAGATCAGATACCGAAACACCGCGCGGACCGTTCTTTACCATAACATTATAGCAATCAATAACATTCAGTTGAGGCTTCTTCTCAAAGAGAGTGTAGTCTGCCAGACACTGGTGAAGATTATTCTGATGCCAGAACCTCCTGTCCCAGACCACACCCATCATATTCTTGATTGCTGCAGTCATCTTCGTCGAGCTGTGATGCTTAAGTACCGGAACATTGATGAAGACGTCACATTCAAGTATCTGCTCATGCACTTTCGCGCTCCTGAGCACCTTAGCGCCCGGTATCTCTATGCTCTGGTAATAACTTTCACTGTTGCCGGGTACAATTCTGGCGCCGGCATCCTTCACAGCCTTTTCTATGCCTGAGTTCTGATAGCATTTGGCCCAGTTGTCACATGTGTTGTCAAAGACGAAAACATCCTTTGCCCCTGCTCTGAAACAATGTTCAACGATCCTCTTTACCAGTCCGGGATGCGTGTTTGCCGCCCTGTCAGGTGTTACATCCCATCCGATATTGGGCTTTATCACGACCCTCTGCCCCTTGGAGACAAAACTACCGATACCACCAAGCGACTGAATGCCAAGATCAAACATAGCCTCGGGGGTGCCGCCCATGACAGCAACCAGATCATACGGCTTTGATTGCAGGGGCGATGCCAGCAAACCTGCACGTCCGCCTAAAGCAAGAGCAGCACCCGCCATCAAACCGGCAGATGCTCCCTTCTTAATGAAATTTCTTCTCTTCATATCCTCTCCTAACTGCTAAAAATGAAGCCGCAAAATACGGATTTTTTTCCGATATTGCGAAACCAAATTCTGTTACAAATAGTTAAGTTATGACTATCCTAGTATATGATTGCTTCTCAGGTATCAGCGGCGATATGAACCTCGGCGCCATGATAGACCTGGGTGTTGACCCCGACTGGCTAAGGAATGAACTTGCCCGGCTCAACCTTCCGGGATGGGAGCTTAAAGCGGAAAAAGACCAGAGACACGGTATTACCGGTACAAAGGTGACGGTTGTGCAAACCAGGGAAGAAAAAGCTCACCGCCACCTGTCTGATATAGTAAGGATAATCACAGCCAGCACCCTCCCTCCGGAAGTAACCACAATGGCCATAAAGATATTCACCATTCTGGCAGAAGCAGAAGCAGAAGTACATGGTGTGCCTGTTGAGGATATCCATTTTCACGAGGTGGGAGCAACAGATGCCATAATCGATATCGTTGGCGCTGCCATCTGTTACAACCATTTCAAGCCTGCTGCTGTTATTACCTCAGCCCTCGAACTGGGAGGAGGAATGGTCAGGTGCGCCCATGGCACCCTGCCCGTGCCTGCACCTGCAACGGCGCGAATTGTGAAGAATATGAAGGTAAAGCTTAACGGAGTTGACTTTGAAGCCACTACTCCCACGGGCGCAGCTATCATAGCTGCCTTCACCGAAGATAATCCACCCGGAAACCTGCAGCTGCAATTTAAAATGACAGGCTATGGTGTGGGACAAAAAAAACACTCTGATGTACCAAATCTTCTCAGGGTAACCCTGGCTGAAACAACTGATACGGCCATAAAGGGCCACGAGGCACTGCTGATAGAGTGTAACATCGACGATATGAGTCCCGAACTCTACGATCATGTCTCCGAAAAACTCTTTGCCGCCGGAGCAGCAGATGTCTTCCTTACTTCTGTTATTATGAAAAAAAACCGCCCGGGTATTATCCTGAGCGTGATATGTGAAAAGGGAGTCGAATCGGCAATAAAAGAGACAATATTCACCGAGACAACTACAATAGGATTAAGAACAACAACATTCATGAAAAGCACCCTCGCCCGCAAATCAGTATCCCTCAATACTGAATTCGGAGAGGTGAGATTCAAGTTGAGCTATCTTGGTAAACGCCTCGTCTCTGCAAAACCCGAAGCCGACGACTGCAGGGCGATAGCTGTGCAAACAGGCTTGCCGCTTAAAGAGGTTACCGCACGATTAAGCCGCTACCCTTTCGAATCTGGTGTTATTTAAGAATAAATTTCTGTACCATGAATATAGCCGAACTAAGGAGACTTCTCGATGATGTCAGAACAGGAAAAGTACCGGTAGATAAAGCCCTTGACGAATTGAAGTATTTCCCATATGCAGATCTGGGTTATGCAAAGATAGACCTGCACAGGGAGATAAGAACAGGATATCCTGAAATAGTATACTGCTCGGGAAAAACCATTGAACAGGTTCAAGGGATATTCGCTCTCATGGCTGACAGGGAAAACAATATTATAGGTACCCGCGCTACACCCGAAATGTACAGCGCCGTTAAGGAGATACTCCCTGATGCTCACTTCTTTGAAGAGGCCAGAATCATTAGCCGCAAAACACATGAGTACGAAAAGCCGGAAACCGGTATTGCGGTTGTTACAGCAGGAACATCTGATATACCCGTAGCTGAAGAAGCCGCCGTTACTGCAGAACTGCTTGGCAATAACGTAGTCAGAATCTACGATGCGGGTGTTGCGGGAATACACAGGCTGATAGACAAACTACCAGATATTAAAAAGTGTAAGGTGGTTATTGTAATTGCCGGAATGGAAGGAGCTCTGGCAAGCGTCGTGGGAGGCCTGGTCGATAAGCCGGTAATTGCAGTTCCTACAAGTGTAGGTTACGGAGCCAACTTTGCAGGTGTGTCTGCCCTTCTTGCCATGCTCACCAGCTGTGCAGCAGGTGTTACGGTCGTCAATATCGATAATGGCTTTGGTGCGGGATTCTCAGCCAGCAGGATTAACCGTATAAGCTAAAGCACTATATTCCGGATGCCTGGAAAAACCCTCCTGCTGTCAACAGCTTACCTGCCTCCTGTAGGTTATATCGCTTCGATAGTCCGCTACAGCGAAGTGATGATAGAAAAACACGAAACATACCTGAAACAATCATTTCGTAACAGGTGTGTGATTGCAGGTGCTAACGGACTTCTGCCATTGTCAGTGCCGGTATTGAGGGGCAGCTTCCATAAAACTCCTGTCAGTGAAATAGCTGTCGACTACAGCCGCAGATGGATACCGGTGCACATCAGATCGATTATCTCAGCGTACCGCAATGCTCCTTACTTCGATTTCTATTCGGGGGAGCTTTTTGATATAATGGCCTGCGGTGAACATTTGCTGCTGAATCTTAACATGAAGCTGCTGCAGTTTACTCTCAAAACCATTGGGATAGAAAAGGAAATTAATTTTACCGGTTCATTCCTCAAACCTGATTCATCAGAAATGGACCTGAGATATTCAATATCCCCAAAATCTGAAAACAGATACCGCAGAGAAACACTATTTAAACCATACCCGCAACTCTTCTCCGAACGATACGGTTTCAAAGCCGACATCAGCATTATCGACCTGATATTCAATATGGGACCGGAATCACTGCCCTATCTCAAAGGCCTGTAAAAAAAATGGCGCCCCCGTAATGAGGCGCCAAAGGCTAATCTGCCCCTGCTGATTCTGGTGCTAAAACCTGAGGCCTATAGTAGCAACAACGGTATTCCTTGTAGTTTCTATAGTTACAGGATCAACATTATAATAGTTGTACATGTAGTATTTTATCGGACTGGTAAGCCTGGTATAGGCAAGATCAATATAGAAACCTTCCTGTCTGAAACCAATACCGCCTGAGAGCGAAGTCTGGAAACTGTCACTGTTGATCTCAGACGAATTGAATGCCGTCCCGTAATAACCATATCCTCCCCTGAAATATAAGCCTCCCAGCCTGTACTCGGCTCCTGCCCGTATGTTGTGTGCCTGCCTGAAAATCTCCTTTATTGACTGGTTCTCATCATAGTACTGGTAACCGTCACTGGCTTTGCTGAACCGGGTCATGCCAAAATCAACCATCTCATAGTCAACACTTACTGTGGCCGTCCTCATTAACTGTACAGCTACTCCACCCATCACCCGGAACGGAGTGGTGAGCCTGTAGTTGAATCTGAATGCCTCTGTACCGAAATCATATGTATCACCATCGTCAAATGAAGAATTAAGATCCTCATAATAATACTCACTCACCCTGTATATCGTCGGACTGTGAAATGCCACCCCTATCCTT
>Ga0334892_1000643_pt1 | contig 38804 bp, 29 predicted proteins | sample GraSluR3_MG_4_FD_207213 | JGI IMG/M metagenome (GOLD analysis project Ga0334892, IMG submission 207213) | Sludge microbial communities from methane-producing bioreactor in Wageningen University, Netherlands - Granular Sludge_15_04-R3 | ecosystem: Engineered > Bioreactor > Anaerobic >...
AATTCTTTATAAGTGCTACATCGGTAGAAAACATAAGCGACTTGATACGTTTGGCAAAAATATTAATCCCACTTGCTTGATATATTTCTTTTGGAACCTCTACTATTTTTTTTCTGAGTTTTGACTCTATAACAGGAACAAATTTTTTATCCTTTGGAACACAATTATTCTCCATATACTATCTCCTCTCATATTTATCCAGTTTTCAATTTATAATCTAAATTTTTTCTAAGGTATAGCCTATAGACTATATAGGCGTCAAGCAAACCAAGTACAAGACCTCCCAGCACATCCGTAAAATAATGTACCCCTAAGTATAACCTAGAAAAAGCAATTAAAAATGCTAGGATAAAGCAGGGTAATCTATATTTTTTTATTCCAAACAAAAATATACCAAAAACCGCAAAAGATGAAGCGGTGTGTCCAGAAGGAAATGAATAGCTTACAGGATGATTTATAAGCAAATTAAAGCTGTACTTTATAAAGGGTCTATCCCTTTGTACTATGTTTTTTATTATTCCTTCTCCTAAAACCAATGTGAGTAACAAAGCCATAATTATAGCGATGCCATAGGTTCTTGTTTGTTTGTAATATAGCATTATAAGTGCTAATAAAATCCAAATCAGACCCTTGTCTCCTAATTTTGTTATAAAAGGCATGACATTGTCAAATAAAGGATTCGAAATACTATTCATAAATTCTAAAACAAATATATCTATCATTATTCTTCACAGGCTTTCGCATATAGTATTTTTAATATAACATATTATACCCTTTTAGTGGGAACTAATTTTGGTAAAAAAAATACCCATTAAAGGGTATTTTTGAGTCTATCAATACACATAAAAGTTGACAAATTAATAACTAAAAAATTTCTATAATATGCTTTTCCTTATACTCAGGGCTTTGAAGGTTGACTACATGTCCATCCTCTAGCTTGATATAAGGCATAGAAACCTCATTTTCAGGTACAAAAACTATCTCTCCTACTGTTCCATCACTTAATCTCACAGAGCTACCTATAAATTTGCTTCCAACTCTGTGTAAAAATACATATAAGGACTTTACATCGAGTTTTGTAATATATTCTCTTTCCATTATTCTTACGGCCTCAAAAACTGAAAGCTTTTCTGCAAGTTCCCCTCCAGTTGTAAGGTTTTGAAAGACATCTGCAACAGCTATCACCTTTGCATATGGATGAATCTGAGTTCTAGTAAGACCTTTTGGATAACCTGAACCGTCCATTCTTTCTTGAATCTGAAATGCTGCCTTTAATATATCTGCTGATACTGAATCCGAGCCTTTGACAGCTGCTGGTTCTTGATTGAAGTCAAAATGAGCGTACTCCATTATTTGACTTAAAAGCGCAGTTTCTGAAATTTCTTTAAGTTCTTTTTCGCTAAGATACAGCCACTTTCCAATAGAATATGCAAGAAGTGAAGTTTCTACTATCTGAGCATAATCATCTTGGTTTTCTAGCTTAATTTTTTCTATCATCTGGAAAAGAGTAAAAATTGAGTTTTCATACTCATGAGCTAGCTCTAATCCTTTATCTAAATCCTTAATCTCAGATATGTCATTTGTTTCTTCAAAACGTTTTACATCTTCTTTTACTTCATTCATAATCTGAGCAAATTCTTCTTTAAATAGTCTTACCTCATGAGCAATCCTTTGCTTTACATCCTCTGATTCTACTACCTTTACAACTTCAGAAGGCACCTCATTTTTCACTAAAATTTCATCTATTCCATTTCTGTGTAAAACGATTGCAACAAGATCAGGATTCTCTATTTTGAAGCCCTTATATAACAATAATGCTCCTTTTTTACTAAAAATATCGCTGTCAATAATCATGCCTTTTTCTAATTCTTTAATAGATACCTTCATATATTTCCCACTCCCGTCACATACTTTTCATAATTTATCGGCAACAATAGTATATTTATCCATAGAACTTAAGTATCATATTTATGTTTATGTATCCTTATTATATCTTATAACTACATAAATATTACTACCCTTTTTTTATTATAACTATCAAATCTCATAATTTATCAGAATTATTTTAAATTATTTAATTTTGTTAATATTCTCTTTTTAGCTTGTGTTAAAATTCTTTAACTAATATAATAGTTATTAATACCTATCATATTAAATTTACATTTTGTATAAATTTTCTAATAAGGATGTGAATCAATGCTTAATCTCATGAATTTGAAAATCAGAACAAAAATCCTCGTTATTCCTCTAGCTATCTTAATAATATCAAACATTCTTCTGGCTGGGGTATCTACTTATGTAGCTCAGATGTATCTAAATCAGCAGATGGTCCAAGATGGAGAGCTCTTTGCAAACAATGCACTTGAAAACTACAGGCGCATGAAATTTGTAAACGATAAGGAAATTAATAAATATCTCAGAGAAATCAGCGAATCAGAATACCTAATATATGCTAGTTTTTCTAGAAGTGATGGCACTATAACCTATCATAGCAACGAAGAAATGCGTGACCAGAAATACACAGATAAAACCATACTAGGATTAATGGAGACAAAAAAAGGTGGCTCTGCTAATTATTATTATCCAGCAATAAAAAAAGAGGTACTAAATATATCTATACCTCTTAATGCTCAGGCAGGCTCATTTTTTCACATAGGTCTTTCTCTTGATAATGTACATAACAGCGTAAGAACCTTGATGATGGCTTTTTTAGTAGTTACAGCTGCTATACTTGCTGTTTCTTTTATAATTTTACTAACTATTTCTAAAAAAATAATCAATCCTATACAAAGCTTATCCCTATCGTGCAATGAGCTTGCTAACGGAGATTTAACCAATGAAACTCCTGCCTTTGGAACTGATGAGCTAGGCGAAATGAGCCTAGGCTTTAATACTATGAAAGAAAATCTAAAATCCATGGTAAGAAGCATAGTAGATATATCAAACACAGTAAAGGATTCTTCTTCACAGATAAATGTATCCTCTGAGCAACTGACTCAGACATCTGAGCACATAGCCTCTGCTATAGGAGTTCTAACTGAAGGCTCAGAAAAGCAAGTTGATTTCATGGAAGAAATCATGGAAAATGCAAATGACATCGGACAGCAAGTAGATCAAGTCGATGGAGAAATGCAAAAGCTTTCCAGCAGCTCAAAAATTATGAACAAGGATTTAGATGAGGTTCTTACAAGTATGCAAAGCATGGAAATGCAAATGGATATAATTTCAGACAGCACTGAAAAATCCCTTCATACAATCAAGGATATGGACCTGATATCAAACCAGATCGGAAATATAGTCGAGGTTATAAACGATATTGCTAATCAAACTAACCTTCTTGCACTAAATGCCGCTATAGAATCAGCTAGAGCTGGAGAAGCAGGAAGAGGCTTTGCAGTAGTTGCCGATGAAATTAGAAAGCTAGCTCAAAAATCCATAGAATCTGCTAACGATATATCCGAGCTTATTAAAACTACTCAGCATACTATAGGAAAATCTAGAGATTCTATAGCTCAAGGTCAACAAGAAAGCAGTAAAGGTAAAGAAGTGGTCCATCAAGTGGCTTCATCAGTAAAAAATGTTCAGTCTACTTTTAAAATGAACATAGAAAATATGAGCAATCTTGGAAACAGCTTGCAGCTTCTTACTAACAGCAAGGAGAATATCATAAAAAACCTAACAGAAATAAATGCTATAATATCAGATTACGCTGCCTCTGCCGAGCAGGTATCAGCATCTACTGAGGAACAAACAGCTTCTATGCAAGAAATGAGCTCTCTAGCTGAGGAATTGTTTACAAAGGCTGAAGAGCTAGATGGCCAAATCACAAAATTTAAAATTTAAATTTTTCAGTTTTTCATGCATGCCCAGGTCTTACAAGCATAGCAATTTTCTCCTCTGCACAGTCCTATGCCTTTTGGATAATTCCTAAGCTCAGGAGTAGATGAGATTCCAACTATTGCAGTTATGCTCTTTTGAGGTACGAGCATTGACCCGTTGTAGCTTATAGGGCAGGCATCATCTAGCTTTATAAGCTTTTCAGATTCATCTAAAGCAATATCTCCATACCCAGGACTATATCTAAGAGTTAGAAATTTTCTCTTTTTGATATAGTCCTGTTTTAATCTCAAGTAAAGCTTTTCTATCAAAAAATCCACTGCAAATGAAGCTAATTCATCGAGGAGTGTAGCCTTGTATATTCTATCTTCACTTAGCAAGACATGAATTTTATCGTCTAGCTCTTTGCCTAGGGTAGCCCACATAAATATTGCCTGAGTAGAATTTTCAAGACCTTTCGCAAGATAATGTGACTTTATATCATAACCACCAAGCTTTACCACAAAGTCTGTAATGCTTGCAGGTAAAGCCTTGTAACCTAGACTAGGTTTGATTTCCGATATAAGCTCTGATACCTCTGCTTCAGCATAGGGTCTATCTATATATTTTAGTAGCTCTTTTGCATCTAGGTTAAGATTTATACGCATTATTTTTCATCCACTTCCGTCAAAGATTTTACTAGACCTATAGCTTTTATAGCATCCTTAGAATATCCGTCAGCTCCTACCTTCCTTGCGTAATCTTCAGTTACAACTGCTCCACCTACTATTATTTTTACATTAGGAAGCTCTGATTTAATATACTCTATCGTTGGCTCTAGATTTACCATGGTAGTAGTCATAAGAGCACTGATGCCTATAATATCAGCGTTTACTTCCTTTGCTTTTGTAGCAAAGGCTTCTTTTGTAACGCTTTTTCCAAGGTCTATAATATTGTAGCCAAAAGGCTTTAGCACAGATTTTACTATGTTTTTACCTATGTCGTGAATATCCCCATATACCGTTCCAAAAACTAAGGTATGACTAGATTTTGCTTTATTTTCAAGCCTATCAAATAACTCTTGAACTTTTTCAACTACCTGCATCATATCTGGCAAAAATATTCTCTTTTCATCGTAAAGCCTACCTGCCTTGTCAAGTGCTATTAGCATAGTATTTATAACTTCTTGCTCTGTTTTTTCTGCTAGCAAGCTATCAAATGCACTTGGCTCTTCTTTATTAATAAGCTGATAAATCAGCTCTCCTTCTATAGTCAATTTATCTATATCCTCTAGCTCTATATAGGTTTTATTTGATAGTTTTTCTTTTCCCATAAGTATCTGGGCTGACTCAATGGTTTCTACTATACCTTTTGAGCTAGCACTTGCAATTGCCATGGAAAGTCCACTTCCTATTAGCATAGAAAGCAAGGTTTGATTTAATCTATCTCTATTTTTCATGCCATAAGAAACATTGCTAAGCCCAAGAGAGGTCTTTATTCCTTTATTTGATAACTGCCTTACAATCTCTACTGTATCAAGTGGCGATATGCTGTAGGTTTTATTTGTAAAAAGCAGTGGGTCTATATAGATATCCTCAGCCTTTATTCCTTCACTTATGAGTCTGCTCTTAAGCTTTTCTGCTATTTCTACAGTTTCAGCTATGGTAGTTGGCAGGATTTCATTTTCTATGCAAAGTCCTATCACACTAGCGCCATATTTTTTTGCAAGAGGAAGGATTTCACTTAATTCCTTTTCGTCCAAAGCAACTGAGTTTATAAGCGCCTTTCCTGCATAATTTTTAAGCGCCTCTTCTATGATTTCAGGCTCCTTTGAATCTATGCAAAGTACAAAATCAGAATTTAGCTGTCCACTTATCACTAGCTCTCTTGCTAATGCTTTTTTATCTGCTCCTTCTGCATTGACATTGATATCAATTACATCTGCACCTTTTAAGCACTGCTCTGATATAACGCTTGTAAGTCCTTTTATATCAAACTCTTCCATATACTGCTTTACAGCTTTTCTTGCATGAGGATTAATGGCTTCTCCAATTAGAATAAATGCTTCTGAAGAAACTACCTTGCCCTTTGAAGCAAGATATCCATGAGAATTAGTTTTATTCTCCTTATTATTTTTTACTTCTATGCTATCCGCTAACCTTCTTAGCTCTTTAGTAAACTCAGGAGTAGACCCACAGCAAGATCCTATATATCCCATATTAAGCTCAAAATATGGCTTCATCTGATTTGCAAATTCACTAGCTGACATGCTATAAACTACATCTTCTCCTACAATCTCAGGCATCCCTGCATTTGGCTGAGCAATTAGCTTTACACTGGTATACTTTTCTATCTCTACAAGTAGCTCAAGTATATCCTTTGGTCCTTTTGAGCAGTTTATTCCTATGGCATCCACTCCTAGAGCATCTAAAATAACTCCTTGGGCAGCTGGCGATACTCCAGTCAAGGTATAAATGCTGTCATAGGTCATAGAGGCGAGTATAGGAATTTTTATAGTGTGCTTCTTAAAAATATCCTTTAAGGCTATTATTCCTGCTCTTAGCTCTGCTATATCGCTAAAGGTTTCAAAGATTACATAATCAGGCTGAGATATAGTTATAGTTTCAAGCTGTCTGTAAAATATCTCGTACATTTCTTCAAAGCTCACATCCCCTACAGGCTTTACAAATTCACCTGTAGGTCCTACAGAAAAAGCTATCTCTTTGCCTGTAGTTTTAGCTAAGTTTATTCCTGCGACGTTAATCTCAATTACCTTATCCTCAAGGTCATAACTTTTTAGCTTAAGAGGATTTGCTCCAAAGGTATTTGTTGTAATTATATCTGCTCCATTATCTGCATATTCTTTATGTATTTTCTTGATTACTTCGGCTTGAGTTAGGTTTAGCTCCTCAGGACATTCAAAACATATATTTTTGCTAATAAGCTGACTTCCAAATCCACCATCAAATATTTTTATCATCGCTCTCTCCTTCACATAAAAAAAGCTTTCTCAAAGAGAAAGCCTAAGTTATAAGTTTTCTCTTATCTTCCTGCTACGCAGTTGGATTTAGCACCTTTTCAGCCTGGGCTGAAGGTTGCTGAGACTTCACAGGGCCATATCCCTCCGTCTCTCTCGATAAGAATCATAGTATTGAGTTTTTAATTAATGCTTCTTTTTGAAGCTTTGAGAGTTTTTTTATACTGCACTCTCTTTTCATTGCACTGCTTTTTGTATCGTGCCTTTCCACATAAACCAAGCTAACCGGAAGCCTTGCTCTAGTGTACTTTGATGCTGTTCCTTCACAGTGAAGTTTAAACCTCATATCGATATCCACTGTGTATCCAGTGTACAAGCTGTTATCTTTACATCTTAGCATATATACATAAAACTGCCTAATATTTTTTTGTAGTAATTCTTCTTGTTTTTTCATTTAATCCCAGCTTTACTTTTTTTCTGAGTCTGCAAATCTCTTTAAATCAGCTTTGATATCGTCTGCCAGATCATGCCATCTTATCCCTTGTATAGCTCCTTCTAATGCATACAGGGTGTTAATGCAGGCATCTATATCATGCTCTTTTAATATCACATATGCAGATTTTGAACCTAGCTTTCTCAGCTCCATTGGAGTAGTTATCCCTGCGTTTATTAATCGTTGCTCTAGTGTTGGTCCTATGTTTTCCATATCTGATAGCTTGCTCATATTACTCTCCCCTTTTAAATATATACTCTATTCATTCTATATGTTTATTAATCTACCAAAATTTAATACCTCAGATAATAAATTATCTACTTACTAAAAATATATATAATTTAAATTATATTAAACAAAATTTGCTCAATTGTAAACAAAAACTTTAACTTTTGTAAAAATATTTTAAAAAGTTTTTAAGCTTTAGGAAAATGTTTTTCATAATAATTTCATGGCTATTCCTCGATTATTTATATATAAAAATAATTTTTTAAAACATAAAAATATATTTTTTGATGTTGACAAGTAAAAATTAAATCCCTATAATCAGAAAAAAACAAGTATATGCATATCCAGTGATGGGAAAAGTAAGCTAAGAGATGACTCCAGCGAGTCGGCACAGAGTGGAAGGCCGACAGTCTCACCTTAACCGAACAAGGGACCCTGAGGATGCCTTTTGAAATCAAAGTATGAAGGCACGGCTGTCGCCGTTAACGATATCGAGTGAATTGTATTAGTGCACAAATACAATTAATTAGAGTGGTACCGCGGATATAAATCCGTCTCTTTGTAATATACGAAGAGGCGGATTTTTTTAATTTCTAAAATAATGGAGGAAAATATAATGAAAACAAATAATATAACTAAAAAAGATAAAATAGTACTTGCTTACTCTGGTGGACTTGACACTTCTATAATCATTCCATGGCTAAAAGAAAACTACAATGCAGATATAATAGCTGCTTGCATAAACGTAGGACAAGATGAAGATATGCAAAAGGTTCAGGAAAAAGCTATAAAATCAGGAGCATCAAAAGTATATATAGCTGATGTAGTGGATGAATTTGTAAAAGACTATGTATATAAATCGATTAAAGCAAATGCTCTTTATGAAGGTAAATATCTTCTAGGAACAGCTCTAGCTAGACCTTTAATAGCTAAGAAGCTCGTAGAAATAGCTCATATAGAAGGCGCTCCTTATATCTGCCACGGATGTACTGGAAAAGGAAATGACCAGGTTCGTTTCGAAGTAGGAATAGCAGCTTTTGATCCAGATATAAAAGTAATTGCTCCATGGAGAATCTGGGACATCAAATCCCGTGAAGATGCAATAGACTATGCAAATGCAAAAGGCATAGAGGTTCCTTGTACAAAAGATAAAATCTACTCAAGAGATCAAAATCTTCTTCACATCAGCCATGAAGGTGGAGATTTGGAAGATACTAAAAACGAACACAAAGCAGATATCCTTTACATGATGACAAAAACTCTTGAAAAGGCTTCAGATGAAGCAGAATATGTAGAGCTTACCTTTGATAAAGGCGAGGCTGTAATGCTAAACAAAGTATCACTTGAGCCACACGAAATGCTAGCTCAGCTTAACCAAATAGGTTCAAATCACGGTATTGGGGTACTAGATATGATAGAAAATCGTCTAGTTGGAATGAAATCAAGAGGTGTATATGAAACTCCTGGTGGAAGTATTTTAGTTCAGGCTCACAGCTTGCTTGAAAGCCTTACTCTAGACAGAAATACAACTCACACTAAAAGCATCCTAGCTCTTGAATATGCAAAGCTAATCTACGATGGCTTATGGTTTAGTCCACTTCGTGAATCACTAGATGCTTTCTTTGAAAAGACTCAAGAGATGGTAAGCGGCACAGTAAAAATCAAGCTTTACAAAGGCAATATAATGCCAGCATCAATAGACAGTCCTTTCGCACTTTACGATGAAGCTATTTCATCATTTGGAGAAAGCCCTCTTTATGACCACAAGGATGCAGAAGGCTTTATAAATCTATATTCACTGCCTACTAAGATACAAAGCATGATGAAGAAAAAAGTTCAGCAAGAACAAGCTCTTAAAAACAATATAAAAGCAGTAGGCTAAGCTAAAAATAGGAGGAAGTATGAAACTTTGGGGCGGCAGATTTAAAACAGAAGAAGACAGCTTTATGGATAAGTTCAACAGCTCGTTTAATATAGACCAAAGACTTTGGGAGCAGGACATAAAGGGCTCTATAGCCCATGTGTCCATGCTCAGCAAGTGTCACATATTAAGCAGTGATGAAACTGAAAAAATAATAAAGGCACTTGAGCAAATACACTCAGAGATTCTAGATGGTACTCTTTTGCTTGAAGGTGAGTTTGAAGATATTCATAGCTTTTTAGAATATCAGGTAACTCAAAAAGCTGGAGCAGTAGGAAAAAAAATGCATACTGCAAGAAGCAGAAACGATCAGGTTGCCCTTGATATGAAGCTATACGTAAAGCTTTCTGGTCAGGAAGTAATAAAAAGCTTAGAAAAGCTCATATCAGCTATAGAAAAAAAATCAAGTGAATCAAGCTTTCCTATGCCAGGCTACACACATTTGCAAAGAGCTCAGATAGTTACCTTTAAGTATCATCTTATGGCTTATTACGAAATGCTAACTAGAGATATGAAGCGTATAGAAAACGCCCTATCCATAATGGATACTTGTCCTCTTGGAAGCTGCGCCCTAGCAGGAACTACCTACCCTATAGACAGAGAGTTCACAGCAGCTATGCTTGAATTTGAAGCTGTACAAAAGAACACTATGGACTCAGTAAGCGACAGAGATTATATAATAGAGATGATTTCTGCATTTAGCATCATTATGATGCATCTTAGCAGACTATCAGAGGAATTTATAATTTTTTCAACCAAAGAATTTGACTTTATAGCTTTATCTGATGCCTACAGTACTGGAAGCAGTATAATGCCTCAAAAGAAAAACCCAGATTCGCTAGAGCTAGTAAGAGGCAAAACCGGCAGACTTTATGGCAATCTCATGGGAATCCTAACTACTATGAAAGCTCTTCCTCTAACCTACAACAAGGACATGCAAGAGGATAAGCAGTATTACTTTGAAAGCCTAGACACAGTTATAGACTGCATCACCATCATAGAAGGAGTAGTAAGTACTCTCACAGTAAAATCTGAAAATATGGAAAAAGCTACAAAGGGAGGTTTTTTAAATGCTACAGAGCTTGCAGACTACTTAGTAAAGCAAGGGATAGCATTTAGAGATGCTCATAGCATAGTGGGGCAGGTAGTAAAGCACTGCGAAGCAAAAGCTATGGAAATAGATCAGCTTTCAATTGAAGAACTAAAGGCTTTTAGTCCTCATATAAAGGAAGATGTGTACAGCTATATAGAGCCTTCTTCTATACTAAAGCAAGGCACTAAACCAGATATGCTTTAATTACAATTTCAAAACATCATATAGGACTTCATAAAATCTTGGAATGGTAGGTGATACTATTGCTCCTTGATTTTTTTTACCCAAAATCCGGAAGAAAGGTGTGAACTTATGATGAAAATCGGAATATTAGGCTCAACTGGATATGCAGGAAGTGAACTCGTAAGGCTACTCAGCTCTCACCCTTATGCAGAAATTGTATTTCTGGATTCTAGAAGCTATGAAAATAAATCCTACACAGACATCTATCCACATCTTGAGTCAAAGCTAGATAAAAACTGCTCATCTATAGACCTTATGGATGATTCTCATTTCAAAAACCTAGATCTTTTATTTTGCGCTCTGCCTCATGGGCTGTCGCAAATAGCAGTAAAACAGGGACTAAAAAATAAAGTTAAAGTGATTGATTTATCCGCTGACTTTAGAATATCTGATATAGCTTCATATGAGCATTGGTATCAGGTTGAGCATTTGGCAAAAGAAGAAGTAAAGCTTGCTGTGTACGGTCTATGTGAGATAAATAGAGAAAAAATTAAAGCTGCAAGCCTAGTTGCAAACCCTGGGTGTTATCCTACAAGCATTCTGCTAGCTCTTTATCCACTTCTTAAGGAAGGTGTAATAAAAGCCCAAGGCATAATAGCAGATTCAAAATCCGGCATCTCAGGTGCAGGCAGAAATCTTTCAGACGCCAATCTTTTTTCTCAGTGCAATGAAAACATAAGAGCCTATAGTCTATGCAAACATAGACACATACCAGAAATAGAAGAGCAGCTCAGCTTATATTCTGATACCCCTCTTACTTTGCAGTTCTCTCCCCATTTGATTCCTATGAATAGAGGTATCCTAAGCACTATATATGCAGATATGAACAAAAATCTTTCCTGCAGTGAGGTTTATGACCTATACAGCACCTACTACTCAGATGAATATTTTGTAAGACTGCTTTCAGGCGGTAAGCTTCCTCAGACAAAAGCTGTATCTGGTTCAAACTACTGCGATATAGGATTTGATATAGATAAAAGAACTGGAAAAATAATAATCGTAAGTGCAATAGATAATTTAATCAAAGGCGCATCTGGACAAGCTGTCCAAAATATGAACCTTATGTTTGGCTTAGATGAGCATATAGGTATCAATCAGCTTCCTATGTGGCCATAGAAAGGAGATACCTATGAATAAATATATAGTAATAGATGGAGGAGTAAGCTCTCCAAAAGGCTTTCTTTCCAGCGGAATTCACAGTGGAGTCAAAAAAAGTGGAAAAAACGACCTTAGCCTAGTATATAGCGAGGTTCCTGCATATAGCTGGGCAATGTTTACTACCAATAAAGCCTGCGCCGCTCCTGTCACTTTATCAAAATCTCATATCCAAGATCAAAATATCCAAGCAATAGTAATAAATAGTGGCAATGCCAATGCCTGCACCGGTCAAAAAGGGCTAAGTGATGCCTACGAAATGGCTACGGTGACAGCAAGTGCTCTAAATATTGCTCCTCAAAATGTAATTGTATCTTCAACTGGACTAATAGGCCTACCTCTTGAGATGGATAAAATAAAAGCAGGAATAACTAAAGCCGTGAGTGTTCTATCAGCAAAAGGAAGCGAGGAAGCTGCAAAAGGCATAATAACTACAGATGCTCACCTAAAAACCATAGCTGTGCAAGTAACTATAGACAATAAAATCGTAACTATAGGTGGCATGGCAAAAGGCTCTAGAATGATACATCCTCAAATGGCAACTATGCTCAGCATAATAACTACAGATGCTAATATAGATAAGGCTTACCTCAAATATCTTCTTAATGACACTACTGAAAAAACCTACAATATGATATCCATAGACGGTGATACAAGCACAAATGATATGGTGGCTGTTATGGCAAACGGCAAGGCTTGTAATAACGAGCTAAATGCAAATCATTCAGAAGTACAAAGCTTTGCAAATTCCTTTGCCTTTGTAAATGAATACCTAGCAAAATCTATTTTGACCTCTAATCTTGTCAAAACTTCACTGTTTGGAGAGGAGAGCAATTGGGGCAGAATCCTCTGCAGTATAGGCTACTCTGGAGCTCAGTTTGATATGGATAAATTAGAAATCAGCCTTGTAGGAGATAATAAAGAAACGATAAAAATAGTCGAAAATGGTCAAAGCACAGTATTTTGCAAGGAATCAGCAAAAAAGCTTCTCAAAGAGAGAAATATAACTATCCTTGTAGACTTCAAAACAGGCAGTCAAAACTCTATTGCTTGGGGCTGTGACCTATCACATGATTATGTAAAAATAAACTCTAGCCATATAAGTTAGGAGGAAAAATTCATGATAAATCAGCTTACTCCTCAGCAGAAAGCTCATGTACTGCTTGAGAGTCTATCCTATATCAAAACCTTTCATAAACAGATAGTAGTAATAAAATACGGTGGAAACGCTATGATTAACAATCAGCTCAAGGAATGCGTAATTAGAGATATTGCTCTTCTTAAGTACATAGGAATAAACCCTGTAATAGTGCATGGAGGAGGGCCTGAAATAAATGAACTAATGACTCTTTACAACAAAAAACTAGAATTTATAAATGGTCTTAGAGTGACAGATGAAGAAACTATGAAAATCACTGAAATGGTACTCACTGGCAAAATAGCCCCTGAGATAGTCTCTCTATTTAGCAATCACGACATCAAAGCTCTTGGGCTTAGCGGAAAAGATGGAAATATCATAAATGCCAAGCAAAAAAGCGAGGAGCTGGGATTAGTCGGTGAAATCACTACAATAAATCCAGAGCTTATCCTATCTGTCATAGAAAAAGGCTATGTCCCAGTAATTTCACCTATAGGAATAGGTGTAAATGGAGAAAGCTACAATATAAATGCTGATGAAGTCGCAGGAAAAGTAGCTATAAGTCTAAATGCTAAAAAACTCATTCTTATAACAGATGTAGCTGGTGTGCTTGAAAACCATCAAGATCCAAACACTGTAATATCTGCACTTAATATCAATGAAGCCTATTCCTACATAAAAAAAGGAATAATCAAAGGTGGAATGATTCCTAAAATGTTCTGCTGTCTCAATGCTGTAAGTAACGGTGTGGAAAAATGCCATATAATCGACGGCAGACAGTTTCACTCCATTTTGCTGGAGGTATTCACAGACACTGGTATCGGCACAATGATAACTGCATAAAAGTATGAAAGGAGCTGTAAACATGCAAAATATAATAGATGAAGGTCAAAAATATCTAATGTCAAACTACGGCAGATTTCCAATTAGCTTTAGCCATGGAGAAGGCTGCAGAGTATATGACTATAATCAAAGAGAATATATAGATTTTCTAGGAGGAGTAGCTGTAAACATCCTCGGCTATAACAACAAAAAACTAAACGACGCAATAGCTACACAAAGTCAGAAGCTGATTCACATATCCAATTATTTCTGGATAGATACTCAAGTTAAGCTAGCAAAACTGCTCGTAGAAAACTCCTTCGATGGCAAAGCTTTTTTCTGTAACTCTGGTGCAGAAGCAAACGAAGGGGCTGTAAAGCTAGCTAGAAAATATGCCTACAGAAAATATGGTATCCAAAAAAATGAAGTCATAGCTATGACAGGCTCATTTCATGGCAGAACCTTAACGACGCTTAACCTAACAGACAATCCAAAATACAAGGAAGGCTTTGGTCCTCATCCAGAAGGCTTTAAGTTTGCAAAGTTCAATGATATAGATTCGTTTAATCAGGCCCTAACAAAAAATACCTGTGCAGTTATTTTTGAGCCCATCCAAGGTGAAGGTGGAATAACTCCAGTCGATAGCGACTTTATCAAGAAGGTATCTGAACTTTGCAAGCAAAATGATGTGCTTCTCATAGCTGATGAAATTCAAACAGGCATGGGTAGAACCGGGAAATTATTTGGCTACCAGCATCACGATATCACTCCAGATATCATGACAGTTGCAAAAGGTCTTGCTGGGGGCTGTGCTATAGGAGCTGTAATAGCTAAGGTAGAAGTGGCAGATGCTTTTCAAAGTGGAGACCACGGCAGTACCTTTGGCGGAAATCCTTTAGCCTGCGCCGCAGGTGTTGCCACACTTGAGACAATCCTAGATGATGAGCTTGCTGCAAATGCTGAAAAAATCGGCGAATACTTTAAATTAAAGCTTCAATATCTATCTCAAAAATATTCAGTAGTAAAAGCTGTGCGTGGCCACGGTCTTATGCTTGGGCTTGAGCTTAGCATACCTGGAGCAGCTGTAGTTCAAAAAGCCCTGTACAAAGGCTTCCTTATAAACTGCACTGCCACAAATGTGCTCAGATTTATTCCACCTCTTATAATAGGAACTAGTGAAATAGATTTGCTTATAGAAACATTGTCCGAAATATTTGAAGAGCTTGAGCTTGCCGCTTAGTAATCCCTTATGTAATTTTCTTGTCGCTTCCTGACTGCAATTATATGATACAATATTTATGTAAAATACTAAAAGGTCATGGAGGCGATGTATTGTGCAAAACCTACTATTAGAAAACGACATAGTAAGAGTCAGAGCTTCTTTAGAAAGCGATATCGACTACATTATGAAAACAGAGAGCGACCCTAGCAATTCTCCTTATGTATTTCAGTGGACCTATGACCAGCACAAGGCTGCCATAGAAAATCCAGATATCCTTCATCTAGTAATAGAAGATAAAGATACAAGTGAGCCTGCTGGCTATATCATAGTTGCAGGAGTTCTCAGTCCTCATAAGAGCATAGAGCTAATGAGAATAGCAGTATCCCAAAAAAATAAAGGCTTCGGCCGTGACAGTATTAAACTGCTACTTGCCTATGCCTTTGATACACTAGGTGCTAATAGAGTATGGCTAGATGTCAAAGAATACAACTACTCTGCTCAAAGCCTTTATAAATACCTTGGCTTTGCTCAGGAGGGGCTTCTAAGAGAAGCTGTATTTCACAATGGAAAATACGACTCTATCTACATCATGGCAATACTCAAAAAAGATTATTTAAAACAAAAGAAAAATTAGCCTTATCTTTTAGGAGCTCTTCCTTTATGCCTTGAATTTTTCTTTGAATTCTTCTTTAAAAAGTCATCAAATGATGGCTTTTTCTTTGCTTGAGGCTTTGCTTTACTATCCTCATGCTTTACTGCCTTATGCATTTCTATCTTTTTTACATCTGCCTTGATATCCCCTTCTAGTTTTTCAAGTGATGCATTGTGCTTTGGTGTTACAAAAGTCACTGCTGTGCCCTTTTCTCCAGCTCTTCCTGTTCTTCCTATTCTGTGGATATAGGTGTCAGTATCAAGTACCATATCGTAGTTGTAGATATGAGTGATTCCATCTACATCTATTCCTCTAGCCGCAACATCTGTAGCAATAAGAAGCTGAATCTTTGCGTTTCTAAAATCCTTCATGACCTTTTCACGCTTAGCTTGGCTTAAATCTCCGTGAAGCTGGTCACAGTTATAGCCTTTTTGAGAAAGGTCTTCATAAAGAGCAGTTACTCTTCTTTTAGTACGGCAGAAAACTATTGCCATAAAAGGCTGCTGAGTGTCTATCATCTCACATAGAGCTTCTTGCTTTTTTCTGTCAGTAGTATGAACTATGATCTGATCTATCTCGTCAAGCGTTACATTTTGTCCTTTTACACTCACATAATGAGGCTCATTCATATAAGTCTTGGCTAATTTTTTTACTTCTTTATTAAAGGTAGCTGAAAAGCACATCACTTGTTTTTCTGATGGAGTGTAAGAAAATATCGCATCCACTTCATCCAAAAATCCCATGTGAAGCATCTGGTCAGCCTCATCTAGTACCAGCATCTTTAGCTTGCTAAGGTCTAGACTTTCTCTTCTGATTAAATCCAGGATTCTTCCTGGTGTGCCCACAACAAGTGGAATATTTTTCTTTAATTTATTAAGCTGCTTTTCTACATCCTGTCCACCATAGGCAGATAGGATATTTATGCCTTTTACTGATATGAGCTTTTGAGCCTCTTCACTAATTTGGATTGCAAGCTCTCTGGTTGGCGAAATAATAAGTGCCTGAGTATCTTCTGAATCTACATCGATTTTTTCCAATATAGGAAGTAAAAAAGCAAGAGTTTTTCCCGTTCCAGTTTGAGCCTGCGCTATTACATCCTTTCCCTCTAATATATATGGAATGGATTTGACCTGTACCTGAGTAGGCGTATCTATTCTAAGCTTTAAAAGTCTTTCGCTAAGTTCATTTGTAATACCTAATTCTATAAAATCTTTCTTCATAAATCGTCTCCTTAAAATTAACATAAAATTCATTTTATCATTTATAACAATATATTGCTATATTTTACTTTCAAATTCATATCCACAGAAAAATATAAAATTCTTGTTAAATCAGTGGCTAAAATTGGACTTTTGCACAATGTTATCCACTTATCCACAGATATTATACACTATTTTATCAACATATCCACAACAAAAACTTCCAAAATTGTGGAAAAACTTTCCTATATGGGTGTAAATTTGTTTATTTTATCCATTATATATGTTAAAATGGAAGCTGTGTGTAAATTAACGAAGAATAACTGGAGGAATAAATAAATTGATTAGTGTAACTAACTTGGCTCTTCGCTATGGCGATAAAAAATTATTTGAAGATGTTAACCTAAAATTCACACCTGGTAACTGCTACGGTGTAATCGGCGCAAACGGTGCTGGAAAAACTACTTTCCTAAAAATCCTGTCTGGAGAAATAGATGCAAATGCAGGTGAGGTTCATGTAGCTCCAAACGTGCGTATGTCTGTACTAAAGCAGGATCACTACAGATATGACGAGCATAGTGTCCTTGACACAGTAATAATGGGAAATGCCCGCCTATATGAAATCATGAAAGAAAAAGATGCTCTATATGCTAAGGAAGACTTTACAGATGAAGATGGAATCAAGGCTTCAGAATTAGAAGGCGAATTTGCAGAGATGGATGGCTGGGAAGCTGAATCTGATGCTTCTTCACTACTTCAAGGTCTAGGCATAGGAACTGACCTTCACTACAGTCTGCTTAAGGATTTAGATGGTAGCGAAAAAGTAAAGGTTCTGCTTGCTCAGGCTTTATTTGGCAAGCCTGGAATTTTGATTCTGGACGAGCCTACTAACCACCTTGACATCAAAGCTATAAAATGGCTTGAAGAGTTTTTAATCAGCTTTGACGGAACAGTTATAGTAGTATCGCACGACAGACACTTCCTTAACAACGTATGTACTCATATGGCTGATGTGGACTTTGGAAAAATCAAGCTTTATGTAGGAAACTACGATTTCTGGTATGAGTCTAGTCAGCTAGCTCTTTCACTTATGAAGGACCAAAACAAGAAAAAAGAAGAAAAAATCAAGCAGCTTCAAGACTTTATCGCGCGCTTTAGTGCCAATGCCTCAAAGTCAAAGCAAGCTACATCAAGAAAGAAAATGCTTGATAAAATAAACATCGAAGATATCCAGCCTTCAACTAGAAGATACCCATACGTAGGCTTTACTATGGAAAGAGAAGTAGGAAATGACATCTTAATGGTAGAAAACCTATCAAAGAGTATAGATGGAGTAAAAATCCTAGACAATGTATCTTTTACAGTTAGAAAAGGCGATAAAATAGCATTTTTAGGCGAGAGTGAAATAATGGTAACGACTCTATTTCAAATCCTTGCTGGTGAGCTAGAGCCAGACAGCGGAACAGTAAAGTGGGGCGTAACTATTACAAAATCATACTTCCCTAAGGATAATGCAAAATATTTTGATGGCATCAAAATAAACTTAGTTGACTGGTTAAGACAATACTCTGTAGAAAAAGCAGAAACTTATATCAGAGGCTTCTTAGGTAGAATGCTGTTTTCTGGAGAGGAAGCTCTAAAAGAAGTAAATGTACTTTCTGGAGGAGAAAAAGTTCGTTGCATGCTGTCTCGTATGATGCTAAGCAGTGCCAATGTACTAATCCTAGATCAGCCTACAAACCACTTAGACCTTGAATCTATCACAGCTGTAAACAACGGCCTAAAGGATTTTAAGAGCAACGTATTGTTTGCTTCTCATGACCACGAGTTCATCCAAACAATAGCAAACAGAATCATATACTTGACTGAAACTGGAGCTAAGGACTACATGATGACTTACGACGAGTACTTAGACCAGATATAACTAAGTTAACTAAAAAAATCAGAAGTAAAACCTAAAACACAATAAAATATACAGTTTTCTAAGTATAAAAAAAGGATTGCCATAAAGAACCGTGTTCTTTTATCTCGCAATCCTTTTTTATATTTACAGACCTCTTAAATACTCGGGTTTAAAATCGTCTTCCTTTAGGGCAGTATCTATTTCATTTAGCAGTCTTTGTTTATCTGCGCCTAGTGTCCCTGCAAGAGCTACGTAATTAGATGCGTGGTTAGATCTGAATATGCAGTTTTCTAGATTAGTATTTTGGATAAATAATCTAAGCTCTAAAAGAACTGCTCTAGGCTCAAGAAGTAAAAATTTTCCACTTTGATAATCTTCATAGAGCTTTGTACCTTCCTCTAGCATAAGAGTAAGAAAGGATGCATATTCTGGCTGCATTTCATTTACTAGCTTCGCACATCCTATTGCATGAGCAGCAGAGCCTCTAGGCCCTCCTAGTCCTGATATCATAGTGACAGAAAGAATAAGCCCAGCTTCTTTAGCTTTCTTTCCAGCTTCTAGCATGTCCGCGCTGGCTACTCCTTTATCTATCTTTTGCAAGATAGTATCATCTCCTGACTCTATCCCCATGTATAGCATTAGCAGTCCTTTTTCTTTTAATAGAGCTAGGTCTTCACTACTCTTTCTCATTATGTCCTGCGGAGTCGCATATGCACTTATCCTCTCGCACTCAGGGAAAAGCTCATTTATTTTGTCCAAAATAGCAATAAGCTTATCAGTAGGAAGTACCAGAGCATCTCCATCTGCCAAAAACACTCTTTTTACTTTAGGATAAATTGCTCTAGCAGACTTTAAATCCTCAAATACTTCTTCTAGCTCTCTTATTCTAAACTGCTTGTCTTTATACATACTGCAAAATGTACATCTATTGTGAGCACATCCTATAGTCACCTGTACGATTAAACTTCTCGCCTCGCTAGGTGGTCTATATACTGTTCCTTCATATCTCATTTATTATCTCCTTGCTATTTATTGATAAATTTTACTGCTGTTCCATAGGCTATGACCTCTGCAGCTCCAAGATTATAGGTATTATTCTTTTCAAACTATTCATCTCCTTTAATACCCATTTCTCTCATAGCTACATCACAAATCTTCTCTGTTCTGAGCTTATCCTCAGAAGACATTGATAGTTTGTTTTCTAGTGCATTTTTAAAATCAATAATTGTATTTTTCTTAAAAACTGGACTTTCCTTGATTTTATTACTATACATATTGCTATCTGAATCAGTGATTACATTATTTATACATTCATCTATCTTATATTTAGTAGCATAGCCAAAAGATATAGAAAGTGATATTCCATCAACTTTTTTATCTTCTAAGCCATTTCTTATCCTCTCTATCAAATTACCAGTAGCCTCAGCTCCTGTTTGGGGAAGAACTATTCCAAACTCATCTCCTCCTATTCTAGAGAAAATATCATTTGTTCTGAGCTCTTTTTTTATGCTGCTCGCAGCTAACTTTATAAGTTTATCTCCAGTTGCGTGACCTTTTAAATCATTGGCAAGCTTAAGTCCATTTATATCAGCATAAATAATAGTAAGTGGAAGATATTCTTTCTTATCTAATTCGATTATCTTCTCATCAAAATACCTTCTATTATTAATACCAGTGAGTGGGTCATGATAACTCATATACTCTATTTTTTCTTGCTTTCTTTTTTTAACCGTGTAATCTCTAAATACAATAACCATACCTGTGATTTTGGATTTTGAATTCTTAATAGGAGAAATACTGTACTCAATAGGAGTCTGCGCCCCACTTTGAGTTCTAAGTATCGCATAACTCTCTTTACTGTAGTATATATCGTCTTTTAGAGATTTTGGAAGCCCTAGAGCCAACTTACAATTATCCATATCACTATAAATTTCAAATATTTCCTCTATCTTTCTTCCTAAAATCCTATCTTCCAGCCTGTTTATATGGGCTTTTGCTACAGGATTTACAAATTCTATTATTCCTTTTCTATCTGTTGCAATTACACCATCAGCTACTGAGAATAATATAGTTTTTAATTTTTCTTCCTTATCTTTAACAGCCATACTAGCTAATTTTTCTATATTTTGAGCTATCTCAAGTATCTCATGGTTTGAGTGATAGTAATTAAGCCTATCTTGTTTTTCCCCATTTGAAATATTTTTTATCCTATCGCCAAGAACTATAAGAGGTCTAGCCAGCCTAGTATTTAAAATTTTACTTTGAAATGCTCCTAAAAAAAGAGCAATAAGTATACTTATAATAGCAAGTATAGCCATAGTCTGATATAAGGGCACTAACAGCTCATGTTTATTTACTATTGTAATCAAAAACCACTCACTATCTCCTAGTGAACTATAAAATGCCCATGAAGCTTCTTTTTCTTGATTAAAATCTATTTCTCCACTCAAAGAAAAATCTTCATTAGCAAAATGAGAAAAGGTTTTTTGAATCATATTTGGGTCAGGATGAACTAAAATCTTTCCACTTCTATCTACTATAAAGCTATATTGACTTTCATATAAATTCTTTTCATTAATCGCACTACTCATATTCTCTACAGACCTATCAATAGAGAGCACTCCGACAAACTCTCCATTCATACCGTATAGGGGCGTGCTAGAAGAAATAAGCCACTGCCTAGTGCTTGCATCTTGATATGCTCTTCCCAAAACCACTTTATTATCTTTTATTTCCGTAGCATATTTATACCAAGGTCTCTCCCTAGGGTCAAAATCTTCTGGTAAAATCCAGTTATCTATAATTATTCTAGCATTTTCATAACCAGAATAAATATACGTTATATTATTATCTGCATTATAATAATCCCTGTATAGCAGAACTACCTTTGAAACCAAAGCTTCATCATCACTAAATCCAGCACTTCTTACATCTGAGTTATTTGAAAGCATTTGAAGTGTATTTGATATTGCTTGGCTTTGATTCTTGGAAATCATAGCCATATGGTAGTTTGCATCATGAATAGCTTGCTTTAGATGATTAACTTGCATCAAATAAATACTAACACAAAGTATGCTACCAAAAACTAGTAAGGTAACCAAAGAAAAAGTAACCCCGAGATAAAAAACTTCTTGCCTTATTGAAAGCTTTCTTTTACCTAAATTCTTAATCATTGGGTTTTCCTCCCATTGATAAACTTTATAACTAAACTTAAGGTAATTTCTTTAACAGATTTTCTAATACCGAAGCCTTCTGAGGCTTGCTGATATAATATCCCTGGATTTTATCACAGCCCATGACATTTAGCTTATCCATATGCTCTAGTGTCTCTACTCCTTCTGCAGTAATTTTAACTTCCATTGCCTTTGCCATATTTATTATTGTTTCTATAATCGTCATTGCATTGCTATCTTCTAGCATATCGTTTACAAAGCTCTTGTCAATTTTTAATGTATCTATAGGGAACTTAGTAAAGTAAGAAAGAGAAGAATAGCCCATTCCAAAATCATCTATAGAAATTTTAACACCTAATTCTTTTAATATCATCATAGTATCAAGCTTTTCTTTCACATTTTCCATAGCTGTAGTTTCTGTAATTTCCAGCTCTAAATACTCAGGAGCTAAACTAGAAAACTCCAACGCAGACTTTACCTTATCAACAAAATCTGGTTTTTCTAATTGATAGACAGAAATATTAACAGATATGGAGGTCATTCCTAGACCTTGATCTTGCCATACCTTATTTTGTCTACAAGCCTCTTTTAAAATCCAAAAACCTATATCTTCTATATACCCTCTTTTCTCTGCAAAATCTATAACTACAGGAATAGGAAGTTTGCCATACTTATCATTATCCCATCTAAGAAGGGCTTCATTTGACACAATAGCACTTGTCTTTATATCAACTATAGGCTGATAAACAAGATAAAACTCTTCCTTTTCAAGAGCCTTGGAAATAGCATCATCTAGTTCTTCTTCTTCCTTAATCATTCTACTTATTTCCTCATTATAAAACTCATATCCATTTCCGCCTAAATTCTTCACTTTTAACTTTGCCATAGTAGCTTCATGAATAACTTCATCATAGCTCTCTTTTTCCATAGACATTATACTAGTTCCTATACTTGTTTTAAGTCTAAATCTGTGCTGATTCAGATCTATAGGAAGACCACATAACTGCCAAAGCTTATTTATTCTATCCTCTAAACTCCCATAATTTTCTTCCCACAGAAACACTATAATCTCATCTCCAAAATACCTTGCCACCATTTCAGAAGGCATCTTAAAATTTAATATTCTTTTGGAAAGAGTCTGAAGAACTTTATTCCCTGTCTGATATCCACTTATACTATTTATGCGCTTAAAATCATCTATAGAAATTATGGAAATTGATGCTACTCCATACTCGCTGCTTAATCCTTTCATCTTGTGAGGAAGCTCTAAAATAAAACTATTAAAATTATACAGTTCAGTAACTGGATCTTTATAAGTTAGAGTTTTAATATGAGAAAGCATAGTATTAAAACTTTTTCCAGCCTCTCCTAATTCATTATTTATATTTTCATCGGCTTTTACACTTAAATCTCCATTTGCAGCTCTTTCAAAAACCTTCTTTAAATTTTCTATAGGCTTAGATAGAGTTCTTGCATATAGATAAAGAATAAAAGCAACTATAAGCAGATACACAAGAGTCATATTCTTAAAAAAGCTCATTATAGAATTAATTTCACTAAAGGCTTCTTCGTATGGTATGGATACGATAAATGTCCAGCCCGGCGAGCCTTTTATATTTGAAAATGAAGCCATAAATTTATGTCCCTCTGGACAAGTGTAAATCATCGTTCCCTTTTCGTCCTGTATGATTTTATCTATATTCTCTTGATTTGGAATTAAATGAGTTGCTTTAGTATGTATGCTAATATCCCTAGAAGGGTGAGCAACTATATTTCCATTGTCATCTAAAATCCACGAAAATCCGCTTTTCCCTACGTCTATACCACCTACTACTTCATCCAAAAAAGCTGTAGAAAAAACTGCATTAATAAGACCTATTCTTACACCATCTCTTTTTACTACATGAGATACTGTTATGATAGGAATATTTTCCTCTGCATACGGACTGATAAAAGGATCAGAAATCCAGTAATCCTTATCTCCCAAAATAATTTCCTTAAACTGCTCCTGCTCAGAAATATCTAGCTCTACACCTTTGGTGTTCATCCCTTTTCCTTCTATATCAGAAAAGCTCATGTTTCTATATTTGTCCCCAAGATTTAAGCTTGTAAGAAAGTCCATCATTTCATCTTGCTTCATATCTTGCACTACATTTGACTGGCTTAGCATCTTAACTTGCTCGAGAGCTCCAGTAAGCTCCTTGCTTATTTGATCTGAGCGCGCAGTAGCTATCTCCAGATACTGAGCCTCAACATAAGGGTTCAGTTTCTCAAGCTGTTTTGTGCTAAAATAAGCTAGACTTGAAAAAATCAAGACTGCTACTAGTACCAGATATACGAGTATTTGGGATTTAATTGACTTCATGAGTTTTCTCCTAAATCTTAGGTTAAAGTGTATTTACCATTTATTATAACTCATTTATAGTACTTTATGTCTAAAATTATACTATTTTTTACAAAAAAAGGCACCTTTTATAAGACACCTGAAATAACTATATTCATTATTGCATCTTTTTTGCTTCATCCTTTAGAATCTCTGTAGATTTGCAAAAGCTCCCTTCTCATTTATAATCTAAATTGCTAGACATACGCTTTGTAAAGCTTTAAAATAAAGGAAAATCAAGTAATATATACAAAACAGAAAGTTGGTGGTATTGTGGAGGATAAAAATCAAATACTGGAGTTCATCTTAGAAAGTCCATTCGAAACTATATTGGAACAAATAGATGAGATACATCCCGTAGATTTTCTAGAAGCATTAGGAGAATTTGACGATGATCCACTCATAATACTAGAAAAGCTTCCAGACGAATATGTAGCCTTACTGCTAGATTATGCAGAGGACGATGAAAAATTCAATTTGCTTTCTCTATTTTCTAAAAATAGACAAGCTCAGATTATATCTGAAATGTCTTCAGATGAGCTAGTCGACTTACTTGGAACCCTAGATGAAAATGAGCAAAATGAAATAATCACCAATATGAACACTGAGGAAGTGGAGGAAGTAAAAACCCTTCTATCCTATGACCCCGAGTCTGCCGGCGGTATCATGGCTACAGAGTTCATATCCATAAAAGAAACAGATACAGTAAATGAAACCATAAACTACCTTAGAACTATGGCTCCCGATTCAGAAACTCCATATTATATTTATGTAGTTGATGACCTAGATGTACTAAAAGGGGTAGTGCCTCTAAGACAAATCATAGTATCTACTCCAGACACTCTCATAAAAGATATTATGATAGAAAACATCATAAGTGCTCCTGTAGATATGGATCAGGAAGAAGTCAGCCATATATTTGAAAAATACGGCTTTATGGCTATTCCCGTAGTAGACCATAATGGAAAAATCCTAGGTATAATAACAGTCGATGACGTAATGGAAATAATGAAAGAAGAGTATACAGAGGATATGTTCAGACTTGCTGGACTAGACGAAGAGGAAAAAGTAGCTGGTACTATCATAGGAGCTATCAAATCTCGTCTCCCATGGCTTTTAGTAAACCTCGTAACAGCTACCTTAGCTGCTAAAACAGTAAGCCTTTTCGAAAATACAATCGCTCAGATAGTAGCTCTTGCCACCTTCATGCCTATGGTTGCAGGTATGGGAGGAAACGCAGGCTCTCAGACACTTACATTAATCATAAGAGGTATTGCCATAGGAGAAATAAGCTATGAAAATCAAGCTGGTATACTCAAAAAAGAAATAGCTATAGGGATCATAAATGGACTTTGCCTTGGACTAGTAGTTGGAGTACTGGGATATTTCTGGGTAGGAAGTCTTGTCTTTGGCTTTGTAATCGGAACTGCAATGCTACTCAACCTCATAGTAGCTACTATATCTGGATACCTAGTTCCAATCCTGCTAAAAAAAGTAGGCATAGACCCTGCTCTAGCCTCTGCTGTATTTGTAACAACAGTAACTGATGTACTAGGATTCTTTTTCTTCCTAGGACTTGCAACAATAATGCTTCAATACTTGATATAAGAAAAAAGCCATAAGAGCTAGAAATCAAACAATACATTTCTAATTCTTATGGCTTTTACTATTTATTAGCCTTTATCAAATATTTTTAAAAAAGCAGTCACTATTTCTGGATCAAATTGTGTATTTGAATTTTTCTTTATTTCTTCGATAGCCATTTCCTCAGTTAAAGATTTCCTGTATGGTCTTTGAGCAATCATAGCTTCAAAAGCATCTGCTACTGCTATTATCCTAGCTATCAGAGATATTTGACTTCCTTTTATACCCTTTGGATATCCCTTTCCATCAAACCTCTCATGATGTTCGAGGACGCACTGAGCAAGCGATGAATATTCATCAACAGACTTTAAAATATGATATCCGCTTTCAGGATGTCTTTTAATTTCATCATATTCCTCTTCTGTTAATTTGCCAGGCTTATTTAAAATATCCTCTTTAATCGCTATCTTACCTATATCATGAAGTAGTCCAGCTAGCTCTATCTCCTTTACTTTCTGAATACTTAATCCCATAGATACGCCTATCTCTTTTGCCCACTTTGCAACCTCTACAGAATGCCTTTTTTCTCTCTCGTTCTTCTCATTTAGGGTCTGCATGATTATGTTTACAGTTTGATTTCTCATGCTTTGGCTTTCAACTATTTTCTTTCTGAGCATGTGATTCTCAGCCTTTATAAGAGTATCTCGTATAGATTGGCTTGCATCAGTTCTAACTTGCCATCCAGCTGATATTGATATAACTATATTTTCTAATTTCTCAGCCCCTACGAGTTCATATAGTTTATCCACGAGATATTCTGCTTCTTTCTCATCAGTATTTGGAAATACCATTAAAAACTCATCTCCACCTACTCTGCATGCAAAGCCTCCTTTGGAATCACACGATATTAGTTTTTTAGCTACTTTTTTTAATAATTCATCTCCAATATGGTGTCCAAAAGCATCATTTGTAAGCTTTAGTCCATTAACATCAACCATAATAATAGCAAGAGGCAAAAACTCACTTCCACTTAGCTTTTCAATTTGCTCCTCATAGTACCTTCTATTGTAGAGTCCCGTTAATTGATCCTTGTATGTTAGCTTTAGAATATATTCTTGTTCTTGCTTTTCTGAAGTAATATCTCTTGAAATAGCTAATACTTCATTATCATTGCTTTTTACCATTCTCGCTTCATAAGTTCGCTCTGAGCCATCTATATTAATATTATATTCAAATTTTTGAAGCTGCCCTGTTGCTATAGTTTTAGTAATACTCATTATAGCTTTTTCAGAAATATCAGGAGGCATAACCTCACTTATATTTTTTCCTATAAACAAATCTTTGCTTAAAACAAGTCCAGCCTCATCATTTGTTTGGCAATCAATAAAAACTCCTTTTGAATCATACATAAATATTATGTCGGGTAGTACATTTATTATGGCAGCATTTCTCTTTTGGCTTTTTTCAAGTAATAGCTTGCTTTCAAGTAAATCACTAAAATAAACCTCAGTCTGAGCAAGCCTTGCATTTACTGTTTTTCTGATATTTTCAAAAGGATCACGTTTTAACTCTTCCAGTCTATAATTTATATTATCTGTGACAGATATCTGTTTTATGTCATTTTCCAATGTATACGCTGGTTTTATTATGATTTTATTTTGAATAAGGAACATTATAAGAAGTAACCCTACTAGAAATATAACTGAGATAATTAAGATATTTTTCCACTGCTTATCATAATAATTTTCACTTCCTATGGAATTAAACACTCCTACATATAAATTTGTTCCATCAATATGAGATATAGAAACATAACCCTTTTCATTATTTAGAGTAGCTTCTGCTACAGAAGTTCCTATGCTTGATATATTGCTTGATATTTTTAAAGAAGTATCTTCGAGAATTGGTTTCCCATCATCTTGTGTTCTAGACTTAGCAATAAGTTCAAACTCTTCATTTAGTATAAAGAACTCCCCATAAGAGTCATCTTGAACTGAAATCAGATCTACAATTGAATCCAATGATAAATCAGCACCTAAAACGCCTATAACTTGACCGTTATTACTATACACAGGTTTTGCAATAGTAATGATATACTTCTCACTGGTCGCATTTAAAAATACATCTGTAATAACTAATTTGCCGTGATTTATTGCTTTTACATACCACGGTCTAGTTCTTAAATCAAAATCCTCTGGAGGAATCCATCCACTTCCATTTACAAGTAAATTATCTGTTGAACCAAAATATATCGATTCAATATTGCTGTTTTTATTCAGCATTGCCTTCATATAGTCCAGCAATTCATCATAATCCAGCTGACGTTTCGACTCCATATATGTACTTAAATTATTGATTATTTCAGACTTTTTTTCTAATTGTGAGCTAATACTAGTTTTATAGTATTCGTTTTCTATGGTAAGATTTTTTTCTATCTCCTCAAGTAAACGTGTATCAAAAGTCTTAAATAGACTAAATATTAATCCTATCGCAATAAGAGCGGCTATAATGGTATACAAGTATAGCTTTATAATAAACTTTTTTATGATATATCCTCTCCTTTTCAAAAATTTTAATACACATTTCAAATATATATAGTATTCTAGTTTTATAACCTTATTCTCAAATCGTATCTTTTTTTCAAGTTATTTTTTCATTATAACTTTATATATTATTCACAAGCAAGGAAAATAAAACTTTATACTCAAATAAGCAACAAAAAAATAGTACTTTATGCCAGTACTATTTAATACTACAAAAACTATATCGAGGGTTCGAATCCCCCTCTCTCCGCCACTTTATATTATATTTATAATTCCCAACATCATAAACCCTATCGTGTTAATAGCAAGATTTGCAAAAATATGAACTATCCAAGAAGCTAAAAAACTCTCATACTTTTCTGCTAGATAATTAAAAATATATCCTACAATCATTAATCTTCATCTTGCAAATAATTTTCAAGGTTTTTCAGATTATCTATACTTATCTCTTTATTTTTTACCGTTATAAGCTTCCTCTTCTTAAGTTCATTCAAATCATTAGTAACTGTAATCCTAGAGCAACCTATAAGTTCAGCTAGTTCTTGATGAGTAAATATCCTGTTTAGAACAGTTTTGTCATCCTTTTTAGTTGAATCTTGGTAACTGAGCCTTAGCAAAGTATCTGCCAATCTTTTTATAGATTTATTAAACACCATACTTTTCATCTGAAATAAAGTTATTCTATACTTTCTAACCATACTATGAATAAAAAATTCGTAGTTTTTAGGACTTTCCCTCAAAGCCTGTTCTAGTGCTTTCTTATTTATTATTGCCACTTCAGATGCTTCCACTGCTTTTACAATAAGCTCGCATTTACTTTGAGTAAAATAATCCATTTCACCAAATATTTCTCCTCTTTTGAGGAAAAACAGTGACTTTTCTAACCCTTGGGGACTATAAAGTGTTTGTTTCACTGTTCCTTCTAAAACAATCCCAACAAACTCATATCCTTCTATATCAATTAGTTCTTTTTTCTTATATTTCTTTATATTTCCAGAAGATGCTAGATTTACAAAAAACTGTTTCATCTCCTCCTGTTTTTTCTCTTCAAATAATAGGTCATACATTTGCTTCACCTCTACCAAAACTTATCCAATCATTTACATAAAATTTATGCTAAATCAATTATATCATAGAGGCAAATTAAAAGAGCCTTCGCTAATTTATAGCAAAAGACTCTTTATTATTAGCAGATTGCTCCACCTGATTTTTTTATATCTTCATTATTTATTACAGCTGCTTTTATGGCTGATTCTAGCGCTTTACTTATATGCTCAACTGGCATATAAGGCTGATTCTTTTTATCCAAAACCTGCTCATTTATAAATGGAACATGGATAAATCCGCCTCTCATATTTTTATAGGTTTTATTAATATGATATAAAACTCCATACATAATATGGTTACATACAAAAGTTCCTGCAGAATTTGAAATCGATGCTGGTATACCTTGGCCTTTTATTTCTTCTACCATAGCTTTAATTGGAAGATTTGAAAAATAAGCATTTTCTCCATCTTCAAATACTGGAATATCTATAGGTTGATTGCCTTCGTTATCTTCTATCCTAGCATCATCTACATTTATAGCTACTCTTTCAATCGTTATGTCATATCTTCCACCTGCTTGTCCTATGCATAAAACAATATCCGGCTTTTCTAATTCCATAGCTTCTTTTACTTTTTCTATAGATTTATTAAATACTGTTGGAATCTCAAGCTTTATTATTTTTGCTCCCTCTATTGTATCTTTTATACCTTTTACAGCTTCCCAAGCTGGATTAATCTTTTCTCCTCCAAAAGGATCAAAACCTGTAATTAAAACTTTCACTAAATTACCTCCTCAAGTTATATCTAAAATGCCCAAAAATACATAAGTGCTATATGGGTTAAAAGCATTGCTATTGCAAATGGAATCTGACTTATAATTACTCTTTTTTCATTCTTAGTTTCCAAAATTGCAGCTGGAACAACATTAAAATTAGCTGCCATAGGTGTCATAAGAGTTCCACAATATCCTGCAGTCAAAGCTAAAGTTCCTACTATTGCAGGATTTGCTCCTTGTGAATATACGAAAGGAATTCCTATACCCGCTGTAATAACTGCAAATGCAGCAAATGCATTTCCCATTATCATTGTAAATATTGCCATGCCTAGACAGTAAGCTATTACTCCAAGCAATATATTCCCTTGAGGTATAACGCTAGATATCCCTGTAGATATAACCTCTCCTACACCAGCTACAGCAAAAAGTGCTCCTAGAGCTGCAAGAAGCTGAGGCAGAATACTAGATGAACCAATCTGCTGCAATAATCTGCTTCCATCATACGAAATATAACTTGGACTTGCTTTAGTCATAGCAAGCGTCATTATAATTGAAATCACAGTACCAATACCTAAACCTACTAGTCCTCCAAGTGTTGTAAACTGAGCTATTAAGAAAGCAAATACTGCCATACTAAGCGCAGGAAGGAAAATTTTATTTCCAATACGTTCTGACTCTCTTTGCCTAAACTCATCTGGTGCATTTTCCTGATTTCCAATAGCTACTTGTTTGAAGGCTGTAAGTCCTCCCATAGCTAATATCATGATTCCAACTATTTCAGACGAAATATATTTTCCTATCATAAATGTAAGTCCCAACAATATCCAAAATATAGCTGTCCCTATTTTTTTAGGATGATTATCATCCTTAAATGCCATATAAGCTGCTGAAAATGCTACAAGCCCAGAAAGTATATAAAAAATCTCTAATAGTATATCTACCATTTCTACGCCCCCTTGTCCACTTTCTTATTTGTTAAAGCTCTTTTTTGAATTCTTTTATCAAGCATATGATTTTGAACTACTGAATACACAAATGCTATTATAGCTATAGGTATTGATGCCTTGGCTACACCTAGTGGCTCTACCTCCACACCTAGTTCTTTTAAAGTACCTACTATAAGCAAGACTCCCCCACTAGCAATAAAGACATTTTGTCCAAAAAAGTTCCCTATATTTTCTGCCGCAGCAGAATAACCTTTGATTTCTTCTAAATCTTCTTCGCTAATTTCTCCATGATTAGACTCTGCTGCTCCTTGCGCCATAGGTAGCACTAAAGGTCTGATAAACTGTACATGTCCTCCTAATCTTAACGATAAGGCAGCTGCTATTTCTCTAATAAATGTATAAGTAGTGATAACCTTGCCGGCTGATACAGTCTTCATACTTTTTATCAAATCCGATGCTCTTTCTCTAAGCCCATATCGTTCTAGTATTCCTATAACTGGAAGTGTAATTAAGAATAATGACATATAACGGTTTGTAATAAAAGCTTCTCCTAGAACTGAAAGGATTTCTGGAAATGACAACCCTCCAACTAATCCCGTCGCTATTCCAGCAATAAGCACTACAGCTATCGTGTCTAGCTTCAGCGCAAAACCAATAACAATAATTAAAACACCTATAAGTTTAATCACCTATATCCCTCCTATCATTTTTTACTAATTATAGATTCAATATATAAAATTTTCTGTAAAATAGACTACATTTTATATGTATAAAATTATTTTTTTTTGCAAAAAAATAACCCAAACATGGGCTATTTTAAATGCTTACTACATTATTTTATTATACAATTATTTATTCCTATATTCATAGATTTGCCATCTACGGTTCCCACAACTGTAAGTTGCTGACCTTTACTTAGATTTTCTATCTTTGAAATCTCTACCTCATCATCAAAAAAACACTGTACATCTGATAAAGAAAAATCTTGCCCTGAAGATAATATAACAAAGGTTTTTCCTAACATTATACTTATATCGCTAATTTCTCCAGATACTTCAACAACTTTTCCACCATATTCTTTATTGGCTTTAACTTCATTACTTTCATAAGCATTAACAAGCTCTGGAGCAGAAATTATGATTTCTGGAACTAGCTCCTCTTTTACATCTTCTATTTGAGATACCTCAGAAGAATCTGCCTCTGCTATAGTATTATCTTCATTATCGCCACCACCAAGCGCAGCTCCTATTGCACTAATTAAAAATAGAATTATTATACCAGATAAAATTTTGTGCTTCATAAAAAAAATTCTTTGATCTTTTCCACAATGCACACACTTGTTTACTCCCTTTGCAATTTCTTTCCCACAGGCTTTACAGTTAAGCATCAAATTTTCTTTCACTTTAATACCCCCTCTTAAATTTAAATACTACTGTTGATTAACTATAGTGTAACAAAATAAAGAGGAACTATATGGTATGAATTAAACTAAAATCAATTTTTTAGTTTAAAATATTATATTTTTATATTAAGGATGGCAATTTGAAAAAATTTCTAACTTTTAATATTTCAACCCACGCTCCTACGTGAGGGGCGACGATATCACTAATTTGTTTTTCACACGCACACAATTTCAATCCACGCCCCTGCGTGAGGGGCGACCTTTTATTATTCCAAAGAAGAAGGAGGACGATATTTCAATCCACGCCCCTGCGTGAGGGGCGACTCGTTATTTCTATCTATTTATTAGTAAGACTTATTTCAATCCACGCCCCTGCGTGAGGGGCGACGCTATCTTTCAAAATTAATTGTTGACGGTATATTTCAATCCACGCCCCTGCGTGAGGGGCGACCATAGCTTCATTAGTGCGTATCTGATATACTGAATTTCAATCCACGCCCCTGCGTGAGGGGCGACCTGAAACACCCTCTTACTCTAATTCAGTAACAATTTCAATCCACGCCCCTGCGTGAGGGGCGACTCAATAAAGATACAGGCCTTATAGGGACACCAATTTCAATCCACGCCCCTGCGTGAGGGGCGACTAAAAGTATTATGGAGGTTATACGATGAGCCTTATTTCAATCCACGCCCCTGCGTGAGGGGCGACCTGACTGGGATAGTGAATATCATAGAAGCAATGATTTCAATCCACGCCCCTGCGTGAGGGGCGACCATCTGAGGGCAACAGCCTTGATTATGCGGTTAATTTCAATCCACGCCCCTGCGTGAGGGGCGACCCTTTATTGTCACACTAGGATTGGTGTCTTTATATTTCAATCCACGCCCCTGCGTGAGGGGCGACCCATATAGCTTGTAATCTAGCTTATATCTTAGAATTTCAATCCACGCCCCTGCGTGAGGGGCGACATGTAGTATACTATAAATAGGGAGGTGTGTTAGTATTTCAATCCACGCCCCTGCGTGAGGGGCGACCAGTATTAGGGTTAGATAGTCAACGGCCACATATTTCAATCCACGCCCCTGCGTGAGGGGCGACAATAAGACTTGCTTGGGCAAAAGGTAGCAAGTCAATTTCAATCCACGCCCCTGCGTGAGGGGCGACTTCAAAGCTAGTTTGCCTTAAAAGCTTTTTTAATTTCAATCCACGCCCCTGCGTGAGGGGCGACAATTACCTTTGTCCTCAATCTCCCAAACCTTGTATTTCAATCCACGCCCCTGCGTGAGGGGCGACAAAAACAAAGAGGCTTTGAAAACTGTTATGGAATTTCAATCCACGCCCCTGCGTGAGGGGCGACAGTCGGATGGAAATAAATTAATGGGTTACAGAGATTTCAATCCACGCCCCTGCGTGAGGGGCGACTTTTTCACTGACTGACACGAGGTAAGCAAGGATATTTCAATCCACGCCCCTGCGTGAGGGGCGACGTCAACATCTACTAGGATATCTCCTAATAGTATTTCAATCCACGCCCCTGCGTGAGGGGCGACCAAAGTTTCATTAATGCGTATCTGATATACTGTATTTCAATCCACGCCCCTGCGTGAGGGGCGACGCATATCTGCTCAAACATAAGAGTAGTTTCATTATTTCAATCCACGCCCCTGCGTGAGGGGCGACGTTCTTTGATTCGCCTGTCTTCATAATTAACAATATTTCAATCCACGCCCCTGCGTGAGGGGCGACCCGTTGAAACTTCTTGATTGCACTTGCAATAATATTTCAATCCACGCCCCTGCGTGAGGGGCGACAGCACAAACATATCTTTTGTTTACACTTATGAATTTCAATCCACGCCCCTGCGTGAGGGGCGACCATTACTATAATCCCACTAAGCTGTTTTTCTAATTTCAATCCACGCCCCTGCGTGAGGGGCGACTTGAGCATTTTTGTCTTTTTCTTTTCTTTGTTTATTTCAATCCACGCCCCTGCGTGAGGGGCGACAACCGCCGAATAAAGGTATGACATTTACAGATATTTCAATCCACGCCCCTGCGTGAGGGGCGACTTAACAAATCTGTTGTAAAATAGTCAAATTCTATTTCAATCCACGCCCCTGCGTGAGGGGCGACCTTTTGCTCAACTTCTGCAGCAACAGGTATAAATTTCAATCCACGCCCCTGCGTGAGGGGCGACAGGGGCTTATTTCTTACGATGAAATGCTGGAAATTTCAATCCACGCCCCTGCGTGAGGGGCGACGGACTATCTCCCCTGGATATTCCCTTCGATGTGTATTTCAATCCACGCCCCTGCGTGAGGGGCGACTTAATATCACAAAAAAAATCATGTCTGTAAAATATTTCAATCCACGCCCCTGCGTGAGGGGCGACTGTATGCATCTTATTGTACAACGCATGAGAGAGATTTCAATCCACGCCCCTGCGTGAGGGGCGACAAGGATATGGATATCATTGTAAATATGGCGAAAATTTCAATCCACGCCCCTGCGTGAGGGGCGACTAAATTATGGGTTGCGACCTATCGCTAAAGGAATTTCAATCCACGCCCCTGCGTGAGGGGCGACAAAATATATGGGTAGTGACCTATCACTAAAGGAATTTCAATCCACGCCCCTGCGTGAGGGGCGACGATACGCTATATTTACTATTGAGCAATTCAGAATTTCAATCCACGCCCCTGCGTGAGGGGCGACTTTGACATATGAGGATTTAGAAAAAGAGTTTGATTTCAATCCACGCCCCTGCGTGAGGGGCGACTCAAAGCATTACAAATACTGGTCTAGGAGAATCATTTCAATCCACGCCCCTGCGTGAGGGGCGACGCCGAAAGGCTATGACATGGATTCCTACATGGAATTTCAATCCACGCCCCTGCGTGAGGGGCGACGAAGTTGTTTTCAGATATTTATTCTTGGGCTGGTATTTCAATCCACGCCCCTGCGTGAGGGGCGACGGAGGTGTATCAACTAAGCGACTTCATAGACGATTTCAATCCACGCCCCTGCGTGAGGGGCGACGCTTCTACTCCCAAAATATACCGATTCGCCTAATTTCAATCCACGCCCCTGCGTGAGGGGCGACAAGTGTTTGGTCTTTTTCCTTATATCCATCATATTTCAATCCACGCCCCTGCGTGAGGGGCGACTTTCATTGACTTCTTACCGCCGGATTCTGTAAGATTTCAATCCACGCCCCTGCGTGAGGGGCGACGTCGTTATTTCTATCTATCTACTTGTAAGACTTATTTCAATCCACGCCCCTGCGTGAGGGGCGACTGCCGGAGACCATTATTAGCTTTACTTCTAATATTTCAATCCACGCCCCTGCGTGAGGGGCGACTAAAAAGGAGCTTCTGCATCTTCGACCTCCTCATTTCAATCCACGCCCCTGCGTGAGGGGCGACCTTAACACAAGCTATGGCATTAAAGATAGAGGATTTCAATCCACGCCCCTGCGTGAGGGGCGACGTGATTTTTAGACGCATTTAGATGTATTGATATATTTCAATCCACGCCCCTGCGTGAGGGGCGACGAAATATTCTTTTTCTCTATCTGATAAATTATTATTTCAATCCACGCCCCTGCGTGAGGGGCGACTAGTTGATGGGGTTTTGATGATGAATTTTTACGAATTTCAATCCACGCCCCTGCGTGAGGGGCGACATGCGTCTAAAAATCACGCTGGTACTGGATTTATTTCAATCCACGCCCCTGCGTGAGGGGCGACTTTTGGTTTAAATGTGATATAATAGTATTAAAATTTCAATCCACGCCCCTGCGTGAGGGGCGACTAGAATAGAAATAGTCTACAAAGACGACCATGCATTTCAATCCACGCCCCTGCGTGAGGGGCGACAGTTGATGGGGTTTTGATGATGAATTTTTACGAATTTCAATCCACGCCCCTGCGTGAGGGGCGACCCTTAACACAAGCTATGGCATTAAAGATAGAGGATTTCAATCCACGCCCCTGCGTGAGGGGCGACCTTCATTGACTTCTTACCGCCGGATTCTGTAAGATTTCAATCCACGCCCCTGCGTGAGGGGCGACTCGTTATTTCTATCTATCTACTTGTAAGACTTATTTCAATCCACGCCCCTGCGTGAGGGGCGACCCTCTGTCCAAGGGTTTAAATTTTTCTATATCATTTCAATCCACGCCCCTGCGTGAGGGGCGACAGTGTCGTATAGACACGAGTAATTTAAGTGCTATAAACCCTGTATTTCGCGATATACATGAAAATATAGGAGTTTATAAAGCACTATTTAAGCAATAATTTGATATTTCCTTGCAATTACTTTTCTTGCGAATCTTCTAGAGATTATATGTTCACTTATGATTCGCGGTTATAAAATAATAGGTTCTTCGACATTAACTATTTCTTTAGTACCATAGTGTTCTACTTTATTTTGCCAGTTACTACCTAAAAAATAAAATCTAATACTATCTTTTTCTAAATCTACTATTTTCAATAAACTATGTCTTAAAATTTCAAATTGCTGAGGATCTACTACACATTCAAATACAGAGTTTTGAACTCTTTGCCCATAATCTACACATTTTTTTGCAACATGACGTAATCTTTTGCTTCCACCTATACTGCTGGTAGCAACATCATAAGTTACTAATACTAACATTATATCACCTCATTAGAAATGGAGGATATGCATCTAAATCTCCTCTCAAATATCTCGCTAATAAAAGTGCTTGTACATATGGAATTAAACCGATTTCTATTTTTTCTTTTAGATATGGATGTGTAATAGTTTCTTGTTTTTTAGACTGCCAATTTTGTAATATCCTTTTCTTTGCTTCTGGATTAAGCATATAAGCACCACTTTCTTTATAAGAAAAATCCTCTTTTGAAACTTGGTTCTTATTTATCATTGTTACAACAAATCTATCAACAATATATGGTCTAAGTTCTTCCATCATATCTAGTGCTAAAGATGCTCTTCCTGATCTTTCTTGATGATAAAAGCCAACTTGAGGATCAAGTCCTACTGTTTCGAGCGCTGCCTCAATGTCATGCGCCAACAAAGTATAGAAAAAGGATAATAATGAATTCACTTCATCTTTAGGAGGTCTCCTACTTCTTCCTGTGAATACAAAATTAGAATCTTTATTAGTTATAAGTTCATTAAAAACACTATAATAATTTTTTGCAGCATCTCCTTCCAATCCCAATAATTGATATAAATCATTAATAGAGTCCAACTGTTTTAAAGAATTTGCAAGTAAGTCAATACTTCTATCTATTCTTTCTAAATCTATTTTTTCCTGATGATCACGTCTCAATCTTTGTAATACAATTCTTGAATTAAAAATTTTTCCTAAACAAAAATTTTTTCCTATTGATAAAGCTTCTAAAGAATTATCTGCTATTTTATATTGTGCTCTTCTAAGTTTAACATTTCCATGAATAGGATTTTGAAGCTTCACCATAAATTTTCCTACTACGGATATAAATGATATATGAACATTTCTTTCAGCGCACATATTTATAATGTCTGGAGTAATCAATGAAGGTCCAAAGATTACAATTGATTCTATATTGTGTATAGGAAGCTGCATTAATATATTACTTTTTTGTTTAAAAATTATAGTTTCTCCTTTTTTAGATATATATACTTCTGGAAGAGTTACATAAATAGTATTTAGTAATTTACGCATCTATTCCCTCCTTGTCAATTAATTTCGACTTGATATATCTATTTACAGATGAATAAGTAATTTTAATTTTAGGAATACATAGATTTTTTAAGGAACATCTATCACATTTTTTTCCATGTTCTGGGAAAACTGTAATTTCATCTTTTATTATACTATGCATCGTATTACTGAGCGCTGCTACGTTTTCTCTAAGTTCACGAGTAAAATGTACTTTTTCTCTATGTCTAGTTTTGCCGTAATATAAATACCCTTGTTCAATATTCACATCAAGCATTTCTTCAAGGCAAAGTGCTTGTAGGCATAACTGAACTTTATCACAATCATCTGACTTTGGTTTTCCTGCTTTATATTCTACTGGAGTTACATCGTACTTATTATTTTTCGATTTTATA
>Ga0334892_1000648_pt1 | contig 38563 bp, 33 predicted proteins | sample GraSluR3_MG_4_FD_207213 | JGI IMG/M metagenome (GOLD analysis project Ga0334892, IMG submission 207213) | Sludge microbial communities from methane-producing bioreactor in Wageningen University, Netherlands - Granular Sludge_15_04-R3 | ecosystem: Engineered > Bioreactor > Anaerobic >...
GATACTCAGTACGATAGGCACTGTGTCCTGAAAGTCTTGTTTGCATGTTATCATTTTATCATATCGCCGCCTTTTCATTCATCCATGGGCAAGCCCATGGTTTTCTGCCCTAACGGGTTAATAAATTCCCACCAGTGTTTTTCTGCAAAGTCTGAGATAATGAAGATGTTAGATGGGATATACCGTCAGCATCCAGGTTTTGTGTTTTTTTCTGATTTCCCAAAAACCCCAATACCATCGGGGCAAGACTAGCTAAAATGGAGCCCACTTGCTCCTGTTTCAACCCGGTTGTCTTAGAGAGGTTACTTTGTACTGCCTGCTTCTTACTGGAAAAAATATGCTCTAATATTTTTGAACCATCTTCTGTATTTGCATTCTGTAAAAATTTTTCCAGGTTACCAACCTGATCATCCTGATGCTGTTCCAGTGCTTTTGTCAGAGATTGCGCACCTTGCGGATTATTTGTATTGCGGTTTAATGCTTCCATGAGCATGGGGATACTTATCTGCACAGCCTTTTCTACTTTTTCCGGCTCAGCATCAACTTTTTTATTTAACTGTTTAAGTGCTGAGCTGTTACCAGAAAGAGTTTGAATCATTTCCATAATATCCATTTATTTTTTACCTCAAGTATGAAAAAAATAGAACACTTTTATTATATCATTTTCAGAAATCACTGTATATAATAATAGTTGGTCTTAAAATATTGCGGGTTCAGGTATACTCACCAGCTTTATTTAACCATAAAAAGATTAAAATAAGATAGATAATAATATTTCACCTGAAATCCAAAGTTGGAAATACTATTGCTTAAGTAAAGATTATGGTTAAAGGTATAAATAAAAAATCGAAAGAAAAAGAGCAAAAAAGTTAAACCCCTTTCAGGGGTTCTTAAAGCCACCCGCTTTGCGGGTGCGATGTTTACATGAACTATTTATCAACATTCATTGAAAATTTGTTTTGTATATAATATACTGGAAAAGAGAATATATTATAAATAGCAATAATTAGAATTACTTTTTATATTCCCTACAATTATTCTGATAATTCTTTAAATAAGTAAGGAAAATTTAAAAATGAGTTATTTACTGGGATATGATATTGGAAGCTCTTCGATAAAAGCCACCATGTTGGACTCAGATAATGGGCAGGTCGTGGCATCTGCTACTTCTCCCCAGCAAGAATTAGAAATTAACGCCCCTCAGCCCGGTTGGGCTGAACAGGCTCCTGAAATATGGTGGAAACATGTCAAATTATCCACAAAACATATTTTATCAAAAGCTCATATCAATATTGATGATATTAAAGCTATCGGGATTTCCTACCAGATGCACGGTTTGGTCCTGATAGATAAGAACCAACAGGTATTGCGCCCTTCTATTATATGGTCTGACAGCCGTGCTGTTGAGATTGGTAATAAGGCCTTCTCAGAAATTGGCAAGGAAGTCTCTCTTCCTCAATTATTAAACTCGCCTGGTAACTTTACTGCTTCCAAATTAAAATGGGTAATGGAAAATGAACCGGAAATATATAAACAAATATACAAGATTATGCTGCCAGGTGATTATATTGCCATGAAAATGCTCGGAACTATTAATACTACCCCATCAGGTTTATCAGAAGGCATTTTCTGGAATTTTCAGGATAATAAGATTGCTGATTTAATCCTGAATTATTATAAAATAAACCCTGATTTGATTCCTGACATTGTTCCTACTTTTTCTGTTCAGGGAGACCTCTCTGCAAGGGCTGCTGAAGAACTGGGCTTGAAGCCAGGCATAAAAATTTCTTATCGAGCCGGGGACCAGCCCAATAATGCCTTTTCTCTTAATGTGCTACGACCGGGAGAAGCAGCTACCACGGCAGGAACTTCCGGCGTAATATACGGGGTTACTAATAAACCGTTGTTTGATTCCAGGTCTCGTGTTAATACCTTTGTCCATGTCAACCACCAACAGGACAATCCCAGCTACGGGGTACTTCTCTGTATAAACGGTTGTGGTATTTTATATAGCTGGCTCAAGAATAAATTGCTATCTGCCTCTATTAATAATATTAAGTATGAACAAATGGACACCTTTGCTTCTCAAGCACCAGCAGGTTCTGAAGGTTTGTTTCTTTTCCCATTCGGCAATGGAGCAGAAAGAACGCTGGATAATAAGAATTTAGGGGCAATTATTCAAAAATTAGATTTCAACATTCATGATAAAAGACATTTATTAAGAGCCTCCCAGGAAGGTATTATTTTTGCCCTAAAGTATGGTCTTGAAATAATGAATGAAATGGGTTTGAAAATTTCAACTATTAAGGCTGGGAAGACTAACCAATTTTCCAGTACATTATTTCAAGAAATATTCTCTACGGTTACTGGAACAAAATTGGAGCTCTACAATACAGACGGTTCCCAGGGAGCAGCCAGAGGAGCTGGTCTGGGAGCTGGTATTTTTAAGAAGTTCGAAGATGCCTTTGTGGGGCTTAAAGCAGATAATATTGTTCAACCAGATAATTCTATAACTGCCAAGTACCAGGAAATTTATTCGGATTGGCTTTCCTTATTAGAAAAGAATTTATCCCAAAGTAAATAACAAAAATCACTAAAAAAGTTAAAATCTCTCATATATTTCTCTTTATTTAAAAACAATTTTTTAATCTCTAAACCCAGAAAGATTTAAAATTTGACCTTGCTGATATAATAATATAGTAGGTTCATATAGCAATATTGCTATAAACAAACAGAAAAATAAGGATAGAAATTATGATAAAAATAAAATTAATTGTACCCAAATTATTAAGCAGTGATCAAAATCTAAAAGGTAATACACAAATATTACACTTAGAGTACGATAACCCTGTTAGCGTTGACCAGGTACTCAATGATGGAAAAATAAAAACTACTTTCCTGGGCTTTATGGTAATGGACGGCAAGAAAAATGTTAATAAGAAGTTTTTAATCGATCAATCCTGTGAATTAAAACTATATTTAGTAATGGCTGGGGGATAATGGATAATAATTTAAAAAATGTGAACAATGAATTAAAGAATATATTAATGGCTTCCAATAAGGAAGAGAATAATATTCCCATAATATCTACCGATAAAGTAATCGGGCTCGCTGAAAAATACCAACTATCTTTACGAGAGGTAGAAATAGCAGCATTGCAACAAAACATTATTCCTGCACGTTATGAACGCAATTACGATTCAATTAGTTTCTCAGAACAAATCAGGCTGCTGAACTCAACCGTAGCTATTGTAGGTTGTGGGGGATTAGGTGGGTATATAATTGAAATGTTAGCAAGATTGGGAATAGGAAATCTAATAGTTATCGATGGAGATATATTCAACGAAAGCAATTTAAATCGTCAGTTATTATGTTCAGAAAACTACATTGGTGAAGGTAAAGCAGAAACTGCCGCAGCAAGAATAAAGCATATCAATTCCAGCATAAGCACAAAAGCCTATTCCCAATTCATTAATTCAGAAAATATTGTTCCATTAATTCAGGAATCTGATATAGTAGTTGATGCCCTGGATAATATTCCTGCACGTTTTGATTTACAAAAATCCTGTTACAGGTTAAAAATACCACTAATCCATGGAGCCATTAACAACTTTAACGGGCAGGTTAGCACGATATTACCAGGTGACAAAGGACTGAAAATAATCTATGGCTCACTTGAAAATTATTCAGAAATCAATAAAAACAGGAAAATCAGCGTTCCTTCTTTCAGTCCCGCCATGGTTGCTTCCTTCCAGGTAGCCGAAGTCACAAAGGTGTTGCTCAAGCGTGGAAAATTACTGCGAAATAAACTGCTATTAATTAACCTGGAAACAATGGATATCAATATTTTAAAGATGGGATAATAAGAAAATACATAAAGCGGGTCAAGTTTTTAGTTTATAGTTTTTTGTTTTTTGTTAAAAGCCCCGATCTCATTCTTGCAGGTTTCCAACCTTCCATTCTTGCAAGCATTTCTTCTCTCAGTATTTACGGTATACATTATACGGAATACTTAATACTTTTTTGTCATTGCGAGCCTGCCCTTGACTAATGTTAAGAGGTAGGCGTGGCAATCTCATGCATTTATACTCACATAATTTATAGCGCTAATTTGGGGGTTAGGTTTTTAGTTTATAGTTTTTCGCTTTTTGTCTAAATCTGTTCGGGTAGAAGTGGATGAGACTGCTTCGTCGCTACGCTCCTCGCAGTGACAATATAGTCGTTAGTCGTTGGTAGTTAGTATTTAGTCTGATACGAATTCAGGATATGAGTAACAAAAAACTTCAAGACATAGGTAACACTTTCTAATAAAATAACAGATGAAAACTTGTCAAAAGGAGTGTTCATCTGATGCCTTGAACTGAAACTTCAGTATTTTTTATATTGTCTTTAACTGTAAACTGTTAACTATAATCTGAAAACTATCTTTCACTTATTCCCACCGTATTCAATCGATACTCAATACTTACGACCCGATACTAATTTAGTCGTTAGTCGTTGGTAGTTAGTATTTGGTATATAAAGACTGTTATCAGTTTTTAGTTTATAGTTTTTAGTTAAAAAACCCCGATCTCATTCTTGCATCTTTCCAATCTTGCATTCTTGCAAGCATTGCTTCTCTCAGTATTCACGGTATACGTTATACGACAGACGCAATACTCTTCTTTTTGTCATTGCGAGCCTGCCCTTAACTAATGTTAAGCGGTAGGCGTGGCAATCTCATTCATTTATTCCTACATCATTTGTAGCAATAAGTTGCTGGAATAGGTTTATTGTTTTTCTTTTTTAAAATACATATTATACTTTTATACTATTTATTATCTTATTTCTTTTATAAATTATTAAATTGTTCGGCACTCAAGCCTGCTTGATTAATTAATTTCTTTAAAATACCGACTCCCAGTTCTTTTTGTAATGGAATCGACAGGGTATATTCATAATTATCCTTTACCATCATCACATGTGAGCCTTTCTGTCTATTAGTTTTCCATCCTGCTTTTTTGAATTTTTTAACAGTTTTGGCACCAGAGCAAAGTTTAATTGGGTGACTCATACTGAGATCTCGAACACTTGGTTATTCTTCTTGTTTGCCTTATCATTCATAACCTCTAACCAGCCTTCAATAGCTTCTGTAATATTTACTTTTAATTCCTCAATGGTTTTACCCTGACTTAAACATCCTGGTAAAGCGGGCACTTCGCCAACATAATAACCAGACTCGTCTTTCTCAACAACTACTCTAAATATCATTTTCATCACCCTTTCCTAATTGGGATAAATTTATCTTCATCTTATTCTATACCTAACATTTTTTATTTCGCTTCATTCAGAAGGATACTTAAGACCAAAAACTTCTTCTTAAATTATAACATAATATTATTAATAGATTAAAAAATATCAACTATCTTAATGAAACTAATTTGGGGGTTAGGTTTTTAGTTTATAGTTTTTTGTTTTTAGTTAAGATTTTGGATGATAGATTGAATTCTGTGGGTAGAAGTGGATGAGACTGCTTCGTCGCTACGCTCCTCGCAGTGACAATATAGTCGTTAGTCGTTGGTAGTTAGTATTTAGTCTGATACGAATTCAGGATATGAGTAACAAAAAACTTCAAGACATAGGTAACACTTTCTAATAAAATAACAGATGAAAACTTGTCAAAAGGAGTGTTCATCTGATGCCTTGAACTGAAACTTCAGTATTTTTTATATTGTCTTTAACTGTAAACTGATAACTAAAATCTGAAAACTATCTTTCACTTATTTCCACCGTATTCATGGTATACTTAATACCTTTTTCTTCTTGTCATTGCGAGACATGTTGAAACATGTCGTGGCAATCTCATTCATTTATGCCAGCGCATTCTGCTCTTTTTTAATTTTCCAATCTTCCATCTTTGCATCATTTATACCCTCAGTATTCACTCAATACTCGATACTAATTTAGTCGTTAGTCGTTGGTATTTAGTATTTGGTATATAAAGACTGTTATCAGTTTTTAGTTTTTAGTTAAAAAACCCCGATCTCATTCTTGCAGCTTTCCAATCTTGCATTCTTGCAAGCATTGCTTCTCTCAGTATTCACGGTATACGTTATACGATATACGCAATACTCTTCTTCTTGTCATTGCGAGATATGTTGAAAACATGTCGTGGCAATCTCATGCATTGCTGCCCGCAGTATTTTGAATATTTCTTATTTATAATATTAAAGGGCATCAAATAAGTCTATCCATTCGGGATTCATTGAATTAATTAAATTAATTTTATTTTTTCTTGTTCCTGCTTTGATTTGTTTTTCTCTGGCAATTGCATTATTCGGATTATCATAAACTTCATAGTAGACTAACTTATTGATCTTATATCTGTACGTGAAACCCTTGGCATATTTGTTTTTATGTTCCCAAATTCTTTTGATTAAATTGCTGGTTACTCCGGTATAGACGGTAGTGTTGTTGTTATTGGTTAAAAGATAAAGATAGTATTGTTTTTTCTCAGACATATACAAGTAGCTAATTCCTTCTGGATTAATTAATGATAACTATAGCATAATCTATTTTTTGTGGGCGTAATAGGATGAGACTGCTTCGGTCGCCCTGCTCCCTCGCAGTGACAATATAGTCGTTAGTCGTTGGTATTTAGTATTTGATATATAAAGACTGTTATCAGTTTTTAGTTAATATTTTAGTAATAAATTATCGTTTACTAAAATCTTAGACTATTTTATTTTCCAATGTTTCATCTTTGCATCATTTATACCCTCAGTATTCACTCAATACCCGATACTCACGACTCGATACTAATTTATTATATTTTCTATTTTTCCGAAAATGACTGACTTTAATTTTTTGAGCTTTTTTTCTGCATCAGCTTTGCCTCTGCCCACAAGAGACATATAGATTTTTATCTTGGGTTCAGTACCAGAAGGGCGAACCGCATACCAGGAGCCATCAGAAAAAATACATTTTAAGACATCTGACCTGGGAATATCAATAACTTCTTTCTCTTTTGTCTCATAATCATATTGGAATGGCGTTTTATAATCTATCTTTCGTGCTATTCTCATTTCTGGTATTTCCGGGAATTCTTCCCGAAAGGCAGTCATAATTTTTTCCATCTGCTGCTCACCTTCCATACCCTCTAACACGATTGATTCTAAATATTCAAGAAAATAACCATATTTCTCATAGAGCCGGTGTAAGGCATCAATCAGGGTTGAGCCCTGTTTTTTATAATAAGCAGCCATTTCCGCAATCAACATAGCGCTTATTACTGCATCCTTATCCCGGACAAAATCCCCGGCCAAATACCCGATACTTTCTTCATAACCAAACAAAAAGGTGTCGCCTTTCTTTTCCAGTTCCATTGCCTTATTGCAAATAAATTTAAATCCGGTTAAGGTATCATAGGCCTTTATGTTATAATTTTCAGCAATTACCCTGCCCAATTCTGAAGTGACAATCGTTTTGATAATAAATCCATTTTCGGGCAGTTCATCTTTCTCTTTTTTCCTGCTCAAAATATAGTCCAGCAGTAAGGCGCCGGTTTGGTTGCCATTTAAGAATATATAATTATTTTTAGCATCAGGGAATGAGATTGCTTCGTCGCTATGCTCCTCGCAATGACGGGGAACTGTGTGCTCCTCGCAATGACGGGGAACTGTGCGCTCCTCGCAATGACTGTGGGGTGGAGCTGTATCTCTTGTCTCTTCATATTTACTATTTGGAATCTGTGTATCAGTATGATCCTTTTGATCATCAGTGGGATAAACTGTATCTCTTTTTTCATGGTAATGACTGTTAGGGGAAACAGCCACTGCAATTCGGTCACAATCCGGGTCAGTAGCGATTAATATCTCTGCATTAACTTTTTTCCCCAGTTTCACTGCATACTCGAAAGCCTCCGGGTTTTCCGGATTAGGAGAATCAACTGTTGAGAATTCGGGGTCCGGCTTCGCCTGTTCTTCATCAACAAAAACATTGTTATAACCCATTTCTTTTAAGATAGTCCTAATAGGTATATTACCTGTACCATGCAATGGTGTATAGACAATATTTATATCCTTGTCTACATTATGGCTCAAAGATAATTCTTTTACCTTCTTATAATACATGCGGTCTATTTCTTCACCGATTAACTTAAATAAGCCCTTCTCTCCGGCTTCTTCAAGGGAAACAGTTTTTATTTTTGCATAATCCTTAATGCTATCGATTTGTTCAATAATTTTATCAGCAACTTCCGGTAATATCTGGGCAGCATTCTCGCTGTATACCTTATAACCATTATAATCCGGTGGGTTATGGCTGGCAGTAATCACAATTCCGGCAGCTGCCTCGAACTCAGTTACTGCAAAGGATAACTCAGGGGTTGGCCGAATATCCTCAAAGAGATATACCTTAATTTCATTAGCTGTCAATATTTGGGTTGCCCTTTCAGAAAATTCCCGGGACTTGTATCTACAGTCATGCGCTATAACCACTCCTCTTTCTTTGGCATTTTCCACATTTTCAAGTAAATAATTGGCTAATCCCTGCGTGGTCTTTCCAACCGTATAAATGTTCATTCTGTTGGTTCCCATACCAATTTTCCCGCGCAATCCGGCTGTTCCAAATTCCAGGTCTTTATAAAAACGGTCCTGTATTTCCTCTTCATTATCTGCAATTGACTGCAGCTCTTTTTTATCTTGCTCAGCAAGAGCTGAACTATTCAGCCACTGCTTGTATTGTTCTTTATGATTCAATTAAATACCACCAATCTTTTTCACTACATCTTAACTCAAAGTAAGATAGAATTTATTTTTACTTTTCTGTAAAAATTTCGTCAAAAAATAAATCTTTATGTAACATTTTTTGCCAATTTCTATGTCTTTTAACACTTTCCATTCTTTTAATTTTAGGAAGTATTAAAAACCTTATTGCTTCAACAGGTCCTAATTCTTTTATTAGAATATTCATTGCCTTTTTAATTATTTTCTCTTCTTCCATATATTTTGTCTTCTTCTTTTTACTGTACTTGCCTAATTATATATCTTTTGGAAGTTTCTTTCAAAAAAACTCCAGAGAATAAATTACTCCTAATATTGCAATTTTTAGATAAATTATAATAATTGAAAACAATTAATAGCAGTTACTTTTTATTACTACAGGCAAAAAGAAAGCCTTTTTTAGAAACTTTGAAGATAAACCTTAATATATCTTTATTGGACGAGGTAAGATTGCAGCACTTCCTTTGTTAGTTTGTCCTGCACAAAAACTACACAATAATACCTGTTTAGCTCACTATCCTCCACGTCGCTTAAATCCAAGTCAGATACAAAGCTGAATTTTTTTTCTTCCATGGGTGCCAGCTGACAGATATCCTGTTCATTAAAAATATCTTTCACCAGGTAAAAAAGTTCAGTTTCATCGCCTTCGTAGTAAACTATTCCACTAAGAAATAAATTCCGTAACATGGAGTGGCCTTTATTAACCAGATTTCCCTGCAAGATAATCTTTCCACTATAGATTTCAAATTCGGCGTCAATTTTAATAGGTGAAGTTCTGGATAGCTGCTCATCAATGATTTCCTGGTAGGCAGAAATATTTTTATCAATATCCCCGCAATCACAACACAGTCCCTGTATCCGCTCAGAAAGACCGTTAAAAAAAGCATCAGGAGTCCCCTTAATCCCATCACCTGCATACCAGTCATAACGGGCATTGGTTTCCGGAATGTCATAACCGTCACCCCAGATATGCGCCTCTACCAAGATTACCCTTCCGGGCTCATAACTCCAGGCTAATTCCTCTAAGCAAAAAGCTGCTTTCGGACAATGGGTGCAATTGGCATTAATAAAAAGCTCTATTAATACATTCCTGGGTACTTCGTTATTAATTTTAAAACCATTGCCATCGTTTTCTAAATTAGTTTCATCTGACTGGATTTTGGTTTGTTCCTGAGAAAAACTAATTAAAAACAATAATCCAAAAACAGCGAAAACCAAAAATAGAGTATATATTATTCTTTTATTGAGCTTCATATTTTATGACCTACCTTTCTATTATTCTTCTGTACCTATTTCTATTAACATCGCCTTTGCAGATACAGCTAATTCACTTTCCGGGGATAGCTCTATTACTTTTTCCAATGCTTCTATTGTCTGTTCCTTTTTATCTTGATTTCTATATGCTTTTGCTAATCCATAATAAGCCTCAGCGCTATTGGAGTCATTTTCAATCGCACCAACAAAATGGCGCTCTGCATTATTATATTCTTTTATTTCTAAATAAATATCACCCAGCTGTAATTGTAATGGCAGCATACCTTCTCTGTCCGGCTGGTACTTAATTGCCTTCTCTAAATAGGGTATGGCTTTTTCACTTTCCCCTTCATTGTTATATAAATAAGCAATGTTCCCTGGTAAATAATGATGGTCTGTAAATATTTCTGCTCTGTGCAAATTCTTCAGGGCATCCTGATTATTACTTGTTATCCTTAAACTATTTGCTAAATCAATATATATATCACCCTGCCAGGGGTTCCATTTTAATGCTTTTTCATAAATATTAATTGCCCTAGCGCTATTTCCGGAAAAACGCTGCTGATTACCATAATACCAATAAACTCTGGCCATAAAAGGTCTTATAAGAAATAAAATACAAATTACCATAACTGTAATCACTATAATATATAAAATAGACTTTTTCAAAATAGCCCCGGTGGTTTGGGTATTATCATTTTGACTATAGGTTATTTTACCCGGGTCAGCTTTTTTCTGAATATATTTATCTTTTTCATTGTATTTCGAAATAAATATTTGAACAGCAGTCAATCCTAAAAACATCCAGAATAAAGACAAAGAAGCAGCCAGTTGCAAAGGGAATCCAAAAACAGCATCTATCAATACTGCAGTTACTCCACCGGCTAATCCTATAACTATTGCCTTCTGTTTTACTTCCATCTTATGGATATTAATTATTACATTTCGATAATAGGTAAAAATGAGCCATAAAAGAATTAATAATCCTATAATTCCTAATTCAGACCAGAGCTGCAAATATTCATTATGTGCCTGAACAGCAAAACCATGCGGATATAGAGCACGATTATCTCCTTGGGCAAAAAATTCTGCCTGATACTTCAGAGAGTGATACCCGTAAGTCCCTATCCCGGTACCAAATATTGGATAATCCTCTATCATCATCCAGGTAAACTTCCAGGTTGCCACACGCCTTAGGACAGAACTACCTGACGTTAAGGATTCTATAGTTACCCTGCTTCTCAGTTTTCCTAAAGTACTATCTTCTCTATTTAATGGGTGGGGAATATAAATAATTGCAAGAGCTATAATTGCTAATAATATAAAATATAGAATGATTTTTTTATAAAATAGTTTGTTCTGTTTATTTGCTGAACTTTTAAAGTATAAAAAGAGTATCACAGGAATAGTAATAGCTATTGCCAGATACGAACCCCTGGTAAATGTCAAAAGGAGCGCTAATCCCATTACAAAAAGAGCGATAAATAAAAACAACCTGTTAAATATTGTATTTTTTGCGAAAATAAGTCCTATAGTAAGAGACAAAGGGAGAATCAGGTATTCGGCAAAATAATTTACATTACCGAATAACCCCATTACTCTTTGCCTTCCTACATTACCTTCCCAGAATTCAAAATCAATTCCCAGATACTGAAGAATACCATAAATACTCATAGCTAAACCAACAATAATAATGGTTAACAATAATGTATCTATTGTCTTTTGCTCTTGAATAGAATTAGTAACGATAAAAAAGAGGATGGGACCTACGATAAACAGGGGGATAAAAAGAATGCTGTTATAAATATTAGTTGACCAAATAAGCGAAAGACAGCCCAGCAATAAAAATAAAAATATGGGTATATCTAAACTATTTACCCTCCAACCAATGCTATCTGTGGAAATCTTCTTTAGTGTCCACATAGTCAGACCAAATAGAACTAATAGTTGAAATGACAATTCTTTGAGTGGGGCAAATTTGGGAATGCTGTAGGGATAGAAGGCAACTGGTATGATAACAATAATCCCGATAAGGATGTAGAAAATACCTTCATCCCATTCAGAAGATTTTTTATCATTTATAAAAAGATTATTCTTTTCATTCATATAACCACACTTAATTTTATTCGTTATGCATACTACGCAGCCGTATACCGCATTGCGTATAACGTATATCGTTAATACAGTCGGGCATTAATTAATATTAGTATCGGGTATTCAGTATCGCGTATCGAGTACTAAAAACAGTAAAAAGTAATGAGTGATTAGTAATAAAGATGGGTTTTAGTTTACAGGTCTCAGTTTTCGGTTAAAATTCAAAATAAAAAACATTAAATCTGGTATTGTCATTGCGAGCCTGCCCTTAACTAATGTTAAGAGGTAGGCGTGGCAATCTCATTCATTTAATCCCACAGTCTTTGATTAAAAATCAAAAACTGATAATTATTTCTGTTAAAATTACAACTTTAAATTTTTATTTTGTATTTAACTGTAAACTGACATCTAAAAACTTTCTTTCACTAATTCCCACCGTATTCACGGTATACGTTATACTCTTTCTTTTGTCATTGCGAGACATGTTGAAAACATGTCGTGGCAATCTCATACATTACTTCCCACAGTCTTTAACTACAAACTTATAACTGAAATCTGAAACTATCTTTCACTTATTCTTAGATATTTACTCTTTGCCCAATCTTGCATTTTTCCAATCTTCCATCCCTGCAAAAAATATATACTCTCAGTATTCGCTTGTACTGTTTTTCATTGTCAACAGAACCGTCCCCATGACAATGTTCTTCAATCTACATATACCACTATTTGTTCCCACTCCCCATCATATTTCGCTGAAATCCAATACTTTCCAGCTTTATACGGGGTAAAAGTTGTTTGAAACGAGCCTGTTATTGGAGATATATCCCAAACAATCCCACAACCAAAACATGAAAACATTGCTACCCACTTTTCAAACCTGGCAATATCCATTGCAATTAATTTATCATCTGAATTATAGGCTTTAAGTTCGAAAACCTGAGATTTATTAACCTTCATATCTACCTGTGCAGGGATTATTTTAAGATAGGATAATTCAGTATTTTCCTGGTCATATTCTTCCTCAATCGGTGGGAAAGGTGTAAAACCATCACATCCGGTTACAAAAAACGCAATCAAGGTTATTATTATTATGGATAAGCATACTTTCTTCATTAAGTTCTCCTTTATTTTAGCCCATTAGTTCTGTTAATATTCATACTTTTGGCATAAATTTTAAATATTGGAACATATAAGTGTATGAGACTGCTTCGGTCGCTTTTCATTCGCTTCTTCAGCGAATAATGTTCTTAGTTTATAGTTTTTCGTTTTTGGTTAGGAATTCGGGTAATTCTTTAATGAAACCCCTGATTCTTTTTTCTATTATTCCAATCTCCAATCCTTGCAACATCTATACCCACAATCTTTACTCAATAATAATTTAGTCGTTAGTCGTTGGTATTTAGTATATAAAGACTGTTATCAGTTTTTAGTTTATAGTTTTTAGTTAAATATTATCGGGTTTAATTGGATGAGATTGCTTCTTCACTTCGTTCCTCGCAATGACAATATAGTCGTTAGCCGTTGGTATTTAATATTTAGTTAGAATAGCATTTTTCAGTTCTTGGTTTTTAGTTTTTAGACTAAAGAACAAGAAAAATAGTTATCAGTTTTTAGTTAAGAGTAAGAGCTAAAAATCTTTAGCTGCAAGATTGCAAGGATACAATGTTGCAATACTGTCTTATTCCATTCTTGCATCTTTGCATTATTGCATTCTTGCCTTTGCTTATTACTCATTACTTGTTACTAATCACTGCATTTTCTTCTCTTGTCTTACGGTATACGTTATACGATATACGCAATAGTCTTTATTTTGTCATTGCGAGCCTGCCCTTAACTAATGTTAAGTGACAGGCGTGGCAATCTCATTCATTTAATCCCACAGACTTTGATTAAAAATCAAAAACTGATAATTATTTCTGTTAAAATTACAACTTTAAATTTTTATTTTGTATTTAACTGTAAACTGACATCTAAAAACTTTCTTTCACTAATTCCCACCGTATTCACGGTATACGTTATACTCTTTCTTTTGTCATTGCGAGACATGTTGAAAACATGTCGTGGCAATTTCATACATTACTTCCCACAGTCTTTAACTACAAACTTATAACTGAAATCTGAAACTATTTTTCACTTATTCCAACATATACACTCTTTGCCATTCTTGCATTCTTCCAATCTTCCATCCTTGCGCAACATATATACTTTCAGTATTCGCTTGTACTGTTTTTCATTGTCAAAAGAACCGTCCCCGTGACAATTTTAGTCAATAAATTGGGCTTGCAGAATACTCTTGGTACCGGAAACACTCTGGACAAAAACAACTCCATCCATATTAAACCCGTCCCAGTTTATATCCTCCAGCGTAATGGTGAAACTTTTACTTTCCCCAACAGCAAGAGATGCAATAGAAATCTTTTGTTCTTCAAAAATATCAACTACAGCACGTGGAAAGCTACCACGTTTTCTAAAAGCCATTCCATTGATAACCAGGTTTGATAAGGTGTTATTGCTGATATTTTTAACAGTACCGGTTAATACCGAAGTACTGCCTTCTGCAGTCCTGGTTGCCTGAATAGAAACCTTTGGGCTGGCATTCAGGTGGCCTTTAATTGCAGCGTTAATGGAACTATAAGTATTTGAACTTGTGCGACTTGTGCCATTAAATAGTGTATTAGGTACTCCGGATAAATCATACCAATCAAATCGATTCCTTGCCTCTTGTAATAAATAAGAACCCCAGGGAATTAAATTTACTACAATTACCTCATCCCTGCTGTACTCAGCTGCTATCTGCTCTAATACGGGCTTTAAGGGCTCACAATAACCACAGCCATCTGCTATATAGCTTTCCACCAGTACTACCTGGGAAACTTCTTCTTCACCCTCACCTTCTCCTTCGCCTTCACCTTCAGTCGGGATACTGGTGCCATCACAACCCGTAAAGACAAAAACTCCTAAAAGTAAAATCAGCAATAAAATAAAAATTTTTTTCATTTTTTTCTCCTTTTCCTATTTGTTTTATTTATTGATTAATATAATTACGGCTCAGATAAAACCTTATCTTTCCTGTTGCAATTCTTTTGCTATTATAACCGGAAATCATTCTTTTGGGCAAGAAAAAATATTACTGATAATGATATTTTTATAACAGAATAAACAGAAGAAGGGGCACATAAAGACTCCTTCTTCTGTTTATTATATCAGTATCAAACCTTAATTCTATTTAGTGTAATTTTTGTTTCATTAACCTATAGTCCCATTAGAAGGAAAAGGCTCATCACACACTTCGCATTTGTCTCCTACTTCAATTAGCCATTCTTTAAATGTTTCATCAACTGGACATGTGGTTACATCATTTCCAAACCAGGGGTTATTTTCATCATTTGTGTTTACGCATAGTTCATCTTCAATCTCTGCAATATCAAAAATAAATATCCTGCATTCAGGTATATATTCACTATTATTGATATCTCTTATGGTAGAAGCTGGTCTAATCGGCGATTCAACAATTATTAAAGCAAATAAGCCCTTGTTTACATTACCGACATTGTCTTCTACTTCAACCAGCACAATATAAACCCCGCTATCAGGTATATCAGTACCATTAGTACCATTAACCTGTCTGCCATTCACTCCTGTGAATATTAGCTCTGTCGCTGTCAAACAAGTAGTCTTTGTATCAACAGGGCAGCCCAGTCCGCTGTCAGACCAGATTGGGTCTGCACAGGTTAAATCACAGCATCTGTCAAACGGGTTATCAGCATAATCATAAATACTGATTGCCCATCCGGCAATACCTGAGCAGTCATCGCCGCAGCATTCAGTATCACCAGCACAGATATCAGGTTCTATTAAGCTTTTAAAGGAAATTTCGCAGCCATCACACCAGCAGTCATCAACTTCTACTTCTAAGCCAAGATAAGGTGGATCACAGTCAACGATAACCGGGAATTCAACACAGACACCATCTTCACTGCATTCACCAGCTTCAACTTTTACAATACTTGCACAGCAGTCTTCTTCACCACATTCAGGAGTATCACAAATAGTCTCTGCAGTTGTCATATAACAACTAAAGCTTCCTGAGCCAGTCCAAACTGTTCTGTCTTCATTGGGGAAAAGTGCAACTGTCGTATCTTTGCTGTAATCACCTGAACAGTCAGAAATGCTTGCAGTTGCCATACCACTAACTGGTGCCGGGAAAGTAACTGTAATCTTGTTATTTCCACCTTTGACATAAGTCCAGCCGTTTACTTCGACCATAGTTTCAATATCTACGATAATTTCTTCGATTTCGCCTTCGCCTTCGCCTTCACCTTCGCCTTCGCCAGGTGTAAATCCGTCACAACCGGCAAATACAAAGATAGCTAAAGCTGAGATCAGTAAAAGTACTAATAATTTCTTCATTAAGAATTCTCCTTTTTTTCTAAAATTTTAATTGTTACTATTCATCAGCCACATGCACTTTGGCTCCGGCTCCTATAGAACCGTAATGGGCTGATAAATTCCAGGTACCATATTTTTCAGGCGCGGTATAAGTCGTCTGCAGACCATAAGTGGAGCTAAACATCCCCACTGCACAGGGCTTGCTCCATTCAACTTTTTCACCATTAATAGGAACTTCATTTTTTGAACAATAATCATACCCCCTTACTATAAAGTTATATTGGGCACCGGGCTTTAACTGTATTTCATAAGGTTCTATTTTAATGGAAAATAACTCCTGCATTTCATATCCAAAACTACAAAAGATAGATTCCTGGAAATCGCGGGGGACAATAGTGCCGTTACTGTCTTTAAACCTGATATAAACTATCTTATTACCTGATTGCATGGTGGTGCCATTTAAGCCACTGGCAATATTGAATTGAGCATAATTTTCGCTATAGGGAACCCAATCGGACCATCTCTCCCCGTCACCACTGAAAGACATAGCCAAGATATTTTCATCATCAGTAAAAATTGAGAATTCCGGAGTGCAGTCTTTGACAACAGCAGAATCATGAGCTTTAAGTTTTATACTGTAGACAGGCTTTATCTTGTTTTCTTCTTGTTGTGCATCTATATCCTGATATATGCCACTACAGCCGTTAATAAAAAATAATAATAAAATAAAAACAAAGAAAAATATTTTGCTATTAATCTGGTATTTTTTCATAATACAAATATTATAGTAAACAAACAATGTCCTGACAAGGTTTTTGTTAGTTTTAAATAATAAAATTTAGAATTGGGTAAATATTGTGGGTATATATGTTGCAAGGATGGAATATTGGAATAATGGAACATTGGAAAACAAAAGAGTCTAAGGTTTTAGTAAATGATTATTTATTATTAAAATCTTGATTAAAAACTAAAAACTGTAAACTGAAAACCTAAATCTAAAATTAGTGCTATAAATTATGTGAGAGATGTGAGAATAATTGAATGAGATTGCCACGACGAGTTAAAACTAGTCTCGCAATGACAGGAAGAAAGTATTAAGTATACCTTATAAAGAATACCGTGAATACTGTGGGAATAAGTGAAAGATAGTTTTCAGTTATCAGTTTTCTGGTTAAAGAATGCGGGCAGCAATGAATGAGATTGCCACGACATGTTTTCAACATGCCTCGCAATGACAAAAGAAAGAAGTATTAAGTATTCCGTATTAATGTATACTGTGAATACTGAGAGAATAAATGATTGTAAGGTTGGAAAATTGGAAAGATGCAAGAATGAGATCGGGGTTTTTAACTAAAAACTATAAACTAAAAACTGATAACAGTCTTTATACTAAATACCAAATACCAACGACCAACGACTATACCGATATACCGATACTTTTCTTTCATTTCCCCATCACCCTACCCTCTCCCTCCAGGAGTAGAGGGAAATTCTCAAATATCTTCTGGCGAGAAAGGGTAGTATAAGAAAAAGATAAATAAACCTCCCCGTAGCAGAGCTGCGGGGTATTAGACCCTAAGAGATTAATTAATAATTAAGGCAATCCTATACTTAAGCTGCACTTAGAACCTTTACAAGCTGTTGAAAAATGATTATATTCAGTGAATAATAACAGGGGCTTACTGCAATAGAAAATAATATTAAGCAGAATAAGATGATTATGAAATTTCTGCTTATTCTTAACCATGAAGCCATAAACCTGAAATCTTACAAAACAAGCAATAAATTTTATAATGAATTAATTTTAGTGTTTAAAGGCTTCTAAATTAACAAATTTAGTGCAATTTTGAGTATACATTACCAAAATTAATAAGTCTGTTTCACAGGCAAAAAAAGAAGGAGCTCTTTAAAAGAACTCCTTCTTTTTGTTTGTCTATCTAACTGCTGCAATTTGTAAATTATTAATTATTGTGTTTACTATTAGTCATTGCCGTTGCAAAGTACACATTCAGGATCATCAGCATCGACTAATTGAACACTCCATTTACAATCGTCTTTTCCGTCTACACAGAAGTCACCATCAACTAAAACAGCTCCATACCATGGTTTACCTTTTGTATCTTCAACACACTCTTCGCTTACTTCAGTAAGTGTAATGCAGCATTCGTCTTCGTCAACACCGTAATCATCTTGAACTTCTAAGTCAAATATACCTTTTCTTACATTTCCAACATTGTCTTCAACGGTAACTACGACAGCATAAGTGCTAACTTCCAAACAAGTAGTTTTGGTATCAACAGGGCAGCCCATTCCGCTGTCAGACCATACTGGGTCTGCACAGGTTAAATCACAGCATGCATCAAATGGTTTATCAGCATAGTCATAAATACTGATTGCCCATCCGGCAATACCTGAGCAGTCATCGCCACAGCATTCGTCGGTTCCTTCGCAAATATCGGTAGTAGAAAAGCTTTCAAAGGAAACTTCACAGCCAGCACAATAACATTCATCAACTTCTACAACTAAGCCAAGATAAGGCGGTTGACAGTCAACGATTACCGGGAATTCAACACAGACACCATCTTCACTGCATTCACCAGCTTCAACTTTTACAATACTTGCACAGCAGTCTTCTTCACCACATTCAGGAGTATCACAAATAGTCTCTGCAGTTGTCATATAACAACTAAAGCTTCCTGAGCCAGTCCAAACTGTTCTGTCTTCATTGGGGAAAAGTGCAACTGTCGTATCTTTGCTGTAATCACCTGAACAGTCAGAAATGCTTGCAGTTGCCATACCACTAACTGGTGCCGGGAAAGTAACTGTAATCTTGTTATTTCCACCTTTGACATAAGTCCAGCCGTTTACTTCGACCATAGTTTCAATATCTACGATAATTTCTTCGATTTCGCCTTCGCCTTCGCCTTCACCTTCGCCTTCGCCAGGTGTAAATCCGTCACAACCGGCAAATACAAAGATAGCTAAAGCTGAGATCAGTAAAAGTACTAATAATTTCTTCATTAAGAATTCTCCTTTCGTTTTTTCGTGTTTCTTAATTTTTCTCTTAATTTATTTTCCATGGATTTTACGAGAAATTAATTAATTTCTCCTTAATCTGGACTCTGAGCTTTTTACCTGCAGACTTCAAAAAAGTATTTTACAGATAAATACACCGCATGTCGACCTCATACGAGCTTTTGAGACCAGCTCTTATAGTCAATCAGTATCATTTATAAACCATTTTTCCTTAAAAGTCAAGCATCTTGCAAGTTTGGGAATAATTGTGAGTAGTTTTTAGTTATCAGTTTTTGGTTTTTAGTTCAAGTCAATGCGGGTAGAATTGGATGAGATTGCTTCGTCACTTCGTTCCTCGCAATGACAGAAAAAAAATGTTCCTCGCAATGACAATATAGTTGTTGGTATTTAGTCGTTAGTAGTTGGTAGTTAGTTTAAGACTAAGACTTAGGATTAAAAACCTTTTTTTGTTTATGGTTTTAGTTTTTAGACTAAAGAAGCAAGCCCATGCTTCCAAAAATTTATTCCCACTGTATTAACGGTATACGTTATGTTATACGGAATACTTGATACTTTTTTCTTTTGTCATTGCGAGCCTGCCCTTAACTAATGTTAAGAGGTAGGCGTGGCAATCTCATTCATTGTTGCCCACAGTCTTTAACTACAGACTGATAACTGCAAACTGAGAACTGAAGTCTAAAAACTTTCTTTCACTTACTCTAACATATATACTCTTTGCCCATTCTTGCAATCTTCCAATCTTCCATCCTTACAAGCATTTCTTCTCTCAGTGTTCAGCCTATACGTTATACTATTTCCACTCGATACTCAATACTCACGACCCGATACTAATTTATTAAATTTTAAAAGAGCTACTAAAAATCTTTATTATTTATTCTTAATTCTCCGGTGGTGATGAACTACCGCTATCCGGTTTTGAACTATCCGGTTTATCATCAGATGCTGTAGGAGTAGATATGCTCCCACTGGACGGTGAAGGAAGAACACTTCCGCTGGAAGGTGTTTCATCACCGGCTGCAATATCGCCAGAAGTATCTGCTGTGCCCGAACTCTTACGGGAAGCCATATTCATTTTGGTAACAACGGCTGCCACCAGCATATCCTGAATATCCTCACAAATACCGTCTACTCCGCTTCTGCTAAGCACTGCTTTTTGAAAGACATCATTAACTTCTTCCTCTGAAAAACCAATCTCGAAAGCACGCAAGCTTAAGCTTCCCAGCTCTGTGCTTACTTCAGTAACTTCCCTCGGGCTTCTCCCCTCCCGGACACTCCTGGAGAACACTTCCGAAAGAGAATCCCGTGGGACACCATTATTTAAGCTTTCGGCCAGGGATTCAACAATAATTTCCTCGTTATAAGTAGCATCTTCTATGGGATGCTCTAAAAGTATGTTTTTGGCTATTTTCAGGTTTGTGGCTTCCCTGGTAAGCACTTCTACTATCAGCCTTTCATCCACTTGCTTGGCAAGCCCTTCCTTAAATTTGTTCAATAATGATTTTTCAGAGAGACCATTATTTTTGGCATCAATAATAATCTCTATAATCTTTTTTATATTATAAGCATCAAAGTTATTGCCTATGCTTACGCTCAAGAGTCTTTCTACTTCTTTGATATCTATATCATATTTTAAGAGCTCCGCTGCTGCCTCTGAAATCATCCTATTCTGGAAACCGCTATAACGGGATTGTTCCAGCTTTTCGTTCAAGTTAGATAAAGAAGCATCAGCAGCACTGGCAGCTTGCTGGGAAAATACCGGTAAAGTAAAAGAAAGAATAAGCAGTAATGTGCTTAAAATTGTACTGCAAAACTTTATTCGATTTTTCTTTTTATTTATCTGGCTTTTCTTCATTTTCATTTTTTACCCTTTATTTTCGCCTTTTTGGGCGAAAAGGTTCTTCGTTTTTTGTTTTTAGTTAAATATTCTCGGGTTTAATTGGATGAGATTGCTTCGTCACTTCGTTCCTCGCAATGACAAAGAAGGAAACTTCTGGTAATGACTAAGAAAGAACCTTCTGGTAATGACTAAGAAAGAACCTTCTGGTAATGACTAAGAAAGAAAGTTGCTCGTTCTTGTCATTGCGAGCCTGCCCTTAACTAATGTTAAGCGGTAGGCGTGGCAATCTCATTCATTGTTGCCCGCATTCTTTATCTGTAAACCGGGAACTCAAATCTGAAAACTTTCCACTGTATTCTACTCTTTCCAATGTTCCATTCTTCCAATCTTCCATCCTTGCATCATCTATACCCAAAGTATTCACTCGATACTCACGACCGGATACTAATTTCAGCTGCAGCTGGCTATTTCAATAACTGCATTCTTGTTGCCAAATCCATCCCGGACATAGCGATAGGCTTCCGGATCAGGGACCCATTTCTGGCCATCCAGGATAAACATATATTCATAGCGCCCTGGCTCTAAGCGCAGGGTAGCTGTCCAGATACCGTCTTCATTTTCATCCTGCAGGAGATGCTTGTTTGGATTCCAATCATTAAAATCCCCTACCACGGCAACACTGCTGATTGATTCAGCCCCTGCCCTTAAGCTAAACTGGACTTCGGTTAAACCATTGGGAATCATTTCCGGGGAAAATAGATTGAAGTTTATAAATACTGTAAAAGCTACTAAGGCAACAGCTACTGCCCCAATCCATCTTAAGGAAAATCTGGGTATGGCAAGTGTGTGTTTTATTCGTTCCCACCAGGATGGTTGAATAGTTACCTGTTTGCTCTCAATTTGTTCCATAATTGAACTGGTCATTTCAGAAGGTACATGCTCTTCTTCAGCCAGCACCTTTATATCAGCAAAAAAATGCCCCCAGCTTTCCAGCTCTTCCCGGCAGGATGGACATTCCTGAATATGTTGTTCCAATTCTTTTTTATCCGTTTCCGAGATGTGCTGGTCCAAATATTCCTGAATCAGTTGTTTTGCTTTAAGGCATTTCATTTTATATATTCACTCTTTATTTTATATTTTTCAGCTCAAAAGGTAAATTTGACCTTGCTTCTAATTAGTTATACGATTGGTTTAAAGAAATGTTACACAAATTTTAATTTTTTTCTAAAATATTTTTCAGCTGTTCCCGGGCCCGGAATAATCGTACCTTCACTGTGTCTGGAGATATTTTCAATATTGAAGATAGTTCGCGGTAGCTTAAGTCCTGAAGATGCCGTAAGACAATAATTTCCCGATACTGAACCGGCAAATTCATAATTGCCTGCATTAATTTTTCTTTTCTTAACTGATTTTCCAGGCAATTCTCCGGGTTGCCCTCCTCCCCTGATACTAATCCGTCTTTAATTGCTCTCCCGTCCGGCAAAGGCTTATCCAGAGATATACTTTCTAAATTCTTTTTTTTCAAACGGTCTCTAATTATATTTAAAGTAATTTGATATAACCAGGTAGAAAAGCGAAAAGCAGGATTGTAATGAGATAATGATTGATAGGTTTTTACAAAGGCTTCCTGGGTGATATCTTCTGAGTCATGATAATTTCCACACATACGATAAGCCAGGTTATAAACCATACTTTTGTACTTATCAATGAGCTGAGAGAATACCCGGGAATTTCCCAGCAGACAGGCTTCAATTATTTTTAAATCATCTTGCGGCATATTATATTATCCAATAAATAAATGTTTAGTATAACGTATTACGTATAACGTATATCGTAATAAATCAAATACAAAATTCAAAAAATTCTAAGATCTAAGAAAAATAAAATCTAAAATAGGCTTAGATTTCTTCTTCCGGTGGTTCCGGAAAATAGGTTTCATTAATCTCGTCTATTCGTGCCTGGCAATAGGCCGGGATAGAGCTGCCATCACTAAAAGTACTACCGGGATAATTATTAATTGCTAACTGGTAAGCTGTGATTGCCTCTTCCCATAATTCCAGCTTTTCATAACACCAGCCAATATAAAATTGTGCAACCGGGGCTACTCGCCTGTTTTCATCCGGCCAGGTTGAGTTAGGATAATTATTAATCGTCTTCTGAAATTCATTAATTGCCAGCTGGTATTTGTCTTGTTCATAATAGATATACCCAATATAATACTGGGATGGTCCACAATATTCACTATTGGGATAAAGCAAAATTAACTCTTGATATTTTTCTATAGCTGTATTACGGTAATAGGCCATTCGATAACTCTGGGCAATACTGTATTGTGCCAGGGGCAGCAGGGTACTAAAGGGATAATTGTCAATAACCTTCTGGTATTCAGTAATAGCATTACCGTAATCATTAGTAGCATAATAACAATTTCCTATTCCTAACTGGGCATCATCAGCCCATGGGCTATTCGGGTAATCAAACAAAAAAGTATAATAAGCCAAAATTGCAGGTATAGGCAACCCTAATTTCGTTTCATAAGTCCAGCCAATATAGTACTGGGAATCATCACAATATTCGCTTTCCGGATAATCAATTATTAGATTTTCGAATTCTGCAATTGCTTGCACATAATCATCCATAGAGAGATAACACCAGGCTATATAATACTGGGAATCATCCACCCAGATGCTGTCAGGGAAATCAATTAATAATTCACCAAATGTTTCCAGCGCAAACTGGTAATTTTCGTTTTCATAAAATTCCAGGGCGATATCAAACAGGGCTCTATCTTCTTTTGGTTTAAGAACAATAGGGTTACCAAGATTTACTTCATTGACAATCTCCGGCTCAATATAAACATTTAGCAACTGGTATTTAATATACCCTTCTCTAATGACAGTTACAGTTCTCTTCCCTGCCGATATTTCGTTTAGAAAAAAATGGCCATTTTGGTCAGTATAGGCAGTGCCGGTTGAGCCACTAACACTCACCAGGGCATCTTCCAGGGGAGCAGAGCCGGTTGTTGTTTCTCGATGCACAGTACCCTGCAAAGAACCGGTTTTCGGATTTAACATATTGCACCCGCTTAAAAGGGCAGTTATAAGGAAAAAAATTATGAACACTCCAGCTATGATAGAATTCGAGCCAGTCCATCCAGGGGACGGTCCTTTGTCACATTTTCTTTTCATTTTATCACCATTTATTCTTTATGGATTATATTCCTAATATTCTATATAAATTATAAATAACATATTTATAATTACTCTATACAGACAGGCATAAGTTCAGAAACTACATTGATTATATATTCAATTTCTAATTAACATTTTATCTATTTCATTAACTCTTTAAATTTTTCTACCGAAAGATCAGCATCTTTTAAGATACAACTAAGTACCTTAAGATGAATAATTTTTCCTCTGTGAAAGGGGATTGTTACTCTTTTATTATCATTGTTTTTATAAATTTTATGGCTTCCACTTTGACGGACAAGAAAAAATCCTGCTTTCTTTAGTGCCCTAATTGCCTCAGAAGCACTTACTCGTGGCAATTTCATCATTATTATACAGCCACTTCCAGAGAAGTATAGCTTACAGACTGACTTTGAGATATTTTTTCTCCATTATCCAAACGATCCATTACATGAAGCCGAATGGCATCTTTGATGTTATCTAAAACTTCTTCATAAGTATCTCCTTGAGTATAACATCCCTGCAATTCTGGGCATATGGCAAAATATCCTTCTTCATCTTTTTCAATTATAATAGAAAAACGATAATTTTTCATAATCAGATTTTTCCTCCTCCAACAAACAATTTCCTCACAATCTTAATCTCTTATTTGTTTTCTATTTGTTTCCCAATTTCTCTTTAAAGGGCTCTAATTTTACCAAGCAGTTCTTCAGTTTTTCTAAGCGCTGTTCTATACCGCTGAATTCTGTTTCCATACTTATCCTTTTGGGATTTAATTTTAATAATATCTTTTTTAATCCAATTCCTTTTTTGCCCGCTCGGCAAACTCTGTATCGGGAAATTCTTCCAGTATCAGGTTGTAATAATGGTTGGCCTTTTCCTTTTCATCTATTTTATCATAAGAAAGAGCTAAGTGGTAGTAAACGAAATCACTTTTAAGGCCTGGTTCAAGGTATTTAAGGTATATATCAATGGCTTCCGGGTATTTTTCCTGCTGGTAGTAAATCCAACCCATATGATAATAAGCTGAAGTTACAAAGGGCTTTTCCTCCAATACTTTTTGGTAAAGTTCCAGTGCTTTTTGAAATTCATCTACTCCGGGTATCAGGCTGCGAATCTCATAAATATAAGCAAGCCGCAGATATTGATTGATGTGGTCCTCCTCCGGAGAGTTTTCAATCTGCAGCCAGTACTTTTCTATAGCCGTCTCTGATACATCATATGCCTGCCGAAAATAACGTATTGCCCTGAGTGTACTTCTCTGTCCCCGCTGAAAATAAGCCTGTGCCATATAATAATATATTTCAGGATTGTCAGGGTCTAGCTCTATGCATTTTTCCAGTTGCTCAATTGCTTTAGCATATTCCTGCTCCCAAAAAAGCTCTTTGCCTTCCCTTAAGCAGGTAGCTTCTGGGTCTTCATCTTCAGGCTGACTCTGAACATACTGCCGTACTTCCTGGGAAAAACCATTTTGGGGGCTGATAACCATAGTTCCAATTAATAGAAAGCAAAATAGTAATAATAGCTTTTTAGACATTTTAATATTTACTATTTTCCCCATCTAATCCAGCCTCCTTTAAGTAAATTATTAGAGTTTTTTAATGCTTTAATGTAAGATGTAAGAATTTATTTATAATGAATACCGGGAATGTTTTTTCCAAATAAAATACAATTGTGATTATATCTCATAATAGTTGCATATTCAAGAAATTGATTTATTAAATTGTGATTATCTATGGCTTCATTATATTTCAAAAAAATCGTTTTTTTATTAAAATGATTTGTGTTATACTAATTAAGAATTTAGCCCGGAAAAATATATTGTAATAATTACTGAAGGTAAAAATGATGAAAATACCCGGAATAAAGATTATAGATAAATATATTATTACTCAGGTAATGAGTTATTTTTTAGGCGTAGTTGCCCTGCTGACTATCCTGTTAATTGTGGAAACTATGTTTGAACTGATGGAAATGCTTATTAATAAAAAAGTACCGGTAATAAATGTAATAGAACTATTAGTTTACCGTCTCCCTGCTTTTCTGGTACTAACCTTCCCTGTTTCTTTGCTTGGCTCCAGCGAACTGGCAATTGCCCAAATGTCCACTAATAATGAACTTGCTGCTATGCGTACTGGTGGCATCAGTTTTCGCCGCATTATGAAACCTTTTTTGGTAGTAGCAGTCTTTGTCAGTATATTATCCTTTGTCACTAATGATTATATAGTCCCTGAAGCCAATCATAAGTCTCAAAATATTATCAGAGAAATTGTTTTAAAGCAGGGGCCTCCCCAGATTCAGCGGAATGTTTTTTTTCGAGATGCCGAGAACCGCTATTTTTACATTAACCGTTTGGATGAAGAAAATATGATTATGAGAGAAATAATGGTATACGAGATGACCCGAGAGCGGTTTCCCAGGGTTATCACTGCCAGAGAAGGCCGCTGGGTAGAAGATACCTGGGAATTAAGATTTGGAACAGTTTATAATTATAATGAGGAAGGCAAAATTACTTATGAGATGAGCTTCCAGGATATGGAAATAATAGTTAAGGATGAATTGCAGGACTTTTTCAGGAATCAACGGACTCCCCAGGAAATGAGCAGCAGCGAGTTAAGGCAGCAAATACAGATATTATCAGATGCCGGAGTGGACACCAAAAATTTTGAAGTAGATTATCATGTTAAATTTTCTTACCCGCTGGTAGCAGTTATTTTTGCAATGATAGGCGTTCCACTGGGAACACAAATGAAAAGAAGCACCAAGGCTACCGGTATCATTATCAGCATCGGACTGGTATTTATTTATTATGTAATTTACTCTCTATGCCGTTCACTTGGACGGGGAGGCATGATAGAACCTATCGTCTCTGCCTGGATACCTAATGTGCTTTTCTTAATGCTCGGAATATTTTTGGTTTATCAGGCTGAAAAGACGTAAATTAGTATCGGGTCGTGAGTATCGAGTGGAAATAGTATAACGTATACCGTATAACGTAAAGGAAAAGAAAATTCAAAATTAGCAGCAGGTAAATCAGGCAAAAAAACACGGCTATAAATTACTTTTAATTGGGTACAATACCTGATAAATGGGAAAGAGTAAAATATGTATACTGGAATAAGTTAAAGTAAGTTTTCAGATTTCAGTTCTCAGTTTTCAGATAAAGAATGCGGGCAACAGTGAATGAGATTGCCACGACATGTTTACAACATGTCTCGCAATGACAAAAGAAAAAAGTATATAGTATAACGTATACCGTGAATACTGAGAGAAGAAATGCTTGCAAGAATGGAAAATTGGAAAGATGCAAGAATGAGATCGGGGTTTTTAACTAAAAACTATAAACTAAAAACTGATAACTACTTTATTAAATCTTGTCTTAAACTAAATACTAACTACCAACGACTAACGACTAAACTAGTATCGGGTCGTGAGTATCGAGTATTGAGTGAAAATAGTATAACGTATACCGTATAACGTATAACGTAAAGGAAAAGAAAATTCAAAATTAGCAGCAGGTAAATTAGGCAAAAAACACGGCTATAAATTACTTTTAATTGGGTACAATACCTGATAAATGGGAAAGAGTAAAATATGTATACTGGAATAAGTTAAAGTAAGTTTTTAGATTTCAGATTTCAGTTTTCAGATAAAGAATGCGGGCAATAAAGTATGAGATTGCCACGCCTACCTCTTAACATTAGTTAAGGGCAGGCTCGCAATGACAAAAGAAAAAAGTATATAGTATTCCGTATAACATAACGTATACCGTTAATACAGTGGGAATAAATGAAAGTAAGTTTTCAGATTTCAGTTCTCAGTTTTCAGATAAAGAATGCGGGCAACAGTGAATGTCATTGCGAGGAACGAAGTGACGAAGCAATCTCATCCAATTCTACCCAAAGGGAATTTACCAAAAAAGAAAAACTATAAACTAAGAACATATTCCTGCAGCTTATTCTTACAAATTATGCGGGAATAATAACATGAGATTACCGTGACTTATTTTCAACATTTCCTAATGACAGAAAGGTAAATAATAAGTATACTTTAAAATATATACTGTTTAAGGATGATAAAATCAACCTGGGTTCCATAAAAATTATATTTAACAAAGGTAGTATTTATTGTGATTACTAAAGTGATTACTAAAAAGAAAAATAATTATTCATTAATATTTTTTATTTATACTATTTTTGTACTGTTATTATGGTCTCTTGCATCTCCTTTTATTTTAGCTGTTGATGCTCAGGACTTACTGTTTGACGAACAAATTAAGGCATATACCGTTACCAGATTCTGGGACGGTTTTACTGAATATGAAGTAAGAATAACCTGGGCTGCCTTTGGAGGAGCTGAAGAATATAAAATATTCAAAAGTATCAACCAGGGAGAATTTGAAGAAATAAGAAATGTTGATTATGAAGACGAAGGATTTCAGCTATGGTGGACTGATGATGATATTCTGGAAGGAAACACCTATAGCTATTATATTGAGGGATACTGGCAGGATGAATCTGTAGGAAGCTCGGATACAGTTGATGTTGATTTCTGGCTACCCTCCTGTCCGGCAGAATATCCGGTTAATAACGAGATAATAGATGAGGAAAATCCAGAATTTAAGTGGGAATCAATTTCCATTAATGCATTTCCCTTTAGAAATGTAGTCTTTTCTGCTGAAGGGGAATTTATATTATATGATTTAACCACAGAAGAAGAAATCCAGAGAATTGAAATTGAAGACATAAATATAAATAGTATTAAAATAATCCCGGAAGACGAACTTGAAGAGACTGAAGAAACCCCCGCTATAAGCAATAATACAAATAATGACAATAATGATGATGAGACCAATACTGTAGAAAATGATGAGAACGGAATCAAAGATGAACTTGATATACCATCCGGAACAGAAGTAGAACCTGGCAATAATGACAGTGTTGGTGAAGATATTACTGAAAATGATGAAAACCAGGATGAAGTTGAAGAACAAAGCGAGAGTGAAGATGAAGAAGAAGTACTCCTGCTAACCAAAAAACACCAATATCAATGGCAATACAAGGTAACCGGTTTTGATATTAATAATCAGCCTGTGGCAGAATCAATCACCGGTGGTCTTTTTTATTTTCAGGAAGAGATAGAAGAGGTTGAGCCTGAAGAAGAATATGTAGAAGGCAGCCTTAATCTTGATGCCGATTTTATCAGTTACCAGATTATTGATGGGGAAGATGTGATTGTTGCCCGTGATAATGTAAATCTACGCTATGATGATATAACACTAAGAGCAAATTTCTTGCAAATTATTATGGACAAAAACGAGCTAATTGCAAAGGAACAGGTAATATTCACAAAACAAGAAGAGACTTATTCCTGTCAGGCTTTAAATTATAATTGGGATACGGATAAAATCATCATGGACGACCTATCAGGCGAAGCTACTGGAGACAAAATAAGAGGAAAAGTATATTACCAGGGAGAAAAATTTGAAAATTTCCCGGAAACCGTTGAAATTGATAATGCTAATTTCACTACCTGTGACTTAGAAAAACCTCATTGGCATATCAGGGCAGAAAAAATTACCATTTATCCTGATGATAAAATTATAGCCAAAAAAGTTTCCTGGTACGAAGGAGAAAGAAAATTATTTACCCTGCCCTCTTTTATGATTTTTTTGAGAGGTAAAAACCAATTTCCTTATTGGCCGGATATTGGAAAAAGTAATAGCGAAGGCTGGTTCTTTAAAAATCAATTTAATTATGTTGAAGATGAGACTTCTTATGGTACTATTTACCTGGATTGGATGGAGAAAAAAGGATTGGGAGCAGGAATTGAGCACACCTTTGAACTGGGAGAAGAAAGAGTGGATGATGGTGAATTAGTATTATATTTCTATGGCTTACAGAGAAAAAATACCAGCATTTATGATTTGGATGCCAGGATCAATTACTGGCAAAATTTCGAAAATAACTTAAGGTTAAGAGCTAACCTATCCTATGATGGCACAATATACCCCGGTTCGAGTTCACAAACCTCCTCACATGTAATTCAACCGGATTTTTATCTTTATAAAAAATGGGAAGATGCCCTGTTGACACTTACTGGAAAATATAATTTTAATGTTAGTGATACTGTATCCACTAGCGGAAATATCAGGCTATCGTATGACAATACTATAACTGATAGGTTAAAATCATCTTTAAACTTATTATACACATCTAAAGATTCAACAACCCAACCGCTTGACCATCAATTACGCCCTCAATGGACTATGCAATATAGCGGTGATGGCTATTCTCTTGACCTGGTTACTGAAAAATTGATTGACCTGGATGGAGAAGGCACCTCATCTACCCTGGATAAACTGCCTGAACTTACATTCAGGAAAAGTAGTACCAGGATTATGGATACCGGAATAAATTACAGCTTAAGCGCCTCATTAGGCAGATACTATGAAAGTGCTACTGAGCAGGAAAATGTTCGGGGAGAGTATATTATTAACGTAAATCGTCCCTTTAATATAACTGATAACATAAGGCTAACTGCTTCTGGAATCTATCGACAGGATGTTTACCTCACTGGTGAAGCCCGGTATATGGTGGGGGGAAAATTAGATTTGAGAGTTGGCTATCAACCTGAATTCTATGGAAACTTCTCTTATAATTATTATATGTCTGAAGGACCTACTCCCTTTAATTTTGATACTTTAAGTCCTTTGACTGAATCTGCCAGTGCAAGCGTCGTCTTAAGACCAAGAGATGACTTGCAGATTAATTTATCCACCAATTATAATTTTGTGAGCGAATCTTTCGGTAGTCTGGGTGCTAGAGTACGCTGGAGACCCAAGGGCGAGCATGATATCTACCTGAGCAGTTCCTATGATTTGAATAAAATGGAATGGAATAAGCGCATCGATACCAGGATGTCATTAAAAATAAGCGATGAATGGAAAATGTCTTATAGTGGTTCAGTTTATTTTGATGATTTTGATATCAGGAATAGTGTTATCAGCGTTGTCAGGGACCTGCATTGCAGGGAAATAAGCATCAATTATCGTCAATCCACACAATCTATCTGGCTTGATTTCAAAATTAATGCCTTCCCCACCGAATCTATTACCATCGGCGGCTAAAAATAGTATCTAGTCATTAGTTTCGAGTATTGAGTAAAATTAAAATAAATCAAAAACTTGCTATTCATATGATAGTTTCCTGAAAGCAAAGATTGTAAGCATAAATGGATGAGATCGCCACGACCTGCTCAAAACAGGTCTCGCGATGACAGGAAATAAATATCGCACCCGCATAGCGGGTGGGTTTAAGAACCCCTGAAAGGGGTTTAACTTTTTTGCTCTTTTTTTTTCGATTTTTTATTTATATCTTTAGCCATAATCTTTCTTAAGCAATAGTATTTCCAACTTTGGACTTCAGGTGCAAAATTATCATCTTGCTTATTTAAATCTTTTTATGGTAAAACCATTTTATTTAACCATTACCACCGTCTTAGAAGGTGGTAATGGTTAAATAAATAAAGTATATGGTTAAAGAATAGTCGCAAGTCGATAGATATTAGTTTTATGTTAGTAGGGACAGGTACCATATGGGACCTGTCCCTGAATTGCAATAATTTTTACGGTATGAGAATGGTAGTTGTTACCTGGATAATGTCAAAATCCGCTCCCCCGGTTGAGTCCTGCATAAAATCGGTTTCGGTTTTTGAGAAAACTGAATCAGTATCAATATAAAAATCCGGATTAAGGGCATCATATGTTTCATTGTCTAAATCTGTAGTGACAACATTCATATGGATCCCCTCTGGCTCTCCTAAATAAGTCAGCGGTATTGTTACTTGAAAATAATTATCAGAACCAGTTCCACCACTTCCTGCAATTGATTGCTCTGATGTTCCGCTATCTAATACCTCACCAAAGTAGAATCCGAACATGTCCAATCTGATATAATAGTAACCGGTCTGCCAATCCTCAATATTGTCAGAAGGTCCAAAGGGGGCATTTTTGTTAGCATCAAAGACAACATAATAATTTCCCTCTTCGGTATTAATAGTTCCGTTTTCGTTAATATCAACTCTTACTCTTAACAATTTTTGCCCGATTCCATTTCCTCCATTAGGGTCATCTGGCCATCTGGCACAGCCCGTAATTATAAAAGCAAACAAAGTTAAAATTATCAGATATAAGATGATTCTTTTCCAATCAATGTTATACAACATCAAAAACACCTCTCTCTAATTCTTTCCTAATAATGCTATCTCTGTGTATCTTTTTGTATATCATAACTAATAACAGACAAACATAGACAGACATAATATTATAATAAAGCTGATAATTAGGGTATCACAAAAAAATCATATTTCATTAATCTAAAATCATGCTACTTCTGACATTTCCAGTTACTTCTAATCTATCATCATTAATATAGAAAATAGCTCTGTCTCCAGAAATTTGTCGGTCATTTTCTATCTCTTCTATTTTAACCTGGCCAGTAAGAGATATCATGTCCTCAGCATCATTGTAAATAGCTTCCCGGGCTGTAATAGTGTAGTCTTTTTTGGTTATCTTAACCTCTCCGGTAGCAGTCATATTTTTAGTATCAGTAAATATTTCTAATTTTTGACAAAGCCAGTTGACATTATCCGGTTCCCCATCATCATCTTCTCTTTCCTGTATTAATTCAACCTGATTTTCAAAAATATACCGCTTATCATTTAAGAATGCCTCTAATGTTTCTCCGGTAATAGTGATATCTTCTTGAATCAACTTAACATTTTCAATAATTTGGCCAACCTTGGTATCAACATTGAAAGATGCCTGTCCGGCAGTTAAGGTGGTATCTTCCTGAAGAATAACTACATTACCAATGAAAACCATCTGATCATTTTCTTTGTCATAATTTACCTGGTCGGCAGTTAATTCTACAACGGACTCATCTTCCTGATTATCTTCCTGGCCAACCATCTCCACCTGTTCCTGAGCAAATAACGGAAAAGTTAACAACCCTATAATAAAAAAAACAAGGGCGAATATTTTGATAAATGCTCCTTTCATAAATAAAACCATCCTTTCCTTTTCGAAGTGGCTAAGTGGGGTCAGGTCTTCACATTTGACATTGTCTTAATGAAATGTCAAATGTGAAGACCTGACCCCATATCTTACATTTATTTACAATTTCATAATAACAGTTACTCTATTTGTTAATTCAAGCTGGGTCATTTCCATATTGGTTGAGAGTCCTCCGGCAATGATATATTTATCATCAACCTGTAACTCTACGCTGTCATTACTTGATAGTCTTTGCTCCTCTGAGTGCCAGAATATCTTCTCCCCTGTTAAGGAATCTCCATCATCCGTGGAAATAACCACATTTCCATTCAGTTCCATATCCTTGTTCTGCATATTGGCAATACATCTTTCCGCAGAAATGGAAAGATGTGGTTCTTCATCTTTATATATAATCATTTGCTTGATATCTTCAAATAAAGTACTTTCCCTGTCTTGAGCAAAAGATATTATTTCTGCCTCAATGAGCCATTCCTTCTTTTCATTCCTAATCCCCAAAACCTGTCCCTGGCTAATACGAACAGGCGGTTGTTCAACAATCACCTCATCTGTTACCTGGTCAATAGCCTCTTCAGGTGATATGGTTGTTTCGGGAGAACTGTCATAAAAGAAAAAATAGTATACCAGTATCCCTATAATTAATATTATGCCTAAAAAGATAAATGTTTTTTTGTTTTTCATATTATATTCTATATCAGGAAATTTCTATTTTCTATTTTCTATTTCCGGCTCCTGACCCCATATATTTTAACACACTATTAAACCTAATACTATGCCTTATATTTTTGGTTATTTCCGGGCCACTATCAGGACGCTAATTTATCTATTTCAGTATCCCAGGTAATGCAGCATTTCATCCCATAATTTATCCTGTGCAAATTTTAAATTATCATAATACTCATCATAACTATAATACGGGATAAAAATAGATAGTCCGTGAGAATTTTTTACACTGCTTCCAATGCTGGTGTTATTTATAATAACATTACCTTTTTCCAGTGATTGGCTTATTTGATTTGCATAATTTAAGACCGATGGATTAGAAGTATAAGAAGGTAATTTGGTTACAAAGTCTTTCAAATCTATATACTCAAAGGCGACACCGGTATAATACTGGCTGTTATTTCGAGCATTCCTATAATTTTCTTTTGACACAGTGCGGTCATTCATTATTGCCTGGGCAAGTCCAGAAACCTGGTTAGACAGGCTATCTATTTTGCTCAAATCTACAGCAGATAATGTTACATTGTTACCTGTCCCTGAATATTGGCTATAATAACAATCAACAATATCAGAGGCAAATTGCCTGGAGGCCTGGTTAGGATTTGTAACCAGACGTTCCAGCACACAATCATATTTCCAGCCACTGCCAGGAACTATCCCTTCAGAGGCAATCATGATTTTTGCATAATCTTTAATTTGATAGGCAACTTCAATCATCCCCATATAACAGGCATCCATTCCGACAATGTCTATTTTACCTCCTAATTGTCCAGAAATAAAAGCCAGGGATTCTTCCAGTTCTGGCATAGTAATTCTACTGTTCAGCCCAAAATTATAATCCCAGCAAATATCCCTGATAATTTCCTGTGACCGAAATCCACCGCCATGATTCCATAAAACCAGCATATAACGCTCTGCCGGGTAATTTTCTATTGCCCATTGTGCAAAATCCTTCAAAGTTGCCGGATCTCCCATATTTTTTTCGCCTAAATCCTTGATAAGTTTTGACCTGATAATTTCAGGATTCATATCCCTGGTAATATAGTAGCGCCTGGTTCCGGTCCAGTTATTATTTGAAGAATCATCATAATGTCCAAGTCCAAGATTATCCAATGCACTGAAGGGGATTCGATCTACCTGGGCAACTATATTCACATCTTTTGTTGAACCAACCATTTCCATCTCGTTAATATCTTGAATTCCAACTGTTTCCAGATCATTACCAGCAGCCATGTACACCATGACCGTCCATTTTGCTTCATCTGGAATAGGTGGGATAATCTGGCAACCAGAAATTAACAACATTATAACCAGCAGAGCAGTCAAAAAAATAAATATTTTTCCTATTTGCTTATTAAAAAACATAGTCATACCTCATTGTAGTAATTAATAATAGCTATTTTTTCTTGTAAACATGCTTCAATACTTGGAACTTTAATAATATATGTATTTTATCATCATTTGAATAAATTTTATACAGTTAAGTGTTGCCTATCTTTCTTTCAGGTTTTGACTTATATTAAAATATCAAAATCAAAAGCAACAAAAACATATTAAAGGATAATAATTTTTGTATTACTATTAAAAAAATCATGTTAAATTAAAAATAGGCCTCAACCATGGAATGTAAAAATATATAATAAAATACTGGCTGTCTTTAAAGTTCAGGCAAATTTTTATTATTTCAGCATAATTTAGTATATTTTAGCATAATTTATATTGTATGTTTTATAAAATTAGCATATAATATTCATAATAATATTTATGAATAAATAATTTCTATAAAAGATTATAGAGGTAAAAAAATGAAAAAATGGCAATTTCCAAAAATATTTTTAGCTATTTTAGCTCTATTATTTCTAGCAACTTCTCTTAGTAGCTGTGTAGTTTTTATTCCGAGTAATCCTATAGTGGAGATTGAAATTGTTAATGATAATTGGGAATATGATATTTATATTAACGGCAATTACTATGGCAAAACCGATAATACTGGAAAGTTAACACTGTATGATGTCAGCCCTGGTTATCATCATTTTGAAGCCTTTGAAAGTCCTTCAATTTTGGGTCGGTATGGTGATAAATGGCAAACAATAAGGGTCGGCTATAATAAAGTTAATATCAGCACAAATTAATGTTAGTTTTTATATATAATTATTAGCTTATTTAATATTTTTCACTCAATTTATGTTATCTAATCTATATGGCAATGTTATCTTTTTATACGAAGGGAGGGGATGCTATAGATAGCCTAAATTAATATTTCATTTAATTCGCTGTTATAATTTAAATTTGTTGAAATGAATTAATAGGACAAGTATAAATTAATAAATGCAAAGTGGAATTAATTATCTGTATTTCTATCAGCACAGTATCTAAAATAAACTAAATTAGTATAGTAATTTTTGAAAAGAGGTATCAATAAATGAAAAAAAACGTTGTTCTTATTGCTTTAATACTAAGTGTTGTAATTTTATTAACAGGTTGTGCAGCTTCTGTTCCTAACCCTCCACCTAACGTACAACCTTCAACTTATACTATTCATGTTGTTTCGAGTTGCTGGGATTGTTGGGGAAATATTTATGTAAATGGCCTCCCCTCTGGGGAATATCTGCAGAGATATGGAGGAGCTTATGTTAATAATGTTCCAGCAGGAGCCGCAATTCGTTTAGAAGATGAATGGGGAAGTGTTGGTAGTAATGTACAAATTTTCCAACCCCCAAATACAACAATAATATTTACTTGGTTCTAAACAGCTAAAATGGAAAAATAGAATTTTATATAAAATATTTTTAATCTTATCTTAAAAGCAAGAAAGACATTTATTTTTTTAGTAAATGCCCTTCTTGCTTTTTGCTATTATTTGTAAAAAAAATATGATAATATATATAGAAAAATATTAGGATGGGATGGAAAAATATTTTGTTTAAATACAAAAAAAATATAAAAACGAGTAAAATAAATTCTCTTTTAAAGTTACCTACCCTTATAATAATATTTATTCTGTTAGGCGCATGTACTTACTATCCTGTTACACCGCCTGGCTACCAAACCAATGGTAATATCCAGATATATTCTACTCCTGCAGGGGCTTCAATTTATTTAAATGGCACCCAAACAGGGTATACTTCACCAGAATTAATTAAAAATATTCCTGCTGAGGGTTATCTAGTTACTCTCAAATTAGAAGGATATCTGAATAGCAATAATTTTGTACAGGTTTACCCTAACCAAACATCTGAGCTAAATGTCAGCCTGTCACCTAATCCTTATATTGTTCCCCCGGATAAAAGAGAATTAACCAAAATTGAAGTAAAGCCTGCATACATGGATTTATCAGTTATGGATACTGGTTATATTGAATCAATCACTGCCTATTATTCTGATAATACAAGCAAAATAATCTCAACTAATGAATGCTATATATACAGCTCAAAACCAGGTATTGCTTTTGTTGCTCCCGGAGGGGAAATCAACGCTTTATCGGATGGTCAAGCAAATATTTGGGTAGAGTACACTGAATCCAATATAACAAAAAAGGATAATATTTTAATAAACGTCTACGGAGAATTGCAAGAACCCGGTAATCTTATCGGAATTTCTGTTTTGCCTTCTGAAATGTCATTGGCAATTGGAGATTCTAAGCCAATTTCTTCAATCACTGCTCATTATGACAATGGTCTAGAGCAAGCTATTAATCCTAACAATTGTATTTTTAGTATAAATAATTCTTTTGTTTCTGTAAGTAATTCAGGAATAATATCAGGAAATGCAGTGGGTAATTCTATTGTTACTGTTTCTTATACCGAAAACAATATTACAAAAACCGATACTATCTCAGTATCAGTTAGCGAAACCATCGCAAGTGATTCAATATACAGAGCTTTGGCAGTTGGTGTGGGAGATTATATCTATTACGGAGAAGATGGAGACCTTATTGCCCCTCCTTATGATGTAAATAAAATTAAAGAGATATTTAATGATTGCCAGTTTGGCTCTAATAATATTGGGTTTTCCAAAATTAAAGAACTAAAGAATACCCAGGCTACAAAAACAAATATTTTACAAGGTATTCAATCTACTTTTTCTGGTGCTGATGAAAATGATGTATCTTATTTCTATTTCAGCGGACATGGTGCCCTTCTGGACCAGGTTTCTTATTTGTGCCCTTCCGACTTTAACGGATATACCAATAGCGCTATAAGTG